>Ga0308175_100003519_pt1 | contig 10868 bp, 10 predicted proteins | sample PhyCR1_3_FD_203893 | JGI IMG/M metagenome (GOLD analysis project Ga0308175, IMG submission 203893) | Soil microbial communities from UC Gill Tract Community Farm, Albany, California, United States - DLSLS.C.R1 | ecosystem: Environmental > Terrestrial > Soil > Agricultural land | place: USA...
GGTGCGGTGAGGGGGCCGGTGCGGGGGATGAGGAAGTGGCCGTGCTTGAGGGTGGGGGTGGCGGGAAGGACGACCATGGATTGGTGGTTTTCGATGAGATTGACTTGCCAGGTGAGGGAGCTGGGTTTGAGCTTGCCGTCTTCGGGGTCGGTGGCTTGGCCGGTGAAGTTGATGCGCTGGCCGGCGCGGAAGAGTGTTGTCGATTTCGGGGAGGTGATTGTGGGCACGGGGGCGGCGCTGGTTGGCGGGGGAGGGGGCGGGGGGACTGACGGTGAAGTGGGCGCGATGCGGGAGACGCCGCCGGTGTTGTCGCCGGCGCCGCGGAAGAGGTAGTAGAGGGAGCCGTCGGGGCCGACGTCGAGATCTACGGGGACGGAGATGCCGGTGGCGAAGGGGGAGGGGTCGGCGTTGTGGTAGCCGCCGGCGGGGTCGAGGCGGCGGATCCAGCCGCTCGTGAGATCGGAGAAGAAGTAGGAGTCGGTGAAGGCGTCGGGGAAGCGGTTGGCGGCGGAGACGGGCGGGTCGTAGAAGGTGCCGCCGGTGACGGCGTCGCCGGTGGTGTCGGAGTGGCCGTGGGCGTAGAAGAAGAGGGGCGCGGTGAAGGCGGGGTCGGAAGTGGGGCCTTCGGAGGTGGGCCAGCCGTAGTTGGCGGCGGGGAGGCCGTCGTCGATTTCCTCGAAGGTGTCCTGTCCGACGTCGTTGATGAACAGGCGGCCGGTGCCGGGCTGGAAGGCGAAGGTGAAGGGGTTTCGCAGGCCGTAGGCGAAGGCGGCCTGTGCCTGGCCGGTGGCCTGGGCGAGGAGCGGGTTATCGGACGGGATGGATCCGTCGGGGTTGAGGCGGAGGAGCTTGCCGAGCGGAGATGAGAGGGACTGGGCGAGGGGGGGCTGGGCGTTTTCGCCGACGCCGGCGTAGAGCTTTCCGTCGGGGCCGAAGTGGAGGGAGCCGCCGTTGTGGTTGGTGGCGGTGAGGGTGGGGAGGTCGAAGAGGGGGAGTTCGGAGCCGGGGACGGCGGCGGTGCCGGAGGCGTCGGCGGTGAAGCGGGAGATGCGGTTGTGGATCGTTGGGATGGTGGCGGTGTAATAGAGGTAAACGAAATGGTTCGAGGCGTAGTTGGGGTCGAAGGCGATGCCGAGGAGGCCGCGTTCGAGGGTGGAATCCACGGTCAGGGAGACGAACGGGGTGGGGAGGAGGGTGTTTGTAGATAGGTTGATGATTCGGAGCTGGCCGGTCTGCTGGGCGGCGAAGAGGAAGCGGCCGTCGGGGGAGAATTCCATGGCGGTCGGGTCGGAGAGGCCGGTCACGACGGGGAGGTCGGCGAAGCCTGGGGCGACGGAGGCGAAGAGGGTGCGCGGCTCGAGGTGGTCAAGGGCGATGGGCGGGCGATGGTTGCGGTAAATTGGGCGAATCTGGGAAGCGCGGCGATCGGGCATGGGAGAACTCCGGTGTTGCGTGGGACGGTTGTAACACTTCATCGATGGGCGGACATGGCACGATATGAATGTGCCGGCGGGGCGTGCTGGCGTGAGAATGTGAGGCGGGAAACAGAAGTACGGGGCGGTAGCAAATCTTTGACGGGAAATTCATGGAATTCAGCAGATTTTTCGCGATTGTACTTGAGTCCGATGGTTGAGGTGGGATACTCGCGACCGACCGGGCCAGATGTAGATGTTGCGCGGGCGGAGGCCCGACATCGGGTAGCATCGCCGGGGTCGAAGTAACGCCAGCACCGGGCGAGCTCTTCCGGGGCGAAGAGTTCGGCTCGCCGGGTTCACAACTCTGACGTTCGTCGCACCAGGGCCGCGCCGGCCGAATTGGCGCGGGTGTGAATACTTCGGCGCCGTTTATCACCAGGATTCACCTATCAGAGTGGAACTCTGCGCAGGGCTTGCCGATTCCCTGTCCCGGCGGGAATCGGGATGCGCCTGCGCGGCGCGCGCTAGTTGCGGGAAAGGACGGGAGAATGAGGGGAGACGAGCGACGGGCAGTCGTTGGCGAGGTGGGAACGGTAGTGATCGGGGTCGATCGGGATTGAGGAAGACGCGGCCTCGTGGGCCGCGGGGTCGGACGGGAAGTGTTGGAAGTGTTCGAACGGGTTGACCCGGACGTGGCGCCTGCGGAACGCGGCGGTGCGGCGGGTTCGGAAGAAGAACAGGAGCAAGTTCATGTTTATCGAGAACCTCGAGGGGCGGCGGTTGATGTCTTCGACGGTAACGGCCTCGCTGGGCGGGGACGGCACGGTGCACGTGAGCGGGACGGCCGACGGTGACCAGATCTCCGTGGACGAGCTGACGGGCGCGGGGGTGGTGCAAGTGACCGCGATCGACCCGGTGACGCAAAACACAGAGACCATCGGTTCGTTCGCGATCGATAGCGTGACGCGGGTGCAGATCGATGCGAAGGGCCTGGACGACAGCGTCAGCTTCAGTGGGTTCACCATCGGGGCCGACATTTACGGCGGCGACGGGAACGACGTCATCACCGTGAATGACGCTGGGACGGCCAGCAGCTTCGTGGACGGGGGCAACGGGGCGGACCACATCAACGTGAACGTCGGGAACAACACGGTGGTCCACGGGCGGAACGGCGACGACGTCATCACGGTCGCGTCCGGGAGCGCGACGGTGTACGGCGACAACGGGGACGACATCATCATCCTCGGGAACGGCACCAGCGGGAGCGTCAGCGGTGGAAACGGGACGGACAGCGTGGTCGTTCTCGGAAGTACGTCGGTGACGATCAAGGCGGAGTCGACGACCTACGTCCAAGTTTGACGTGTTTGATGGGATCTCGGAGCCCCGGCGTTTGCGGACGCCGGGGCTTTTTCATGCGCGGCGGGACGGGCGTGCGGCGTGTCATCCGATGGTGATCGGCAGGACGAGGAGGGGGTCGGGGGTGCCGGGGTTCGGGGCGCCGGCGGTGACGCCGTTGGCGGTGATGAGGTAGCCGTCGAGGAGGGTGACCTTGATGAACTGGTCGGTGGCGCCCATCGGGCTGGCGGTCCATTGTTTTGCGGTGGCGAAGGGGAGGTTGGGATCGCCGTTGAGTCCGCCGTTGACGAACATGTCGCCGCCCCAGGGCCAGGATTGGGGCTGGGAGAGGGACCAGATGTTGTTGGAGAGGGAGCGGAAGGTGGAGGCGAGTGAGGGGATGTTGAGGTAGAGGACGGCGGTGCCGTAGGGCCCGCCGACGAGGTTGGGGGCGTTGTAGAAGTTATTGTTGAGGATGAGGCCGGGCCCGCCGTAGCCGTCGGGGACGGGGCCGTTGATTTGGAGGAAGTCGCCGATGGTGGAGGCGTTCATTGCGGCGTTGTTGGTGACGGCCAGGTCTTCGACGTCGCGTTGATAGAAGGTGTCGTAGCCGTCGGCGTAGATGGCGGGTGCGCCGTCGCGGCGGACCTGGTTTCCGCGGACGGCGACGTGGCTGGTGCCGGCGAGGATGTAGATGCCGGCGCCGGTGAGGAGGTTGTCCTCGACGACGGCGTTGGCGGTGTAGTCGCCGAATCTGCCGCCTTCGAGCCCGGGGAGTGGGCCGATATTGAGGTTGCCGTTGGTGAGGGCGTTGTGTGCGACGTAAACGAGGTTGCCGGCCTGGCAGTTGATGCAGGACTTGGGGTAGTCGATGGGGTCGCCGTCGGGGCGGTGGTCGACGTTGGTCAGGCTGTTGTAGGCGATGAGGAACGAGCGGTAGAAGCCGGCGATGCGGATGGTGTGCTCGCGGGTGGAGTTGGTGACGACGTTTCCGAGGTAAACGTTGTCCTTGCCCTGTCCCCAGATGAAATAGCCGCGGAGGTAGGTGTCGGAGGCGACGGTGTTGTCGAGGACGAGCAGGCCGGCGGGGAGGCCGTTGGCGTTGACGCCGTCGCTGACGTCGATGAAGCGGCAGTCGCTGACGGTGATGGCCTTTCCGCCGGCGCGGACGGCGACGACGGTCTTATCGGTGTCGGACTGGTGTCCGGGGACGAGGAAGGTGAGTCCGCGGATGGTGACGCCTTTGGCGGCGGGGGAGGCGGTGTTGATGATCGCGGAGGAATCGAGGGCACCGGACCAGCTTAGAACGGGGTCGGCGGCGGCATCGCCGTAGGCCGTGATGACGACGTCGGGGTATGTGGCTTCGAATTCCTGGGGCACGTCGTAGGTTCCGCCGCGCTGGAAATAGATGTCGGCGTGGCCGCCGAGGGAGGCGAGCATCTGCTGGGCGCGGGCGGCTGTTGCGATGGGGGAGTCGGGGGAGTCGCCGGGGTTGGCGTCGTTGCCGCTTGGGGCGACGTAGATGGGGGCGCGGGTGTCGGGTTTGACGAGGACGGTGGCGGTGGCGGTGGCCTGGAGGCCTTTGGCGTTGGTGACGGTGAGGTGGACGGTGTAGGTGCCTGGCGTGTCGTAAACATGCGCGGCGTTGAAGCCGGAGAGGGTGTTGAAGCGGGAGGCGGGGGTGGTGTCGCCGAAGTCCCAGTCGTAATGGGCGTTGAACGGGAGGCCGTAGCTGAGGAGGGAGTTGGTGCCGTCGAGGAAGACGGCGGTGCCGGCGTTCACGGTGAAGTTGTTTCGCAGGGCCTCGTTGTTGACGAAGGAGATCAAAGGGATTGGGACGGCCGCCAGGAGCTGGCGGGGCTCGAGGGGCTCGATGTGCGGAATGAGGTTGCGGGTCGGCGCGGGCCGGGCGGGGGCGGGCCGGCGCGCGGTGGGGGCGGCGTTCATTGGGCCTCTGCGATGTCGAAACTATGGTGCGGTAATAGTTGTGTTCGGAACCGGCCTCTGCCACGGTGGGGGCCGGTAAGATTCCGCCCGATCTGCTACTCCGTTCAGCCCCGCAGATCGGGAGAATGGCCATAGTTTCTCAGGTTTTTCCTTACGATCAAGGTTAAATCCAGAAAATTTTACCGATATTGCCGAGTTCCCCTGGTTTCACATTCTTGGCGTGGGTTCGGGGAGTGGCGGTGGAACATTTTCTGGCGGCCGGCGGTTTGATCTGGGCTCTCGGGTGTGTAAGACCCAAGGAAGCTGTGCCTTAAAGAGGAGATGACCCATGACGCAGAACGAGTTCATCGTCGGAATGCTCAAGCAGAATGGTCAGATGGTGCCGATGACGCTGGGGGATTTCACGGACCAGGAGATGCTGGTGAGGCCGGTGCCGGGGGCGAACCATGTGGCGTGGCAACTGGGGCATTTGATCGGCAGCGAGCGGTGGTTCGTGGAGCTGTTCAAGCCGGGGTCGATGCCGGCGCTGCCGGCGGGGTTTGAGCAGAAGTACGACCAGAAGACGACGACGAAGGTGGACGATCCGAGCAAATTCGATTCGAAGCAGACGCTGCTGGAGCTGTTCGCGAAGGTGCGGGAGGGGACGTGCCGGGTGGTGGCGGGGATGAGCCAGCAGGAGTTGGACAAGCCGTCGCCGGAGAAGATTCAGCGGTTTGCGCCGGTGTGGGGCGGGGTGATGGCGGGGCAGGCGATGCACACGACGATGCATCTGGGGCAGTGGCAGGTGGTGAGGAGGAAGCTGGGGAAGCCGATACTGATGTAATTCAGAATGCAGAGTGAAGAATGCAGAATGGAAGGCGGCGGGGTTGCCGGCTTTTCATTCTGCGTTCTGCATTCATCATTCTGCACTGATGTTCTGGTTTCCTCTGGCGTCATCCGAGTCGTAGGCCTGGTCGGCGTTGTCGCCTTGGAGTTCGAGGCGTTCGATGGAGATGGCGCGGCCGGTGTCGGGGTCGAGGTCGGCGATGATGCCGCACATGCGGACGTCGCCGGTGGCGACGTCGAAGGGCTGGGGCATGTTGGAGGTCATGTACTTGATGACGCGGTCTTTTCGGCGGCCGAGGACCGAGTCGTAGGGGCCGCACATGCCGAGGTCCGAGACGTAGGCGGAGCCGCCGGGGAGCAGGCGCGCGTCGGCGGTGGGGATGTGGGTGTGGGTTCCGACGATGAGGGAGACGCGGCCGTCGAGCCAGTGGCCGAGGGCGACTTTTTCGCTGGAGGCCTCGGCGTGGACGTCGGCGATGCAAACTCGGACGTGGCGCGGGAGCTGGGAGAGGACGCGGTCGGCGGCGGCGAAGGGGTCGTCGGAGGGGAGGTTCATGTAGATGCGGCCGAGGAGGGAGAAGACGGCGACGGGGACGCCGGCACCGCCGGGCCCGCCGGCGTTGGTGGTGACGACGGTGAAGCCGCGGCCGGCGGCGGCGGTGGCGAGGTTGGCGGGGCGGACGATGCGCTCGGAGGTCTGGAGGGTGGGGATGATGTCGGCCTTGCGGAAGGCGTGGTCGCCGAGGGTGACGACGTCGATGCCGTAGGATCGGATCTTGTGGAAGAGGTTCTGGGTGATGCCGGAGCCGCCGGCGATGTTCTCGGCGTTGGCGACGACGAGGTGGATGTCGCGCTGCTTCACCAGTGCGGGGAGCTTCTGGTGGATGACCATTCGGCCGGGGCGGCCGACGATGTCGCCGAGGCAGAGGACGCGGAGGGGCATTGGGGGGAGTATAGCAGAGGGGGGAGGAGGGGGCAGGGGTTAGGGGTTAGGGGTCAGAAAAGAACGTGATTACGTGATGACACGTGCGGGCGTGACGCGGGTATTCTAATTGGAGCTACGGCGTTCGTGGACGACGTTTGGAACCGATAGAGCGCGGGCTGGCGTGAGGTGTTTGGGAAAGGGTGGACTTGCGAATGCGCGATGGAGATCCCATTCCGCTTGGCTACGAGTCGGCACGAATTTCCAAGGCCCGCAGGCGCTGGTTCATCGTGTCGCGCAAGGAGTGGGCGGTAATTCAGTTTGCGTTGTGGCTGATCGGTATGATCGCCGCCGGGCTGGGGTTGTTGGTGTTCTTTTCAATGTTCAGATAGTGGAGCTTTGGCTCAGGTCGGGAAGTGAGCTTCGGGGCGATCTCGTGTGGGCGGCTCAGCGGGGGAAGGCGTGGTGCGCAATGAATTGGAAGTTACCGCGACTCCTCCTAGCTACGGCGTGCCTGGTGCTGGCGTCGTGCCGCGCGACCAAGGTGCATCAGGAGGAGCCGATCGTGCGCGCGCCGATCGATTTGCCCGGCGACTACGCGCGCCTTCAAGGCGTGTGGGTCGTGGAATCCAGTGAGGCCAAGGGTGCCGCGCAGCCCGAGATGGCGGGGCGGGTGTTCGTGATCGAGCGGGACCGGTTGCGGCGGGGGGACGAGCGCGGCGGGGAGAGGTTCGCCGTGGATGAGAAGGCGACGCCGAAGCGGATTGATTTTGATGACGGGCATTCGCCGCTCGTTCGGGGGATCTATCGGCTGGAAGGGAATGAGTTGACGATTTGCGCGGGGGGGCCCGGGGAGGAGCGGCCGAAGGCGTTTACGACGTCGGGGGAATCGACGGCGGAGTTGACGAGACTAAAACGCAAGTAGGTACGGGAATGCCGGCGCGGGACGGGCCGGCTCGCTTGGGGCTTACGGCGTGGGCGTGCTTATCACCGCAGTGGTGATATGGTATTCTTATGCGCGTCCGGCATACGGAACCGAAGCTCGAACGGCTTGAGGTTGAGGCTGGGTACACGGCCGGGTTTGGGGGGGACGTCGTCCGCGGTTATCGAAAGGTAATGGCGTGGATTCGTGGCGCCCGAGACGAGAGGGACTTTTACGGGTTGAAGTCGCTGCACTATGAAAAACTTCAGGGCAAGCGAGCCGGTGAGAGGTCGATGCGGCTGAACCGGCAGTTCCGCCTTGTCATCCGGATCGAGCCGGGCGAGGAAGGGAAGACGGTCGTTGTGCTCGGGATCGAGGATTACCATTAGAATCGTGGAAGGACGCCGGTCATGAAGAAGGCATTCAAACCCGCGGAGGTCTTTCCGCCGGGCGAGTTCATTCGGGATGAGTTGGAGGCGCGGGGGTGGACGCAGGCGAAATTCGCGAAGATCATCGGGCGGCCACTTCAGAACGTAAACGAGGTCATTAACGGAAAGCGGCGGATCACGCCGGAGACGGCGGTGCTGATTGCGGCGGCGTTCGGCACGTCGCCGGACGTCTGGCTGAATCTTGAGAACGCCTATCGATTGTCGAAACTGCCGGCGCCGCGAGAGGTGATCCAGCGTGCGAAGGCGGCGGGGTGAGGGCCGTTTACGTCGCCCATTGGGCAGGCGTGTCCCATTTGGAGGAGAAGACGAAATCCGATAGCGGCTTTCGGGTGGCCGGGGTGAGTTCGCGTTGTTGCAGGTCCGGTGGAAGGCTGGCGGGGTCGCCGAGATAGCCGAGGGCCATGGCGGCGACGGGTTCGTGGGATTCGGGGATGTTGAAGGTCTGGCGGGCGGCGGCGGGGGAGAAGCCGGCCATCATGTGGGCGTAGATGTCGAGGGAGGTGGCCTGGACGAGGAGCATGCCGGTGGCGAGGCCGACGTCGTGGAAGTGGTGGCGGTTGGCCTTGGCGTTGTGTTTGAAGCTGAGGGCGGCGACGGAGATGATGAGGACGGGGGCGGAGCGGGCCCATTGTTGATTTTTTTCGGCGAGGCAGGAGAGGAGGCGGTTGTAGTCGTCGGGATTGTCCTTGGTGGCGACGATGAAGCTCCAGGGTTGCTCGTTGAAGGACGAGGGGGCCCAGCGGGCGGCTTCGAAGAGGGTGGCGAGCGTCTTCGCGTCGATGGCGCGGTCGGAGAAGGCGCGCGGGCTCCAGCGGCGGCGGAGGAGGTCGTGGATGGGGTGGGCGGGGGTGATGGGGGGACGCATGGAAACTCCTTTTCGATTTGGTCGTGGCGCTGGAGTATAGGCCGGAGGCCGTGTGCTGGCGGCCGCGGCTACGAGGGCGATGGGGGAGCGGCGGGGATGGGGGTGCCGCACTCGGGGCACTTGTCCTTTGAGGCGCGAAGGTCGTAACCGCAACCGGCGCAGAGGGATTTGGAGAGACGGTATTGGATTCGGCGGCGACGGCGGGAATGGACGGTCCAAGCCCCCGGGATAAGGAGGAATAGGACTACCAGAAGCCAGAGGGGAAATGTGACCTCCCATTCTATGTGCCAGCCCTGCGAACTGTGGCCGGCTAGGGAGAAAACGAAAAAGGGGCGGCGATAGAAAGACCCGTCGCCCGTCAGTTTCGGGTAGTTTGAGTTCGCATTGCTCCAATGCCGGAAGTCGGACGAGGGTGTGGTTGTTTTTGGATGTGCCTCCTCGAAGGACGTATGTCCGTCGACAATGAGGGAGAGATCCTGGAAATTACCAGTGCTTAGACGGCCCGCGTTGATCCCTCCTCGCCCGGCGGAAATGTATAAGGCTTCGTGTTTGACAAACGGCTCATGGCCGGGCAACGCGGGTTCGATCTGCCACCGACTCCAGGAAATCGTATCTCCCTGCCAGCGGCTGCGCACCCAGAGGGCCGCTGTTGCAACAGACAAGAGAAGAAAGAGAAATGCGCTCGCGGGGAACAGAACGTGGCGCAGGCGGCGGATCACTCAGTTATGTTAACTTTGAGTGAGTTGCAGGTGCACGGGCAGGTTGCCCGTGCTACGAAGGAGGAGCCATGGCGAAGGGCGTGAGGGTGTTGGTGGTGGGGGCGCATCCGGATGATTGTGAGCTGAAGGCCGGGGGAGCGGCGGCGCTTTGGGCGGAGGGGGGGCACGTCGTGCGGTTCGTGTCGGCGACCGACGGGGGGGCGGGGCATCATGAGATTGGGGGCGTCGAGTTGGTGCGGCGGCGGCGGGAAGAGGCGCGCCGGGCGGCGGAAGCTCTCGGGGTGGAGTCGCTCGTCATGGACGCCAAGGACGGGGAGCTGGAGCCGACGATCGAAAATCGGCGGGAGTTTATTCGGTTGATTCGCGAGTTCCGGCCGGATTTAGTGCTGACGCACCGGCCGAATGATTACCACCCGGACCATCGGGCGACGTCGGTGCTGGTGCAGGATGCGGTGTACCTGGTGACGGTGCCGAACGTGTTACCTTCGGTGGAGGTGATGCGGGAGATGCCGGTGGTGATGTATCTGTCGGATTCGTTTCAGAAGCCCAATCCGTTCGTGGCGGACGTGGCGGTGGGGATTGACGCGGTGCTGGAGCGGAAGGTGGATGCAGTACACTGCCACGCGTCGCAGTTTTACGAGTGGCTGCCGTGGAACATGCGGGTGGAGGAGCGGGTGCCGAGGGACGAGGCGGGGAGGCGGGCTTGGATGCGGGAGGCGCGGGTCGCGCCGGACCGGGAGGCGGCGCGGAAGTGGTCGGAGAGGCTGGTGGAACTGTACGGGGCGTCGCGCGGGGGTGAGTTTCAGTACGCGGAGGCGTTCGAGGCCTGCGAGTACGGGGCGCGGCTGAGCGGGGACAAGTTGCGGAAGCTCTTTCCGATGATCAATTCGTGAGCTGCTTCCAGGTGCCGGGGGTGGGGAGCATTTTGACCTGGGAGCAGAAGCCGGGCGGGGGGTTGTTGTAATAGGTGTTGTCGTAGGTGAGGTCGAGGGTGGTGGTGCCGGAGCTGGACCAGGTGCAGGTGAGGCCGGAGGAGCCGGAGCTGCCGGCGACGATGACGCCCTTGACGACGGGGTGGTTGCCGGTGGTGAGGGAGCCGGAGCAATAGATCAGGCCGTTCTGCTGGCTGGGGTAAGTGTCGGTGGTGTCGGAGTCGGTGTTGGTGGTGGTGTAGGGGTAGGGTACGCCGGTGGGGTTGAAATTGAATGCGGGGGCGGTGCTTTCGGAGAGGCTGGTGTTGGTGGGCTTGAAGGTGAGGGAGCCTTTGACGATGAGGACGGGGTAGTTGGGGACGGCCGGCTCCCAGGTTTGTGAGCCGGAGATGGTGGGGCCGAAGCCGATGGTATTGATGAGGACGAGGGTGCCGACGAGGCGGCAGTTGGAGATGGTCAGGTTGCTGGAGTTGCAGTCGATGATGTAGATGCCTTCGGAGTTGGTGGCGGCCTGGCCGGAGACGGGGTAGGGGTTGG
>Ga0308175_100003520_pt1 | contig 10867 bp, 13 predicted proteins | sample PhyCR1_3_FD_203893 | JGI IMG/M metagenome (GOLD analysis project Ga0308175, IMG submission 203893) | Soil microbial communities from UC Gill Tract Community Farm, Albany, California, United States - DLSLS.C.R1 | ecosystem: Environmental > Terrestrial > Soil > Agricultural land | place: USA...
CCGGCAAGAACTCGATCACCACCGGCAAGATCTACGAAGCGGTGATCCGCAAGGAACGCCGCGGTGACTACCTCGGCGGCACCGTGCAGGTGATCCCGCACGTCACCGACGAGATCCGCCGCTGCATCGACGATGCCACCGCGGGTTTCGACGTCGGCCTGGTCGAGATCGGCGGAACCGTCGGCGATATCGAGTCGCTGCCGTTCCTGGAAGCCATCCGCCAGATCCGCACGGAACGTGGTCCGGAGAAGGCGCTGTTCATGCACCTGACGCTGGTGCCATACATCGCCGCCGCCGGCGAGCTCAAGACCAAGCCGACGCAGCATTCGGTCAAGGAACTGCGCTCGATCGGCATCCAGCCCGACATCCTGCTGTGCCGCAGCGAGCAGCCGCTGCCGGACGGCGAGCGCCGCAAGATCGCGCTGTTCACCAACGTGCCGGAGAAGGCGGTCATTTCCGCCGTCGACCTGGACAACATCTACAAGATCCCGATGTGGTTCCACGACCAGCAGCTGGACCAGATCGTGGTCGAACGCCTGCACCTGCCGGTCACGGGCGAAGCGGACCTGTCGGAGTGGGAAGCCGTCGTCGACGCCAACGAGCATCCGGTCGACGAAGTCACGATCGCCGTGGTCGGCAAGTACATCGACCACCAGGACGCCTACAAGTCGCTGGCCGAGGCGCTCAAGCACGGCGGCCTGCGCCAGCGCACCAAGGTCAAGTTGAAATGGCTCGAGTCGCAGGACGTCGAGCGCGAAGGCGGCAAGGCGCTGGCCGGCGTCGACGGCATCCTCGTGCCGGGCGGCTTCGGCGATCGCGGCTTCGAGGGCAAGGTGCTGACCGCGCAGTTCGCGCGCGAGCAGGGCGTGCCGTATTTCGGCATCTGCTACGGCATGCAGGCGGCGGTCGTGGATTACGCGCGCCACGTGCTCGGACTCGGCGACGCCAACAGCAGCGAGAACGATCGCCAGTCGGCGCATCCGGTCATCGGACTGATTACCGAATGGCGCACCGCCAGCGGCGACGTCGAGCGACGCAGCGAAGCCAGCGACCTCGGCGGCACCATGCGTCTGGGCCTGCAGGACCAGCGCATCAAGCCCGGCACGCTCGCGCATAAGTTGTATGGCGCCGATGTGGTCGGCGAGCGTCATCGCCATCGTTACGAATTCAACAACCGCTACCGCTCGCAGCTAGAGGATGCGGGGCTCGTCATCAGCGCCAAGTCGATGGACGACCTGCTGGTCGAGATGATCGAGCTGCCGCAGTCGCAGCACCCGTGGTTCCTGGCCTGCCAGGCGCATCCGGAATTCCTGTCCACGCCGCGCGACGGCCACCCGCTGTTCGTCGGATTCATCCGTGCCGCGCGCGAGCACAAGGCCCAGGCCGGCGGCCGCTTGTTGAAGGAAGCCACGGCGTGAACCTCTGCGGCTTCGAGGTCGGCCTCGACAAACCCTTCTTCCTCATCGCCGGTCCCTGCGTCATCGAATCGATGCAGCTGCAGCTCGACACCGCGGCGACGCTGAAGGACATCACCGGCGAGCTCGGCATCCCCTTCATCTTCAAGTCGAGTTTCGACAAGGCCAATCGCACGTCCGGCACGAGTTTCCGCGGGCCCGGATTGGAGGAAGGGCTGAAGGTGCTGTCCGAAGTGAAGCGCCAGCTCGGCGTGCCGGTGCTCACCGACGTGCACGAATACACGCCGATGGATGAGGTCGCCTCGGTCGTCGACGTGCTGCAGACGCCGGCCTTCCTGTGCCGGCAAACCGACTTCATCCAGAACGTCGCGCGCGCCGGCAAGCCGGTGAACATCAAGAAAGGCCAGTTCCTGTCGCCGTGGGAAATGAAACACGTCACCGACAAGGCGAAGGCGACCGGCAACACGCAGATCATGGCCTGCGAGCGCGGCGCGAGTTTCGGCTACAACAACCTGGTGAGTGACATGCGCTCGCTGAGCGTGATGCGCGACACCGGCTGCCCGGTCGTGTTCGATGCCACGCACTCGGTGCAGTTGCCCGGTGGCGCCGATGGGAAATCCGGTGGCCAGCGCGAATTCGTGCCGGTGCTGTCGCGTGCGGCGATGGCGGTCGGCATCGCCGGCATCTTCATGGAAACCCATCCGGATCCGGACAAGGCGCTCAGCGACGGTCCCAACGCCTGGCCGCTGCCGAAGATGCGCGCGCTGCTGGAAACGCTGCTCGAGATTGATCGCGTGACCAAGAAGAACGGCTTCCTCGAATCCACCGTCTGATCACGCACGTCCGGACAGGCCCCCTGCATCCGGCGCGACAACACACCTGCCATCACCGAACGACACCATGACCACGATCGCCAACATCCACGCCCGCGAGATCCTCGACAGCCGCGGCAACCCGACGCTGGAAGCCGAAGTCACGCTCGCCGACGGCAGCTTCGGCCGCGCGCTGGTGCCGTCCGGTGCCTCCACTGGCTCGCGTGAAGCCGTCGAGCTGCGCGATGGCGACAAGACGCGCTACCTCGGCAAGGGCGTGCTCAAGGCGGTCGCCAACGTCAACGGCCCGATCGCGCAGGCGCTGCAGGACTTCGACGCGACCGACCAGGCCGGACTCGACCGCCGCATGATCGACCTCGACGGCACCGAGAACAAAGGCCGGCTGGGCGCGAACGCGCTGCTTGGCGTATCGCTGGCCAACGCGCACGCGATGGCCGCATCGATGAAGCTGCCGCTGTGGCGCTACATCGCCGGCATCAGTGGCAATGGGAGCCGCGCGCCGATGTTGCCGGTGCCGATGATGAACATCATCAACGGCGGTGCGCATGCCGACAACAACGTCGACCTGCAGGAATTCATGGTGCTGCCGGTCGGGTTCGACTCGTTCTCCGAAGCGCTGCGCTCGGGCACCGAAATCTTCCACGCATTGAAATCGGTGTTGAAGAACCGCGGCCTGAGCACCGCGGTCGGCGACGAGGGCGGCTTCGCGCCAGACCTGCGCAGCAATGCCGAGGCGCTGGACACGATCCTGGAAGCGATCGGCAAGGCCGGTTACAAGGCCGGCGAGGACGTGCTGCTGGGGCTCGACGTCGCCTCCAGCGAGTTCTTCGAGAACGGCAAGTACAACCTGATCGGCGAGGGCAAGCGCCTGACGTCGGAGCAGTTCGTCGACTTCCTCGCCAACTGGAGCCAGCAGTACCCGATCATCACGATCGAGGACGGCATGGCCGAGCAGGATCGCGACGGCTGGAAGCTGCTGACGCAGCGCCTGGGTGATCGCGTGCAGCTGGTCGGCGACGACAACTTCGTCACCAATCCGGCGATCTTCCGCGACGGCATCCGCGACGGCATCGCCAACGCGATCCTGATCAAGGTCAACCAGATCGGCACGCTGACCGAAACGCTGGAGACGATCGCGATGGCCGACGCGGCGCGCTACGCCGCCATCGTGTCGCATCGCTCGGGCGAAACCGAGGACACGACCATCGCCGACATCGCGGTGGCGACGACCGCCACGCAGATCAAGACCGGCTCACTGTGCCGCAGCGACCGCGTCGCCAAGTACAACCAGCTGCTGCGGATCGAGGAGCAGCTCGGCAGCGGCGCCCGCTACGCCGGACGCGACGCGTTCGTCTCGCTCAAGCGCTGACGACATCCGATGCGCCGCCTGGGGATCCTGCTGGTGCTGTTGCTCGCGCTGCTGGCGTGGCTGCAGTACCGGCTGTGGTTCGGCAACGGCGGCGAGCGCGAAGTGGGGGAGCTGCAGGCGCAGGTGCAGCGCCAGGCGCGCGACAACATGGGGCTGCGCGAACGCAATGCGGCACTGGCCGCCGAAGTGCAGGACCTGAAGTCCGGCGAGGCCGCGGTCGAGGAGCGCGCACGCAGCGAGCTCGGCATGATCAAGCCGGGGGAAACCTTCTATCGGGTGGTCGAACCCGAAAACGCTTCACCGCCTGCGACGCAGTCGCAGGACAAGGACGCGGCGCCATGACCTGGGCCGTGGTCCCCGCCGCGGGCCGTGGCACCCGTTTCGGCGGCGACAGGCCCAAGCAATACCTCGAGGTGGCTGGCGCTCCGTTGATCGGCTACGCGCTGCAGGCGCTGCTCGCGCACAACTCCATCGAGGGCGCCGTCGTCGTGCTCGCGGCCGACGACGCGCAGTGGCCCGGCTGGCAGGAGATCGAAGGCAAGCCGCTGCTCACCTGCGTGGGTGGCAACGCGCGTTCGGATTCGGTGCTCGCCGGGCTCGCGGCGCTGCCAGAAAGCGTGCGGGGGGACGATTTCGTCCTCGTGCACGACGCCGCCCGCCCGAACCTTCATGTCGACGATCTCGCCCAATTGCTCGAACGTGGCCGCACGGATCCGGTCGGCGCGATCCTGGCCGCGCCGGTGCGCGACACGCTCAAGCGCGCGGGCGAGGACGGCGGCATCGACGGCACGCAGCCGCGCGAACGCCTGTGGCGCGCGCTGACGCCGCAGTTGTTCCGTCGCCTGCAACTCACGCGCGCGCTCGAAGCGGCGAGCAATGCGGGGATCGCGATCACCGACGAATCGATGGCGATGGAACGCCAGGGCCTGCGCCCGCTGCTGGTCGAAGGCAGCGAGGACAACTTCAAGGTGACGACGCCAGCGGATCTCGCGCGCTTCGCCTTCGTGCTGTCGCAGCGATGAGCGCCATGCGCATCGGTCACGGCTTCGACGTCCACGCCTTCGGCGAGGGCGACCACCTGATGCTCGGCGGCGTGCGCGTTGGCTTCGATCGCGGCGTGCTCGCGCACAGCGATGGCGATGTCGTGCTGCACGCCTTGTGCGACGCGATGCTCGGCGCCGCGGCGCTGGGCGACATCGGCCGCCATTTTCCGCCCTCGGATCCGCGCTGGAAAGGCGCCGACAGCCGCGTGTTCCTGCGGCATTGCGCTGCGTTGCTGCGCGAACGCGACTGGCGGGTCGGCAATGCCGACATCACCGTGGTCTGCGAACGGCCCAAGGTCGGACCGCACGCCGACGCGATGCGCGCGCTCATTGCCGAGGATCTGGGCATCGATCGCGATGCCGTCAGCGTCAAGGCGACGACCACCGAAGGGCTCGACGCCACCGGTCGCGGCGAGGGCATCGCCGCGCACGCGATGTGCCTGATCGTGCGCGCGTGAGCGCGCGTCCATGAGTGCGCTGCCGCGCGCGCATGGAGGGGCCGTCCTGTCGGCGCGCATGCGCGGCACGCCGGAAGATTTCATCGTCACCGAGATCGATGCTTTCGCCGCCACCGGCAGCGGCGAGCACCTGCTGCTGACGGTCGAGAAGCGTGGCATGAACACCGCTTACGCCGCGTCGCGGATCGCGCAATGGGCCGGCGTCCCCGAGATGGCCATCGGCTATGCGGGGCTCAAGGACCGACACGCGGTCACCCGGCAACGTTTCAGCGTGCACCTGCCCAAACGCGTCGCGCCCGACATCGCCACGCTCGAATCGCCGGAGCTGCGCGTGCTCGATAGCACCTGGCATGCGAAGAAGCTTCCGCGCGGAGCGCTGGGCGGCAATCGTTTCGAGCTCGTGCTGCGCGACGTCGATGGCGCGCAACCGGCCATCGTTACGCGGCTGGCGACGATCGCCGCTCATGGTGTGCCGAACTACTTCGGCGAGCAACGTTTTGGTCGGGGTGGCGACAACGTGTCCAATGCACTGGCGATGTTCGGCGGCCGCCGCATGCGCCGCGAGCAACGCACGCTGCTGCTGTCCGCCGCACGCTCGGAGCTGTTCAACCGGGTGCTTGCGGCGCGGATCAACGCAGGCTGTTGGGACGTGGGCCTGGACGGCGAGGTCTGGATGCTGGATGGCAGCCGCAGCGTGTTCGGCCCCGAGCCGTGGACGCCGGAGATGGACGCACGGCTCGCTGCCTTCGACATCCATCCGACCGCGCCGCTGTGGGGACGCGGTCAGCTACGGTCGACGGGGGAGGCAGCGGCGCTGGAGACCGCGGCATTGGCGGATGGCCAGGCATCGGCCCTGCGCGCGGGACTCGAGGCGGCGGGACTGAAGCAGGAGCGCCGGGCCACCCGCCTGCGTCCGCAGGACCTGCAATCGGACTGGAGTGATCCCGCCGCGCTGCGGCTGCGCTTCAGCCTGCCGCCGGGCTGCTATGCGACGACGGTGCTGGCCGAACTCGGTGCGCTGTCGGACCGATCATCGGAAAGCGGCCCGCGGCACGGTCCGGACACCGATGTGGGCGTATAAGCGATGCGACGGCCGATGGTCGGCCGTCCAATGACGCGCACGAGGAGCGACTTCATGAATGCAGTTCGCAATGCCGGATGCACGATCATCGCCGCGGTACTGCTGGCCGGATGCGCAAGCATGCACGACCAGGCGGCGGTCGCCACGAGCAAGGAGGCCGCACAGCCGGCGCCGTACGCGGTCGATTCGTCCTACGTCAACAAGGTCGAACGCGCGGCGCGCAAGGACAATGTCGACGTGCAGTGGGTGAATCCGCCCACCAATCGCGCGACGTCCGGCGGACCGCGCTAGCGCGCGCGCCCGGCGGCCAGCAATACCAGCACGGCGCCATGCCCGCCCTGCGCGGGTGGCGCGGAATGGAACGCGAGCACGTCCGCGCGCTGGCGCAACACCCGGTCGACGAGATTCTTGAGCACCGGAATCCCGCTGTCCGAATGCAGGCCCTTGCCGTGGACGATCCGCACGCACCCCAGGCCCGCGTGCACTGATTCCTTGAGGAAGCGCCGCAGCATCGCTTCGGCCTGCGCCGCGTCCGTGTGATGCAGGTCCAGCTCGTCCTGCGCGGCGTAATCGCCACGTCGCAGCCGTTGCAGCACACGGCCGGGCAGTGACGGCTGCCGATGCGAGAGGGAATCGCCGGCTTCCAGCACATCGGCCGCGAGCGCGCGGCGGAATTCGTCCAGCGCCTCGGATTCATCGCGCGCGGCCATGCGCGGCAATGGCCGCGGTTTCGGCCGCTGGGGCGGCGTGGCGGCCGGCGGCAGCGCGCGCACCGGGCCGATCGCCGCGCGGAACAACGCGGCGTCGTCGTCATCGTCCGGTGGCCTGCGCGGCGGCTTGCGATCGGGACTCATTGCGCAAGCCTAGCGTGGCCGCGCGCAGGCGTGCGCAAACACGACAGGGACGATGGGGCGCATCCGCTATCATGTCGGCGACGGCCGCCGGAGCTTTGCAAGGAATTCATGCGCGTACTCGTGAGCAACGATGACGGTGTCGACGCACCCGGTATCCGCATCCTCGCCGCGGGGCTGCGCGATGCCGGACACGAAGTACTGGTCGTCGCCCCCGATCGCGACCGTTCGGGCGCCAGCAATTCGCTCACGCTCGACATGCCGGTGCGCGTGGTGCAGCAGGATGCCGAGACCTGGCGCGTGTACGGCACGCCGACCGACTGCGTGCACGTTGCGATCACCGGCATGCTGCAGGTCGAGCCCGACCTCGTCGTCTCCGGCATCAACAACACCGCAAACCTCGGCGACGACGTCATCTATTCCGGAACGGTCGCCGCCGCGATGGAGGGCCGCTTCCTTGGCCTGCCCGCCGTGGCGATGTCGCTGGCCTGCAGCGACCATCACGGCAACCATTACGAAACCGCAGCGCGCGCGGCTGTCGAGATCATCGCCCGCCTGGCGACCGATCCGCTGCCGGCCGACACCATCCTCAACGTCAACGTGCCCGACCTGCCATGGGATGAAGTGAAGGGCTTCGAGGTGACGCGCCTGGGCAATCGCCATCGCGCCGAACCCTGCCTGCCGCAGGCCGATCCGCGCGGACGCACGTGGTGGTGGATCGGTGCTGCCGGCGCCGCGCAGGACGCCGGTCCCGGCACCGATTTCCACGCGCTGCGCGACGGCCACATCTCGATCACCCCGATCAACGTCGATCTCACGCGCTTCCAGGCGCTGGACCAGGTCGCGAGCTGGGTGGACGGCCTGGCCGCGTCGCTGGGCGTGCGCGTGCAGCCGGCATGACCGCGCGCATGCGGCTGCAGCCGGAGGCGGTCGGCCTCGGCATGACCTCGCAGCGGGTGCGCGATCGCCTGATCGAACGCCTGCGCGCCGGCGACATCCACGACGAGCGCGTGCTCAACGCCATCCGCACCGTGCCGCGGCACCTGTTCGTCGACGAAGCGTTGGCCACGCGTGCTTACGAGGACACCGCGTTGCCGATCGGCCACGGGCAGACGATCTCGCAGCCGTGGGTGGTGGCGAAGATGACGCAGGCATTGTTCGAGAACGGCGCGCAGCCGAAGAAGGTGCTGGAGATCGGCACCGGCTCGGGCTACCAGGGCGCGATCCTCGCCGCGCTGGGCCTGGAGGTGTACACCGTCGAGCGCATCGGCGAACTGCTGCGCACCGCGCGCAAGCGCTTCCGCACGCTCGGCCTGGACGTGCGCAGCAAGCATGACGACGGCCGCATCGGCTGGCCCGAATGCGCGCCGTTCGATGCGATCGTGGTGACGGCCGCAGCGCCCGCGCTGGTGGATGCGTTGTCGGCGCAGCTCGCGCCGGGCGGCACGCTGGTCGCTCCCATCGGCGCCAGCGGCGCGCAATCGCTGCTGCAGCTGCGCAAGGATGCCGATGGCGCGATCGTGCAGAGCAACCTGGCGCCGGTCGTGTTCGTGCCGCTGTTGTCCGGCATGGTCGACCGATGACGGCCGCCGGCGCATGAAGCTGTTCGGACCGTTGTACGAACGCGCCCTCGTCTGGGCCCGCAGTCCGCATGCCCAGCCCCTGTTGGCGGGCTTGAGTTTCATCGAGGCCTTCATCTTTCCGATTGCGCCGGAAGTGATGCTGGCGCCGATGTGCCTGTCGCAGCCGCGGCGCGGCTTCCGCTTCGCGTCACTGAGCCTGGCCGGATCATTGCTGGGTTCGCTGGTCGGCTATGCGCTGGGCCATTACGCCTACGAGGCAGTGCGCCCGTTGTTGAGCCTGGACATGCAGCAGACGATCGGCACCTGGGTCGATACCCTGCGCACGGACATGCAGCAGCATTGGTGGGCGATGCTGGGCGCGCTGCTGGTCGCGGCGCTGCAACCGGTCATTCCGATGAAGCTGGTCACGTGGGCCGCCGGCATCGTAGGTGTGCCGATCCTGCCTTTCCTCGCGTGCGTGGCGATTGGCCGCGGCAAGCGCGTGTTCCTGATCGCGGCGGCGATCCGCATCGGCGGCGAGCGCGCCGAGGCGGCGCTGCGCCGATATATCGAACCGATCGGCTGGGTGGCACTCGCGCTCATCGCGGCCGCCATCGCCTACCTCGTCTGGAGATCGCGCGGTTGATCAACAGGTTCCTGCGATCGCAAGCTCGGGCCGTGGCACTGGCCGTGCCGCTGACGGTGCTGCTGCTGGCGAGCTGCGGCACGGCGCGGGTGGTGCGAAATCCGGGCGCGGCGCATGCCGGTTCCCGGCCGGTGCGCGTTTCGGCGCCCAAATACGGCGCCAGGGCCATCGTTCGCCGTGGTGAAACGCTGTACCACATCGCCACCAGCAATGGCATCAGCGCGCTGGATCTCGCGGTGTGGAACGACATCCCGCCGCCGTACACCATCTATCCGGGCCAGACATTGCGCCTGTATCCATCGCAGCGGCCGGTGCGCAGCCAACCGATCGCAAGCACGCCAGTGCCGCCGCGACCCGCTACGGTCGCGCGGCCGCCCACCCCGGCGGTTCCGCCTGCGGAGACCGCGCAACCGGTCGTGGTGCCCGCCGGCAGTCCGTTCCCGTGGCAGTGGCCGGCCGATGGCACGCTCGCCTCGCGCTTCGTGGCCGGCGAGCCGACGCAACAGGGCATCGACATCAGCGGCCAGGCCGGGCAACCGGTGCGCGCGGCTGCCGATGGCGTGGTCGTGTATTCGGGTTCAGGCCTGGTTGGCTATGGCGAGCTGGTGATCGTCAAGCACAACGACGCGTGGCTCTCCGCGTACGGCCACAACCGTGCGCGACTGGTCAACGAGGGACAACTGGTGAAGGCCGGCCAGCAGATCGCGGAAATGGGCCACAGCGGCGCCGCGCGCGACATGCTGCACTTCGAGATCCGCTTCAACGGCAAGCCGGTGGATCCGCTGTCGTACCTGCCGCGACGCGATCGCTGACGCGACTTCGGTAACGTCATCGCGCGATGCCATCCGCTTGCATGCGACAGGATTTCCGCTGCCGATCCGGGACGTTCAGCCGATCACGAAACCCGCGACCACCCGCCGGCCTTCGCCCGCCAGCACGCTGTAGGTGCGCGCCGCGGCATCGTTCGTCATGATTTCGATGCCAAGTCCGCGGGTCAGGAACGCGGCAAGGATCGCCGGCGGTGGAAAGACCTGCCGGGCTCCGGTCCCCAGGAGTACCAGCTCGGGCCGCATGGCAAAGATCGGTTCGAGTTGCGCCGCGTCCAGGTTCGACGCATCGCTGACCGGCCAGTCTTCGAGCAGCGTGTCGGGCGCGATGACGAAGCTCGCGCGCAATTCGCGTTCGTTCACCAGCGCGTGGCGGCCGTCGGCTCCGCGCAGGGTCCAGCTGTAGTCGGGGCGCTCGAGGTTCAGCTGCATGATTGCTGCCAGCCTTCGCGTGCGGGCAGAACCGTCAGCCGCGCGGCAGGACGATCTGGCGGTGGTCCTGGCTCGGGCGATAGAGGACGGCCGTATGGCCGATGCGCTGCACCAGCGCCGAATCCGTGCGCCGCACCAGTTCGTCGATCAGGGCGTCGCGGGCCTCGCGATCCTCGGCCGCGACCTTCACCTTGATCAGTTCATGGTGTTCCAGCGCCCCGAGGACTTCCTCGACCAGCGTGGTGCTGATGCCCTTGCCGCCGACCTGCAGGATCGCCTTGAGCCCATGCGCCTGACCGCGAAGGAAACGGGTCTGGGCACTGGTCAGCGAAATCGACATAAGGCAACGG
>Ga0308175_100003522_pt1 | contig 10866 bp, 11 predicted proteins | sample PhyCR1_3_FD_203893 | JGI IMG/M metagenome (GOLD analysis project Ga0308175, IMG submission 203893) | Soil microbial communities from UC Gill Tract Community Farm, Albany, California, United States - DLSLS.C.R1 | ecosystem: Environmental > Terrestrial > Soil > Agricultural land | place: USA...
TCGGGATTGCCCGGTCGATCGCGCCAACAGCGAAGCCGAAATTTCAAGTTCTCGAGCCGCCACTATGGGCGCGGCTCTATTCCTGTGCGGCGATCTGCTGATCGGTGTCGCGCCAAGCGCTGATCTTCAGGCGGCGGCATACCCAGCAGAGATCGTCCGGGCTTTGCGGTCCGGCAAGGGGCGTGGACTCCGTGCCGCACACGGCACATTTTTTTGGAGAGGCCGGCTTGGAGGTCTCCACCGACTTCTTCGCCATCTCCAGAATTTCGGGAGAAATAACAGGCTCGGTGATCGGTTTCTTTTTCATTACTGTCTTCACTATAGAACAAGCTGCTCGAGGGCTTCGCAGAAACAAGCGTGAAGTTAGTACGGTACTCTCCGGAAGATCCCTATAGGCACTACACCTATAACATGAGGAAATGAATCAGATGGATCGCGAAATGACTGGACACGAGCGGCCCTAGGGCGAGCCTTTGGTTTAATCGCATCTTGCTGTCATCCATCCGCTGAAACCCAACATGAAAGATCTAGCTTTTTTGTTCCCTGGACAGGGATCTCAGTTCGCCGGAATGGGCAAACTCCTATCGGAACAGTACCCCGAGGCGCGGAATGTTTTCGCCGAAGCCGACGACGCGCTCGGCTTTGGGCTGTCGAGGCTTTGTTTTGAGGGCCCCGACGAAGAGCTGAGGAAAACAGAAAATACCCAACCGGCGATCCTGACCGTTTCCGTTGCCGCCTACAGAGTGCTGGAAAGGCTCGGGATCAAGCCCGCCTTTGTCGCAGGACACAGTCTGGGTGAATACTCCGCCTTGGTTGCCGCCGGTGCGCTCAAGTTCAAAGACGCGGTCATCACGGTTCGTAAACGCGGTCAATATATGCAAGAGGCTGTTCCGGCCGGTGTCGGAGCGATGGCAGCTATTCTGAAACTTCCGGAGGGGAAGCTGCAGCAGGTTCTAGACGAATCCGAGCAGGGCGAGGTGGTCAGCGCCGCCAACCTGAATTCGCCCGACCAGGTTGTTATCGCCGGGAACACGGCCGCGGTAGCACGGGCCATGGAAGCAGCGAAGGCCGCCGGAGCGAAGCGCACCGTTCTTCTGCAGGTGAGCGCCCCCTTTCATTGTGCGCTCATGCGCCCTGCACAGGAGCGTTTAAAGCCAGACCTCGACGTAATCCAGTTCGTAGACCTCCGATTTCCATTGATCAATAACTGGCAGGCCCGCGAAGTTACGGCTGCCGAAGATGCCCGCGAGGGCCTTTATCAACAAGTGCCTAGCCCTGTGCGCTGGACTGATTCGATTCGCGAGCTCGCTCGCAAGGGTGTGAGGCGATTTGTCGAAATCGGTCCGGGTTCGGTGCTGCTCGGCCTTTGCCGCAATATCGATCCCTCCCTCCAGGGCATGAAGTTCGGCGAACCCGCGGACCTCGAAGCGGTGAAGAATGCCCTCGCGTAAGGGGCGCACTCATTGGCGCGGCGCTCGCGAAAGCAGTCATCCGCCAGCGCAGCGCCAGCTTCTACGATAGGAGTGATCTTGCGCATCACTTTGATCCCGTTTGCCGGGTGGCCAAAATGCGTGTTGTTCTCGGTTACTGAGAGGTGAGCGTAGGCTGGTAAACCGACCGATCTGGTACGGGGCACATTAGACCTGCTCATTTTGAAAGTAATCCCGCTTGGAACCCACGCATGGTTGGGCGATCGCGCAGCGCATCCGGCAGATGTCCGGGGAGGTCCTTCAGGTAGGTTAAGGCGCTCTCGACCGGGCGCTTGACAAACTCGAATAAAACGGCTGGATCAGTTCGGAATGGGCTAGTAGCGAGAACAATAGGCGCACCAAATACTACACACTCACGAAGGCCGGACGTAAAAAGCACTCGGAGCTTTTGCTGTGATGCCATCATTGCTGAGCGTATTGGTCTTCATGGGGTTGTCGCTTACTCTGCCAGTCAGAGAACCAGCGAGACCGGCGTTCGTATGGCGCTCGGTGCGGATCGCGGCTTCGTATATAGACTTGTTCTGAAAGAGTCGGGATGGTTGACCACTATCGGAATTGCCGTAGGGCTAGTGTGTTCAGTTGCTGCCGCGACTCTGATAAAGTGCTTGCTATTCGGGGTTCAAGCCTCGGATTTGCCTACGTTGGGCGTTGTGGCTTTCGTTATCGGCATCTCAGCTCTCGTGGCCAGCTATCTGCCAGCCCGCCGAGCGGCTGGTGTGAATCCGATCGAGCCACTTCGGGCTGAGTAGATAGAGAAAGGCCTATGCATCGCTGATCCCGCTACATCGCCCGGCTCCGTTAGCTCGATGATCCCGCTGTTCGCGTAAGCTCACCTCCTGGCAACTGGCAGCATACTTCATCGAATAGCGCACCCGGAGGGGCCTGGAGAGAGATTATAGAGACAAGAAAGGTACGGACCGCTTCAAACGGTCGATCCTAGGGAAGGCGGGATTCCATGCTGGTATTGAGTAACCATACTGTCCTGGAACTTCCTAGCTTGTCCGGACGAGCATATAGCGATTCTCGAAGAAAAAATGAGCGTATGGCTTATTAGTTTATGTCGCACTGCTGTAGGAGCGGTTAACTGATGTCCTCACAGCTTGGCCACGGTGTAGTCTTCTTCGTTATGGCTGTTCTGGTGGCGCTCTTTGCCTGGATTTACCGGCGGGACCGCCAGCAGCGCGTGGGCCTCTGGATGACCGGGTGGGCCGCAATCCTCCTTGATTTCGCCACCTCGTGGGCATTCACGTTCGCGCTCGTTCCTCAGCGTCTGCGCGACTGGATGGCGGTTTTCACACTGGAAGTTGCGGGAGGCTGCTTCCTGTTCTCGGTCTCGAGAGCGTTTGCCACCGCCCGGCCCCGTTTGTTCCTAAGTTGTTTCGTGATTTTGCCCGCCATCGTGTATTGGACTTGCCTCGTCCTGGCAGTTAAAGAAACTTGGATTTACCGGAGTCTCCTCATTCTGGCTGTCTCCGCCGCAGTTGCGGGTGTGGTCCATCATTTTGGACGCAAACATGTCTTTTGGGACGTGTTCTGCCTGGCCAATATTGCTGCCGTGTTATGGGTAATCAGCACGGTCTCTCGCCATCCGGAGTACGGCACGTATTTTTTCCTGTTGCAGCTTTTCGCCAGCACCGGCCTTGTTTATTGGCTTCGCTACAGCCGGTTCACGCCCGGAGTGGTTGTTACCGCCCTTTCCTTTTTCGCCTGGGGGGCCCTATTCCCGGCTCGAGCGCTATTGTACTCTCTGCAGGTCCATATTCATGGGGATAAGTTCCTTTGGGACCTCCCCAAGTACTTCGTCGCCCTTGGCATGATCCTTACCTTGTTTGAGAATCAGGCGGAATCCCTGTCGCTGGAAATTCGCGAACGGAAGCGCGCCGAACAGGCGGCATTGGCCGCTAATGAGGCAAAGAGTGTATTCCTCGCCACCATGAGCCATGAAATCCGAACCCCCATGAACGGGATTCTCGGGCTCACCGATCTTCTCATGCACACCGAACTCACCGAAGAGCAACGTGCCGATCTCAACCTGGTAAAAAGCTGCGCCGAGTCACTTCTGACGGTAATCAACGATGTGCTTGATTTTTCAAAGATTGAGGCGCGAAAGCTGGATTTCGAGCACATCGCGTTTGATCTTCATGAGACGTTGAGCCAGACGGTGAGGACCATGCGGGTGCGAGCCCAGCAGGGGGGACTGGAACTTCTCTATGAGATTCGGGATAGAGTCCCTGTCCGCGTGTTCGGTGATCCGGGCCGGTTACGCCAAGTGTTGGTCAATCTCATCGGGAACGCGATCAAGTTCACGGAGCAGGGACGAGTAATGGTGTCTGTCGATTTGGAACATCAGGGGGAGAGAGAGACCCTCTTGCTCTTCACGGTGGCCGATACAGGGATCGGAATCCCGCTGGAGAAGCAGAAAGCCATCTTTGAAGCGTTTACTCAGGCGGACGGCTCGACCACACGAAAATATGGGGGAACAGGTTTGGGCCTGGCGATCTCGTCGCGATTGGTGGAAATGATGGGAGGCCGGATCTGGGTCGAGAGTGGGGCCGAGAATCGGGGCAGTATTTTTCGCTTCACTGCTCGTTTCGAACTGCCGAGCGAAGCCTTTGGCGCGAAACGCGCCACACTCCAGCAAACCGGGACTTAGATCCCGCTACAGCGACTTAGCGATGTCGACCAGATCGGTGAACATGCCGTAGGCGGTTTCCTCCACGCCGGGATTGAGGGAGACCATACCGATAGTGCCCATCAGGTCCGTGTGTAACAAGATCGTATTGGAAGTTCCTTTGGCAGCGGCTAACAGGTCCATCTCCGATACCACTTCCGGCTGAACGTTGAGACGGAGATTTCCGCTGTCGCGTTGGGCGCGGCTCACCAGTACAATCGTTTTTCCTGCCCGTCTGAGTTCAACCGCGCGCTCCGTTGTAACATGTTCGATGCCCTGACGTGTCACCTGGTGCGGTGTGACTCGAGCATCCATCAACACATTTGCCAGCGCGGCTGTTTTGGCGGCGGAGTCCCAGCCCTCGATATCGTAGGAAGCGTCGGCCTCGGCAATGCCCATTGCCTGCGCTTCCCGAATGCCGTCCTGGGCCGTCAAGCCGCGCTGCATCGCAGCAATCACCACCTTGGAAGTCGAGTTCAGCACCCCGGTAAACCCCAGAACCTCGATGCCGGGCAAATTATTCCGGACATTGTTGAACACCGGTGCGCCGTCCATCACGGTAGATTCGAAGCGAAGCTCCACTTGCGCCTGCCTGGCTTCGTCCCGCAGGGCGGCGTAGGCGTGCGCAATCGGTCCCTTATTGGCCGTTATGACATGAATCTTGCGGGCAAATGCCTCTCGGATGTGCGTGGTGGCCGGCTCGCCCCGTTCAGGATCAAGCGGCGTAATTTCGACAGCGATATCCGGGCGCGCCCGGTCTAAAAATTCGCCAGTCGAGGCCATGCCGGGCCCGAAAACGGGTTCGATAGGCAGGCCCTTGTCGTCGAACGCGCTTCCGCGCGTGGCCGTGTGAATCGCTGTAATGCGAAACGGATAAGCTGCACGTTTCTTCTGTAGCAGGGCGGCGAACGCCTGGCCTACATTTCCGTAACCAAGTAGCGCTACTCTCAAATCTTGAGAGTAGCAGCGAGTTTCTAATACTACCTTGCTTGACAGGGATGTATCCCTTCGGCAGACTTAAGTTTCCGAATGGGGTCGGAGGATTTGGTTAGTGAGTAAGCAGAATACTTTTGATAAGAAAAGGCCGTTTGCATTTGGGCTGATTCTTTTATGGGCCGGTTGTGCTTTTGGGCAGGCGCCGGTGGATTTACCGCCGCAGACCCTGACGCGATCGGATATTTCCACCAATCCAATTAGCATTTTGCCGACGTTAGGCGAGGGCCGAAATTTTTTCGACGTGAATGCCTTTGCCAACGCTGTGTTCGACACCAACGCGCCTATCTTTCAGAACGGCACATATCAGGGCATTACCGGTCAGACTGGCGTAGGCTTTGAACTTGGAGGAGGCGTAACCGCCTCGCGGATCACTCCCACCGCCCAGTTTTTGTTGGGATATACCGGAGGCTTCCGCGATTATTCAACTCAAAGCTATCCGTCCGGAAGCAATCACAACCTTTCGCTTTACGCCACCAAGATCCTGGCCAGAAGGTGGACGCTCAACGTGGGCGGAAATGCTGGAATTTTTTTTAACGGGGGCAATGCTTATCAGGTGTCCTCGTCGCTGACGAGCACTAATCTAGGCCAGGGCGTGGTCCTGAATCCATTCAGTCAAAACACCAAATACGCGAGCGCTTCCGTCAGCCTGAGTTATCAGCAAAGTTTGCGTTGGAGTTATACGATCGGCGGCGACTTCTTTCTCAGCCGGTACTATGGCTTCGGCTCATTTGGCTCCACTGGTGGAGATGGCACTGGTTCGGTCACCTACCGCCTTACCCGGGTGACTTCGCTCAGCGGGAGCTATTCGCATAGCTACTATGGCTATCAAAACGCCGCAGGAAGCTCCGGCGTAGACAGCGTCTTCGCAACCCTATCTCACGATTTTCGTCGAGCTCATTGGAGAGTGGGCGCGTCTGGCGGAGTCGCGCGGGTTAACTCGCAAGGAGCGTACTTTATCCCCGGCTTTCTGCCGTCCTCGATCAATCAGCAACTGACGAGCGTCATTACGCAGGGAACGTACAAGACCACGTCGACACTGCCTTCCTTTCAGGGATCGGCATCGCGCACCTGGAAGCGTTCGGCCCTCACGGTCGCGGGCGGGCAGTCCATCAACTCCGGGAATGGAATTTATCTTACATCCCGTAACTTGTTCCTCAGCGGGTTCTACAGCATGGCGTACCGGAACTCGAGCCTTTCCTTTGGAGGCACCTTCAGCCGACTCAGCAGTATTGCCAATACCATTTCCACGGCCTACGAAAGTTCAGGATCCGATGTTTCCTACTATCGCAAGCTCACGCGCTATTTTGGCGTAAGCGCCCACTACGATCTGACCTACTACAGCAACATCGGCTCAGTAGGCGGCCGTATCGATAATCGCGTTTCTTTCGGACTGACCTTCAATAGCTCCGACATCCCGTTCTCCTACTTCTAAAGGAGTGGTGCTTCGCTGTTATTGCACGCCGCCGGCGATCAACATCCCCTGTAGCCGGTCGGCGAAGTTATCGCCTAGCTCTGTTTCTAACCGTCGCGCCCGAACCGGCAGCGCAGAGTCGATTTCGTGAACGAGCCGCAGCAGGCTCTTAATGTTGGACTGTACCAGCCGGCCGCTTCCTTCGATATCAGGCTGGGGCAGAAAGTTGCTGTCAACGCCAAAATCGATTCGCAGATCTTCCTGGTCCGTCGCTTCCAGGTCGGTGCCGTTGTCGAACTCCGGACCAAAACAAGAAAGGGCGGCGCGCGCCGGAGCTAGTTTCCAATCATCTGAGAATTGCCATAGGTCCCACCAGGTCTCAAGCCGGTAGGCCACGTCCTCGCCCTTATAGTCGTTGAGGATGGTGAAGATCTCCTCTATGTTGACCGGGCCATTCACGGGCCGTTCTAATAAGGGTGGCTCTGTGGAATCAACAGCATGAATGGAAACCACAGACTGAGGTTGTTCGCGCTGCGAGAAGGGAAAGAGTTGCAGAAGCGTTTGGAAGTGCCGTTGCCGACTGGCTCGCGCATGACGCTCCAGCCAGAGAGACAGGAAAAGTTGATCCGTCACAACTCCATTATCGTTTGCGATAGTTGAAGGATACGCATTTGTTTATGATCACAGACCTCGTGCAGATAAAGCGGTTCGGGGAAAAGCAGCGCGAGGAAAACCAACGGTTCCGCGCCTGGATGAAACGGCATAACTTTGTAGAACGGCGTTTCAAAGCGATCGCGCAGAATGTGGAAGAGTCGATTGATTGCACGGCTTGTGCGAACTGCTGCCGTGTGGCGACAACGCAAATCACAGAGCGGGATGCCGAGCATCTGGCGCGCTTTTTACGGATCAAGCTGGCAGATTTTCTTCGGGATTACACGGAAGAAACAGCGGAAGAGGGACGCATTCTGAGGCGCAATGAGAATGGCTGCGTTTTTCTTGACGGGAATACATGTTCCGTGTATGAAGCCCGGCCCCATACATGCGAACTGTTTCCGCATCTGGTGAAGGGAAATGGCTCGCTACTGAGCCGTATGTGGCACATGCCAGACCGTGCTGTCTACTGTCCGATCGTTTTCAATACGCTAGAGCAGTTCAAAGAGGAGACCGGATTTAAGAAATGACCATTCTGGCCGTCGTATTGCTGCTCGCACTGCTAGGGGCGGTCGGCTTTGGCGCGTTCCAGTTTGCGGAGGCGCAGCGCTGGCGTCAGACCGCGTATGAAGCTCGCGAGGAAAACGAACTGCGGCGGGAGGAATTGGATGATGCCCGCCGTACGGCGTTGCAGCATGAGGCCGAGAGCGCGAAGACCCGGGAAGTTGCCGCAGTGCAGTTGCGGCTGCTGACGGAAACCCAGCAACAGCTCGAACAAAAGTTTCGCCAAATGGCAGCGGAAACGCTGCAGAACAATAGCCAGCATTTTCTGGAGCGCAGCCGCGAACAGCTTCAGCATTTAGTGGAGCCGGTGGGCCAAAGCCTTCAGCGCTTTGAAAAGCAGGTCCAGGAGATTGAGAAGTTGCGGGTAGGAGCTTATGCCGACTTGACGGCGCAGGTTCAGACTCTGACGGCACTCCAGGAACGTGTGCGCCAGTCCACGGATCAACTGAAAACCGCACTTCGTTCTCCCAGCCAACGCGGGCGCTGGGGCGAGATGCAGCTTCGGCGCGTCGTGGAACTCGCAGGGATGCTAGAATACTGCGACTTTGCCGAGCAGGAGACCCTGTGGGGTGAGACAAAGCAGCGGCCGGACCTGATCGTTCGCCTGCCGAACCAGTGCCGGGTCGTGGTGGATGCCAAGGTGTCTCTCGAAGCTTATCTGCGCGCAATCGAAGCACAGGAGGACGGGGAGCGCACACGTCACCTGGTCGATCACGCGCGCCAGATCAAGACCCACGTAAAGTCGCTGGGCGAAAAGGCATATTGGCAGCGGCTGACGGATTCACCCGACTTTGTGGTTGCGTTCCTTCCGCTGGAATCGCTTTTCAGTGCGGCGCTGGAGCATGACCCCGCACTCCTCGACTTTGGTGTGGAGCAAAGGGTGATTCTGGCCACGCCGGTGACGCTGATCACGCTGTTGCTGGTGGTAGCGCACGGCTGGCGGCAGCACACGATTGCGCAAGGCATCGATAAAATACGCGAAACAGGCTCCGAGCTATACGGGCGCGTTTTAAAGATGAGCGAGCATTTTGAAAAACTTGGAGATGCCATTGACAAGACCGTCACGGCCTACAATGCCACCGTTGGCTCACTGGAACGCAATGTTCTACCAGCTGCCCGAAAGATGAAGGATCTGCGGCCGGCCAGCGCGGAGCAGATCAAGGAGATGAAGGAAGTGGAGCCTACTCCGCGCAGTTTGGATGCCTCAAAATGGCGGGTACTGGGACCCGCAGAGGGAAAGAACGCGCAGCTCTACTGATTCAGTTTTTCGGTGATAGTAACCGGCGCGCCTAATTGAAAGGTCAGTTTTGTTTCGGCAGGAATAACGGCCGGCTTACCACGAGTCGCCATCGCGCCTCCCGCGCCGGCAGCACCACCGGCACCGGCGCCGATGGCCGCGCCTTTCCCTCCACCAGCAATGGCGCCGATGATCGCGCCCAGAGCTGAGCCACCTACGACTTCGGCGGTGTCACGCTTCTTACTGGTGGGGCCCCTTACGTCGGTTGTATTGCTCTGAATCTGGACTGTTTGGCCGTCGGTGGTGTTGATGCTTGTCAAAGCCAGGGTCAGTTCCGCAAGCCCTTTCACCCGGCCCGCCTTTTCAGCACTGACGACGCGTCCCAACACCCGGGACCCACGGTCGGCGATGACAAAGCCATCCCGAATGATCGGAGTTTGGAGCGAGCCCCGGAAGGTATCGCCCGTGTAATTGTGGTCGGTAGAAAGGGCCTCATCCAGCCTGACCGTGATGCTCGTGCCCGGCTGAAGCGTAATGGTTCTGGGCTGGGATGGAGGCGGGGGCGCGACTGGTTGCGGGGCAGGGGCTGGTTGGGAGACCGGAGCGGTGTCCGCAAGCGGAGGACTGTTTTGCACGAACTGCGCCGGCTCTGGCCGGGGTGACATCTGTACCGGCGGAGGCGGGGAGACCTCCTCATCCTGCCGGACTGTTCTATGAACTTTGTGCTTGAGGGGTTCCACTTTTGCTACGCGAGCGGGCGTGCTCTTGACCACCGCGGGTTCGACGGGAACTGGATTGGCAACGGCAGGAGGAGGTTGGGCCGCAGCCGGCTGAACCGCCGGCAACGCGGTTGTTTGGGCCACGGAGGGCTGCGGAGAAAAATTCGGCGACCCGGACTTCACATAGATCAGTGCCCCTCCGAGGGCCACCACCAGCCCAGCGAGAAAGGCTACCACTACCTTCAGCATGTTTGTGGAGCTCATAGATGTTCCTGTACATAAAACGTGGGAGACTCGACCGGCGTTTCTCCATGAGTGAGGGGCTGCTGGTTAAAATAGAGTCATTCCGTTGAACACCAGTTACGTCTTCGATTTTCCTTCTTCATACAACGTCGGCGCCATCTCCGTCCGGCCTGCGACGGTATTGGCTCCCATGGCTGGAGTCACCGACACTGTGTTTCGCAGATTGATCCGTAATCAGGGCGGATGTGGCCTGCTGATGACGGAGTTTACCAGCTCCCATGGCGTTGTGAGCACGCGGAAAGCGAAGAAGCCGAACCGGAACTTTCGCTACCTCTACTTCGAAGAAGAGGAACGCCCGATCACCTGCCAGTTGTTCGGGTCCGATCCAGCCGTGATGGCCGAAGCTGCAAAAGTCTGTGAGGATCGCGGTTTCGACATCGTCGACATCAACTTTGGATGTCCGGTAAATAAGGTCGTGAAGTGCAACGGGGGCTCCGGCCTACTGCGGGATCTGCCCCTCGTCCAGGCGATTCTCGAGAAGGTCCGAGCGGCGATCTCGATCCCGCTGACTTGTAAATTTCGGGCTGGCTGGAATGATCAGGAACTGGTTGCCGTGAAGATGGCTAAGCTGGCCGAAGATTGCGGTCTAGCTGCGGTTGCGCTACATCCCAGGACCCGCGAGCAGGGGTACAGCGGCCAGGCCGATTGGACGCGCATCGCCGAAGTGAAAGCGGCAGTGAAGATTCCGGTAATCGGTAACGGCGACATTCTGACGCCGGAGGATGCCCTGCGCATGTATCGCGAAACTGGCTGCGATGCCGTGATGATTGGCCGTACAGCCTCGTCAAATCCCTGGATTTTTCGCCAGATAGATGAATATCTTC
>Ga0308175_100003524_pt1 | contig 10866 bp, 9 predicted proteins | sample PhyCR1_3_FD_203893 | JGI IMG/M metagenome (GOLD analysis project Ga0308175, IMG submission 203893) | Soil microbial communities from UC Gill Tract Community Farm, Albany, California, United States - DLSLS.C.R1 | ecosystem: Environmental > Terrestrial > Soil > Agricultural land | place: USA...
CCAGGCATTCAGCAGATAAAGCCGTTGTTCGGTCTCGCCCTGCTTGCGGGCGTCCTGGGTGTGCATGTTGATGCAGAAAGCGCAGCCGTTGATCTGCGAAGCCCGCGTCTTGACAAGTTCGATCAGCGATTTTTCCAGGCCGGAGGCCTGGATCTGCTCTTCCACCGCGACGAGCGCTTTGATGGTCTCGGGGGCAGCCTGGTAATAATTCATGCGGGGCTTCATGGTCGTTCTCCTCTGGGGTTGAAGTGAGTGATCCTAGTGGGCGCCGCCGCCGGCGAGTGTAGCCGGTTTCTTCAGCAGCAGCGCGGCAATCAACGCGACGATCAAGGCGGCGCCGAGCAGATAGAAGGTGTCGCTGAAAGCCAGGATAAAAGCCTGCTTTTGCACGACCTTGCCGATGACGACGACGGCGCGATGGGTGGCTTCGGCGTGATCGACGATGCCGTGGTTCACGAAGTATTGCGTCAGCTTCTCGATCCGCGCCCGGGTGGCCTGCTCCAGCAGCGACACCGACTGCATCAGCACGTTGGAGTGATATTGCTCGCGCTTGGTCAGCAAGGTTTGCAGCATGGCGATGCCGACCGCGCCACCGAGATTGCGTGTCATGTTGAACAGGCCGGACGCCGAACCGGCGTTCTCCGCCTCGATGCCCGATGTCGCCACCGCGGACAGCGGGGCCATCACCAGCGCCTGACCGAGGGCGCGGACGATGTTCGGCCAGAATAACTGGTCGGTGGCGTAATCGTTGGTCATGTAGATGTTCATGAAGTTGGAGGCGGCGAACAGGGCGAATCCGATGCCGATGATGAGACGCGGGTCGAAGCGCTGCATCAGCCGCGGCACCAGCGGGATCAGCAACAGCTGCGGCAGCCCGGTCCAGGCCAGCACCATTCCGATCTGCTCGGCATTGTAGCCCTGAATGCGTGACAGATAGACCGGCAGGATGAACACCGAGCCGTAGAGCGCGATGCCGAGCAGGAAATTGGCGAGCAGGCCGAAACCGAAATTACGGCGCGCCAACAGGCTCAGATTCAACAGCGGCTTCTTTGCCGTCAGCTCGATTGCGATAAAGGCGGAAAGCGCAATCGCGGCGGTGACCGCGAGTTTGACGATGAAGGGCGAGCCGAACCAGTCGTCCTTGTTGCCCTCTTCCAGCACGGTCTGCAGCGCGGCCAGACCGATCGCCATGGCGGCGATGCCGGCCCAGTCGCCTTCGCGCAGCAGCGCGATGTTCATCGGCCTGGCTTCAAGCGCGTAATAGAGCATGCCGACCATCACCGCGCCGGGCACGAGGTTGACGTAGAAGATGTATTCCCAGCCCCAGTTCTCGGTCAGATAGCCGCCGATGGTCGGGCCGATGGCGGGCGCGAAGGTGGCCGAGAGCGCGAACAGCGCCAGTCCGACCGGCTGCCTGGATTTCGGCAGCAGCGTGATGATCAGCGTGAACGCCATCGGGATCAGCACGCCGCCGGTAAATCCCTGTACCGCGCGCAGCACGATCATCTGCGGCAGATCCTGCGCGAAAGCGCAGGCCACTGACAGCGCCAGGAACAGCACGGCATTGGTCAGCAGATATTTGCGGATCGAGAACACCTGGGCGAGCCAGCCGCTCAGGGGAATCACGACGATCTCGGCGATCAGATAGGAGGTCGAGATCCAGCCGCCGTCGTCGATACCGGCGCCGATGGCGCCCTGGATGTCCGCGAGCGAGGCGTTGACGATCTGGATGTTGAGCACGGCCATGAAGGCGCCGAGCGTCGCACCGATCACTGCGATCCAGGTCTTCAGGGGAATCGTGGCGGCGACCGTCGACGCTGCGTCGTTCCCGGCGGGCGAGGCAGCGCTGCTGGTGGAAACGCTGAGCGCAGGTGTCAGTGGGATCATCGGTGGCTCCTCTTGCGCGGCAAGTGGACGATGCGTCAGGCGGCGTGTTTCGATAATCCGGAAAGGCGCGAAAGGATTGTCCAGCGGGGAGGGATAGTCCTGGCCCGGCAGGAACCTCCCGTCGCGCGGGTTGGCGCGATGTCCGACGCCACGCGGGCCTGTGCCTCGCGTTCGGCCAGTACGGTTGCCTTGGTGTTCACGGTCGGCACTGTCGACATGCCAGGGCGCAGCAGGCCCTTGAGGCGCTGGTCGTCGAGCACGATCTTCACCGGCACGCGCTGCACGATCTTGGTGAAATTGCCGGTCGCATTGTCCGGCGGCAGCAGTGCGAATTCGAGACCGCTCGCCGGCGACAAGCTGTCGACATGGCCGCGCAGGCGGACGCCGTGAAAACTGTCGATCGCGATCTCGACCGGCTGGCCGTTCCGTACATTGGTGAGCTGCGTCTCCTTGAAGTTCGCCACCACATAGACCGCGTCCAATGGCACGACCGCCATCAACTGCGTGCCGGCCTGCACGTATTGTCCGACCCGGAGCGAACGCGCGCCGACGGTGCCGGTCACCGGCGCCTTGATCCTCGTGTAGGAGAGATTGAGCGCCGCCTGGCTTTCCACGGCGCGGGCGCGATCGACCTGCGCCACCGCCCTGGCGCGCTCGGTATTGAGCACGTCGACCTTGCGCTGCGCGGCCGACAGGCCGGACTTCGCGCGCTGCAACTGCGCGGTGCCGGCGCGCAGCGCGGCGTCGGTCTGCTGCGCGCGCTGCACCGTGCCGGAGCCGGTCTTCATCAGCCCGTCGTAGCGGGCCTGCTCTTCCTGCGCGAATTTGAGATTGGCGTCGGCTGCGGCGACGTCGGCCGTACCCTGCTCGATGACCGGCTGCTGCAGGGCAAGCTGCGCATCGAGGTTGCGCACCGCGGCTTCCGACGCGGCGACGTCGGCATCGGCCTGCGCCAGCGCGGCCCTGAAGTCGCGATCGTCGATTTCGGCGAGCAACTGGCCGGACTTGACCGGCTGGTTGTCGCCGACCACGACCCTCGCAATGTAGCCGGAGATCTTTGGCGAGATGATCGTGGAATCGGCCTTCACATAGGCGTCATCGGTCGATTCCAGGTAGCGACCGGTGGTGAGGTAGTCGAAGGCAAAATGCCAAGTCCCGGCGACGCCAACGACAACCGCGAGCGCCAGGGCTGTGCGTTTGACCGCCTTCCGGGATGGGCGGAGGCTCATTCTTTCTTTGCTGTCAGAGACATACGATATAATCGACATGGCATCCTCGATTGCGGCCTGGGTGCGCCTCGGAGAAAGGCGCCGGCTATGCGATCAAGATGCAATGTCAGCTCCGATATGATAATCCGGATAAAACTGGAAGCATTATCCAGCCACAGCGAACAATCATGGGATTGTCGGATGGACCGACTGACCAGTTTGACGGCCTTCGTCCGGGTGGCGGACAGCGGCGGCTTCTCGGCCGCCGGGCGCCGCCTCAACATGTCCACCACAATGGTGAGCAATCACATTCAGGCGCTGGAAGACCGGCTCGGCGCCCGCCTGCTCAACCGCACCACCCGCAAGGTCAGCCTCACCGAAGTCGGCCGCGCCTATTACGACCGCTGCGTCCAGATCCTCGCCGACATCGAACAGGCCGACGACATCGCCGGCGCACTGCAGTCGACGCCACGTGGCACGCTGCGGGTCTACATCGCCACGCACATCGTGCAATTCGTGTCGCCCGTCATCGCCGAGTTCCTCGCGCAATATCCCGACGTGAAGGTCGAACTGACGATGGGCGAGCGCACGATCGACATCATCGACGAAGGCTTCGACATCGCGGTCCGCCTGACGCCGCTGCCGGACTCCAGCCTGATCATACGCAACCTTGCCACCTGGCGGCACGTGCTGTGCTGCTCGCACGACTATCTCGAACGGCATGGTCGCGCGCAGCAGCTCGCCGAGCTTTCCGGGCACAATTGCCTTCGCCACGTGAACTACCCGTACGAGAACGAGTGGCGTTTTGTCGATCGCAAAGGCCAACCGGCTTCGGTGAGGGTTTCCGGTCGGTTGCTCACCAACAGCGGCGAAGCGTTGCGCATGGCGGCGCTGCAGGGCAACGGCATCTGCATGGCGCCCGGATTCATGGTTCATGACGACCTGGAAGCCGGGCGGCTGGTCCGGCTATTGCCGGAGTACCGGCCGGTCGAACTTTCCATGAATGCGGTCTATCCGCATCGTCATCATCTCTCGGCCAAGGTACGCACCTTCATCGACAGGCTGGTGCAACACAGCAGCGAACAGCAGAAGCGGATCAACCCCTACTCATGACGTTGGTCTGCGCCTGACGCGGTGGTGCGGTCGGCAGAAGTATCTTAGATTTCTATCGCCGCGCGACGGAATGGAGTATGGAATGCATCGGCTGAAGACCGCGTCATTGGGCCGGTGCGTCGTTCTGCTGGTTGCGATGCTGGTTCTCGCGCCGATCCGGCTCGCCGCGTCCACTTTCGGCCCGCCGCCAAACGCACCGCTGTCGCTGGAAAAACTCTCCCGGATCGACACGTTTCTCAACGATCAGGTCGCCCAGGGTGAAATTCCCGGCGCCATCGTCCTGATCCAGCGCCACGGCAAGCCGGTCTATTTCAAAATCTTCGGCAAGCGCGACGTCGATGCCGGGATCGACATGACGCCGGACTCGATCTTTCCGTTGCACTCGCTGACCAAGACCATCACCAGCTTTGCGGCGATGATGCTGGTCGATCGCGGCCGGATCAAACTCGACGATCCCGTCAGCAAATATATTCCTTCCTTTGCCGCCATGAAGGTCGGCGTCGAACGCAAGGATGAGTCCGGCAAGACCGTGCTCGAGCTTGTGCCGCTGCGGCGGCCCGTCACGATCGAGGATCTGCTGCTGCATATTTCGGGGATCACTTATGGCTTTTATGGCCAGCGTGGGCCGGTGAAGGCGGCCTATGACGGCATCTATCTCGGCGATTTCGACAATGCCGGGTTCGCCGAGCGGATTGCCAAATTGCCCCTCGCCGAACAGCCGCGGACGCTGTGGGATTACGGACACTCCATCGATGTGCTCGGCCGCGTCATCGAGGTCGCCTCGGGGCAATCGCTGTACGCGTTCGAGAAGAGCCAGTTGTTCGATCCGCTCGGCATGACGACCACCAAATTCTTTCTGACCGATCCGGGCGAGCGGGCGCGCTATGCGCTGCCGCTGCGCAAGGACCGCCATGATGAACGCAACTCGCTCGACGTCACGCGCTGGGAATCCGGCGGCGGGGGTCTGGTCACGACGGTCGCCGACTTCGCGCGCTACGGGCAGATGCTGCTCAACGGCGGCGCGCTCGACGGCAAGACCTATCTCAGCCCCACCACTTTTTTCGCGACGATGGTGACGGACCATATCGGCCCGGGCTCGGGCGTCGCACGCAATTACTTCTATTACCCGGGCGACGGCTTTGGGTTCGGCTACGGTTTCGGCATCCGCACCGATCCCGGCCATGCCGTGCCGCCGCCGCCGGGTTCGCCCGGCGAGATCAAATGGGACGGCGCGACCGGCGCGTATCTCGTGGTCGATCGCGCCCAGGATATGTTTTTCATCATCCTGCAAAACTCGCCGTCGGCCCGCCAGCACGTGCAGGTGAACGTCAAGAAACTGATTTACGATGCGTTCGAAAAGTGATCGGACGCGGGCGCGATCGGAAAGCTGAAATGCTGCGCAAGGTGGAGGCGGGCGATCCGGCCAAAGCGGCCACGGTGCGGATCACCGCGCTCGACCGGGCGCGGACGTTCATCACGCTGCTGGTGCTGATCCATCATTCCGCTGTCAACTACACCCATTTCGGCAGCGGCGACAGCATGCGCTGGCTGGGGTTCGATCTCGTCGTGCTGTTCAACGACAGCTTCTTCATGGCCTGCATGTACCTGATCTCGGGCCTTTTCGTTCACGACAGCCTGAGGCGCAGGGGAGCGACGGACTACGTGCGATATCGGGCGTGGCGGCTCGGCATTCCCTTTCTGGTGTCGATCTTCGTGCTGATGCCGATCGCCTATTACCCGACCTTCCTGCGCTATCATCTGCCCGGCACCACCGATTTCAATTTGTTTCATTTCTGGTGGCACACGCTGACGATCGGCCCCTGGCCGTCGGGTCCGGCGTGGTTTCTGTGGGTGCTACTCGCGCTCGACATCGCCGCGGCCGCACTGTGGGCGCTGGCGCCGCGGATGCTGAAGACATCAGGCCTTCTGATCTTTTCGCTGCGCGATCGGCCGTGGGTGGCGTTTGCGTCGTTCCTCGTTGTCTCGATCGTCATCTATGTGCCGATGCGGCTACTGTTCGGCGAAGCAAGCTGGCTGGAGCCGGGCGGCTATCCGCTGGCGATCCAGACCAGCCGGATATTGCTGTATGCGGGCTATTTCTTCGTCGGCGTCGGCATCGGTGTGGTCAGCCTTCGCGCCGGAGTCCTTAACGAGGAAAATGGTCTGGTCCGGCGCTGGCCAATCTGGTTGGCCTTTGCGGCGTTACTCTATGGAGCGATCCTGTTGCTGGTCTATGTCCACCACAACTGGATTGCGGATTTCAATTCGCCGCCGGACTCCTGGCAAACTCTCTATGGACTTGCCTTTGCGTCCTTCAGCGCCGCGATGACGTTCGTGGTGCTGGCCGTTTTCATGGCCTTCGCCGCGTCGGGCGTAAAACTGCTCGACGCGATGCAGCCGCAGGCCTACGGCATCTTCCTGGTGCACTACATCTTCATCATCTGGCTGCAATACGCCGTCTACGATTATGCATGGCCGGCCTTCGTCAAGTTCGCTATCGTCCTCGGTGGCACGCTGGCACCAAGCTGGGCGGTCACGGCGCTGTTACGGAAAATTCCGGTCGTGGCGCGAACGATTTGAGGGTTGAGGAAATGCAGGCTTGCGGCACGACAAGAACCATCTGCGCGTTGTTCCTTCTGGCGGCATGCGTCCTGATTCCGGCTGCGCCTTCGCGTGCCGCCTATCCGGATCGCGTCGTCAGGATCGTGGTGCCGTTCGCGCCGGGTGGCGGCACTGATGTCGTCGCGCGGACGCTGGCACAGGAGATGGCGAAAGAACTCGGCGCATCCGTCATCATCGAGAACAAGCCGGGGGCCGGGACTATTCTCGGCACCCAACTGGTCGCGGCCAGCCCGCCGGATGGGCACACGCTGCTGATGGGAACGTTCGCCAACGCCGTCAATCCCAGCCTGAACCCAAAGCTGCCTTATGACGCGCACAAGGTTTTGCAGCGGTAGCGCTGCTGGCGCGCTCCTTCAATATCGTTGTGGTCAATCCGGCGTCGCCGCTGAAGTCGATTGCGGATTTGATCGCGGCGGCGAAAGCCGCGCCCGGGAAACTCAGCTATGGCACCTACGGCACCGGGACGTCGGCGCATCTCGCCGGCGAATTGTTCAAGCACATGGCCGGGGTCAATCTGACGACGGTGCCTTATAGAGGCGCCGCGCCAGCGATCACCGACCTGATGGGTGGACAGATCGACGTGATGTTCACGACGGTCGCCAGCGCCGCTCCGCTGGTCGAGGCCGGCCAGTTGCGCGCGATCGCCGTGACCTCGGCCCAACGCTCGCCGGCATTCCCGCAGCTTCCGACCGTGTCGGAAGCCGGCGTTCCCGGCTACGCCGCCGAAGCCTGGTACGGTCTCTATACGCCGGCGAAAACACCGCCGGAGGTAATCGACCGTCTCAACAAGTCGGCCGCGAAAGCCGTCCAGGCCGAGTCCTTCAAGAAGCTTGGGGCGAACGAAGGCCTGGTCATGGTGGCGGAGCCGCCCGAGGCGCTCGACCGCTATTTTGCCGCCGAGGAAGCGCGCTGGCGCAAGGTCATCGAGGACGCCGGCATCAAGGCCGAATAGGGGCGGATCGGCCGCATGCAGCTTTTGATCCTCACCCTGAGGAGGCCGCGCAGCGGCCGTCTCGAAGGGCGAGGCCACCGCCGGGACCTTCATCCTTCGAGACGCGCTACGCGCTCCTCAGGATGAGGGTTTGACAGTCTCGCCCGCGCCCTCAAACCTTCTCCGCCACGAACCTGTTTCGCAACGTGCCGATCCCGGTGATGTCGATCTCGACGACGTCGCCGTCCTTGATGTTGGGCGAGGCGCCATCGGTGCCCATCCAGATCACGTCGCCCGGCGACAGCGTAAAGTATTTCGACAGTTCGACCAGGAACGGCACGACGCCAAAAATCATGTCGTTGGTGTTGAAGCGGCCGGTCTCCTTGCCGTTGACCCGGATCACCGTTTCCATCTTGTCGAGGTCGGCTTCGGTTTCGATCCACGGCCCCATCGGCTTGAAAGTATCGGCGTTCTTGGCGCGCCACAGGCCACGGTCAGCCTTCTGCCAGGTGCGCTCGCTGACGTCGTTGCCGATGGTGTAGCCGAACACGCAATCCATCGCGTTGGCTTCGGTGAGATGTTTTGCCTTCTTGCCGATAACGACCGCGAGTTCACCCTCGTAGTGGATCTTCTCTGTCGCGCTCGCGGGGATCACCACGTCCTCGTCATGGGCGATCAGCGCGTTCTGCGCGCGGTAGCCGATCTCGGGCCGGTCAGGCACGTTCGGCACGGTGCCGGCCTTGTCGGCGGCTTCCTTGAGATGCTTGAGGTAGTTCAGACCGACGCAATAGAAGGTGCGCGGAATCAGCGGCAGTTCGATCTTGACGTCTTTCAGCGCATGCGACCGCGTTTCGCGCTGCCACTCGCCAAACGGATCGCCGTTGACTGGTATCACCTTGTCGCCCTCGACGATGCCCCAGGATGTCTTGCCGGCGGCGGTGTATTTGAGCCAACGCATGAAATTTCCTCTTTCTTGTCGTTATTCGGCTGCGGCCTGCGGGTTGGTCTTCCAGGCGCCAGCCTTCGGCCGTGCCAGGCCGAGATTTTCGCGCAGGGTCTTGCCGGCATAGTCCTTGTGGAACAGGCCGCGGCGCTGCAATTCCGGCACGATGTGCTTGACGAAATCGGCATAGGAGCCCGGCACGATGGTGGCCGCGATGACAAAGCCGTCGCAGCCGCGCTCGACGAACATCTCCTCGAGCTTGTCGGCGACCTCTTTCGGCCCACCGACGATTGCGTCATGCACCTGGCCGCGGCCGGAGAAGGTGACGAAATCGCGTGCGCTGGGATTGGACTTGCCCGAGGTCTTGAGTACGCCGTCACGAATGCCGAGAATGCCCTGCATGCTCTTGAGATCTTCCGGCGTCAGCGGCTCGTCGAGCGGCTTGGAGGCGAAGTCGAAGTTGAGGGCTTCCGCGAGCAGCGACAGCGCGTCGATCTCCAGCGGCAGCTTGTTGATCACGGCCATCTTGTCCTCGGCCTCCGCCCTGGTCGCGGCGCAGACCGGCGTGGTGAGGTTGCAGAGGCGCATCTGTTCCGGATCGCGGCCGGCTTTCACCGCTTCGTTGCGGACCGCCGCATAGCCTTCCTTGGCGGCGGCGACGTTGCGCGCGGCCGTGAAGATCACCTCGCCCCATCGCCCGGCAAAGCGCTGGCCGCGGCCGGAGGCGCCGGCCTGGATGATGACGGGATGGCCCTGCGCCGAGCGCGGCACGGTGAATGGCCCTCGCGATTTATAGTATTCGCCCTTGTGGTCGAGCCGTTTCACCTTGGACGGATCGGCGAACCGGCCAGTCTTCTTGTCCATGACGAGCGAGCCGTCTTCCCAGGTGTCCCAATGGCCGAGCACGACTTCCATGAACTCGTCGGCGCGGTCGTAGCGATAATCATGTTCGAGATGGGCGTCCTTGCCCATGTTGTGCGCCTCGCCATCATTGAGTGAGGTGACGACGTTCCATCCCGCGCGTCCGCCCGACATCAGGTCGAGGGTAGCGAAGCGGCGCGCGACGTCGAACGGCTCGAAATAGGTGGTCGAGGCGGTCGATCCCAGGCCGAGCTTTGTCGTGGCCATGCCCATCGTGGTCAGCACCACCAGCGGATCCATCTTCACGCAGCGGATGCCGTATTCGACGGTGTGGGCGTGATCGTTGCCGTAGCGGTCCGGCATCGCCAGGCGGTCGTCGAAGAACGCCATGTGGAATTTGCCGGCTTCGAGAATCCGGGCGATCTCCTGGTAGTAGTCCGCCGACATCGAATCGTCGCGCGATTCCGGATGCCGCCATGAACTCGGCAGGTTGGTGCAGTTTTGCGCTTGCAGGAATCCCACCAGCGCCATTTGCCGTGTCATGAAGTTCTCCTTGTTTTTATGCGCGCGGGACTGGACTTCATTTCAGGTCGAGGTCGGCGGCCAGCTTGTAGTCGGTGGCCAGCGACTTGAGTTTGTTCCATGTCGCGTCCTCGACCGCGATGCCGTCGCGCCGGCGCTGCTGTTCACGGATATGTTCGATTTCGCCGGGATAGAACACGCCGGGCGAGCCTTCGGACGGCGGCGTCGATTTCAGGTAACGCGCGAATTCGCCGACTTCCTTCTCAAAATCTTTCAGCGGACGGAACGCGGCGACGTTGAACACCGCCATGAAAGTTCCGTCGTTGTGCCGGCCGGTCGGCTCGACGCCAAATCCGAGACCCGTGAGCAGGCCGCACAACACCTCGACCATTGCGGCCAATCCGCTGCCCTTGTAGCCCTCGCTCCCGCCGAGCGGCAGCAGCGCGCCGCCCTTGCGGTATTGCGTGGGATCGGTGGTGTGACGGCCCTCGGCGTCGATGATCCAGCCTTGTGGAATCTGCTCGCCGCGCGCCACCGACAGCGCGATCTTGCCGGCCGCGACCGCCGAGGTCGCCATGTCCAGATAGAACGGCGCTTCGAGATCGGAGGGCACGGCGATCGAGATCGGGTTGGTGCCGAGCCTGGCTTCGCGGCCGCCGAACGGCGCGACGTGTTTCGGCGAGCGGCCGGAATCGGCGGCGGCGATGCCGATCATGCCGGCCCGCATCGCCATCATCGGATAGGCGGCAAGCCGCCCGACATGGCTCTGGCGGAAAACA
>Ga0308175_100003525_pt1 | contig 10866 bp, 4 predicted proteins | sample PhyCR1_3_FD_203893 | JGI IMG/M metagenome (GOLD analysis project Ga0308175, IMG submission 203893) | Soil microbial communities from UC Gill Tract Community Farm, Albany, California, United States - DLSLS.C.R1 | ecosystem: Environmental > Terrestrial > Soil > Agricultural land | place: USA...
GTTCGTGATGCAGTCGTTCATCGATGAATTGGCGCATGCGGCCGGCAAGGATCCCATAGAGTTCAGATTGCAGTTACTTGGCGCGCCCGGAAGCACGCTGGTCCATGAAGCGGCCAAGCCAAAGGTAGAGAACGAGCCCAGCCACACGCCCGCAGGAGCGCAACACCAAGCCTACGACGCAGAGCGGATGCGCAATGTGCTTCAACTTGCGGCGGAAAAGTCAGGGTGGGGCAAGCGTAGCCTTCCGAAAGGCACGGGAATGGGCGTCGCTTTCCACTACAGCTTTCAGGGTTACTTCGCCCATGTGGCAGAAGTGAGCGTAACGCCGAAAAACGGGGTGAAGGTAAACCATGTTTGGGCGTGCGGCGACGTGGGTAGTCAAATTATCAATCCGAGCGGCGCACAGGCGCAGGTCGAAGGCGCCGTTGTCGATGGACTGAGTGAGTTAATGCATCAGGAGATCACGCTGCAGGGCGGCCGGGTAGTGCAACAGAATTACAACCAGCATCAACTGTTGCGCATACGGAACGCCCCACAGATCGAAATACATTTCCTAAAGAGTGATCATCCGCCGACCGGTTTGGGCGAACCGGCGCTACCGCCGCTGTTACCGGCTGTCACGAACGCCATTTTCGCCGCCACCGGTCACCGAGTTCGTGCCTTACCGCTGGCTAAAAGTGGATTTAGCTGGGCCTAGGGCGCGGAAGCTCTAGCTGCTTGCCGGGACGAATCGTACGGCGTAGCCGCCGCCCGAAGCCAGTTTTACATGTAGAACGCTTTTGGCGGTAACACTCTTTTTGAGGATGCGGGCGCTTTTGGGATTTTGATCCGCATCGTCCGCATCCTCATAGATTTCGGCCGTGTACGTGCCTTCTCCCAAGAAGGTGAGGGGAACCTCGATTTCGCGGGGGTTCCAGTTGGTCATACTCCCGAGAAACCACTGGTTACCGTTCCGTCTCGCGATGGTGACGAACTCACCGGGCTCACCATCCAACACTTTCGTTTCGTCCCACGTGCCGGGAATATCCTTGATGAACTGAAAGGAAGGCTGGTCTTCGTAAGCTTTCGGCGTATCCGAAACCATTTGGAAGGGTGATTCATAGACTGCGTACATGGCCAGCTGATGACAGCGCGTCCCCATGACCATCGGGTGGAGATTGCGTGGCACAAAGGCGTTCTTTGTAACGTTGTCGAATCCACCGGGCGTGTAATCCATGCGACCCGCCAACATACGAGTGAACGGCAGCATCACGTGGTTGTCGGGATTGTCACGGCGGCCGCCTTTTGATTGCTCCATTCCAAGCACACCCTCGTAGCCGAACACGTTGGGATAGGTTCGCTCCAAGCCCGTGGGCTTGGTTGCTCCGTGAAAATCGAGAAGCAAATGATTGTCGGCCGCCAGTTGCGCCGCGCGGTAATAAAAATTGATCCCTTCCTGGTCGTCGCGCTCGATAAAGTCAATTTTCAGGCCTGCGACACCCCATTTGGCGTATAAAGGGAATGCCTCACCCATCTGGGCATCGGCCAGCGTGTACGGAATCCAGATCCAAACCTTTACGCCCTTCGCCCTGGCGTACTGAACCAAGGCGGGGATGTCCACTTTCCCGTTCATTTTCGTAATGTCGTTTTTCGCGTACCAGCCGGCATCGACGAGCATGTATTCAAGGCCTTGCTTTGCGGCGAAATCGACGTAGTACTTCATAGTGTCCGTCGTGTAAGCAGACTTCCCGTCCTGATTGATGCTGCCATTCCACCAGTCCCAAGAAGCACGGCCAGCATGAATCCAGGAGGTGTCCTTGATTTCAGAATCGGGGTTCAGGCTCGTGATTACGTTCGATTCGATGAGCGCGCCCGGCTTATCGCCAATCAGGAGAACCCGCCACGCAGAATGATGTGGCAGGGGCCCTTCCACGGCGAGCTCAGGCTCGTCGCCACTTGGGGCCAGTTCCGATGTAAAGCTATGGTTGCTCCAGCCGCCAGCTTCATTCACCAGATACATGGAGCTGTAGTTGCGCAAATTCGCCTCTGTGATGGCCATCCAGGCTACGCCTGGCACCTCCATAAGCAAGGGAAGACCAATGAGAAATTTACTTGCGACGCCGCCCTGATTGGAGAACGCACTGATGGGCAACTTGATGTACTCGCTTTCGTACATCGAATGAAAGTTAGGGAGTTCCAGAGCGTATGTGGTGGCATCGGCGCTGATGCGAAACTCGGTGGATTCCTTTGCAAGCCGGAAGTCACGCAGGGGCCGCTGCTCCGGAACCACGTAACGGAAGGCGATGGCGTCATCATAGGCTCTGGTCTCGATGGCAAGCTTTCGCTGAAGCCCCCCCTCTTCATTCAGGTCGACACGAAGTGCGTTGTAGTGATCCCGGATGGTGCTGGCTTTTCCTGTTATCAATCGATAAGTCTGGTCAGCACTGGATGGCGTGGTCGCCGAGATCCGAACGTTTGCTCCAAGAGGACGCTGCCCCTGCAAGGTGAGGTTAAGCTTTGAGGCTTCGATCACCGGCTTGTTGTGAAAGCTGACCGAATAGACAAGTTGGCCAGGGTTTGAGCTCACCGCGTCATTGCCGGCCACGCTGAATGTGATTGAAAGCTGGCTATCGGGCGACTTAAGGGTGACGCTTTGCGAATCTGCAAAAGAGACTGTTGCCGCACACAGGGCAAGCACAAGCGACAGGACTTGTTTGGGCATCCCTCAAACTATATCGCCTTGAAGTTAGACAAGCCTGGCGCCGGTTAGATGCACGCGGAATTTTGAACCAGCCCTATAGGTTGCCGTGCAGGAGGAGCTAAAAGCGTTGTGGGGTTTAGAACGGCTTATCCGAGATTCTGATTCCTTTGTTGGCCACGAAGCCTGCGGCCCCGTGGTCGAGCGAGCAGGTAGACCAGCATTCCGGCCCCTACGAGAAGTCCTCCAAAGAGAAGAACCGGGATCTTCACAGAGCCAAATACTACCGGCTCTTGTCGGGAAGCAAGGATAGCCCATACAATGATCGCGAGTGGAGGACAGCTAATCAGTAGGAGGCCCCCCATCTGGCCCGGAATACGGTAGGGCCTTGGCAGGTTGGGTTGGCGGATACGCAGCGCTATCAGGGCGGCAAATTCCAACACGAGACTCAGACCATACAAGGAAATATCAAGTTCGACAAGCCGCTCGAAACTGAAGCCGCTGACGGAAGCCCAAGCCAGACAGCATGTGAGAACCGCCACGTAGGGAACCCCTTGTCTGTTATGGCGCGCCAGCGCCTTTGGCAGAAATCCGTCACTCGCCATGGCGGCTGGAACGCGCGCATAGGAGAGTGTTAGGGCGTTGAACATAGCGATGCCCGTAAGCGCGCCGCCGATTACGATGGAACCGCCAAGGACATCAGAGAGGAGACCTCCGTTCGCAAGCAGGCGGGCAGCGACGACCCAGTCACCCGTTGCTAAGTGAGCGGCCGGAACACCGCCTAGCGCCACGGCCATAGCGGACCCAACGTAGGTAAGTGCAACCAGACAGACGGAGGCGAGCATCGCCCGAGTGTAAGTTTGCTGAGGCCGCTCCACTTCGCGGGCGATGGTGGATGCGTTGTCCCAGCCCATGTAATTCCAGAGGACAACGAGCAGTGCTGTTTTGAAGCTTCCTCCGGCGGACGTGAGCCACGTGCTCGAGGAGAGTGGGTGAGTGGCTGCATGCCATGCACCTAACCAAGCGAGGACCGCGAAAGGCACGAGAAGCAGCACGGAAAACCAGAGCGAAGTGCGGCCGACGGCAGAGGCTCCCCGGAGGTTCCAGGCAGCGCAAAGGATTATGATGCCCAGCCTACAGGCCATGCCGCGATGACCGGTAGCAAGACCAGGAGAAAATTGCGCCAAATAGCTTACAGTTAACGCCGGATAGAGGGCCATGTCGAAGATGCTGGCCGCGAGCGAAAGCCACGCTTCCTGAAAACCCCAGAACGGGCCGAGGCCGCGTGTCACCCAAACATAGAAGCCGCCTTCTTCCGGGAGAGCACTGGCAAGCTCACCGACCATAAGCGCTGTGGGCAGGCTCCAACAAAGAGGGACGAGTATGAGCAGGAGGAGTGTGCGGGCGTAACCTGCTTGGCCGATGGCGTCTTCGATGCCGTAGGGGCCGCCGGAGACCATGAAATACGTTGCGGCAACCAGTGGCAGAAAACGAAGTCGACGTATCACGTGGTTATTCGGCGGATCCACTGGGCGCACCTTTTTCCGGAATGGAGTGAACTCTGGAGCAGGAATTGCCGTCCATTATTTGAGGGAACGTTTGCACACGAACGGCACGTTGGAATGGAAAGTCATCTGTCGAGTATCGCAGCGCTTCAAAGTATAATGGACCCCACAGATCAGCCTCAGAATGAATCGCTCGGCGAATCTTTCGATCCTGGTGTTCTCGAGATTGAATCATTTCTGACGGAGGAGCAAGAAGCTCAACTCCTAGGTGAGTACGGTGAACTGATCAACGAGGACCTTTTTGAGGACGAGAGTGTGGATGAGGTTCTCTAGGCGAAGCCGAATCGAGTTGCTTTCGCCGAGACCTCCGCTTCAGTGCTCGACAGTTCTGCTCTGCAATGTGAATACCCGGTCAAAGACCGAGAAGTTTCTTTTCTTCATTAGACGGTAGACAGCAGTCGTATCTCCGAAATCCATATAATTCTCGTCCTGCTCCGTTGCGGTTGGCCACCTTGGCAGATTGGTGCCATTCGGATTAGCGGTCTTGGCGAAATTTGTCCATGCATCCATCATTTGTTCCGAGATTTCGCTATCTCGTGCGTTCAAATGGGCCGAAGCAAGAGTGGGGTCCGCAAAGCCGAAAACGTAGGGAATCTCCGCCCCGTGCCACGCGCCGCGGCTGGCAAACTTCGTGTCTCTGCTTCCGCGCGAAAAGCGGTAAAGAAACGTTCGTTGATGTCTGTCCTGCTCTGCTTGCGCGATGCCATGCACGCCGTATACGAATAGCGCGTCCGTAATGATGTGGTCGACGGCTGCCCTGATGTCCGCGGGCGAAGCGGCGGGATAAAGGTCAAACATCTCCGTCCCGCAGGGTGCATAGTTGCTGTTGAGATATTGTCGATACTCGGTCTGGGAGGTCACCGGAAAGTTTTGAAGGAAGATGCTTCCCTCATTCGCGTTAGTACCGGCAAGAACGGGCATAGTCAGTTCCCTTCCCTCGCGGTATGCCGTTTCGGTCTGCTGAGGAATGACCCAGCCGTCAACAAATGCCCACCACGGTACGTCATGAGCGTCCGGCATGTGCATGTGGCCTTCCGGCCGAAGACCGATGCGGCCCTTTCCGCCGGGCGCGAACATCTCGTCGGCTACCGTTTTCGCGCGCTCCACAGTCTTAGCTGTCGACCATCGTCGAGCTTCGGCGATGTGCAATGCGAGAGCTGAACCGACACGTTCCATAGGAGTCAGTCCGTCCACTACGTTCTTCAATGCGGGATCGGGAAGGAGGACGCGCGAAGGGCTTTCCAGAATGGCGCCCTGAAATAATCCCTTTGCGAGAGGCGATACGAGAAGATAGCCGATACTGGTGGCTCCTGCCGATTCACCGAAGACGGTGACATGCTGCCCATCGCCTCCGAAACCGGCAATATTGTTTTTCACCCAACGCAGCGCGAAGAGTTGGTCCATCAAGCCGTAGTTGCCCGAAGCGTGGTGGGGCGATTCTGCCGTGAGTTCGGGATGAGCTAAGAATCCAAATACACCAAGGCGGTAGTTGATCGTCACCACAACTACACCTTTTGTCGCCAAGCGCATGCCGTCGAACTTGGGGTCCGAGCCACTACCAGCGACAAAGCCGCCGCCGTGTATCCAGACCATGACGGGCAAGCTCTCATCGGCAGTATGGGCCGGAGTCCAGACATTTAGATACAAGCAGTCTTCGCTTCCATGCGAATCGCGCCCCTGTACACAGGGGCTTCCGTAATGCGTTGCATCCCGAACTCCGCTCCACATGGCCGGCTTCTGTGGTGGGCGCCAACGTAGATCGCCTGTTGGTGGCGCGGCATAAGGAATCCCAAGAAAGGCGTGCACTTCGGACCCCGCCCCCTTCAGAGTTCCGTCGTTCACGCGAACCGTATTCGAGGAAAGATCGACCGGGGAGCCGATACAAAGAATGGAGATGTAAAAGGGCGCGAATATCAGAGCAAAGGGAACAGGAATGCGGGGCATTGCAAGAGATAAGCAGATCTTTTCAAGTCTACTAAGACTTGGACTGTGGTCGGTCCGCACCTACGGGGCGATTAGCGGGCCTGGCGTGGTGGGCCGCGACGCTTATAGCTGCTAGCGAACTTTGAAGTTGTAGAAAAATTCCAGGCTAACGACGCCGTTATAATCCCGAAGACCGACAGCCGAAAAACGGGGCGTTAACGACCATTCAACCCGAACGATCTGTGAGTTTGGTTGTGAGACGTCCGTTATATAAGTGAACATGACGTTGCTGGCGATTTGCTCCTGGAGTGTGACCTTCGCGGTAGGTATGCCGCCGTTGCCCTGGAACGACGGATCGACTTTGAATTGGCTAAGGCCGAAGACCCGCTGAACACGGCTGGCAAGTGGATTGGCCACGGCCTGGCCGAGAACGGCGGATTCCCCCATCTGCGCCATCGTCTGCTGCGCCGGAGCGGGCTGGCGAGCGGCGATGGACGGATCGTTGGGTGTCGTGTTCGTCGCCAGAAGACGCACAATCTGCTCAAAGGTAAGTGGCGGATCCGAGCGGTAGGAAAGCTTTAGGTTGTTGATAGGGCCTGTGACACCCAGCGTGACGTTGACTCCCTGCGCAGTGGTCTGGAGTGAAAAGTTCAAAACTGGTTGAATTGCATTGGGGCTGTAGAAGTTGATCGTGCCCTGATTAACGGTATATTGATTGCCGAAGAAGACAAGTTGCCCGTCGGTGATGGACACGCGGCCGACCATTCCGGGATTGGCCGCGGTACCGCGCAGGGTGAGGTTAGCCTCCAACTGGAGCCGCTGTGTGTACTCGGATGCAACGCGAAGCTCCGGAGCGGTAACAATTTGAATTGCTAATCTCATGCCAGCGATGATTCCCGAAGGCGTACTGGGAGCGGAGGACGGGACGGAAGCGCCGGAAAGAATGGAGCCAGCATCACTGGTGGACGCGTAGGCGATGCGCTGAATGGTAACGCGGCCGCTTGCGAGGGAGCGGTTGGTGTTTCCGGTGAGCGCGATTGCGGCGTCGGAAGTAATGCTGATTCCGGAGTAGCGGACGCGGACTTTGTCAGCCGTGGCACGCAGGTTGTAGGTGACGGCCTTTCCTGTAAGTCCAGCAAAACCAGTGACTGCGATTTTGCCGCCGCCCGATTCTCCAGTCAAGTTCTGGATAGTAGCGCTGGTGCCATTGAGAAGAATGACGCCATTGCCGTTGGATAACCCGTTGGGCACATCGGCGTAGTTTATGCTGGCATTTTTCAGTTCCACACGACCGTTTACTAGTGGCTGCGCGAAATTGCCCCGGATACTGGTGGCTAGCGTAAGCTTACCGGAGGAATAGAAATCCCGGTCAATCTCCTGGATCAATCCTAGGTCGGCATCAGCATTCACGTCTACATGAAGAGGAGCTTTGGGATCGCTGAAACTGACGGTGCCACCGGCGTCTATGGTGGTTGACGGGCCTTGCATATGGAACTGGGCCAACTGCACGACAGAGTGATTGAGCCGCACGATAATAGGGCCGTTGTTATGAATTCCGACGGCTCGGCCGGGAGGGCCACCAGTAGGGGAGTTTCGGCGCGACGTTTGGGCCTCGAGACGAGTTAAACGCAGTTGCGCGGCGAGATTGTCAGTATTCAGAAGGGGGCCATTGACGGAGGCATCGCCCTCCACCAGAGCATCAAAGCTTGGGCGGATACTGGGGTCGGTGGATATAAACGGGGCAAGGTTATCGTAATGGATATTCGCAAAGGAAAGCCGGGCGTTCACTGGATAGTTACCGGTCAGGCGCATTGTCCCAGAGCCTTGAATACTCGATTGAGCAAGGTCTGAGCTCAGGCTGAAATCGACATTCTGGCCCGTTGTCTTCGCTCCCAAGTGCAGGCTGCCCAGATTGCGGTTGTTTGTGCGTAAAGAGTTCGCAGCAAGCTCGGCATTCAACGTTGAGAAGAGAACTTCAGGCTTACCATTTACCTGGAGCAGGCGCCCGGAAAGATCGGCCCCCAAATGCAAGATGCCGGTAGTGCCGGGGCGCATCTGCTGAACGTGCTCAATCCTGGCGAGTTGAACATCGCTGCTATCGACGTGAAGAGCGACCGTGCCTGCCTTGAAGTTATTGGCAGGATGATTGAAGGCACCTGATAGGGAGATACGGCCAGAGGGAGCGACCAAATCCAGAGAGGAGATGTTCAGGGCAGTGTTCGAGTAACTCACCGCACCTTCCAAACGGTTGAGCGGCTCCTGATAGAGGTCAGCATTACGCAACGCGAAACGAAGATCGGCCGTGGGAGCATCCACAGTCCCCTTCAGGTGAGCGTTGGCCGAGAATATTCCCCGGGCGGGCACGCTGGACTGTCCGGTGATTCGTAAGACTTTTTCAATGGAGAGGTTATTGATGGAGGCATCGGCAACGGTAGCGTAAGCACCTGTCAGGGCCGTATGCCCGTTGATTCCGATGTTGGAACCAGCAAAGTCGGACGCGATCTGATAATTCACGCTGCCGTTGGCGGTGTGGGCCGCAAGTGTAAACTGGCCAGCATCCTGATTCTGGACACGGAGTCCAGTTGCGGACAGATCGGCATTTACGCTCTGAATCGCCACCGAGGACTGATTGTGGACCTGACGAAGATCGGCGGCAGCATCCGCAGTGAGTTGGATCAGTCCCGCAACCCCGGCATTTTGATGTTGAAGATTCTGGATGTTTGCTAATTGCAGGTTGGAGGTCCTTATATGCCCTTCAGCATGGCCGGAAGTGAAGCTGTCACGGGGATGCGCAAACGTTCCGGCTGCGTTAATGCGAGCCGCGCCGTGGGCCAATTGCAATGTAGAAAGCGTGATGAGGCGGTCCGAAAGATCGACTTTGGCCGTGAGGTGATCGAATGGTTCGTTATAGATACTGCCATTTAGAACCTGCAGGCCAAGCGATCCAAGGGGATTGCCATAGGCACCGTTGATGTGAATGTCGGCCCTGAGATCGCCCGCAGCCGGCACGGTAGCACCCGTAAGGCTGACGAGATCGGCCACATTGCCATTGCGCAGCGTGAGATTGGCAGCCAAGGGTGAGCGCGAGACGGGACTCCATTTACGAAGACCAAGGGAAGCGTCGAAATCGGTTCGGAGCCCGTTGCGGGTAAGCACACCATTCCGGATGGCCGCTCCGGAGGGAGATGCTCCGAGGTCTAGGCCCAAGTGGTTGAACAACCGTCCTTCCACCGCAAAGCGGTCGAGTGCGAGATTGCTGTTAATGCGGGGATTCGACAAGTTTCCAGAAACCTGTGCCCGCAGGGTGGCGATTCCGTTTTGAAGCTGGATAGGCAATTCCGTCAGGGGTTTGCCGGGGGAGGCGAGAGCAGCCGCGGGTAGGAAATCGTTGAGGTTGTGGGAGACAAAATTGATATCAATACGCTGATTCAGTGATCCGATGAGATCCAGCCGGGAATGGGGAAAGGCAATATAGGACCGATTGAGCGCGACCGTACCACTCGAACCGGCGTAGTCGGCATGGAGCACGCCGCTGACGGGAATTCCCCGGCGGCCGGGAGCAATGGCGAGCCGGGCGGTGGCGGTGTAGCCAGAAGTGCCCTTTGCCTGAAGATCGCCGCGTGCATTGATGCTTCCGGTAAGAGTGCCTGAGTAGCCGACGCGATTACCGGCGAAGGTCCGGGCAAGCGTTTCCAACGCGAAGTTCTGAAGCGTTCCTTCCAGACTAAGACGCCGCATCTTTTCGATAAAGAGCTTGGCGGTGAGCGTGCCTCCGAATGCGTCGAACCGGAGCTTATCGAGACTGATCAAATAAGGATCGGCGTGAAATGGCGTGTAGAGACTGACGTTCGAGATGTGCACCGCGCCGCTTCGAATGCTTACATCTCGCGTATTCATTGAGCCGTCCACAAAATAATTCGAGTGCTGGTCGAGTCGTGCAGTACCACGGACTTCGAGCGCTCCGGTTGTCTCCGGCGAGGTTACTTTCAGAAGGCGGCTGAGTTGATCGAGAGCCAAGCTGGCGTTGAATCGAGTGTTGCCTTTTCCGGAGACGCTTCGTAGGGGACCTGAGGCATCGAACGTAGTCCTGCCGAGGTCTATATGAGCGGTTTGCACCTGAATGGCTTGGTTCTGCATTCGGACATCGAGGTTGGCGTTCAGCGTTTTTGGAGCGGCTTGTGCGGACGTGTCGAGTTGAAGGTCGAAGCTGCGCTGTATCTCCGGCAGCGAGATGCTCGCACTCAGGCTGGCAGAAATATCGGGCGCAGCGAGGTGACTGAGAGACGCATTGACCAGAATCTTCGATGATCCAGTCTTGATCTGACCATTCGCTAAATGCACCGCATCCTTTTCAATGGTGACGGGTAAGTTTACTTGGACATCCAGCGGCGGACGAGTTCCTGAAGTAAGCAAGAGCGGGTCGATCTTCAGGTTCCCTTTATAGCTCGGATTGACGGTGTTGTAGAAGAGTTCTACCTGCAAGTTTTGGCCTCGGGCGTTAAAGGCGGTTTTCTGCTGAGCATACTGGATCAGGCCGTTTTTCAGTTCAAACTGTCCCACAGCGAGGTCGACCACTGTTTGTAAACCGGACGCATTGCTGCTGGACTTGCTCTTTACTCTGGGCTGTGGAATGTTTGTAGTCCCGTTCGGAAAGACAATCACATTAGCTTCGGGCCGGGCAATACTGAGATATCGTAAATC
>Ga0308175_100003526_pt1 | contig 10862 bp, 7 predicted proteins | sample PhyCR1_3_FD_203893 | JGI IMG/M metagenome (GOLD analysis project Ga0308175, IMG submission 203893) | Soil microbial communities from UC Gill Tract Community Farm, Albany, California, United States - DLSLS.C.R1 | ecosystem: Environmental > Terrestrial > Soil > Agricultural land | place: USA...
TGCATCCGGACAGCCTGCCGCTCGAGGCGGTCGACGTGTTGCGGCGGATTATCGATGGGGACACATCGGAGGTGGTGGACCGGGCGCTGGCGGATCTCCTCGGTCTGTAGATCGAGCGGTGAGCGGTAAGCGGGAACGGCACCCCGAATGCGTCTGGGGTGCCGTTCCCGCTTCCACCTCACGGCTTATTGCTACACGAACACCCCCACCCGAAACCGCCAGATTCTCCCCAGCAGCTCCTCCAGGTGCCCCTGCGTCGTGAAGACCTCCACCGCCGCCGCCGTGGCCGCGGCATTGACGCCCCACAGGGTGGCGCGCTTGAGGTCGCCCTCGAAATCGGCCTGCACGAAGACTTCCTCGTTGCGGTTGTAGATCGTCGGCAGGAACGCGCCGAACTCGCGGGCCACGCCGTTGGCACCGGGGCCGCCGATGGCGATGGTGGGGTTCATGTGAAAGATCCGGTTGTCCAGATACCAGGCGTCGCCCACCACCACGGCACGGCGATAGGCGTGCCCCGCGCCCCGCCGGTCGATCTCCGACTTGAGCAGATAGGCCAGCGGGCGATCGCGCTCCTCGGTGGTCAGCGACGTGCCGGTGACCAGCACGATCGTCTCTTCCGTATCCACCAGCTTCATCGAGTGAACATCCTCTTCTGGCTCACGGGATGGCCGTGTCGGCCGGTGCGGGCGCGGTATGCTGGTTCTCCTCGAACTCGCGCTCCTTCTCCTTCCGCTGGCGCATTTCGCGGATCATGGTCTTGAACTCGTCCAGGTTCTCCGACCGCTGCGCCGCGTACTGCAGGTCGGCCCTCAGGTCCATGAGGTGATTGTAGGCCTGATTCTGATCCACGTTGCCCGCTGGAATGGGAAGCAGCGCCAGCACCGCGGCCGGGATCTTGAGCCCGGCGATGTAGATGTTCTTGGAGTCGATGCCGAACTTTTTGCCGGCGATCTCCTTGGTCCAGCTCGGCAGGTTCTGCCCGCTCGAGGCCGGCTCGGCTGCGATCGAGTCCAGGTAGCCCTGCACGATGGCCGTGACCGCGCTGTCGACCAGCTGCACGTGGGTCTTGCTCAGGCGCTTGGCCAGCTCCTTCGGCGGGAGCGGCAGCGGCCGGACCCAGAGACGCCCATCGGCAAGCCCCGGCCTGATCAGCTCGGCCGGCGCCCGACGCGGCGGTGCCGGCGCGCTTCCGGTGTCCACGGGCACCGGCAAGGGCCGAGGCTCGGGCAGCATGGCCACCCGCTCGGGCTGAGGACGTGGGCGCAGGGCTGGACGGGATGGCCGCTCGCCCGCGATGCCCGGCCCAGCGGGGCCGGCCGCGCGCGGCAACCGGAACGGCATCGGCACCGCGGTCGGCCCCTGGGCAGGGGGCGTGAGCACGATCAGCTCCTCAGGCCGGTGCGGCACCGTGGGGCGACGGCCGCCCACCCAACCGAACAGGAGCAGACTGTGCAGGGCCAGACTGGCCGCGATCGCGATCCACGGCCAGCGCTGCCGAGGCGGCAGGGCGATCTCAAGTCGCCGAGGCAAGCTCCCCTCGTCGGGTGGCTTCGAGCGTCTGTCCCAACCGGCCGGCGGCGGCCCGGAGCCGGTCGGCCCCCACGGTGAGCGCGATGCGGAAGAACCCTTCGCCGGCCGGTCCGAACCCGCTGCCGGGCAGCACGACGACGCCGGTGTCTTCCAGTGCCCGGGTGGCGAACTTTGCGGAGGCCGTGCCGGTCGGAAGCGCCACCCACAGATACATGGCCGCCTTGGGCGCCTCGAGCGTGAACCCCGCCTGGCGCAGCGCCGCCACCGCGGCGTCGCGCCGACGCTCGAGCTCGGCCCGGATCGGCGCCACAAGCGTCTCGGCCTGGTCCAGTGCCGCGGCGCCAGCCTTCTGCACCGCGAGAAACGGCCCGGTGTCCGTGTACGACTTGACCCTGGTGAGCGCACCCACCAGCTCCGGCCGTCCCACCGCGAACCCGATGCGCCATCCGGTCATGGAGAAGCTCTTGGACAGCGAGAAGAACTCCAGCGCCACCTCACGCGCCCCGTCGATCTCGAAGATGCTCGGCGCCCGGTAACCGTCGAAGGTCAGGTCGCAGTAGGCATTGTCGTAGGCCAGCAGGATGCCGTGCCGGCGACAGAGGGCGACCACCCGCTCCAGATATTCCAACGGAGCCACGGCCGCCGTTGGGTTGTTGGGATAGTTGAGGAAGACCAGCTTGGCCCGCCGGAGCACCGCCTCGGGAACGCGTTCCAGATCGAGCAGGAAGTCGTTCTCCGGCCGGAGCGGCGCGATGAACGGCTCGGCGCCGGCCAGAATGGACCCGCCAATGTAGGCCTGGTAGCCGGGCTCGGGGACGATGGTGACGTCGCCCGGGTTGACCACCGCGAACGGCAGGTGGGACAGCCCTTCCTTCGAGCCGATCAGCGGCAGCGTTTCGGTGGCCGGATCGAACTGGAACCCGAACCGCCGTTCCACCCAGCGCGACGCGGCCTGGCGGAACGCCGGCAGGCCCTGCTGGAACCCGTATTTGCTGTAGGCGGGGTCGTGCAGGGCAGCGGTCATGGCCTCGACGGCGACCGACGGCGGCGGGGTGTCGTTGTCGCCTGCGCCCAGGTCGATGACATCCACGCCCGACTCGATCAGCCGTCGCTTGATGGTAGGAATCTCGGCGAGCGGATAGCCCGGGAGTGCGCGGAGTCGCTGGCTGAATTCGATCATCGAGTCGAGCCGTCGTGAACAGGGTTGGACAGAATGCCGACGCCGGGGATCTCGACTTCCACCACGTCACCGGCTCGGAGCGGGCCCACGCCGGCCGGCGTGCCGGTGGCGATGAGATCGCCGGGTTCGAGCGTCATGATGCCGCTGATGTACGACACCAGGAACGGGATCTGAAAGTGCATGTCGGTGGCCGGGGCCCGCTGGCGCTCCTGGCCGTTGACCCGGCCGATGACCTCGAGCGCGCGCCAATCGAGCCCTTCCTTGACCGCCGGTCCCACCGGACAGAACGTGTCGTACCCTTTGGCCCGGCCCCACTGCCCGTCCGTCTTCTGGAGATCGCGGCAGGTCACGTCGTTGAGACAAACGAACCCGCCGATTCCCCGCTCTGCCTCGGCCTCCTCGGCCCGTCGGAGCCGGGCGCCGATCACCACGCCGATCTCTGCCTCGTATTCGACCTGCCGGGAGGTGGACGGCAGCACGATCGGCTGGCCCGGGCCGATCAAGGCGCTGGGCGGCTTGAAGAACAGCATAGGGAGCGGCGGCACTTCGTTGCCCAGCTCCTTCGCGTGCGCCACGTAGTTCCGTCCCACGCAGACGATCTTCGAGGGGCGTACGGCAATCACGCGATGGCCCCGATTCCCTGGCGCGCGAAGAAGTCCTCGCACTTGGTGCGAACCTGGGCCCAGCTCCCGATGATGCGCTCCGCGCGGGGCAGCCCGCCCAGCAGCAGGGGCCCGTACCGCTTGGTGACGACCCGGCTGTCGAGCAGCACCACCACCCCCATGTCCTGGCGGCTTCGGATCAGCCGCCCGAACCCCTGTTTCAGCTTGAGCGCCGCGTGGGGGAGCAGATAGTTCATGAACCCGTCGAGCCCCTCCTCGGACAGCCGCTCGAGCCGGGCCGCCGTGAGCGGCTCGCTCGGAACCTTGAAAGGTAGCTTGTTGAGTATCAGCGTGCGGAGCGCGCGACCCGGCACGTCCACGCCTTCCCAGAACGAATCCGTGCCCAGGAGAATGGCGTTCTCCGCCTGCCGGAATCGGCGCAGCAGGACGTCGCGCGGCGACTCGCCCTGCACCAGGATGGGCCATCGTGTCCCCAGCACCGCGCGGACCTCGCGCGCCGCCTTCCGGAGAGACGCATGGCTGGTGAACAGGACGAACATGCCGCCGTCGGACGCATAGGCGAGGTCGGTCACCACCTGCACCACGGCGGTGGCGTGAGCGTGCTCGTCCTCGCGCGGCTCCGGGAGGTCGTTGGGAATGCCGAACACGCACTGCGAGGGGTAGTCGAAGGGTGACGCAAAGGCTTCGCGCACCGTGACCGGCGAGTCTTCACCCGCGAGACCCAGCCGAGATTCGAGGAAGCCGAACTCGCCGCCGGCCGCGAGGGTGGCGCTGGTGAGCACCACGGTGTCGAGCCGGTCGAACAGCAGGGCGCGAAGTACCGGGGCGAGATCGAGCGGCACCGCGGACAGGCTCACGTGGTCGCCCCGGGCGGCGCGCTCCATCCAGCGGACGGTGGGCGCGCCGCCGCCGGCGGGCCGGAGGGTACGGTTCAAGCCGTCGCACAGGGCATCGAGCCGGCGCATCACCGCGCGAAGCTCCTGCAGGATGGTGCCGCCGCGCTCGGTCTCCTCCGACTCGGCGAGCCGGTCGGCAATGGTCTCGACGCTCTCCCGCACGGCGCGAAACGCGCCCAGGGCCGCGTCGAGGTCGAAGGCCAGGCCCTGGTCCCAGATTTCATCCGAGGCGAACTCGTCGGACAGCCTGAGCTGTCCGCCGGGCTCGGCGTCCAGGCGCGCGAGCAGGCGCTGGAACATCGCCTCGCTCGCGCGGCGCGCGTCGCCCAGGGCGGGCAGCAGCCGCTGCTGCAGCAGATCCAGGCTGGCGCGGCTCAGCATGTCGGCCCGCGCCATGAGCTCGTGCGCCAGCGTCGGGGCCAGCCCGCGCCCGTTCCGCTCGAAGCGCGAGAGCAGCCGGCGCACCGCCCGGCTGGTGACCTGAACGCCCAAGTGCGAGGCGGCCACGTCCTCGAGATGGTGCGCCTCATCCAGCACCAGCCGCCGGTACGGCGGCAGCACCGCCGCTTCCTCCCAGTTGTCCTGCGCCTGGCGCACGCTCAGGTCGGCGGCGAGCAGGTGGTGGTTGACCACCACCACGTCGGCTTCGGCGGCGCGGCGGCGGGCGCGGAACAGAAAGCACTTGTCGAAGTGGGTGCACTTGAGGCGGGTGCACAGGTCGGCCTCCGCGCTGACCTCATCCCACACCTCGGGCGAGGGCACCACGGGCAGATCGCTCAGCGTGCCGTCGGCCGTGTGGCCGGCCCATTCCGCGATGCCGAGCAGCTCGTCGAGCTTGTCCTGCTCGAGCAGGGTTCGCTGCGACGACACGGCCAGGTGCATGCGGGAAAGACACAGGTAGTTGCGCCACCCTTTGAGCAGGGCGTAGCTGGGGGCGTACTCCCCGTCGGTGAGCGCACGCCGGAGCAGCGGCAGGTCCTTCCCGACCAGCTGCTCCTGCAGGTTGATGGTGTTGGTGCTCACCACCGTGCGCTCGCCGTTGGCACGAGCCCAGTGGAGCGCGGGCACCAGATAGGCGAAGGACTTCCCCACCCCGGTACCGGCCTCCAGCAGCTGGACGCCGCCATCGTTGTAGCCGTCGGCGATGTAGGCCGCCATGTCGCGCTGACAGCGCCGATCCTCGTACTGCCCCATCTCCGCGGCAACCGGGCCGGCCTCGCCCAGGGTATCGATCACCTCGAACGGATCGATCCGCACCACCGGCCGGTCGTGGGGCACCTCGACGACGACGTAGACCTCGGTGGCGGCATTGTTGAGGATGCCGAACCCCACGCCGCCATCGTGCAGCCGGGCCGCCACGTTGAGGTCCGGTCCGGAGGGATCGAGCCGCCCGCTCGGGTGGTTGTGGAGCAGCATCTCGCCGCGCCGCGCCACGCCCGGCAGGGCCAGCACCATGTCCACCGTGCCGCGGGCCACCGACCGCGCGCCGGTGATGACGCCGTCGCGGTCCAACTGGGCGACGAACGAGACCTCGCGGCCGCCGGCGTCGGCGATCTCCCGAGCCAGATAGGCCCGCACGCCGGGGGCGAGTCGTTCGGAGGCGGAAAGCGGCACGGAGGTCCTGGGTGAAGGAACGACGGTCGGACGATCGGCTGACCGTCCGATCGCCCGACCGTCCGTCATCAATCTAATCGCGCTACGTCTTGAGCTCTTTCTTCTTGGCCGCCGGGAACAGCACGTTGTTGAGGATCAGCCGGTAGCCTGGCGAGTGGGGATGAAGCGAGAGATCGGTCGGGACATCGCCGATCTGGTGCTGCGGGTCTTCGGGGTCGTGCCCGCCGAAGAAGGTCCAGGTGCCTTCGCCGTGCTCCCCGTGGATGTACTTGACCCACGGGGCGCCCGGCTCGTCGGCCAGCACGGTGACGCTGGGCTTGAGCGTCTTCCGGGTGAAGGACGTGGTCAGGCCGTAGAAGTCCGGGATCACCTGCCGGTGGTTCTGCACCAGCATGGTGGCGACCGGATCGATCTTGGCGCTGAAGTTGAACAGGGTGAACGACCCCAGCGGCTGCCGCCGGTCGGGCGAGTTCACCTGGTGGCCGTCGATGTCGGAGTACACCGGGATGGTGGGGTTGAGCTCGAGCGTGGCCCCCTGGAACGCCAGCGCCTCGTTCCACCGCATCCGCTGCGACGCGTCGGCATCCATCGGGGTGCCGTCGGCGTACGAGGCCGCAATGTCCACATTGTCCGCCGCCAGCGCCAGATCCAGCGTCTCGGTGGCGGTGCACATCGCGAACAGAAACCCGCCGCGCTGCACGTACTCGGCGATGGTCACCGCCACCGCCCGCTTGAGCGCCGGCACCGACGGATACCCCAGCTGGCGGGCCATGGCCCGGTTGCGGTCGACCATATCGACCAGCCAGGGCGATCCGGCATAGTTGAGGAAGAACTTCGAGTACTGCCCGGTGAAGTCCTCATGGTGGAGGTGCAGCCAGTCGTAGGTCTTGAGCTTGGCGCCCATCACTTCGGGGTCCCACACCTTCTCGAACCGGATCCCCGCGTAGTTGAGGGCCATCGTCACCGCATCGTCCCACGGCGCGGCATTGGGCGGCGCGTAGACCGCCACCTTGGGGGCCTTCTCCAGCGGGACGGCGTCCATGTTGCCGCCCTGGAGCTCGCCACGAATGCTTACCAGCCGGGAATCGTCGAGCGGCTCGACCGTAATGCCGTTGAGGGCCGCGTCGCGCGTGATGGCGTCGTCGGCCGGGAGCAGGAAGGAGCCGCTGCGGTAGTTGAGGAACCACTCCGCCCGGCCGCCACGCTCCAGCAGGCGGAACGTCAGGCCGTACGCCTTGAGATGGTCGCTCTGGGCGTCGTCCATCGGCACCAGCAGCCAGGGCGCCGAACCGGTGAGGCGGAGCCGGCCGAGCGATGGGGCCAACGACGGCGAGAGCGCCAGCAGGCCCGCCGCGCCGCGCGCCAGGAACTCGCGGCGCCTCATGTCTGCGGCACCCCGCCCCGCGCCTCGTCCAGGCGGCGACGGGCCTGGGGAACCAACGCGCTCGACGGATAAGTCAGGATCAGGTGCTCCAGCTGGGCCACGGCCTCCGCGGGCCGGCGCTGGTCCAGCAACAACTCGGCCAAGGCCAGCTCGGCGGCGGGTGCCGTACCCGGTGCCGTCTGCACGGCGGCGGCCTTGAACATCCGCTCGGCGTCGGCCGGCTTCCCGATGGCGGCGGCCAGCCGCCCGGCCATGAGATGAATTTCGGCGCCGCCTTTGTCCGGCGGCAGCTCCCCGCCCACCTTGTCCAACCCCGTCACGGCGCGCGCCGTATCGCCGCGGGCGAGCGCCAGCAGCGCCTGGCCCAGCGGCAGCACGGTATCGGCCTCGATGGGCTGCAACATCGCGAGCAGGGCGGTCCGCTCGGTAGCCTCCTCGCGCTCGCCGGCGAAAGGACCGGCCGCCTTGAACCGCGCGATGGCGCCGGCAATGTCGCCCCGGTAGAGGCGGAGCCGCCCCGCCAACGCCAGGCCTTCGACGGTGCTGTCGCCGGCGACGAGCGAGTCGGCATGCGCCAGATCGCCGGCCTGGATGTACGCCCGCACCAGGCGTCGCTCGAGCGAGGTGTAATCGTCCACCGCCATGTCGCTTCGGTGCTCGGCCAGTCGCTTGGAGGCCTCATCGAGCTTGCCGTCGCCGATGAGAACCTGGATCAGCGTGGCCGAGGCTCCTGCCGCGATGGTGCCGGGAGCGCCGCGATCGTCGGCGATCCCGGTGAGCATCCGGCGCGCCGCGTCGCGTTGACCTGCGGCCGTGTAGGCCCTGGCGGCCTCCAGCCGGGTGCGCGAGCGCTCGGGCTCGCGGGTGCGATCGGCGATCTGCTCGAGCGCTCGGCCTAGCGCCTGGCGGCCGTCCCGGCCCGGCACCGTGCGGAGCTGATCGGCCAGACCGCGGAGCGCTTCGACCGCGAGGGCCGTATCGGCCGGCAGCGCGGCCTGGAGCGACTCCAGCGCCCCGAGCGGATCGCCCCAGCGGGCACGCAGATTGGCCTCCAGCCGGCGCGCCGGGAGGTCGTGCTCGTGTCCAAGCTGCGACAGCAGCGCCTGGCGCAGCGAGTCGGGTGCCTGGGTCAGCATGCTCACGGCGCTGGTGCGATAGCCCGATACCCGGCGCACCGCCGGCAGCCATTCGCGGAGCGAGCCCGCAAAGTCGCCATCGGCGAAGTCGAGCTGGGCCATCTCCGCCGCCAGCGCGTCGTCCCGATGAAGCTCCTGCCGCGCGGTGGTATAGGCCTGCCGGGCGGCGGCGCGATCGCGCTCGGCGAGCGCGGCGGCGCCCCATTCGCGGTACGGGGTTTCGTCGCCCGGGGCCATGGCGGCCCACCGCTCCGCCACGCTCCGCAAGCTATCCGGCGCGCCGGCTGCGGCCCAGGCCCGGAGCGCGACCCCGAAAATCGCGCCGGTGGTGGGAGACGGATTGAGGACCGCGAGCGCGGCTCGCACCTGGGGCAGGATGTCGGTTTCCCGCCCCAGCGGGGTCAGGGCGCGCTCGAGACCGAGCAGCGCCGAGGCGTCGGCGGGACGGGCGACCAGCACCGCGCGATAGGCGTCGACCGCCTGGCTGTAGTTGCCGCGGCGCTCGAGCTCGAAGGCGCGCGCCATCGCCGAGTCCTGCTGGGCCGCGAGCGGCAGCGGAGCAAGCAGGACCGCCGCGAGCCACCAGGCGCGGTTCATTGGCGGCCTGCCTCGCTCAACCGCCGGAAGTAATCGACCACCAGGCGGCGGTCCTCGGGGGAGAGCTGCTGCAGCTCGTCCCAGCTCGGCACCCGCAGCCGATCATCGTCGCCGGTCAGCCGGGCCCGCAGTGCCGGCGGAAGATGCACGCTGTCGTCGGTGGCCGTGGTGCTCTGCCGCTCCTTCTGCTGGTCTTCCTCACGGCCCTGGAGCGTGCGGCCGGCGTCCAGCATGCGCCGGAACAGCCGCTCCTGCCGCTCGACCATCTGGCGGTCGAGCCGTCCGCCTTCCAGTCGCTTGGCCAGGTCCTTGGCCTCGTCGGACATTTCCCCGGCACCGGGAATGTCTCCCCCGCCTTTGAGCTTCTGCAGCTCTTCGGCGAGGGCCCGCTGCCTGGCCCCCAGCTGACGGAGCTGCTCGCGGATGGCGCCCGACCCTGCCATCGGCAGCAGCCCCTCGCCCTGCTGCCCCAGCCCGCCCTGCTGCTTGGCCAGCTGGGCCATCCGCTCGAGCGCCTCGGCGAGACCGGTGCCCGACTCCGCGCCCTGCACGTCACCGCGCGCCCGGAGCAGCTGATAGGCCGCCGAGTTGAGCCCGTCCACTGCGCCGCCGGCCTGCTCCGCGCCCTCGCGGGCGTTGGGCGAGGCGTTCGAGATGGCCTCGCGGGTGAGCTGCATCTGCCGTTGCGCGCCGCCGAGCGCGTTGCCGATCTCCGGCGAGACCATCGCGTTCTTGCCCGCGGCTTCCCGCATGTGCTCGAGCAACCGCTGCACGCCCTCCTCGATGGCGCCTTGCTCGGCCCGGAGCCGGCCCACCTGATCGCCGCCGTTCTTGAGCTGGTCCTGCACCGCAAGCTGCCGCTCGGCCAGACGGCTGGTCTCGGCCAGGGCCTGGTCGATGGCCGCGACGACTTCCTGCTTCCAGGCCTGCTGCAGCCCCTCCCGCTCCTGCTGCAGCTGATCGCCCAGCGGCTCCAGCGACTGCTCGGCCTGCCGCCCCTTCTGCTGCGCCTGCTGGCGCCGGCCTTGCTGGCCGGCCGACGCGGCCTGCTTCATCTGGCCGGATGCCTGCTGGGCCTGCTGGCCGGCCTCGTTCAGCCGCTCGCGCCGGGCCGAGTCGTCCATGGCCTTGCCCAGGCGGTCGAGCGCCGACTTCAAGGAGTCGGCCCGGGCGGCGAGATCGCGCTCGGCCTGCGCGGCTCGAGTGCTGTCGGCCGACGGGATCTGCTGGTTCCACTCGCGCTGCTCCTGGGTCAGGTCCCTCGACTCCTTGCTGAGGTTGGCCAGGTCGCCCTCCAGCGCGGCGCGGCGGAACAGCTCACGGCTCCGCTCCAGCGCCTCGCGGGCCTCCTTCTGCGCATCGGCCAGGTGCTGGAGCGCGTCCTGAGTGCGCTCGGCGTCGAGAGCCTTGAGGGCCTGCTGCAGCTCCTGAAGCCGCTCTCGGAGCTCCGGCGAGATGGCACGCTCGAGCTCCTGGCGGATGTCGGCCAGCTCGCGCTGCCACGCCGTATCGCCGAGCCCCGCGGCCTCGGCGCTCTTCCGAAGCGCCTCGAGCGATTGCTTGAGCGACTCCGCCTGCTGCATCAGATCCTGCTGCGACTTGGCGACGGTTTCCGCCTTCTTCGACTGCTCGAACGAGAGCGACTCGCTGTTCTTGTCGCTGCGGCCGTCGGTCGAGCGCGGCCGCTCGTTGGCCAGATCGTCCGTTTGCCGCTCGAGCTGCTTGCTGGCGGCCGCGATGGAGTCGAGGCGACTCGACACCGATTCGGTGGCCAGTCGCTGGGCCGCGCGCACCTCGCTCATGGTGGGCAGGCGCAGCACGAACTCGCGCGAGCGCCCGACCTGCCGCTGCGGCGTATTGTCCGCCGCCACCGCCCAGTAGCGAACCGTGTCGCCCGGGAGC
>Ga0308175_100003527_pt1 | contig 10861 bp, 13 predicted proteins | sample PhyCR1_3_FD_203893 | JGI IMG/M metagenome (GOLD analysis project Ga0308175, IMG submission 203893) | Soil microbial communities from UC Gill Tract Community Farm, Albany, California, United States - DLSLS.C.R1 | ecosystem: Environmental > Terrestrial > Soil > Agricultural land | place: USA...
CTCGGCCGTCTGCACGAACGAGACGCCGTCCTCGATGTTGCGCGACGCCTGCTGCAGGCCGCGGATCTGACCGCGCATCAGCTCGCTGATCGCGAGGCCGGCAGCGTCGTCGGCGGCACGGTTGATCCTGAGGCCCGTGCTCAGGCGCTCCATCGACTTGGAGACCTGCGCGGAGGTCTTGACGAGGCCGTCGTGCGCGATGAGCGCCTCGACGTTGTTGTTGATGCGAAGGGACATCCTGTCCTCTACTTCCTTTCCGTGGGGAACGTCTCGCTTGGGAACTGATCGGGATCGGCGGCAGCTGCTGCCGCGTTCTCCTCTTTGACCGACCGCCAGATCTCCTCCCGGTAGACGGGAATCGACTTGGGGGCCTGGATGCCGACGCGGACGCTCGATCCGCTCACCTCGATCACCTCGATGACGACGTCGTCGCCGAGCATGATCTTCTCGCCGGGACGCCGGGTGATGATGAGCACGGGGGTTCCTCCTTGGATCTGGATCGAAGGAGCGAGCGTACCCGCCGGTGGTCTACGCGGCCCTGGTCGACTCGGCCATCCCGCTGAAGAGCGGGGCGCGGACCGGCGCGTCCGGGGACTGGTTGATGACCTGGTGGCCGCGGCCGCCGGTGACGAGGAGCGGGGCGCGCAGGTTCGCGCTGAACTCCTCGAGCGTGCCGGCTGCGCGGACAGTCACGTAGACCGACGTGTCGCCGGCCTCGTTGATGCCGATGCGAGCGGCCTCGTCGTCGGACAGCTCGACCTCGTAGGTGTCGAAGAACCGGAACGGGTTCGTCACCGGGATCGCGAGGTCGGGGTCCTCCATGCTGTGGAGCCACAGGAACGCGGCGTCCTCGCTGGAGGCGAGCAGCGCGTACCGCGTGCTCGGCAGCCCGATGAGGCCACACGGGAACTCGATCAGCGCCTCCTCGGGAACCTCGAGGGTCCCGAAGCGTGTCGAGTCAAGGGTCACTGCCATGGGCGTGGTGCCTCCGTGCGTGGGGTCGTTGGCGCTCACTTCAGGAAGTCCATGAGCGTGGGGTGCTGAAGGACGCTCGCCCCCGACTGCAGCGCCGCCTGGTAGGCGGACTGCTGGGTGGAGAGCGTCAGGATGGCCTTGGCCATGTCTGCGTCCTCGGTATCCGAGAGCAGCTTTGTCGTCGCCGTCTCGAGATCCTGGAGACGGCTCTTCGCGGCATCGACGCGGTTCTGTGTCGCTCCGGCCGCTGCGCGGGCGTCGGCGATCGCGGTCATGTTGCGATCGAGCGCCCGGAGGTTCGGGGTGGTGCCTGCGCGAATCTCGGCCGACAGCGTGCGCAGCGTGTCGAACACAGCCCCGTCCGCCGCTGCGGTTCCCTCCCCGAACAGCGCGAGCCCGGGCGTGTTGACCTGGACCGAGACTCCGGGACCGATGTCGAGGGCGACGACGTCCTGCCCGCTGCGGCCACCCAGGTAGCCGTCCGAGCCGGCGGCGTAGGGTCGCGTCGAGGTCTGGGCTCCGGAGAAGAGCTGGCGCCCGTCGAGCGCTGTGTTCGCCTGGTCGCGGACGGACTCGAGGAGCTGGTCGATCTCGTCGGCGATCGCGGCGCGGTTGGTCGCGCTGAGCGTGTCGTTACCCGCCTGCACGGTGAGCTCGCGGGCGCGCTGAAGGATGCTCGTGACCTCTCCGAGCGCGCTCTCGGTCGCCTCGAGCCACGACGTTGCGGCATCGGCGTTCTGGCCCTGGCGCTGGATGCCGGCGAGCTGGCCGCGCAGGCGCACCGCGCGCGCCGCGCCGTCGGCGTCGTCGGATGCGTGGTTGATCCGGCGCCCGGTCGTGACCTGCTCCTGGGCGTCGAACGCCCGCGACTGCGAACGCTGGATGCTCGCCAGCGACGCAGCGGTGAGCATGCCGTCGGTGATCCTCACAGCCCGACCCTCCCGGTGCGGTTGATGAGGACGTCGAGCATCTCGTCCATCGTCGACATCGCGCGCGCCGATGCCTGGTAGCCGCGCTGGAAGCGGACCATGTTGGTCATCTCCTCGTCGAGTGAGACGCCGTTGGTGGACTGGCGCCGCGAGTCGGCGGCGTCGACGAGCGCCTTGCCGGTCTGCGCCGCGCGGTCGGCGGTCGCGGCGTCCGCCCCCATCGTGTGGACGAGGTCGGCGTAGCCGGCCTGCACGGCACCGTTGCGCAGCGCCGCGACGGCGCGCGCCAGCTCGTTGGCCCCGGCGGCGCCGGTGCCCGTCGTCTGCACGCCGGCCGCGGTGACCCCGGCGGCGAGCGTCGCGGCGGTTGCGCCGGTGAAGAAGGTCGTGCCGCCCTGGGCCGCATTGACCGCGCCGGCCAGCTGCGCGGCGACGGTGTCGAGGCTGGTGCGGTAGCCGGCGATCGTGGCCTGGACGCCGAGCAGCGCCCCGAGCTTGCCGCCGGGCGCCGTCATGCCGACGGGCGCGTTGACGGCGTTGGTCGCGTCGACGAGCGGGCTGGCGGCGTCGCCGAACTGCACGGAGATCATGCCGTTGCCCACGTCCGTCACCGACACCTGGCCGAGCTGGCTGAGCCCGTCGAGGATCTCGTCGCGGCGGTCGAGCAGGTCGTTGGGGGAGCCGCCGCCCTGCACCGCGTCGCGGATCGCGACGTTCAGCCGCTGCAGCTCGCCGGCGGCGTTCATCACCGCGCCGTTGGGACCGGTGAGGTCGGCGTACTCGGTGGCGGCGTTGCCCGCCAGCGCCGCGAGCCGGCCATCGAGCGCGTTGAACGCGGAGGCCAGCGCCGTGGCGGTGCCGACGACGACCTGCTTGGCCGCACTGGACTCCGGGTTGGCGGCGAGCGCGTCCCAGCTGTCGAAGAAGGTGCTCAGCGCCGCGTTCAGGCCGCTGTCGGACGGCTCGCCGAAGGCGTCGTCGACCTGGTCGAGCGCGCTGGCGCGCGTCGCGCCGTCGCCGTAGCTCATGCTCGCCGCGCGGAACTGCAGGTCGGCGAAGCTGTCGCGCAGGCGCCGGTACGCCTGGACGTCGACGCCCTGGCCGAGCTGGCCGGTGCCGCCGCTCTGGAACGCGCCGGGCACCGCAAGCGCGGGCGCCGCGGCCATGACGGCCTCCTGGCGCGTGTAGCCGGTGCGGTCCGCGTTGGCGATGTTGTGGCTGGTGACGTCGAGCGCGCGCTGCTGGGCGAGCAGGCCGCGCAGCGAGGTCTCGAGGCCCATGAAGCTGGAGATCGGCATCAGGCCTGGAGGTCGAGGACGCGGTGGACGACGGCGGGCCGGGTGGCGGTGAGCGCGGGGCGGTAGCCGGGCGCGGCATCGCTGCCGATCAGGCGCGTGAGGTGATCGAGGAAGGCGAGCTCCTGGCGCATCAGCGCGCGGTTGACGAGGTGCTCGCGCGCGATCTCGGCGAGCAGGCCGCGCAGCTCGGCGGACCTGGCCCTGGCCGCGGCTCCCTGGTGCTCTCCCATCAGCCCGGCGAGCACCTCGACGTCCACCTCGTGGGCGGGGACGTTGGCGTGGACGGCGGCGTGCTGCAGGAGCTGGGCGCGATCGCGCTCGAGCTTGCCGCGGCGCTCCATCTCGCCCTGGATCTCGGCCAGGCAGGCGAGGACGACCTCTGGGTCGCGTGCACGGACGGCCGCTGACTGCCTGAGCACGAGGTCGAGCAGGCGCCGGGCGGAGACGAGCTGGGCGTCGAGGTGCGCGAGCACCGAGTCGCCGAAGCTCACTTCGACGCCTCCTCGGAAAGCGTGGTCTGCAGCAGGGCGGCGAACGGGCTGTCCTTCAGCTCCGGCGTCGTCTGCAGCAGGGACTTGACGACCTGCTCGACGAGGAGCGGCTGCACGGCGTCGACGCTCATCGCTTCACCTGGTTGGCGATCTGCAGCATCTGGTCCTGGACTTCGATCGCCTTCGACGCGAGCTCGAAGCCGCGCTGGGCCTCGATCATCGAGGTCATCGCGTCGCCGATGTCGACGTTCGACGCCTCGAGCGCGCCCTGCTCCAGGCGCGTCGTGCGCGGGCCGATCACGCGGACGCCGCCGTAGGCGCGGCCCGCGACCGACACGGTCCCGTCGGGAGCGATCGAGATGTCCTGCGGCTGGGTGCCGGGCGGCAGGGCGACCGGCGGGTCGAGCAACTCGCCTCTCGCGGTGGTCAGCCGGCCGCGGTCGTCGAGGCGAAGGTGGCCGTCGCGGGTCTGCGCGGGCCGGCCGGCGGCGTCGCGGATCGCGATGAAGCCAGGGCCCACCAGCGCCACGTCGAGTGGCTCCTCGGTCGTCTGCAGCGCGCCCTGGAGCGTCGACGGGCCGAGCGAGGTCGCCGCTGCGCCGGCGCCGACGCTGACGTTCGGGTTGCCGTGCGCGCCCTGCGTGTAGACGAGGTCGCGGAACGCCAGGCGCGCGTGCTTGTAGCCCGTCGTGCTGACGTTCGCCAGGTCGCCGGCGACGGCGTCGAGCCGGTCCTGCTGCGCCGCCATCCCGGCGGCCGCCGTGTACATGCCTTCGAGCACGGCCCGGTGATCGGCCGCGGCGCCGCGTGGTTTAGGCCGTCTAGCCGGGAAGGCCGCCGACGGTGCCCGCGGCGCGGTCCAGCGTCTCGTCGATCGTGGTGATCGCCTTCTGGCCGGCCTCGAACACGCGCAGCGAGCCCATCATGTCGATCATCGCGCGGGCGGGGTCCAGGCCGCTGCCCTCCAGCGCGCCGGAGCGGACCTCGCCGGCCGGGGCGCCGGAGCTGGTGCCCGTGAAGAGCGCGTCGCCGGCCTTGCGTGCGTTGGGCACGCTGAAGAGGCCCACGAGCCTGGGGTCCACGGAGCCGTCGGCGGCGACCTTGATCGGCTGGCGACCCGGCCCGAGGACGGGGTTGCCGAGCTGGTCGGCGAGCTGGCCCTGAGCGTCGGCCTGGAACGCCCCGTTGCGGGTGAAGCGGATGCCCTGCGGCGTGCGCACGGCGAAGAAGCCCTCGCCGGCGACCGCGAAATCCAGTGGCTCGCCGGTCTCCTTCAGCGCCTGGGGCGAGAGGTCGGTCACCTGACGGGTGATCTGGGTGCCGGTGCCGACGACGCCAATGGCCTGGCCGGTGCGCGTGTTGTGCAGCAGCAGCTCGCCGAAGGACTGCTGCTCGACGCGGTCGGCCTTGTAGCCGGGCGTGTTGGCGTTGGCCAGGTCGTTGGCGAGCTGGTCCTGGCGGGCGAGCTCGGCGAGCATGCCCGAGGCGGCGACGTAGAGTCCGCGTTCCACGGCCCGTTGGTCGGCCGCGGAAACGCGCGCTTGAGCACGGCCTGAGCACGCTCATGAGCGAGCCGATGAGTTTCGGCGCTCGCGGCGGTCCAAGCAACACATGCCCGCTTCGGACCCGGCCACGGGCCTCATGGCCCTGCGCGCGGTGTCGCGCGCCGACGTCAGGACGGCGTGCGAGCGGCTGCATGCGCTGGCGCGGGGCGGCGACGTCGACGCGATCGCGTGCGACGTCAGCAGGCTCGCCGCGGAGGCGGCGGCGGTCGACGCGCTCGCGCGACTGGCCCTTGTCGCCAGGCGGCTCGGCTGCCCGCTGCGCGTGCGCCGGGCGTCGCCGGAGCTGCGCGACCTGGTCGAGCTGTGCGGCCTGACCGACGCGCTAGGCGTCGGGGGGGACGGGTGGGAGGCCGAAGTGCGGGAACAGCCGCCCGACGTCGAGGAACGTGTTGATCCCGACGATCCTGCCGTCTGAGATCTCGAGCACGCCGAGCCCCCACGGGTGGTAGCCGCTTCCGTCCGCGTTGCGCCGGTACTGGCCGTAGGCGGGAGCGCCATTGGCGGTCGTGAGCACGAGCCGCGACCCGCGGCACGGCGCCCCGGCGGTGAGGAACCAGGTGCGGATGTGCTCGTGGCCGCGCAGCCACAGCGCGTACGGCGGCATCGACATCGTCGCGTCCTCCGCGAGCAGCGCGATCAGCGAGTCCATGTCGTAGGCCTCGAACGCGGCGACGTAGCGGTCCAAGAGCTCGCGCTCGCTCGCATCCAGTGCCGACGGGGACTGCGCGACCTCCACGCCGCCCGCATCGAGCGTCGCCCGCGCCCGCTGCAGCGCGCTGTTGACGGATGCCACGCTCGTGTCGAGCAGCTCCGCGGTCTCCGCCGCGCTCCAGCGCAGCGCCTCGCGCAGGATGAGCACCGAGCGCTGCTTGGCCGGCAGGTGCTGCAGCGCGTTGACGAACGCGAGCTTCAGCGTCTCGCGCTCCTGCGCGAGCTCCGCCGGGTCGGCGGCGGCCGGCAGCACGCGCGCGTCGGGCACGGGCTCCAGCCAGGTCGCCTCGGGCAGCGTCGTCAGCGGGCTCTCCGGCGTGTGGACCTCGCTGAGGTCCATCGGCCGTGCGCGCCGCTTGCGCCCGTCGAGCATGTCCAGGCAGACGTTCGTCGCGATCTTGTACAGCCACGACTTGAACGCCGAGCGGCCCTCGAAGCGGTCGACGTTGCGCCACGCGCGCAGCATCGCCTCCTGCACCGCATCCTCGGCCTCGAATGTCGAGCCGAGCATGCGGTAGCAGTAGCCGGTCAGCGCGCGACGATGCTGCTCCAGCTGAAGCTCGAAGTCCTCGGGAACCTGCGTGGTCTGCTGAACGCCTGCCATGCCCGCGATGCTAGCGCGGGCATGGGAGCGGGTCAGGCGACGAGGCGCAGGATGTCGGCGTCGGCGTCGAGCGCCTCGCGGAGCTTCTTCTTCATCTCGCCGTGGATCTGGCAGACCCGCGACTCCGAGACGCCAAGCACGTCGCCGATCTCGGCGAGCGTCAGGTTCTTGACGTAGAGCATCACGGCGATCTCGCGCTCGCGCTGGGGCAGCGCCGAGAACGCTGTGCGGAACTTGTCCTTGGCCTCGGCAGTCGCGGAGGCGTGGACCGGGTCGAGCCGCTCGTCGGTCGAGGCGAGCGTGTCGATGCGCTCGATCGTCGTCTCGTCGTCGCTCATGACCAGCGTGTTGAGCGACGTGAGGTCCGAGCGCGTGATCTCGCCGCGGCGTCGGCGCAGCTCGCCCGGGTCGACGCCGAGCGAGTCGGCAAGCTCCTCGGTGGTCGGCCGGCGCCCGTGCAGCGCGGTGAACGACTCCGAGATGCGCTCGATCTCGCGCTCCCAGCGCCGGATGGAGCGCGGGGCCCAGTCCTGGCGGCGCAGCTCGTCGAGTACGGCGCCGTGGATGCGGGTCCAGGCGTACTGCTCGAGCGTCGCGCCCTTCGACGGGTCGTAGCGGTCGATCGAGTGGATGAGCGCCTCGAGGCCGCAGGAGATGAAGTCCTCCACCTCGCAGCGCGAGGGCATCTCGCGGACCTTCTTGTAGACGATGTACTTGACCAGCGGGGCGAAGGTCAGCACCAGGCGGTCGCGCAGGGCGCGGTCGTTGGTGCGGCGGTACTCGTTCCAGAGCGCCAGGACCTCCCCGGAGGAGGCACGGCGCGACGACGGGACGGCGACGGGGGGCATCTTGGTTGGCTTCCTTCGGAGGGATCGGTCGGGGGACGCTGGGGGTATCGGTCCTGCAGGCGGGCGCCAATATCCCCTTTTTTCGGAGTTCAAACCTCCCCATCCGTCGACAGGTGGTCTCCTCAGAAGTGGGGATACAGGGACGCGCTGCGCTGCCGAATAAGGGGGCCGTCATGGCGCTCCGTCTCAGCGATCCCGCACCGTCCATCACGACGCCGTCGCCGGCCGCGGACCCCGCGGCATATCTGCGCTGCGTCGCCGAGACCGCCGGCATCCAGGACCGCCACCGCCGCCACCAGGCGCGCAAGGAGCTGCTGCACGCCGGCCTCACGGCGCCCGCCGACGGCCCCGCCGCGATCGCCCGCGCCCTGGTGGCCGTCGCCGAAGCCGCGGTCACGCTGCTGGAGTCAGAGCCGCGGGAGCCGGGCTTCCTCAACCTCGCGGGGATCGCGTTCTACGAGCTCGGCGCGCTCGGCCCGGCCGAGCGCCTGCTCAAGGCGGCGCGCTCGCTGGACCCGCAGCTGCCCGAGCTGGCGCGCAACCTCGGCGAGCTCGAGCGGCGCAAGCGCGCCGGCGTCACGACCCTGGCCGCGGTGGCGGGCGCCCTGGGCCCTCTGTCCACGCGCGCGAAGAAGGTCGCCGCCGCCGCCCGCCCCGCGACCGGCATGACGCTCAGCCTCGCGATGATCGTCAAGGACGAGGAGGAGCATCTCGGCCGCTGCCTCGAGGCCGCCGCGCCCTGGGTCGACGAGCTGATCGTCGTGGATACCGGCTCGACCGACCGCACGACGCAGATCGCGCGCGAGCACGGCGCGCAGGTGCTGCACCACGAGTGGACGGGCGACTTCGCCGCCGCCCGCAACGTCTCATTCGATGCGGCCACCTGCGACTGGGTGATGTACCTCGATGCCGACGAGGTGCTGGTCGACGGCGAGGGGCCGCGGCTGCGCGAGCTCCTCGGCCACGTCTGGCGCGAGGCCTTCTTCCTCGTCGAGACGAACTACACGGGCGCGCTGGAGGAGGGCACCGCGGTCACGCACAACGCGCTGCGCGTCTTCCGCAACCGCCCCGAGTACCGCTTCGCCGGGCGCATGCACGAGCAGATCGCCCAGCACCTCCCGTCCTACCTGCCCGAGCGCGTCGAGCTCTCGCCGGTGCGCATCGACCACTACGGCTACCTCGGCGTCGTGCGCGACACGAAGGGCAAGGGCCGGCGCAACATCGAGCTGCTGGAGCGCCAGGAGGCCGAGCAGGGCTCCTCGCCGTTCCTGCACTACAACCTCGGCTCCGAGTACGCCGCTGCGGGCGACCGCCGCGCGGCGCTGGAGCGCTTCCGCAAGGCATGGGCGCTGCTGGAGAGCAGGCCGGACCTCGGCCGGTTCGGCTTCGTGCCGTCGCTGGCGGGCCGCTTGGTCAAGGCGCTGCGCATCTGCGGCGAACACGCCGCGGCGATCGCGAAGGGCGACGAGATCCTGGCCCTGTTCCCGGGGTTCACCGACATCGTGCTGGAGCAGGCCTTCGCGGCCCGCGGCCTCGGCGACGATGCCTGGGCGGCAGAGCTGTTCGAGCGCTGCCTGTCGATGGGCGACGCGCCGAGCGCGTACTCGCCGACCGTCGGCTCGGGCACCTACCTCGCGCGCGCGGGGCTGGCGGACCTCCGCCTGCGCCAGGGCGACGCTGATGGCGCCGAGCAGCTCCTGCGCCGCGTCCTCGCCGACCACCCGCGCTTCCTCGCCGCGGTCGACCCGCTCGCGCAGCTGCTGCTGCGCCGTGGCGTCGCTCCCGCCGGCGTGGCCGCAGACATCCACGCGCTCGCCGCCGAGGGGACCGCGGGCGTGTGCTTCATGCTCGCCGTCGCGCTGTACGAGCGCGGCGCCGTCGATGTGGCCGAGTCGGAGCTGCGCCGCGTCCTCGAGCTGCAGCCGGGCAACGAGAACGCGCGCATCGCGCTGGCCGAGGCGCTGCTGTCCCAGGGACGGTTGGCCGAGGCGGCGGCCGAGGCCGGTGCGTGCGGTCCCCGCGCGGCCTCCACACGCGTCTTCGCGCAGCTTGCCGCCGGCGACGCCTGCGCCTTCGATGGCGCGGGTCTGAGCGACGGCGAGCTCGCTGCGTACGAGGCGTGGCGAGCCGCGCTGGCCGGGGAGCCGATCCCCGCGCTGCCCGCCGCCGCCGCGCCCGCGCTGCTGACCGCGCTGGGCGCGCTGCTGCACCTCGAGGACTACGAGTCCTTCGGGACGCTGCTGCCGGCCTGGGAGCAGCTCGCGTTGCCCTGGCGCCGGCGCACCGAGGCGCTTGCGGAGCTCTACCAGCGCCGCGGCTATCTCGAGTCGGCCGCCGAGCAGTGGATCGCGATCGTGCACCAGGCCGGGCCGGACGAGCGCTCGCTGCGCGCGCTGTCCGCGATCGCCGCCGCGCGCGGGTTCGCGCAGGACGCCGCCGTGTTCGCCTCCGAGGCCGATGCGCTGGCCGCATGAGCCCGCGACTCAAGCAAACGCGGATTCGCCCGATAACTCAGAGCAAGCCCCACGGATGGGGCGCCGAAGACGGTCCAGGAAGGAATCCGAGCATGAGCTTCAACGTCTTGCCTTTCGGCAGCACACCGGGCCCCGGGAGCGGGCCGGTCGCGAAGCCTGCTCGCGTCGCCGCGCCGGGTGCGAGCTTCGCCGAGGTCGTCGACCTCGCCAGCCGCCGCCAGGACGCGATCGACACGCCGGAGATCCCCGATCACGTGTGGGACGAGGTCGAGGCCGCGTCCCAGCTGTGGCACGAGCTGCGCACCCAGGACCGCGAGGTGCGGTTCGACACCCATGCGGTGACGGGGCGCGTCGTGGCGTCGTTGTGCGATCTCGACGGTGGCGTGGTTCGCCCGCTGCCGCTGCGCGAGGCCTTCGGCATCGACGACCACGGAGCGGGCGGGCCCGGCTTCCCGCCCTCGGCGGCGTGAGCAGCGCCATCCAGTTCACGGGCCTGGCCTCCGGCCTGGACACCGAGGCGATCATCACGCAGCTGATGGCCGTCGAGCGCCAGCCGCGCACGCGGCTCACGCTGCGGCAGGTCGCGGCGCAGGCGCAGTCGGATTCGCTGGGCGCCATCCGGACGAAGCTGACTTCGCTGACGCTGGCGACCACGGGGCTCAGCTCCGCCGCGCTGTGGGCGCCGACGCAGTCGGTCGACACGACCGACGCGACGAAGGTCACGGCGCGCCGCACCGGCGGCGCAGGGCCGGGCGGCTACCAGGTCGAGGTCACCAGCCTTGCATCGTCCGAGCAGCGCACGTTCACGCTCGGCGACACCTCGTCACCGAGCACGTTGACGCTGAACGGCATCGACGTCGCCGTGCCCGCCGGCGCGGATGTCGACGCCGTGGCCGCGGCCATCAACGCGAAGTCCGATGCTCCCGTGTTCGCCGTGAACGTCGACGGATCGCTCGTGTTGTCGTC
>Ga0308175_100003528_pt1 | contig 10861 bp, 12 predicted proteins | sample PhyCR1_3_FD_203893 | JGI IMG/M metagenome (GOLD analysis project Ga0308175, IMG submission 203893) | Soil microbial communities from UC Gill Tract Community Farm, Albany, California, United States - DLSLS.C.R1 | ecosystem: Environmental > Terrestrial > Soil > Agricultural land | place: USA...
GCCGTTCGCGGAAGGCGTACGGCCTGGGGAAGAAGATGCCGGCGAACTGGAGGGTTTCTTTGCTGACATGCGCGGGCGCCACTTCGATGTGGCCGTCCAGCTCCACGGCGGCGGACGATACTCGAACCCCTTCCTGCTGCGCCTGGGCGCGCGCCACACAGTAGGGACCCGGACGGCCGACGCCGCAAGCCTTGAGCGTACTGTTCCTTACCTCTACTACCAGCACGAACCCCTCCGGGCTTTGGAGGTGGCCGGGTTCGCGGGCGCTTTCCCCATAGACCTTGAGGCACGGCTTGCACCCGCCCGTGCGGAAGCAACCTCCGAAGCCGGCAGCGGCGATGGCGCCCAGCCGCTCGTGGTGATCCATCCCGGCGCCACCGACCCCCGCCGTCGTTGGCCCGCAGCCAAGTTCGCGGAACTTGCTGCTGCCTGCGCGGCTGATGGCTCGCGGGTGGTGATTATCGGGGATGCCAGTGAACAGGATCTGGCCGAGGGGATTGCCGCCCGCGCAGCCTCGACAGCAGTTCAGTCCGCGGCCGGTGCCCTTGATATGGCAGGCCTCGTGTCGCTGCTGGCGGCGGCTGGCGTTGTGGTGGCGAATGACAGCGGACCGAGGCATCTGGCGCAGGCGCTCGGTGTGCCGACGGTCGGCATCTTCTGGGCAGGCAACGTGATCAACGCCGGGGCGCTCGGGCGGAGCCTTCACCGCGTCCACGCCTCGTGGGTCACGGCCTGCCCCACCTGCGGCATCGACGTCACCCAGGTTGGCTGGACAGCTCCGCGCTGCGTCCATGACGACTCGGTGGTGGCTGATATCGGCGTCAACGAAGTCTACGAGGACGTCCGCAGCCTGACAGCCACCACGTTCGCGAAGCAGGACGCATGACCGGCACGGTAACCGCAGTAGAGGCAGGTACCGCGATACCGGCGGACGATAAACCTGAGCTCCTGGTACTGCGCGCCTTGAAGCTGGGGGACCTGCTGGTGGCCGTACCGGCCTTGAAAGGGATCCAGCGTGCGTTCCCCGGGCACCGGCTGCGTTACGCCGCCCAGGGATGGCTGTCGGAGGCCCTGGGGCTGGTGGGCGGTTATGAGCTGCTGCCCACGCACGGCCTTGACGAGCCGCTGGCGTTGGACCCGGGTGTGGTGGACGTGGCCGTCAACCTGCACGGAAGCGGACCGGAGAGCCAGGGACGGATCGAGGCGCTGAAGGCCCGCCAGACCCTGGGGCACCGAAGCGCGCACCGGGACGGGCCGCCGTGGCGTCCGGAACTGCATGAGCGCGAGCGCTGGGTGAGGCTCCTTGAATGGCATGGAATAGAAGCAGATCCGCTTGACGTGCAGTTGAACACGCCCCACGTCCCCAGCCCCGTCCCCGGCGCAACAGTCCTGCATGTGGGTGCCGCCTACGGCAGCAGGCTGTGGCCCGCGGAACGGTTTGCGGCGGTGGCAGGGGCACTGACGGATGCCGGTCACCAGGTGGTGTTCACCGGGGGTAAGTCCGAAAGGGACCGGGCGGAGGAAGTGTGCCGCCTTGCAGGGCTCCCTGGCACCACGGTGCTGGCCGGCGTGCTGGGGCTGGGGGAGTTTGCTGCCACGATTGCCGCTGCGCGGCTGGTGGTCTCGGCAGATACCGGGGCTGCCCACCTGGCATCCGCGTACGGCACTCCCTCCGTGGTGCTTTTTGGCCCGGCCCCACCCGAGATCTGGGGTCCCCCGCCCGGACCCCACGTTGTCCTGACGCGGGCCGAACTGCGGCGCGGGGACACCTTCGCGACCCAGCCGGATCCTGCCCTGCTCGCCGTCGGGGTTGCCGATGTCATGGCAGCTGTCAGGGGACTGGGGCTGCTCTGAACACATTGGGCCAGCGACTGATTGCTGTGGGTTCCCACAGGGGTCGGATCCTGCTCCCCGGGACTAAAATTGGGTCCATGAGCACTGAGCTGGAGATCGCTTTGGTGTTGGGGACGGCGTTCCTGTGGGTTACCGTGACGCTGACCATCCTGTCCGCCATCGACCGGCCGGAAAGGAAGGCGCGGCGGCAGGAACGGCGCGACATCCGGACGGAAAAGCGGCGGATTGAGTACCGTCCGGTGGCTGCGGGTTCCCATGCCCAGGGACGGAACCACCCGCGGGGCCGGACGCTGCACCCGCACTGACGACGGCGGGACTTTCGCGGGTGCCTCGGTGTGGGGCACACGCCCAAGCCAGTTGCGCGAGGCGGGCGCTCGCCGTCGTGCGCCCATGGCAGGCGGCGCTGCACGCCCTGGTTCCCCGTTAGTCAAGTCTTGACGGTGTCACCCTCGTCCCCGATGCTTCTCCGATGGGAGTAAGCGAAGAGTTGCGGGCGCTGGGCGACGTGGTGGACCGGCTTGCGGCGAAGTTTCCCGCCCTGTCCAGGGAGCACATCGAAGCCGTGGTACAGCAGGAACACAGCCTCCTGGATGCGGGCAGGGTCCGCGCGTTCATACCGGTCCTGGTGGAACATGCAGCCAGGGACCGCCTTTCACGGTAACGGGGTTAGGGTGCCGGCGCGACGTCGATGAGCACCTTTCCGACTGTCTCCTGTTCCACAGCATCATGGGCTGCGGCGGCCTGTTCCAGGGCGAATCGTGTCAGTGGCAGTCCATGTTCTTCGCCTACGCGGACCGCGCCCGCGGCCAGTGCTTCAGCGACGGCGGCCACGGCATGCTGCTTCTGCGCGTTCGTGACCGTGTAGGTCAGGATGAACTGGTAGCGGACGTTCTTGCTCATGCTGTCGCGGATGGGAACAGTGAGCGGCTCTCCGGGGTTCGCCGCGTAAATGGATATGGTTCCCCCGGGCTTGAGGATGTCCAGGTCCGTTTCGATGTTCGCCGGCGCGTTGACGTCCACAATGATGTCGACGCCGTCTGCGGCGACCTGGTGGACGGCACTCACAACGTCGTCCGTCCGGTAGTTGATGACCGTGCCGGCGCCGGCACGGCGGGCGAGTTCAGCTTTGCGGTCCCCACTGACAGTTGTGATGACGGCAGCCCCGGCCCATCGTGCGAGCTGGATAGCGGCATGGCCTACGGCTCCGGCACCTCCGGTGACCAGGACGCTGCGACCCGCCAGGGCACCGGGGGAGAGCCGGGCCGGCCCGTCCTCGTTCGAGGTCAGGGCCCGGTGCGCCGTTAGGGCCGGGATCCCCAACGAGGCGCCGGTGTCGAAGGACTCGGCGTCGGGAAGGGCCACGGCTTTGTGGCTGGGCACCACCACGTATTCCTGGGCCGTACCTTCGGTGCCGCCCCAGGCGACGTCCCACAGCCAGACGCGGTCGCCCACGGTGAAACCGGTGACCCCGGAGCCGAGGTGGTCGATGACTCCGGCTCCGTCCTGGTTTGGAACCTTGGGTGCGTCCAGCTGCTTGCTTCCGCCTCCGGAACGTGACTTCCAGTCGGTGGGGTTGACCCCGGACACCACCATCCGGACGCGGACCTCGCCCGGCCCCGGCTCCGCCAATGGCCGGTCCTGGAGCTTCAGCACGGATGAGGGCCCTGTTGCTTCGTACACGATTGCTTTCATGTCTTCTCCATGTCCGGTTGCTGATGCCCTTACCTTTCCAACCTACCGAACGCACCGAGGGGCGGTTTTCCCCCCCTGGTCTCAGATCACCACGCTCCGGACGGGTTTCCGAACGGCGTTCCACATGGCGGCGGCCAGGTCCACCGGCTGGAAGTCGCTGCTCCGCACTCCGGCAGAGGGCACGAAAAAAGCGCACCCCGTTCGCTGGGTGCGCTTCTTCCGTGACTGACTGTCAGTGCTTGAAGGCGTCCTTGACCTTTTCGCCGGCCTGCTTCAGGTCGCCTTTTGCCTGGTCCGCCTGGCCTTCCGCCCGCAGGCTCTCATCGCCGCTGGCTGCGCCGGCAGCTTCCTTGGCCTTGCCGCCCGCCTTCTCGGCAGCGTTGTCAATCTTGTCGCCCAGTCCCATGGTGTTTCCTCCTCTGGTTCAGCAGCCGTTCGCATTCGGCTGCTTACATCATAAGCATGCTTAGGATTAAGTTTTCAAGTCTGGATTTCCGCGCCTGCCTAGAACCGGGACGTCCCACGAAGGGGGCGCGGCCGGCCATCCGGGTCCACAATGAACCGGTAGATGGGATCGGCCCACAGGCGATGGAACGGTGGCAGGGGTTGGGGTATATGGTGACGCACCTGCCCAGCCGGGCGGGGTGTGGAACTGCCGGTTCTGTGCCATTCGTCCAGGGCATCCGCCGCGCTGTTCCACAGCTCCAGTTCGCCGCCGTCGGCATGGAGCCGGGGGTCTTCCTGGTCCAGGCCCAGATGCTCGGCCCAGAGCTGGAGCCGGAGCTTCCTCGCAAGGGGGCGGGGCCGGCCCGGGTTATCACCGGGCGATGTATCGATCACTGCACAGGTGAGCTCGCTGTCGGTTGTCCAGGACCGGCGGTTGAAGTTGTCTGATCCACAGGTGAACCAGGTGTCGTCGATGATGCAGATCTTGGCGTGGACGTAGATCGGCGTCCCCTCGCTGTTCTCCAGGTCGAACACCCCCACCCGGTCCGCTGCGGCCCGCCGGAGCATGCTGATGGCACGTAGCTGGCCCAAGCGCCTGGGCGGTCCACCAAGGAAGCCGTCAGAGTCCGGGTACCTGGGCACCACGATGACCACGTTCAGCCTGGGGTTGCCTTTTAGTGCGTCTGCAATGCCGGCGGCGACTTCTGTTGACCACAGGTACTGGTCCTCGATGTAGATGAGCGAGCGGGCGTGGGCGAAGGCCTTTGCGTACGCCCTGGCTATGCTTCGTTCTCCGTTGGGGGCGAACGGGAATGGCGGATGCTTCACTCCGTAGGTGCGCAACAGCTGGACGGCGTGCGGGCCGGCCGGTGGCGGGGGCGGAGCGGCCTCCGGCAAGGGTTTGGGGTGCCGGGGCATGCGGGCCAGGCGCTGCAACAACATCCGGTAGGGAGTCCGCCGGTCCAGCGGGTGGCGGTCGTTCCATCGTTCCGCGAACACGGCCAGCACATCTGCCACCACCGGTCCGCGGAGTTCGAGGGCAGCATCGTGCCACGGCGGCCGCTGCCCGTAGCGCGAATCCATCTTCACTGCTTGCGGGTCTCCTGCGTGGCCGGCGTTATCCCGGCGGCTGTGCGAGAGGTCGATTCCTCCTACGAAGGCGACGTCCAGGGACGGGTCGTCGCGACGGCGGATGACCACCAGTTTCTGGTGGTGGGAACCGAAGATACGGACCCGCTGGTCCAGCAGCGCCTCGCCGCCCGCGTCGTTGATCTGGCGGCTGAGGAGCTCATTGGAGCGTCCGCTGATGGGGGCCGAGATCCGTTCACCGTGGGACCTCCAGACAAGGCCCCGCACTTCCACGCCAGATCGGGCAAGTTCCGCCAGCAATCCGCCAATCGTCGTACCGCCGGCCTCCAACTGCTCATCACCGTCGCCGCGCCAGTCGGTGAACCACACCCGGTCTCCGGCCTTCAGGGCCGAGAGTTCGGCATGCAGTCTGGAAAAGTAGGCCTCCCCATGAATCAGGGGCTTCACCAGGTTGCCTTCCGACCATGACGGAGAACCTGGACCGCCCGCGTGGATGTCGGTGGCGGGGTTTCCCCGTTCAGCCCGACTCAGGAACCACTTGCCAACCGTGCTGTCCACTCGGTGCTCCTTTCGGGGCCCGGGGGACCAGGCCGCTGCGGATTCCAAACTAGCCTACGGCCGGGCACAGCTGTCTTTTTCCAAAGGAAGGGGGCTGAAGGCCAAGAGGCGGCAGCGGTCGTCGCGGCTGCGCAATAGGCTTGGTCTCAAGCCGCTTCCAACCCATGAAGAATTGAGGCAGAACATGTCATTGAAGGAAAAGTTGAAGGGCGACGTCGTCCCCCACATGAAGGCCGGCAACAAGGTTGCCCTCACCACGGTACGCAACGTCCTCGGTGAAATCGAAACGCGGGAGAAATCAGGAAAGACCCCGGTTGAGCTCGATGACCTCCAGGTCACGGCGTTGCTGCAGAAAGAGGCCGCCAAGCGCCGTGACACCGCCGCCACCTATTCCGCCGCCGGGCACGACGACCGGGCACAGGCCGAGATTGCCGAAGCTGAGGTCATTGAGGCCTATCTGCCGAAGGCCCTGACGCGGGCAGAAGCTGAAGCAATCGTCGACGGGGTCATCGCGGAAATGGGAGCCGAGGGCACCGCGCTGACAATGCGTTCCATGGGCGCTGTCATGAAATCCGTCACCCCTAAGATCGGCGGCCGCTTCGACGGCAAAACGGTCAGCGAGATCGTGAAGGCACGCCTGGCCTGACGATAGGGCGACGACGCAGTCCGGGCACGATGTATTTCCCGCGACCCTGCGCATAATTAGGTCATGGGGTTCCGGGCTCACCGAGCCGATAAGTCGCGGAAAAGCGTGGCAGTGATGGCCACGGCCCTTGTGCTTGTGTCGTGTCTTTCGTCCGCCTGCAACGGCTCGCGGCAAGGTGAGCCGCCCTGTTTCCCGCCAAATTACGCCGTGAACCCGACCGTCGCGAAGCCGGGTGACGCCATCACAGTGCACGCGGCCGACGCTGGCTGCAACCCCCGCTACGGACAGAACGCCCGGATTCAGATCATCGTCACCGACGCCGCCGGCCACGTCGCCATCAGCACGACTGCACCGATGAACGATGCCGGCGGGTTTTCGTACCAGTTTGACGTGCCGCTGCAGACAGCGCCGGGGGAGGCCAGCGTTGAGGCCTACCCTTTGGGCGTGGATTGGTGTGACGATACCGGGACGAACAACCGCGTTCCCCATGCTGAAGGTTTCAGCCGGGCCTCGTGCGCAGCCAGGACAAAGCCGCTGGCCATCAGCCCGTAGGTCACCCAATCCGCGCCTACGATGCCCTCACCGCGAGTCTTCCCAAGGTTCAGCTTCTGGGACGGACGATCAGGGTGACGAGCTGGGGCTCCCGCGGGTCGGGGCTCGTGACAGTGAGGAGGTAGTCGTACTCACCGTCCGTGCCGCTGGAGCTGCAAATTGTGATGGTGCCGCTGCCATTCGTCGGTCGCCGGCAAGGTTGGTCCGCCGCCATCGTAAGCACCGTCAGGGCTTGCACCGATCTCCGGCCAGTATCCAAAGATTTCCCCAAGGTTCAGTGGACTGGCTCAACCGCAAGGACCATGCGCTCAGGCGCTCCCGGGGCAGGACTGAAGACGGTGAACAGATACTCGAACTCGCCGTCAGCCCCTCGTGAGATGCAGATGGGGGAGTCGCCGATGATGTTGGATGATCGCTTGCACGGTCCATCCGCCTTCATCTCGAAGCCAAGCCCCGAGAATACTGCGGCCACGTGGTCGTCCGTCAGTTCTTTTCCGGCGTCCCAGCGGCGGGTGAGACTGGGACATGGGTTCGTGCTGATACACATGAACCGCTCGGGCCGGACGGTTTCGTCGGTCATCTTCCAGTCTGCGGGAATAGAGAGCCGGCCGGCGCGGGAAAGCATGTCAGCAGTCACCATGTCCTCGGCGGAGCGAACAACAAGGAGTGCACCAAGACCTACAACAAATACCGCTGCAAGGACGATCAGGACGATCCGCTTCACTGTGTTCCCCCAAAGCCATCAGTGCGCACTGATTCCAAGAAGGCCACCCTCAGTGCTGAATCGCATCGTACCTGCATGGGACACCCGTGTCAGCGCCGACCTGAAACAGGCAGTCCCCCTCTCCAGATTGAGCGGGGTCACCCGGCGCCAGCGCGCTTTGTGCGAGGTCGGAACCATTGACTCTCACCGCTGACAGTGCATCTTGGCATGGTCGGAGACACAAAAAAGCCCCGGAACATCGTTGATGTTCCGGGGCTTCCTCTTGTGCGCGGAGGGGGACTTGAACCCCCACCCCCTTTCGAGGACTAGCACCTCAAGCTAGCGCGTCTGCCATTCCGCCACCCGCGCAGGTGGTATTCGCAGAAGCCGTCCCGCCTTTCAGCGTTTCGCGTCTCTCCGAAGCAGCGAGAAAAACTCTAACACGACTTTTCGTAGAACAACGAATCGGGCCGAGTAGGTAGGCTGAGGGCAGCGATTCAGCTCGTGCCACCCAGTCATTCCCTATCAAGGAGCCACCAATGCCTGACGTCCTGCCCGAGGATGAAGTTGTCCGGATCTGCCAGGAACTCATCCGGATCGACACCTCCAACTATGGGGACGGGTCGGGGCCGGGGGAGCGGGCGGCGGCAGAGTATGCCGCGGGCCTCATCGAGGAAGTGGGGCTGGACGCCGAGATCTTCGAGTCCGCACCGGGCCGCGCCAACGTTGTCACCAGGATGGCAGGGGAGGACCCCTCCGCCAGCGCCCTGGTGGTCCATGGGCACCTGGACGTGGTCCCCGCGCTGCGGGACCAGTGGTCCGTGGACCCGTTTGGCGCAGAACTGAAGGACGGCCTCATCTGGGGCCGCGGCGCCGTCGACATGAAGGACATGGACGCCATGATCCTTTCGGTCCTTCGGAGCTTCGCCAGGGAGGGGAGGAAGCCCAAGCGGGACATCATCTTCGCTTTCTTTGCGGACGAGGAGGCCGGCGGCGTTTACGGCGCGCGCTACGCCGTGGACAACCGGCCCGAACTCTTCGAGGGCGCCACCGAGGCCATTTCCGAGGTGGGGGGCTTTTCTGCCACCATTGGCGGGCAGCGGACTTACCTGCTGCAGACGGCGGAGAAGGGCATCTCCTGGCTCCGCCTGGTAGCGCATGGAAGGGCCGGCCACGGTTCGCAGATCAACACCGATAATGCAGTGAACCGGCTTGCTGCTGCCGTAACGAGGATCGGCGAATACAAGTGGCCCATCGAGCTCACCCCCACCACCCGGCAGTTCCTTGACGGGGTGACGGAACTCACCGGCGTGGAGTTCGACGCCGACAATCCGGACCTCCTGCTCAACCAGCTTGGTACCGTGGCCAGGTTCGTCGGCGCCACCTTGCAGAACACCACGAACCCCACCCTCCTCAAGGGCGGCTACAAGCACAACGTCATCCCCGAGTCCGCCGAAGCCCTGATTGACTGCCGCACCCTCCCGGGCCAGGAGCAGCAGGTCCTCGAGACTGTGCGCGAACTCGCCGGCAACGGCGTGGACGTCAGCTACGTCCACAACGATGTCTCACTCGAGGTCCCGTTCGCCGGCAACCTGGTGGACTCCATGATCGATGCCCTCCACAAGGAGGACCCCGGCGCCAAGGTGCTGCCCTACACCCTCTCGGGCGGCACGGACAACAAGTCGCTCAGCCGGCTGGGCATCACCGGCTACGGGTTCGCGCCCCTGATGCTTCCTGATGAGCTGGACTTCACCGGCATGTTCCACGGCGTGGACGAGCGCGTGCCTGCGGACTCCCTCAAATTCGGCGCCCGCGTGCTGAACACGCTGCTCACCAACTACTGACGGGAGCCGGCCGTGAGCCCAGAGGAACTGCTGCCCGACGAACTCCTGGAGCGCATCCGTGGCCGCGCAGCCGCCTATGACCGTGACAACGCCTTCTTCCACGAGGACCTGAAGGAGTTGGCGGCAGCGGGGTACCTGAAGCTTTTCGTGCCAACGTCCGACGGCGGCGCGGGGCTTGGGCTCGAAGCGGCGGCGCAGTGCCAGCGCAGGCTGGCAACAGCTGCACCGGCCACCGCACTGGCTATCAACATGCACCTGGTCTGGACCGGCGTCGCCCACGTCCTGGCGGCCCGGGGCGACCATTCGCTGGCGTTCGTCCTCGAGGAAGCCGCGCAGGGAGAAGTCTTCGCGTTCGGCAACTCGGAAGCCGGGAACGACTCCGTCCTCTTCGACTCACGGACCACTGCCGTGCCGGAACAGGACGGGGGCTATACGTTCAGCGGTACCAAGATCTTCACCAGCCTCTCGCCGGCCTGGACCCGCCTGGGCATCTTCGGCAAGGACCCGGACGCCCGGGCCGGTGCCGGGGAACTCGTCCACGGGTTTATTGCGCGGGATACTCCCGGCTACCGGATCCTGGACGACTGGGACACCCTGGGCATGCGCGCCAGCCAGTCTGCCACCACGGTCCTGGAAGGCGTGAAGGCTCCTGCCGGACGCATCTTCCGCAAGCTGCCGGTCGGCCCCAACGCCGACCCCCTGATCTTCGCAATCTTCGCCTGCTTCGAAAGCCTCCTGGCCGCCGTTTACACGGGTATCGGCGAACGCGCCCTGGCCGTCGGCGTGGAGACCGTGAAGCGGCGCACCTCATTCAAGAACGGCGAACGCAGCTACGCGCAGGACCCGGACATCCGCTGGAAGGTGGCCGATGCGGCGATGGCCATGGACAACCTGTACCCCCAGCTCAGGTCGGTGACCGCCGACGTCGACGCCCTGGCCGACCACGGAACCCAGTGGTTCCCCAAACTGGTGGGACTGAAAGTGAATGCCACCGAAACTGCGCGCCGGGTTGTCGACCTGGCCATCCGCGTCAGCGGGGGATCGAGCTATTTCCGGGGCTCAGAACTGGAACGGCTCTACCGGGACGTGCTGGCCGGGATGTTCCACCCTTCCGACGACGAATCAGCCCACAACACCGTAGCCAACGCGTGGCTGGGGCCGCTGGAGGACTAGACGGTCCTCTGGACCCCACACTCCTAAACGGTCCTCTGGACCTGCATCACCCGGCGCCGCAGCCAGAAGCGCCTGCCGCCGCCCATGTAGAGCTTGCTGCGTTCCAGCTCCCACTTGCCGTATTCAGAGTGTTCCACGAGGCGGCGCCGCGCCTCCGGCAAGGAGTCAACAGGGCTCACGGTCAGTACAAGGTACTCGTACTGCCGCAAATAATCCCGCTCCCGCTGGACCGAGCTGGTGAGAAATTGTTCCTTCATTTGCTCTCCATTTTCGTCCTTTTCCGGCTAACGTGAAGTCATGAGC
>Ga0308175_100003529_pt1 | contig 10856 bp, 7 predicted proteins | sample PhyCR1_3_FD_203893 | JGI IMG/M metagenome (GOLD analysis project Ga0308175, IMG submission 203893) | Soil microbial communities from UC Gill Tract Community Farm, Albany, California, United States - DLSLS.C.R1 | ecosystem: Environmental > Terrestrial > Soil > Agricultural land | place: USA...
CGCCCCCGGCCGTCCCGCCGGCTCGGCGGCCCCGCTGACCTGGGCGCAGGCGCAGGAGCTCCGGCTGGTCGCCTCGCTCGGCCACCGCCGGCCGGTGGAGCAGCCGCAGGCCGTGCGACTGCGCTACGTCGGGCACCACCAGGCCGCCCGGCCGGAGGTGCCGGTCACCGTCACCGCTCCCGCCGACCGGTCCGAGGTCACCTCGGCCAGCACGACGGTGAGCGGGACGACCGTGCCCGGGGCGGTGGTCGACGTGGCCGCCACGTCGACCGACTCCGGCGACAGCTCGACCGTCGAGACGACCGCGGGGACCGACGGCAGCTTCTCGGTGACCGTCCCCACGCCGTTCGGCACCTCGGTGATCACCGTGACGGCGACGACCCGGAACGGGCGGACGGGCTACGCGCAGCGGACCGTCGTGTCCGACGCGGTGGTCGGGACGACGCTCCTCGACGTCACCGACCCCGACGGCGACGACAACGGTCCCGGCACCTACGCGTACCCGACCGCCGCCGACTTCCACCCGGGCGCTTTCGACATCGAGCGGTTCCAGGTCATCGAGGCCGGCGACACGATCTACCTGCGCACGAAGCTGCGGGACCTGTCGCCGACGTTCGGGTCGTCGCTCGGCGCCCAGCTGCTCGACATCTTCGTGCACGAGCCGGGCGCGGCCACGACCTCGACGAGTCCGCCGTACCCCTCCCGCAACTACCGGATCGCCGCCGCGGACGCCTGGAGCAGGCGGATCGAGGTGCAGGGGTTCGCGGCCCCGGTCTTCGTCGACGCCCAGGGCGACTCGCTCGGCCCGGCGCAGGTCCAGGCCAACGAGGTCTCCCGATACATCACCGTCACCGTGCCGAAGTCCGCGCTGGGGACCCCGGCCGCCGGCTGGTCCTTCGTGGTCGCCCTGCACGGGCAGGACGGCTTCAGCCCGGACCAGGCGCGTGGGTTCGCGCCGACGCCGCAGCCCTACCAGTTCGGGGTGTGCCCGTCGACGACGACCGCGAGCCCGATCTGCCAGGTCGACCCCGGCTCGGTGCCCAAGGTCACCGACACCCTCACACAGGCCGGCGTCTCCCAGGCGGACGAGCTCGACCCGACCCAGCCGCCGGTCGAGCTCCGCGGAGTCCCGGTTCCCTGACCCTGCTGGTCGGCGTGGACGGCGTGACCGTACCTGAGCCGCCTCCTCACCGAGCGCCTGCCCGCCGTCCCCCTGTCCGCGCCGCACGAGCGACCTCGTCGGCGACGTGCTCGAGCCGCTCGCCGACCAGCCCCACGGTGACCCGGACGTGCTGGGTGCCCTCCGGGAGCACGGCGAAGGGGGCACCGGGCGCGACCCCGATCCCCAACGAGGCAAGGCGCATCAGCGCCGCCGCCTCGTCGTGCACGGGCACCCACACGTTGAGCCCGTCCGTTCCCACGGTGGGCACGCCCTGCTCCGAGAGCCGCTCGACGAAGCGGGTGCGCCGCCGGGCGTACTCCTCGCGCGCCGCCGCCACCTCGGCCCGGGTCCGCTCGTCGGTGAGCAGGCCCACCAGCAGCCGCTGCAGCAGCCGGCTGCTCCAACCCTGGCCGAGCTGGCGCAGGTGGCGCACCGACGCCATCAGCTCCTCCGGCCCGCTCATCGCGGCCAGCCGCAGGTCAGGGCCGTGCGACTTGGAGAAGCTCCGGACGTGCACGGTGCGGCCGGGCAGCAGGGTCCCGAGGCTGACGTCCGGTGAGGTGCTGATCGCGTTGGCGGAGTCGTCCTCGACCACGAGCAGCTCGGCGGCCGACGGCAGCCGGCCCAGCAGCCGACCGAGGGCTCGGGCCCGCCGGGGCGTCGTGGAGGTCCCGGTCGGGTTGTGGGCGCGCGGCTGCAGGAACAGGGCCTGCGCCGGCTGCTCGAGGGCCGACTCCAGCTCCTGGGGGACGATCCCCTCCTCGTCGAGGCGGACCCCGGCCGCCTCGACCCCCGCCGCCTCGAGCAGGTCGACCAGCGGCGGGAACGTCGGGTGCTCGACGACCACCCGGTCGCCGTACCGCAGGGCGGTGCGGATCACCAGCTCCAGCCCGTCCATGGCGCCGTCGACGACGGTGAGGGTGGGAGCGGGGTAGGGCCACGTCGCGGCGAGCACGTCGAGCAGCTCGGGGAGGACCGGCTCGTCGAGGTAGCTCGCCGGGGTCCCGGCGGTGGTCAGCTGCCGCACCGCGCGATCCAGGGACGGCAGCAGGGCGGCGTCCGGGATGCCGGTCGAGAGGTCGAGGGCGAACGCGGTCTGGTGCTCGAGCGCCTGCCGGTACCGGCCGTCGCGCGGCTGGCGCGGGTCGGCGACCCGGGTGCCCCGGCGGCCGGCGGTCTCGATGGTGCCGGAGCGGACCAGCAGGGCCCAGGCGGCGCTGACCGTGGTGGGGGAGAGCGCCAGCTCGCGAGCCAGGTCCCGGATCGGCGGCAGCCGGTCACCGGCAGCCAGGGTGCCCTCGCGGACAGCGCGGCTGACCGCGCCGGCCAGGCCCTTGGCCGTCGGCTCGGCCAGCTGCTGCTCGATCCCGGAGATCACCTCGCGCACGTTTGTAACGTAGCATTCGCCGTATTGCTACACCCATCTGCGGCACCTAGGCTGCCGGTATGACGAAGCGCATCTCGCACTGGGTCGACGGGCACGAGCAGGCCGGCACGTCGGGCCGCACCTCCGACGTGTTCAACCCGGCCAGCGGCGAGGTGACCGGCCGGCTGGACCTGGCCGGCGCGCAGGAGGTCGACGCTGCGGTCCGATCCGCGAAGGCCGCCGCCAAGGCCTGGCGGAGCTCCTCGCTCTCCACGCGGGCCGGCGTGCTCTTCGCGATGCGCCAGCTGCTCCACGAGCACGCCGACGAGCTCGCCGCCGTGGTCACCTCCGAGCACGGCAAGGTGCACGCCGACGCACTCGGTGAGGTCGCCCGAGGGTTGGAGAACATCGAGTTCGCGGCCGGTGTGCCGCAGCTGCTCAAGGGCGGCTTCTCGGAGCAGGCGTCGACCGGCGTGGACGTGTACAGCATCCGCCAGCCGCTGGGCGTCGTCGCCGGGATCACGCCGTTCAACTTCCCGGTGATGGTGCCGCTGTGGATGTGCGCCAACGCGATCGCCTGCGGCAACGCCTTCGTCCTCAAGCCGAGCGAGAAGGACCCCTCGGCCTCGCTGCTCCTCGCCAGGCTGTGGCAGGACGCCGGCCTGCCCGACGGGGTCTTCACCGTCGTGCAGGGCGACAAGGGGGCGGTCGACGCGCTGCTGCACCACGACGACGTCGCGGCGGTCAGCTTCGTCGGCTCCACCCCGGTGGCCCGCTCCATCTACGAGGCGGGAACCGCGGCCGGCAAGCGCGTGCAGGCCCTCGGCGGCGCCAAGAACCACGCGATGGTGCTGCCCGACGCCGACATCGACCTGGCGGCCGACTCCATCGTCTCGGCGGCCTACGGGTCCGCGGGGGAGCGGTGCATGGCGCTGTCCGTCGCCGTCGCGGTCGGCGACGTGGCCGACCCGCTGGTGGAGGCCCTCGCCGTGCGCCTGCCCAAGCTGGTGGTCGGCGACGGCGCGCAGGCGGGCACCGACATGGGCCCGTTGATCACCGCCGAGCACCGCGACCGCGTCGCGTCTTACGTCGGCCAGGGAGCCGAGGCCGGAGCCGAGGTGGTGGTGGACGGCCGCGAGGCCACCGTGCCCGACGAAGGGTTCTTCCTCGGCGCCACGCTGCTGGACAAGGTGAGCGCCGACATGACCGTCTACCGCGACGAGATCTTCGGCCCCGTGCTCGGCGTGGTCCGCGTCGACACGTTCGAGGAGGGCCTCGAGCTGATCAACAGCAACGAGTTCGCGAACGGCACGGCGATCTTCACCCGCGACGGCGGCGCCGCCCGGCGCTTCCAGAACGAGGTCGAGGTCGGGATGGTCGGCATCAACGTGCCGATCCCGGTGCCGGTCGCCTACTACTCCTTCGGCGGCTGGAAGGCGTCGCTGTTCGGCGACACCCACATGTACGGCCCAGAGGGGATCAACTTCTACACGCGCGGCAAGGTCGTCACCTCCCGATGGCCGGACCCGTCGACGTCGTCGGTCGACCTCGGCTTCCCCCGGACGCGGTGAGGCCCCGATGACGGTACGACGCGAGGGCGACCACGTCTTCCACTCCTGGTCCGCCCAAGGCCTGATCGACCCGCTGCCCGTCGTACGAGCCGAGGGATGCGAGTTCTGGGACGCCGACGGGAACCGCTACCTGGACTTCTCGTCGCAGCTGGTCAACGTCAACATCGGCTACCAGCACCCGAGGATCGTCGAGGCGATCAAGGAGCAGGCCGACCGGATGGTGACCATCGGCCCGGCGGTCGGCAACGACACCCGGTCCGAGGCCGCCCGGTTGATCGCGGAGGTCGCGCCCGGCGACCTGGACATGGTGTTCTTCACCAACGGCGGCGCGGACGCCAACGAGAACGCCGTCCGGATGGCTCGGCTGCACACCGGGCGCCAGAAGGTGCTCGCGGCCTATCGCAGCTACCACGGTTCGACGGCCGGAGCGATCTCGCTGACCGGTGACCCCCGTCGCTGGCCGTCCGAGCCGGGCGTGCCAGGGGTCGTCCGCTACTGGGGCCCCTACCCGTACCGCTCCGCCTTCCACGCCCGCGACGAGCAGGAGGAGTGCGAGCGCGCGCTCGAGCACCTGCGCGACGTGGTGACGGTCGAGGGCGCGGGCACGATCGCGGCGGTCGTCCTGGAGACGGTCGTCGGCACGAACGGGATCCTGGTCCCGCCGAACGGCTACCTCGCCGGCGTCCGCGAGCTGTGCGACGAGCACGGCATCGTGTTGATCGCCGACGAGGTGATGACCGGGTTCGGTCGGTGCGGCGAGTGGTTCGCGGTCGACCGCTGGGACGTCGTCCCCGACCTGATCACCTTCGCCAAGGGCGTGAACTCCGGCTACGTCCCGCTCGGTGGCGTGCTGGTCTCGGACCGCATCGCCGAGACGTTCCGCGAGCGGGCGTACCCCGGTGGCCTGACCTACTCCGGTCACCCGCTGGCCTGCGCCTCCGCGGTCGCCTCGATCACCGCGATGCGCGAGGAGGGCATCCTCGAGCACGCGCGGAGACTCGGCGACGACGTGATCGGGCCGGCGCTGCGCGACCTCGCCGAGCGGCACCCGTCGGTGGGCGACGTGCGCGGCCTCGGCGTGTTCTGGGCCCTCGAGCTGGTCCGGGACCGGGCGACGCGCGAGCCGCTGGTGCCGTTCAACGCAGGCGGACCGGCCGCCGCGCCGATGGCCGAGATCCTCACCGCCTGCAAGGCCCGAGGGCTCTGGCCGTTCACGCACTTCAACCGCCTGCACGTCGTGCCTCCCTGCACGATCTCGCCCGAGCAGGCCAAGGAGGGCGTCGCGGTGCTCGACGAGGTGCTGTCGATCGCGGACGGGCACTACACGGGCCGCCACTAGGCTGAGCCTCGTGATGGGGGCATGACGCTGCGGCTGGGACGCCAGGAGTTCGCCGACGACGCGACCCTGATGATGGCGATCGTCAACCGCACCCCGGACTCCTTCTACGACCGCGGTGCGACGTGGGGGCACGACCGGGCGCTCGAGCGGGTCGACCGGGTGGTGGCCGAGGGCGCGGAGATCGTGGACATCGGAGGCGTCAAGGCCGGGCTCGGCCCCGACGTCGACGTCGAGGAGGAGAAGCGGCGGGTCGTCGACCTCGTCGCCGAGGTCCGCTCGAGGCACCCGCGGCTGGTGATCTCGGTGGACACCTGGCGCGCCGACGTGGCCCGCGCCGTGTGCGAGGCGGGTGCCGACCTGCTCAACGACGCCTGGGGCGGCGCGGACCCCGGCCTCGCCGAGGTGGCGGCGGAGCACGACGTCGCAATGGTCGTCACGCACACCGGCGGCCTCACCCCGCGCACGTCGCCGCACCGGGTCAGGTACGACGACGTGGTCGCGGACGCGATCTCCTCCACGGTCGCCCAGGCCGAGCGTGCCGTGTCGCTGGGGGTGGACCGGCGCTCGGTGGTGATCGACCCGGCGCACGACTTCGGGAAGTCCACCTTCCACTCCCTCGAGCTGACCCGGCGGCTCGACGAGATGGTCGCGACCGGCTGGCCGGTGCTGGTGTCCCTGTCCAACAAGGACTTCGTCGGCGAGACCCTCGGCCGGCCCGTGGGTGAGCGGCTCCTCGGCACGCTGGCCGCGACCGCGGTGTGTGCCGTCGCCGGAGCCCGGGTCTACCGGGTGCACGAGGTGGCCGAGACCCGCCAGGTGGTGGACATGGCCTGGTCGATCGCCGGGCGGCGCCCGCCGGTCGGTGCGATCCGGGGGCTCGCATGAGCACCCGCGCGGTCGTCGTACCGCCCGTCCCGGCGCTGCTGCCGGAGCACGCCTCGCTCACCGACCCGGTGAGCGACCTCCGGTCGGCGTGCCACGAGGCTGTTCAGGCCCTGCTCTGCGAGGCGCCGGAGCGCGTCGTGCTGCTCGCCGACCCCGCCGACCCCTGGGCGCGGCCCGTGGCGGAGCTGCTGCTCACCGACGCCGGCCACACCGGCGACGTCGCGCCCGGGCCGGCCGGTCCGGACGACGCCGTGCTGGTGATGGCCAACGGCAGCGCCCGACGCGGCGAGGTGTCGCCCGGAGGAGCCGACGACCGCGCGCCCGAGCTCGACGCCCGGGTGGAGAAGGCGCTCAGCGACTGCGACGGCGCCGCCCTGCGCTCCCTGGACGCCGGGCTGGGCGCCGCCCTGCTGGCGTCCGGGACCTGCGAGCTGCGGGAGCTCGGCTCCCTGCTCGAGCACGGCAGCTGGTCCGCCCGGTTGCTGTACTCCGACGACCCGTACGGCGTGCAGTACTGGGTCGCGGTCCTCGCCGGCGGCTGACCGCATCCCTCAGGTTCCGGGGGTCCGTGCCGATCAACGACCGGACGTCACGGGAGCCAGGAGGGCCGATGGAGGACATGGACGAGATCGTCCAGGAGTTCCTCGTGGAGAGTCACGAGAACCTGGACCAGCTCGACCGGGACCTCGTCGAGCTCGAGCAGCAGCCCGGTTCGCGTGAGCTGCTCGCGAGCATCTTCCGCACGATCCACACGATCAAGGGCACCAGCGGCTTCCTGGCGTTCGGGAAGCTCGAGTCGATCACCCACCTCGGGGAGAACCTGCTCGCCCGGCTGCGCGACGGCAAGATGTCGATGACCCCCGCGACCACCGACGTGCTGCTCGAGATGGTCGACACCGTGCGCGCCCTGCTCACCGCGATCGAGCACGGCGGCACCGAGGGCGACGTGGTCGTGACCGCCGTGGTCGACAAGATCACCGCCGTGCTGGAGGGCGGGGAGGTGGTGCCCGTGCCTGCCGTGCCGGAGAGCGGTCTCGACAAGCTCGACCAGCCGACGGACAAGCTCGACCAGCCGGAGCACAGCCGGCGCACCGTGGCGGACGCGTCGATCAGGGTCGACGTGGACCTGCTCGACACGCTGATGCGGCTGGTCGGCGAGCTGGTGCTGACCCGCAACCAGATCGTCCGCCAGACCCTCGACCAGGACGAGGTCGGCCAGGACCTGGTGCGGTCCTCGCAGCGGCTGAACCTGATCGCCACCGAGCTGCAGGAAGGCGTCATGAAGACGCGGATGCAGCCCATCGACCACCTGTGGTCCAGGCTGCCCCGCGTCGTGCGCGACCTGGGAGCCCAGTGCGGCAAGCAGGTCCGCCTCGCCATGGTCGGCCAGGAGACCGAGCTCGACCGCTCCCTGCTCGAGGCCGTCAAGGACCCGCTGACCCACCTGGTCCGCAACGCCGTCGACCACGGTCTGGAGTCGCCCGCCGCCCGGACCGCGGCCGGCAAGCCGGCGGAGGGCCTGCTCACGCTGCGCGCCTACCACGAGGGCGGCCAGGTCGTCGTCGAGGTCTGCGACGACGGCGCCGGCATCGACGCGGACAAGGTCGCCGCGAAGACCCTGGACAAGGGGCTGCGCACGGCCGGCCAGCTCGCCCGGACGGCCCCCTCCGACCTGCTCCAGCTGATCTTCCTGCCCGGCTTCTCGACGGCCGCCGCGGTGACCAACGTGTCCGGCCGCGGCGTCGGCATGGACGTCGTCAAGACGAACATCGAGAGCATCGGTGGCACCATCGAGGTCGAGTCCGTCGTCGGACGCGGCACGACGTGCCGGCTGCGCATCCCGCTGACCCTGGCGATCGTGCCTGCCCTGACCGTGGAGTGCGCCGGCGACCGGTACGCCATCCCGCAGGTCAGCCTGCTCGAGCTGGTCGCCCTGGACGCCGACCGGGCCGCCGGCGGGGTCGAGGACGTCAACGGAGCGCAGGTCTACCGGCTGCGCGGCTCGCTGCTGCCGCTGGTCCACCTGACCGAGGTGCTGGGGGTCGAGTCGGACCGCTCCGACGGGCACGTGCTCATCGCGGTCCTCCAGGCCGACAGCAAGCGGTTCGGCCTGGTGATCGACCGGGTGCTGTCCACCGAGGAGATCGTGGTCAAGCCGCTCTCCACCCGGCTCAAGGCGCTCGGCACCTACTCCGGCGCGACGATCCTCGGCGACGGTCGGGTCGCACTGATCCTCGACGTCCAGGCGCTGACCCGCCGCGCGCTGAGCGCGGAGAGCATCGACAGGCAGAACGCCGAGCAGACGGTCGCGGGCACCGTCGTGACCGAGCCGGACCGGGTGCTGGTCGCCGGCATCGGCGGCGGACGGCAGGTCGCCATACCGCTGTCCTCGGTGACCCGGCTCGAGCACATCCCGGCAGCGAGCGTGGAGCTCGTCGGCAGTCGCGAGGTCGTGCAGTACCGCGGCGCCATCCTCCCGCTGCTCCGCCTGGACCGGCACCTGGGCTCGGTGAGCGAGCGCGAGGGCACCGACCTCGTGGTCGTCGTGTACTCCTGCGAGGGCCGCAGCGTGGCCATCGTGGTCGACGAGATCGTCGACATCGTCGAGGGCGAGGCGGAGGTCCGCAGCGACATCGACGACCTCGGGCTGCTCGGCTCAGCGGTCATCCGCGACCGGATCACCGAGCTGCTCGACGTACGCGCCGCCATCCTCGCGGCCGACCCGAACTTCTACACCGCCCGCGACGAGTACGACGAGGCGCACGGCACGCTCCAGGAGGTCCGATGAGCACCCGGCTGGTGACCTTCACGCTGGCCCGGCGCTGGTACGGCGTCGACGTGTCCGCCGTGCAGGAGGTGCTGCGCGGGCTGCCGCGCACCCGCATCCCGCTGGCGCCGCCCGCCCTCGCCGGGCTGATCAACCTGCGCGGACAGGTGCTGACCGCCGTGGACCTGCGCGCGCAGCTCGGCCTGCCTCCTCGTGAGGACGGGACCGAGCCGATGCTGGTCGTCACCCATGTCGACGGCGAGCCCGTGGCGCTGCTGGTCGACAGCATCGGGGCGGTGGTGGACGTGGAGCCCGAGCAGTTCGAGCCGCCGCCGGACACCCTCGTCGGACCGACCCGCGAGCTGATCCTCGGGGCGTACAAGCTCACCGACCACCTGCTGCTCTCCCTCGACGTCGACAAGGCCGTCGCGGCCTGACCCCCTGACCATCACCCCACTCACGAGGAACGCCATGAAGAACATCACCTGGACCGTCGGGCGCCGGCTCGCGGCCATCGCCGGGATCGGCGTGCTGACCACTCTCGTCGTGGGCGGGACGGCGCTGCAGGGCGCGCACCAGGTGAGCCAGGAGGCCGCGAAGGCGAACGACCTCCAGCAGGCTCGTGCCCTGATGCATGCCCTGGACACCCGGGCCAGCGAGCTCAAGGTGGACGGCTACAAGGCGTTGACCTACAAGCACCCGAAGCCGCTGCTCGGGGACCTCAGCGACGACGTCGCCACCCCCCGCCGGCTGCTCCAGGAGCTGGGCAGGGTGCCCCTCGGCGCGCGGGACACCAAGCGGGTCAAGGACATCGACGTCGTCTACGAGCAGTACCTGTCCGACATCAGCGCCTTCACCAAGGCCGCCGTGGCGGACCAGAAGGGGATGCTTCCCCGGGTGGACGAGATCCAGGCCGCCAACGACAAGACCGACGCGGTCTTCGGCACCGCGATCGACGTGCTGGACAAGGAGGCGGTCGTCCAGGGTCGGCACGTGGACAGCACCGTCAACCGGATGATCGCGCTGGTCGTCGCCGCCGGCCTGGTCGGGCTCGCGGCCCTGGTGGCGCTGTCCCTGCTGATCGCCCGCAGCATCACCCGCCCGCTGACCAACGCGGTCCAGGTGCTGAAGGGGTTCGCCGCGGGCGACCTGACCCAGCGGGCCGAGGTGACCTCGAGCGCCGAGCTCGGCGACCTCGAGCGGGCGCTCAACGAGTCGGTCGACTCCGTCGGGCGGATCGTCACCGCGGTGGTCGGCTCCGCCGACGCGGTCGCCGCGTCCTCCGAGGAGCTCTCCGCGTCCTCGCAGCAGATCGCGGCCGGCGCCGAGGAGACCTCCGTGCAGGCCGGCGTGGTGGCCAGTGCCGCCGAGGAGGTCTCGCGCAACGTCTCGACCGTGGCGGCCGGCGCGGAGCAGATGGGTGCCTCGATCCGGGAGATCGCGCACTCGGCGAACGAGGCCGCCCGGGTCGCCTCGCAGGCGGTGTCGGTGGTGGAGAGCACCAACGAGACGGTCGCCAAGCTCGGCGTCTCCAGCCAGGAGATCGGCAACGTGGTCAAGGTGATCACCTCGATCGCCGAGCAGACCAACCTGCTCGCGCTCAACGCGACCATCGAGGCCGCCCGAGCCGGCGAGGCGGGCAAGGGCTTCGCGGTCGTCGCCAACGAGGTCAAGGAGCTCGCGCAGGAGACCGCTCGGGCCACCGAGGACATCGCCCGGCGGGTGGAGGCGATCCAGGCCGACACCGGCGGCGCGGTGGACGCGAT
>Ga0308175_100003530_pt1 | contig 10853 bp, 8 predicted proteins | sample PhyCR1_3_FD_203893 | JGI IMG/M metagenome (GOLD analysis project Ga0308175, IMG submission 203893) | Soil microbial communities from UC Gill Tract Community Farm, Albany, California, United States - DLSLS.C.R1 | ecosystem: Environmental > Terrestrial > Soil > Agricultural land | place: USA...
ATTTACCTCACCGACCTGCCGGAGCTCAAGTTCGATTACGACCAGACGACCATCGAGCGCTAGAGCCGTCCTCCAGGAAGGACACCCCCGCGTGTATCCATAAATTTAAGTGCTCATATATCAACATGTTAGACATTTCAAGCGCTGGCACGTCTTTCGCAGGTCCGCCACGCGAACCCCTTCGGAGAATTCCAATGCGTGGCTGGTGGACACTCGGCGCTCTCGCCGTGCTGGCGGCCTGCTCGTCCGACGATCGGACCGGACCGGGCGTGCCCCCCGATGTTCCGGCAAGCCTGTCCAGCACGTCCCTGGACGGCGCTATCGCCCTCAGCTGGACCGACAACTCGTACACGTCGGACCCCGGCAACTTCGAGAACTATCGCGTCTACAGCACCAGTTATGACCTGGACGAGAACCAGTGCGGATCGAGCTGGCAGCTCGAGGGCACGACCGTCTCGCCGGAGTTCGTGGTCGGCGCGCTGACCAACGGCACGCCTCGCTGCTTCGGTGTCTCGGCCGTGAGCATCGACGGGTTCGAGAGCGGTCGCTCACCGCTCCGCTCGGACACGCCCAGGCCCGACAGCCGCAACATCATTCTCTACGCTACCCAGTTTCAGGCGGCGGGCAGTGGCTTTCGGTTCTGGGATGATCTGAACAACGACGGCCGAGCGGTGAACAGCGATGGCACCCTGGAGAGCAACGAGCTGGGTATCGTTCGCTCGAGTGCCGGGTCGAATATCGATTTCTTCGTAGACCGCGACGGGGCCGGCGACCTCTATCTCACGCCGGTGCGGGCCGGCACCGGTGTCGAGTACTACGACGACAACAATCCGGTCGAGGACCTCACTTCGATCGACTTCGCGGCCGACCGCACCTACCGCACCACACCCGTCCTGGCCATCCCGGGATACGGCTACGTCTTCGAGATGGACGGCGGCGACGGTTTCAAACGCTACGGCGCGGTCCGCCTGAGCCACGTGGGCCACGACTTCCTGATTCTGGACTGGGCCTACCAGACCGATCCCGGCAACCCCGAGCTGCTGGTCCGTTCCTCCGGCAAGTAGGAGTCCTTCGCCGCGGGGGTTGAATGTAGCTGCCCAGCCGCCTTTCTTCGGGCCATGCCTCCGACAGATTGCCTGCTCGACGGCCGCTCGCTCACGGTGGCGGACGTCGTACGCGTGGCCCGAAGCCCAGCCACGCGGGTCGCCCTGGACCCCTCGGCCCGGGCTGCTCTGCTCCAAAGCCGCCGCCTGGTCGAAGCCGCGGTGGCGTCGGGGCAGACCATCTATGGGATCAACACGGGGTTCGGCAAGCTGGCCAACGTGCGGGTCGCGCCGGACAAGCTGAACCAGCTGCAGGTGAACCTGATCCGGAGCCATGCCGCCGGTGTCGGCACGCCGCTCTCGGCGGAAGTCGTGCGCGCGGTCATGGTGCTTCGGGCCAACGTGCTGCTCAGACCCACGAGCGGGGTCCGGCCCGAGCTGGTCGAGGCGCTGGTCGCGATGCTCAACGCGGGCGTGATCCCGATGGTGCCTGAACAGGGGAGCGTGGGGGCCAGCGGTGACTTGGCCCCGCTCAGCCACATCGCCCTAGCGCTGATGGGCGAAGGGCAAGTGCTCAGCGAAGGAAGCATGGCCTCGGCGCGGCGGGCGCTCGACGCGGCCGGCCTGACGCCCTTCGTGCTGGCGCCCAAGGAAGGCCTGGCGTTCATCAACGGAACCCAGGCGCAGACTGCCCTGCTCGCGCTGCTGGTGCACGACGCGGGGGTGCTCTGGCGAACGGCCGTGGGGGCGGCAGCGATGAGCCTGGAGGCGCTCCGGGGAACCCCGGCGCCACTGGATCCGCGAATTCACGCGGCGAGGCCACACCGGGGCCAGTCGGAGGCCGCCGCGCTCATGCGGTCGCTCCTGTCGGACAGCGAGATCCGGGAGTCGCACCGCGAAAACGATCCGCGGGTGCAGGATGCCTACAGCCTGCGCTGCGCCCCGCAGGTCATGGGCGCCGTGCTCGACGCCATCCGGTTCGCCGAGGAAACGGTGGCCGTGGAGCTCAACGCGTCCACCGACAACCCGCTGGTCTTTGACAATGGAGACGTCATCTCGGGAGGCAATTTCCATGGCCAGCCGGTGGCCCAGGCGCTGGATGTGCTCGCGCTGACGCTCACCACGCTGCAGGCCATCGCCGAGCGACGGGTCGAGCGGCTGGTCAATCCCGACCTCTCCCAGGGGCTTCCCGCGTTCCTGACCGACGATCCCGGGCTCAGCAGCGGGTTCATGATGGTTCAGATCACGGCCGCCTCGCTGGTGGCGGAGTCGAGGGCCATCGCCATGCCGGCCAGCATCGGCTCGATTCCGACCGACGCCAACCAGGAGGACTTCGTGCCGATGGGGATGGCGTCGGCCTGGAAGGCGCAGCGGATTCTGGCCAATGCCCAGCGGGTGGTGGCGGCAGAGCTGCTGTGCGCGGCGCAGGCACTCGAGTTCCTGAAGCCGCTCGCTCCCGGCCGCGGGGTGGCCGACCTCCACCGACGACTGCGCGGACTCACGCCCGGCGTGGCGCGACTCGGACCCGACCGTCCGCCCGGGCCGGACCTCGAGCGCCTGGCCAGCGCGGTGGCGCTGGGCGAGCTCGATCCGGGCCCTCAATAGGCCGGTCCGCGCCTGCTTGCCGGTGCGGTTTCAGCCCGGTACCTTTCGCTCACTCCTAGGCTTATCTTCGGTCCCCCCTTCCCAGCCCGAGCCGCATGAATCTGGAAAAGCTGAAGGACTCGGCGCGGAAGTTCGAGCAGAAGGAGGATTGGCGGAAGGCGATCGAAGTCTATCTAAAGGCCATTCAGCAGATTGAATCCGGCGCGGAAACCAGTCCCGATCTGTCGCTGTACAATCGCGTCGGCGACCTCTACCTCAAGATCAACGACACCGCCGCGGCCGTTCGCTCCTACGAGCGCGCGGTCGATCTGTACGCCGACCAGGGTTTCTTCAACAACGCCATCGCGCTGTGCGGCAAGATCTTGCGGGTCAATCCCGGGCGGGTCCAGACCTACCTCAAGCTGGCCCAGCTCCATGCGCGCAAGAACGTCGTCATCGAGGCCAAGCGGAACCTGATCGAGTTCCTCGAGCGGATGAACGGCCTGGGTCAGCTGGATCAGGCGTTTCAGTCGGTCAAGGAGTTCGCCGACCAGTTCTCCGGCAGCCAGGAAATCCGCATGATGCTGGTCGAGCTCCTCCGTGCCGCATCGCGGGAGGAAGAAGCCCTCGAGCAGCTGGCCAAGATCGCCGGCGATCTGGAGGGCAGCGGTGCTGCGCAGGCGCCGGTCGCGGCCGGGGAGACCACGGCGACGGCTGCCTCCGCAACGCCGACCCGTCCCAAGCCCGGCCGAGGCGATCTGGTCTTCCTGGATACTGGTCTCGAGCTGCCGAGCTCCGCTCCACCGGCCGCTTCCGGGCAGGCCCACACGGTCGAGGCTCCGCCGCCCGAGGGCCTTGAGCTCACCGAGGCATCCTACGGGACTGCCGCCGAAGCGGAGCTCCTCGAGGCGGCCCCGCCGCCCCTCGCGGGCTTGGAGCAGACAGTGGTGGACGTTGGAGCTGACGTCGACGCCATCGGGCCGGTCGCCGGCCTCGAGCTCGAAGGTTCTACGGACGACTTGAGCCTCGAGGGAGCGCCGCTCGAGGCGATGGAACTACCGGAAAGCCCAGCCGCCGAGCCGGTGGAAAGCTTGCTGGATACCGCCGAAGACCTCGAGCTGGCGCTGCCGTCCACCGAGGTGGACTTCGCGGCTCCCGACGGGCCCGAGGCCGAGGCCGAGGTCGACCTCGAGTTCGAGGAGGAGACCGGCCCCGACGCCGCCACCGCCGGGCTCCCGCTCATCGAGCCGGACCCGGCCTCGACGGAGGCGGCCGACGACCTGTCCGCGCTCGAGGACCGGATCGTCAACGACCCCGACGATCCGGACCTGCACCGGGAGCTGGCCGACCGTCTGCTGCTGGCCGGCGAGCTGCCGCGCGCAGCGGAGGAGCTGCGACTCTCGCTCGAGGGCTACGAGCGGGGGGAGGATTGGTCCAGCGCCGTAGGAATCGCCGAACGGCTGGTGGCGGTTGAGCCGGATGCGATCCACAATCACCAGAAGCGGGTGGAGCTGGCGTTCCGAACCGGGGAGCGGACTCCGCTGCTGGACGCGTACCTCGCGCTGGGGGATGCGTTGGGGCGCGCGGGAGCGACCGATAAGGCCCTGGCCGTCTACCGCCGAGTACTGGAGCACGACCCCTCGAACCAACGCGCCTCGGCAGCGATCGCCGAGCTGGGTCCGACGGGACCCGCCGTCACCGCGCCGGCGCCGCCGGCCATCCGTGCGCCGGCCGCCCGGCAGACACCGGGCTCCGCGCCGGCCGCGACAACACCGCCGCCCGCGCCCGCCGCGGGAACAGCGCCACCCGCACCGGTGCCGGCCGGCGGCGGCGATGCCTTCCTCGACCTCGGCTCCATGATCTTCGAGGAATCCGGCCCCCGCGACACCCGTATGCGGATCGATCGGCGAGAGCCGCAGGACACGGACGAGCAGCGCGAGTTCAAGGAAATTTTGGAGCAGTTCAAGCGCGGGATCGACCAGAACCTCGAGAGTGACGACTACCAGGCGCACTATGACCTGGGCGTCGCGTTCAAGGAAATGGGCCTGCTCGACGAGGCCATCGCGGAGTTCCAGAAGGCGCTGCGCGCGCCGGAGGGACGCCTTCGCACGTCGGAAGCGCTGGGCATGGCGTTCTTCGAGAAGGGACAGTTCGCGATCTCGGAAGCGGTGCTTCGCCGGGCGGTAGACTCGGCGGACGACGGGGACGAAGCCAAGATCGGCCTCATCTACTGGCTGGGCCGCGCCCTCGAGGCCCAGGGCAAGAGCGGGGATGCCATCACGAGCTATGAGCGTGCGATGGCCGTGGACATCCAATTCATGGACTTGAGCGACCGTATCCACCGACTCACCGCAGGGCGGCGCGAATGAGCTCTCAGATCGCCCCGATTACGCTGGCCGATCTGCAGCGGCCGGTCCGGGCCCGGCTCGAAGCGGTACCGCAGGAGCTGCGCCGGATCGTCGAGGCCGATTTCGGGCTGATCGCGCAGGTGAACTCGCATCTGTTCCAGATGCAGGGCAAGCTGTTCCGGCCCACGCTCCTGCTGCTGGCCAACGAGGCCACCGGAAGTCATGACCCGCGCACGGTGACGCTCGCCGCCGTGATCGAGCTGATCCACGTCGCCACACTGGTGCACGACGATTCGGTGGACCACTCGGTGCTGCGCCGCGGCATGCCGACGATCAACTCGCTGTTCAGCCACCAGGTGTCGGTCATCATGGGCGACTACCTGTACTCCCGCGCGGTCATCGAGCTGGTCCGGCTCGACGATCTCGAGCCCCTTCGGGTGCTGAGCCGGGTGACCAACGAGATGACGGTCGGCGAGATGCGCCAGCTCCTGGCCCACGAGCCGCTGCAGTTCTCCGAATCGGCCTACGACCTCCTCATCCAGGCCAAGACGGCCTCGCTCATGTCGGGGGCCTGCGAAGTCGGGGCGCTCCGGGCTGCGTCGAGCGAGCGGACCGCCCTCCGCCGCTACGGCGCTGCGCTGGGCATGGCCTTCCAGATCATCGACGATCTGCTCGACTACGTCGGGGATCCGTCGGTAACCGGCAAGACGACCGGCTCCGACCTGCGGGAGCACAAGGTGACGCTCCCCCTGATCGCCGCCCTGCCGCGGATGGATGCGGCCAGCCGGGCTCAGGTGGACGCCTTGATGGACACTCCGGAGCCCGACGATGCCCAGATTGGCGAGGTGATCGCGGCCGTGACCGAGGCCGGCGGCCTGGAATATGCCCGGGAGCGGGCCCTCCGGCTGGCGCAGCAGGCCGACGGCGAGCTCGACGCCCTGCCTCCCTCTCCCGGCCGCGATGCCCTCCGGGCCGCCATTACCTACGTCGTGGACCGCAGGCGCTGATGTCCGGGCCACATCGTCCCGGCTTCTACCTGGGCATCCTGGTGGCCGGCTTCATCGCGGGAGGCGCCCTCACGGCGCTGCTCCGCCAGACCCTGCCGGACAGCGCGGCGCGCACCTTCTTCACCAGCACCTGGACAGCCAATTTCGGCCCTGTTTCAGCCGATCTTCTGGTGATAAACTTCACCCTGGGGCCGATCGGCCTGCACGTCTCGTTGCTGGCGCTGATCGGGGTGGTGGTGGCGTACTTGATCGCCCGCTCGATTTTCTAGGGGGTTTCCGTGGGCAACCTGGGCTTCACCGAAATCATGCTGATCATGGTCGTCGTGCTGCTGCTGTTCGGCGCCAAGCGGCTGCCGGAGGTGGGAGCCTCGATCGGCAAAGGCATTCGCGAGTTCAAGCGCAGCCTGTCCGACACCCAGGAGGCCATCATGGGCCAGGACGATCCCAACCGGTCGCTCGCGTCGCGCCAGATGGACGCGCAGAACCAGCCGGCGCCGGGAGCGGGCAGCGGGGAGCCGAAGCGGCTGTCGCAGTAGGCCGATCGGACGAGAAGGCCAGAGTAAAAAGACCCGCCGGGAAAAAAAGAGCGGGGCGCGCATCGAATGCGCGCCCCGCTCGCTTTGTCCTATCGTCGTATCGTCCTTCCGGCCGTCGTGTCGTCCTTCCGGCCCCTATTCGACCATCGATTCTAGACGGCGGCTCGTCATGACGTCTGGGTCTGCCCGGCCGTCTGCTGCAACACCTTCTTGCGATCATCCTGCACCGTCGCGGCCTGGCGCAGGGCCTCCAGATAGTTCCGGACCCGATCCTGCCGGGCCGTGTTGATCATCCTCGCCCGATAATTGTCGATGTCCTTCACGAACGCGGCCGAGTCGGCCTTGGTGTGCTGGAGGACCTTGAGCACGTAGATGCCCTGCTTGGTGTCGAGCAGGGGGCTGACCTTGCCCGAGTCGAGGCCGAACGCCGTGCCTACCACGATGGGGTCGTCGAGTGGCGGATTTACCCTGGAGAAGGGGCCGAACTCCTTGTACGGAAGCTTCATCGAGTCGGCCGTGGCCTGCAGGCTGCCGCCGGCCTGCACCCGCTTGTAGAAGTCGCGCGCGATCTCGCGGCCCCGCTCCAGCTTTTTCTCGGCCCGCGCCTGATAGGCGACCACCTCGCGGATCTGCCCCAGCGGCGGCACCCCGGCCGGCTCCAGGCTGTCCACCCGGAAGACGTAGTAGGCGATCCCGGTCTCGATGACCGGGCTGGTCTGCCCCTTCTTGGCGGTCGAGGCCCATACACCCGCGTCGGGCACGACCAGATTGCCAACCTGCACCTTGGTGCCTTCCTGGACCGGCCCGGTGCGGCCGACCGGCAGATGCAGCGCGCGGGCCACGGTGTCGAGGGCCGCCGGATCGGACTTATCGGCCCCGAGCTTCTCCAGGCTGTCGGCCTGGGCATCGAGGACGTCCCGGTGGGCGCCGGCCACCTCGATCGGGATCAGGATGTGGCGGCCCTTGAGCTTATCGCCCTTCCGGCTGGTGATCTCGATGATGTGGAAGCCGAACTGCGACAGCACCGGCTCGGACAGCGTGTTGAGCGGCAGCTTGGCCGCGGCCGAGTCGAAGGCCGGGTCCATGGCGCCCTTGGTCCATTCGCCGAGATCGCCGCCGGCCTTGGCGCTCACCGTGTCGGTGGACTCGCGGCGGGCCACGTCGGCGAAGGGCGCTCCGCCGGCGATTTCCGCGCGCACCGAGTCGGCGCGTGCGCGGGCCAGCGCGGTGTCGGCGGCCGTGGTCCGGCGGGGCAGCGCGACGAAGCTCAGGAAGCTCGTGGCCGGTCGATCAAAGTCCGTGAGGTGCGCCTTGTAATAGGCGTTGATTTCCGCGTCGCTCAGCTTGACCGCGGAATCGGGGACGATATTGCGAGCGATGATGGCCGCGAGCCCGATCTTGACCTGCTCGTGCTCATCCCGGTACTGCTCCCATAGTGCTGCGTCAGAGAGATAGACGTCTGCGGTCACCACCCGGAGCAGCTTGGAGCGCTCGATCTGGTCGCGGTACTGCGCCTCGAGTGAGGGCAGGTACTGCTGAGCGACGCTCGAGGTGAGCCAGCGCTGATACTTGGCCAGGTCGAACTGGCTGTCGGTCTGGAACTCGGGGATCTTCTGGAACTCGGGCGGGGGCGAGGTGCGCATGGCTTCCGCGATCTCGTCCTGGGTCACCGTGATGCCGCGCCGCTTGTACTCGGCGTCGAGCACGGTGTTCTGTACGAACTGCTCCCAGACCTGATCCCGGATCTCCTGATAGTCCTCGAGGCCGAGGGAGGTGGGCGCCTCCCGCTGCCGGGCGTCGATGTTCTGCTGCACCACGGACTGGTAGGTGCGGGCATCGATGCTGCGGCCGTTGACCTTGCCGACCGCGGTCTTGGTGAGCAGCCCGGTATTGCCGGTGATGCCGCTCAGGTCCACGACCAGCCAAGCAAAGAAGGTGATCGCCACGATGACCATCAGTGGCTTGGCCGCGTTACGAAAGGCTTGCATAGGACGACGAGACTCCGGACCGTGGGAAGTGGAGAGTCTGAAGCTTAAGTCGCCGAGCACCGAACCTCAAGCCGGCCCGCGCGTTAGCAGTTGACAGGGCGGGGGTGGCTCGCTACTGTCACGATACCTCCTGCAACGACTTAGCAGTTTCCCCTTCCATGCCGACTCGAACCTCGACCAGCGGACGCCGATGGCACTAAGCGAGATCGAGAAGCTGGAGCGTCGGTACGCCGAGAATCCCCAGGGCCTGACCTTCGCTCCGCTTGCCGAAGTCCACCGCAAGAATGGCGATGTGGCCCGCGCGCTCGAGCTGTTGCGGCCCGGCCTGACGCTCCATCCCGACTACATCCCCGCCAGCATCGTTCTCGGTCGGTGTCATCTGGACCTGGGCGACCTGCCGTCGGCCGAGAGCGCCTTCAACCACGTGCTGTCGCTCGACGGCGAGAACGTCATCGCGCTCAAGGCGCTGGCCGACATCGCCGAGCGCCAGTACCGGTTCGAGGAGTCCGAGCGCTGGCTGCATACCCTGCTGGCAGTGGACCGCAGTAATGACGAGGCGCGGGAGCAACTCAACAGGGTCGAGGCCTCGCGCCGGCAGGCGCAGGTGGCATCGTCGTCGGCGCCCGACGCGGCGGGGCTAGTCACGGACGAAGCGCCGGCGGCGTCCGACGACACCCTTGCCGCCGGCAGGATGGCCGGGGAGGCCGGGGCTTCGAGCGAGGAGCGCTCCTCGGCCGCGGCCAAGTCGAGCCAGCCGGAAGCGCCCGGCGACACGATGTTCGCCTGGGTGGAAGGCCCGGGGTCGGCGGCCGCCGCCGAAGCGGCGCCGCTCGAGCTCGAGGAGCTGGACCTCGCCGAGACCGAGGGGCGGGAGCGCCCAGCGGGCATCGAGATCGACCAGGAAGTGACGCTGGAGGAGCCGGTCCAGCCACTGTCGGGGCTGGTCGGGCGAGACGATCAAGAGGCGGGCCCCGACCTTCACGTGTCGGCCGAGCCCGTGTCCTCCGACAACCTGACATCGGGGGAGGTGACATCCGACCACGTGACGGCCGACGGCGTAACGGCCGAGCACGTCTCCTCCGACCGTGCCTCGTCCGGCGATGCCTCGTCCGACGATGTCTCGTCCGACGAGTGGGCGGTGGAGACCGCGGAAGACATCGTGCTGGAAAGCGCCGGCGCCAGCGAATTCCAGGTGGCCAACGCCGCGGAAGAGCTGTTGTCCGAGCGGCCGTTCGGACGCTCCGAGCCCAGCCTGGCAGAGCGGCCCCCGGTGGAACGGGAAGAGACGGCGGCCGTGCCGCCTCCCGGCCGGGAGCCGGCCTGGCTGGAGCCGATCGGATTCGATCAATCCGGTCAGACTGCCGGCGACTCCGCGATGTCGGAACCGGCTGCGCGGGAGTCGGTCTCGGCTGAGACAGCCGCCGATCAATCGACTCGCGAGCCCATCGAGGCCGCCGCACCGCCTGGCACCGTGAACGAAGCCGCCGAGGAGCAGCCGGCGGGCTGGGCCGCCAGGGCTTGGTCGCCGCCCACCGCTGACGCTCCGCGTCAAACCGAGGCCGATCTCCTCGTGACCGAGTCGATGGCCGAGCTGCTGCTGCAGCAGGGCCACGCCGCCGAGGCCTTGACGGTGTATCGGCACCTCGAGACCCGCACCGGTAGTGAGCGGTTCCGGGCCAAGATTGCGGAGCTCGAGCGCGGGGCGGTGCCGCCTGCGGCAGCCGCTCCTGCTCCGGCGCCTGCGTACTCGGTCGAGCAGACCCATGGCCAGTCGGTGCATGCGTTCCTTCGCGGCGTGCTCGGCGCGCGGCCACCCGCCGTGGCGGCCGCGCCGGCTGCTTCGGAACGTGGTCCCAAGGACGCATCCTCAACCGGGGCGCCCACCCGCCCCGCGCACGACAGCCTCTCGCTCAGCTCCGTGTTCGGGGAGGAGTCCACTCCCACACCGCCGGCGGTGCCGGCCGCGGGGGCCGGGGGCGCGCCGGGCGGCGTGTCGTACGACGAATTCTTCGGCACCGCGGGCAGCGCCCCGGCCCGCCCGTCGCGCAGTCCTGACGCCAAGAGCGACGACCTCGACCAGTTCCACGCCTGGCTGCAGAATCTCAAGCGCTGAATGCGCATCTGCGTCCTGAACGGCCCCAACCTCAACTTGCTGGGGCAGCGGGAGCCGGAGCTGTACGGACGGACTTCGCTGGCCGAAATCGAGGCCATGGTGCGGGACGCGGCCCGAAGTCAGGCCGTCGAGATCGAATGGTTCCAGACCAACCATGAGGGCGAGCTGGTCGACGCGGTGCAGCGGCTCAAGGGGCGCGCCGACGGGGCCCTGATCAATGCGGCGGCACTGACC
>Ga0308175_100003531_pt1 | contig 10853 bp, 11 predicted proteins | sample PhyCR1_3_FD_203893 | JGI IMG/M metagenome (GOLD analysis project Ga0308175, IMG submission 203893) | Soil microbial communities from UC Gill Tract Community Farm, Albany, California, United States - DLSLS.C.R1 | ecosystem: Environmental > Terrestrial > Soil > Agricultural land | place: USA...
GCAAACGCGCCGCCGAATATGTCCCCGATCCGCAGCGGCCCCAGGGGTATCACCCCCGGCTTCGGCGGCATCCAGCCACCGCCCCAGCCACCCCACCCGGACGGCCCCGGAGAACCCCCGTACGGCGCGCCTCCATAGGCCCCGCCGCCCCACCCTGCGTCCTGCGCCACTGCCGCTCCGTCGGTCCGTCGATCATGTACTGGACGAACCACGGTAGCGCCCCGGGATTCCGGCGGCGCCGGGCGTGCGCGAGGAGCCGTTGCGTACACTCGTACACATGGGATACGGACTGCTCGCCGCGGCCATCGCGGCGGAGGTGGCGGGGACGACCGCCATGAAGTACAGCGAGGGATTCACCCGGCTCTGGCCCTCGCTGATCACCGTCGCCGGCTATCTGCTGGCCTTCTCCCTGCTCGCCCAGACCCTCAAGACCCTGTCGGTGGGCACCGCCTACGCGATCTGGGCGGGCGTCGGCACCGCGGCCGTGGCCCTCATCGGCATGGTCTTCCTCGGGGAGTCGGCCAGTCCGCTCAAGGCCCTCGGTGTGCTGCTGGTCATCGCCGGTGTGGTGGTGCTCAATATGGGCGGAGCGCACTGATGGCACGGCGGTACGACCCCGAGCGGCGCTCCCGGATCATCGACGCGGCGATCCGGGTGGTCGGCGAGCGGGGCATCGCCGGGCTCAGCCACCGCTCCGTCGCCGCCGAGGCCGATGTGCCGCTGGGCTCGACGACGTACCACTTCGCCTCCCTCGACGAGCTGCTGATCGCCGCCCTGCGCAGGACCAACGAGAACTTCGCCGCCGTCCTGCGCGACAGCCCGGCCCTCGCGGACCCGGACGCCGACCTCGCGGCCGAACTCGCCCGGCTGCTCGGGGAATTCTTCGCGGGCGGGCGGGGGCGGGCCGAGCTGGAGTACGAGCTGTATCTCGCCGCCCTGCGCCGGCCCGCGCTCCGCCCGGTCGCGGCCGAGTGGACCGACGGCGTGACCGCCCTGCTCCGGCCGCGCACCGGCCCGGCCACCGCGCGCGCCCTGGTGGCCCTGATGGACGGCATCTGCCTGCAGGTGCTGCTCACCGGCGGCGAGTACGACGAGGCGTACGCGCGGGAGATGCTGGGCCGGGTCGCGGGCTGACGGGCCGTTCAGCGGTGGTCCGTGCTCTCCACCGCCGCCAGGGCGGCCCGCACGCTGTCCTCGATGTCGGCCGCGTCCGCCGGGGCGGTTTTGGCGGCGCGACGCCCGGACGCTGAGACCGGTTCGCCCGCGAGCAGCCGGGCCGGTTAGGTTTCTGGTCATGACCGACACGACTTCCACCCGCACCACCGGCGCCGTCGCCGCCGGACTCGCCACCATCGCCGGCGACGGTTCCGTCCTCGACACCTGGTTCCCCGCGCCCGAGCTCACCGCCGAGCCCGGCCCCGCCGGCACCGAGCGGCTCGGCCCCGACCAGGCCGTCAACCTGCTCGGCGAGGGCGCCGCCAAGGCCATCGGCGTGGACGCCCGCCGCGGCGTCGAGGTCGTCGCCGTGCGCACGGTCATCGCCTCGCTCGACGACAAGCCGCTCGACGCCCACGACGCGTACCTGCGCCTGCACCTGCTCTCGCACCGCCTGGTCCAGCCGCACGGGCAGAACCTGGACGGCCTCTTCGGCCTCCTCACCAACGTCGCCTGGACCTCGCTCGGCCCGGTCGCCGTCGACGACCTGGAGAGGGTCCGGCTCAACGCCCGCGCGGAGGGCCTGCACCTCCAGGTCACCTCCGTCGACAAGTTCCCGCGCATGACGGACTACGTGGCGCCGAAGGGCGTGCGGATCGCGGACGCCGACCGGGTGCGCCTCGGCGCGCACCTCGCCTCCGGCACGACCGTCATGCACGAGGGCTTCGTCAACTTCAACGCCGGCACGCTCGGCACGTCCATGGTCGAGGGCCGCATCTCCGCCGGCGTCGTCATCGGTGACGGCTCGGACATCGGCGGCGGCGCCTCCACGATGGGCATGCTCTCCGGCGGCGGCAAGGAGCGCATCGTGATCGGCGAGCGCTGCCTGGTCGGCGCGGAGGCCGGGGTCGGCATCGCGCTCGGCGACGAGTGCGTCGTCGAGGCCGGTCTGTACGTCACCGCCGGTACGCGCGTCACCATGCCGGACGGCCAGGTGGTCAAGGCCCGCGAGCTCTCCGGCGCCTCGAACATCCTCTTCCGCCGCAACTCGGTCACCGGAACCGTCGAGGCCCGCCCGAACAACGCGGTCTGGGACGGCCTCAACGACGTCCTGCACAGCAACGACTGAGCGGCCCGCGCCCTCGTGCCCGGTAACGGCTAGGCCGGGACGAGGAGTTCCTCGTACGCCGCACGCAGCCCGTCGGACGCCTCGCGCCCGGCGGGCTGCAGCGGTTCGCGCACCGGCCCCGCGGCCAGCAGCGCCTTCGCCGTGACCGTGCCCGGCAGCCCCGACGCCATCATCAGCGCCGTCAGCGGGGCCAGCCGCGCGTTGAGCCGGGCGGCCCCGGCGGTGTCCCCGGCGTCGAAGGCGTCCAGCACCGCCCGCATCCGGCCGGGCACCACGTTGGCGACCGTGCTGACGTATCCCGCGCCGCCCACCGCGTACAGCGGCAGGTTCAGCTCCTCGCAGCCCGAGTAGTACGCCAGCCCGCCGGCCGCGATCACCCGGGTCGCCGTCAGCAGATCCTGCGAGCAGTCCTTCACCGCGACGATGCGCGGGTGCTCCGCCAGCCGCAGCATCGTCTCCGGCTCGATGCGGGTGCCGGTGCGGCCGGGGATGTCGTACAGCATCACGGGCAGGCCCGCCGCGTCCGCGATACGGCGGAAGTGCGCCTCCACGGCCGCCTGCGGGGGCCTGCTGTAGTACGGGGTCACCACCAGGAGCCCGTCCGCGCCCGCCTGTCCGGCCTGGCGCGCCAGCTCGATCGTGTGCCGGGTGTCCGCGGTGCCGACGCCCGCGACCAGCGGCACGCCCGGGCCGACCGCCTCGCGTACCGCGCGCAGCAGTTCCGCCTTCTCCGCGTCGGACGTGGTCGGGGACTCGCCGGTGGTGCCGCTGAGCACCAGCCCGTCGCAGCCGCCCGCGACCAGGGAGGCGGCGTGCGTGGCCGCCGCCTCCCGGTCGAGGGCGCCGTCGGCGGTGAAAGGGGTGACCATGGCGCAGAGGGCGCGGCCGAAGGGGCGCGGGCGGGCAGGTGCGGAAGGCGTCATTCCAGCAGTGTCGGCCCGCCCGACCGTGAAGGTCTACTTAGATCTGCTGCGGGTGAAGGTGAAGCAATGCTCAAGAGTGGCGGGGTGCTGGGGTTTCCGGAGCCCGGCGGGCTCAGAGGGCGAGCTTGAAGCCCTCGTGGCTCGCGGTGAACCCCAGCGAGGTGTAGAAGCGGTGCGCGTCCGCACGGCTCCGGTTGCTGGTCAGCTGCACGAGGGCGCAGCCGCGCTGCCGGGCCCGCTCGACCGCCTGCTCCATCAGCCGACGGCCCAGGCCGCCGCTCCGGCGGTCCGCCCTGATCCGCACCGCCTCGATCAGCGCCCGCTCGGCGCCGCCCTTGCCGAGCCCCGGGATGTACGTGGCCTGCAGACAGCCCACCACCGTCCCGCCGTCCTCCAGCACCAGGATCTCGTTGCGCGCGTCGGCCGTGATGTCGGCGAACGCCTTCTCGTACGCCGCACCGACGACGACCGACGCGGGGTCCGTCACCGCGTTCTCGTCGGCGAGCAGCGCGAGCACGGCGGGCAGGTCGGAGCGGGTGGCGGTACGCAGATTCACGCCCCGGATTCTGGCACGGCGGTGGTGCCGGGGACAGCCCGGACCGGGGCGCCGGCGGCCTTGCCCGCATTCCGGTCGGCACGCGGCGAAATGCGTCTACGCTGGGGGCGTGTTCCGCACGCTCCACCCGCCCCGTCACAGACCCCGGGCCCCGCGGCACACGTCCTGAGCCGGCCGGCCCGGCGACCGAACCCCCCCGCATGTTCCGAGGAGACCCCCTGATGTCCGCAGAGCGCCCGACCCTGCCGCCGGTCCGGCTGCACACCGAGGCCGAGTTGGCACGGGACGCGCTTGCCGCGCCGCTGCTCGCCCGCGCCGCACGGCTCGCCCGCTGGGCGGGCCCGGACACCAGGGTCGGGGCCGGCGGCGAACTCGTCGACGCACAACTGCCCGCCGCCGCCGAGCACCTCGGCCTCACCCCGGACGAGGACGGCGCCGCGGAGGCCAGCGAGGCCTGGCGGCTGGCCGTCGACACCGGGCTCGTCGACATCGAGGACCCGGGCCACGAAATCGGCGACCCCGACGGCGGCTTCGACGAGGACGACGACGAGAACGCGGGCGAGGAGGCGCTGGGGACCGTCACCGCCGGCGAGAACCTCGCGCTGCTGACCGGCGGTTCACCGGCGGACGTCCTGACGATCTGGCTCGACGGCCTGGAGGCCGCGTACGCCGACGCCACCGCGCCCGCCTTCGACGACTTCGCGGACCTCGTGGGTGAGGACGGCTCGATCGACTTCGACGCGCTCGACTGGGACCCGGAGACCGAGACGGAGTTCCTGGACGGCGTCCTCGGCAACCTCTACCTGCTCACCGTCGGCGAGGGCGCGGACGGGGCGCCGGTGCCGCTGCCCGCGCTCGCCGCCTCGATGATCGTCCCCGACGACATGGGCGAGCCCACCGACGACGTGCTGGAGCAGGTCTCGGACGCGATGATGCGGCTGGACGACCAGTTCCGGGTGCTGGAGCCCATCGGCATCGTCGAGTACCACCCGGTGGACGAGGCGCTGCTCGTCGAGGAGGGCGACGAGGTCGCGTCCCCCGCCGACGAGGAGGACGTCAGCCGCTACGGCATGGTGCGGCTGACCCCGCTCGGCCTCTACGGCATCCGCGCCCGCATGCTGGAGGCCGGGGTGGACGCACCGGCGATCGGCGACCTCGTGGACAAGGGCGCCGACGTGCTCCTCGGCGGCGTCGCCCACTACCCGGAGGCCGCCGCCCGCGCCGAGATCCAGCTGTGGCTGGAACGCCGGGGATCCGACGGCGCCGCCGCCGAACTCCTGGACGCCGCACGGGGCGACGACCCGGTGGCCCCGCTGCGCCGGCTGCACTGCCAGCAGGCGCTCGCCCTCGTCGGCGCGGAGGCCGAATCCGCCGTGCGCGCGGTGCTCGACGACCCGGAGCTCGGCGGCCTGGCCCGGGTCTGGCTCGCCGAGCGGGGCGCGGAGGGCGTCCCGGCGCCCTCGGAGGCGATGATCTTCTGGCTCGCCGTCGACACGATCGCCGCCCAGCTGGAGGCCGACGGCGACCTCGACGAGCTCCAGGGCCTGGTCGAGGGCCTGTCCGGCCAGCACAGCGGCTTCTTCGACGAGGCCTGGCGCGTCGACCACCCGGCGACCGCGGACGTCCTGGAGGCGATGGGGCGGCTGCACAGCGACAAGAAGCAGGCCAAGGATGCCCGCAAGGCCGCGTTCAAGGCGCGCTCGCGCACCGGTTCGGGCGCCTGACCAGGCTCTTCGGGGTGGACACGACGGGCGGGCGGCCGGAGGACGGGCCGCCCGCCCGTCGTCGATGTTCACCGAAAGGGGCTCCCCGAAGTCGTCACCGGTTCAACTGGTGTTGGGGAACGGACGGAACGGTGAGGGCCGTCAACAGCACGCCCCCGCAGCACCAGGAGTACGTGATGGCCTTCACGCGCAGGGAATTCACCAGACAGTCCGCCCTCACCGGCGCCGGCATCGCTCTCACCGGAACCGTCGCCGCGCTGGCCACCGCGCCCGGCGCCCTCGCCGCCGGGGACCCGAAGCACGGCCACGACGACCACGGCCACGGACACGACGGCCACGGTCACGACCGTGAGCCCGGTTACGGGGAGCTGCTCTCCGACCCGAAGGGCATACTCGCGCTGCCCGCCGGCTTCTCGTACCGGATCATCACGCACTGCGGGGTCACCAAGCTGGAGAGCGGCGAGTACACGCCGTCCAACCACGACGGCACGGCCGCCTTCGAGGGCCCGCGCGGCGTGACGCTGCTGGTCAACAACCACGAGCTGAGCGGCACCCGGGCCGGCTGGGAGCACCCCGTTCCCCTCACCGACGGCCTCGTCTACGACCCGGTCGCGGCGGGCGGCTGCACCGTCGTCGAGACCCGCCGCGACGGCCGCACCGCCGAGTGGGTCGGCATCGCCGGCACCTCCACCAACTGCGCGGGCGGCGCCACCCCCTGGGACACCTGGCTCACCTGCGAGGAGACCGAGGACAAGGCCGGCAAGAACGGCCTGCTCAAGGACCACGGCTACGTCTTCGAGGTCGACCCGTACGACCAGCGCGCCAACCGCTCGCCGCGCCCCATCAAGGCCTTCGGCCGGTACGCGCACGAGGCGGTCGTCATCGACCCCAAGCAGGGCCACGCCTACCTGACCGAGGACGCCTCGGGCCCCAACGGGCTGCTCTACCGCTGGGTGCCGCCGCAGGGCTTCCGGCACGGCCGGGGCAAGCTGCGCACCCTCGCCGACGACGCGGGCGTGCTCCAGGCGTTCAAGTGCTTCGACAAGAACGGCAAGTTCGTCGACGACCTCTCCCGGGCCACGAAGACCGGCACCGTGTACGGCGTGGACTGGGTCGACGTGCCGGACCGCGACGCCAAGTCCGTCTCGGTGCGCAAGCAGTTCGCGGACGGCGAGATCACCCGCGCCCGCAAGCTGGAAGGCATGTGGTGGAGCGACGGCGGTGCGTACATCGTGTCCTCCTTCGCCCGTGCCGAGAGCCCGGTCCAGCACGACGGCCAGGTCTGGTTCTACGACCCGAAGCGCCGCACGCTGACCCTGAAGGTGCTCCTGGGCGTCAACCCCGACCCGTCGAAGGACGGCGCCTTCGACGGCCCGGACAACATCACCGTCTCGCCGTACGGCGGTCTCGTCATCGCCGAGGACGGCGAGGGTGTCCAGCACCTCTTCGGGGCGACCGAGAGCGGCCGCACCTACCCGATCGCGCGCAACGAGCTGAACATCGGCAGCGAGGAGGAGCCCGAGTACAGCGAATTCACCGGGGTCACGTTCTCGCCCGACGGCAGGACGCTGTTCGCCAACATCCAGACCCCTGGGATCATGGTCGCGATCACCGGTCCGTGGAAGCGGCAGCCCAACCGTTAACTGCCGGGCATGGCGTCGGGCGTCTCCGGGGCGCATACTTGTACTTAATGAAACAGTCAGCGTCTCGGCGCCACCTGCCGTCCAGTCCCTTCAACCGCCCGGCCCAGGCGGCCCCACCGGTCGAATTGTTCGATGTGGGCGACCGGGTCTCGCACGACCAGTTCGGGCTCGGCCGCGTCCTCGCCGTCGAGGGCGACAACGACGCGGTGCTCATCGACTTCGCCGGCCGTCAGGGGCGCATCATGAGCCCGTACTCCAAGCTCACCAAGCTCTGAGGCCGTCTCCGAGGCCGTCCAGGGGCCGTCCGCCAGCCGCGCGGACGGCCCCTGAATCATGCGGTGGGGCCCTGGCGCCCTACAGCGCCTGCGCGGCGGGCTTGACCATGCCCCGGACGGTCCGCGACTTCACGAAGTCGCCCAGCGCGGTCATCTCCCACTCGCCGGAGAACTGCTTGATCAGCTTGGCCATCATCACGCCGGTCTGCGGCTCGGCCCCGGTCAGGTCGAAGCGGACCAGCTCCTCGCCGGTGGCGGCGTCGAGCAGCCGGCAGTAGGCCTTGGCGACCTCGGTGAACTTCTGGCCCGTGAACGAGTTGACCGTGAACACCAGGCCGGTCGCCTCGGCGGGAATCCGGCCCAGGTCCACGACGATCACCTCGTCGTCCCCCGCGCCCTCACCGGTGAGATTGTCCCCGGAGTGCTTGATCGCGCCGTTCAGGATGGACAGCTTGCCGAAGTAGCAGCTGTCCAGGTGGTTGCGCTGCGGCCCGTACGCGATGACCGAGGCGTCCAGGTCGATGTCCTTGCCCCGGAACGCGGGCTCCCAGCCGAGGCCCATCTTGACCTGGGAGAGCAGCGGCCGGCCCGCCTTGACCAGCGAGACGGTCTCGTTCTTCCGGAGGCTCACGCGGCCCTTGTCGAGGTTGATCCGTCCCGGCGCGGGCGGTGCCGGGGGCGCCGGAGGGGCGGCGGGAGGAGCGGCCGGGGCGGGCGGGGCGAGGCGCGGGTCCACCGGCGCGGCGACCGGCGGCGGGGGCGCGGGGGCGGTGACCTGCGCCGGGGGAGCGGGCGTGGCGGGGGCCTCGTCGACCGTGACGCCGAAGTCCGTGGCGATGCCGGCCAGGCCGTTCGCATAGCCCTGGCCGACCGCGCGGACCTTCCAGTCGCCGCCCCGCCGGTAGACCTCCATGACCACGAGTGCGGTCTCGGCGCCGAGCCGGGGCGGGGTGAAGGACGCGAGCACGGTGCCGTTGTCCGCGTCGCGCACGGTGGCGGTCGGCTCGATGCCCTGGAAGGTCTGGCCGGCGCCGTCCGGGCTCGCCGTGACGACGATCCTCTCGATGCCGGCGGGCACCGCGGCGGTGTCCACGACGACGGCGTCCGGCGCGCTGCCGCCGCCGGAGCGATGGGTCACCCCGGGGCCCGAGGGCTGGTTGTAGAAGATGAAGTCGTCGTCGGAGCGCACCTTGCCGTCGGCGGTGAGCAGCAGGCCCGACACGTCGAGCCGCACGGGCGCCGCGACGTCCACCGCCACGCGGACGGCGGTGAGCGGAAGATTCGAGCCAGGTGTCATAGCGGTCATGTCCGGATGAACGAACGACCCGGCTTTGCCGTTCCCTTACCTTTCGGCGGGTTCCCCCATACGGCGGAAGATCCCGTTCCGGGCCCGTCCCGTGCTCAGTGCGGCCAGATCGGGGGGTTGGTGCAGAAGTGGCCGCCGAGGTGGGCGTGGTCCGGGTTGCCGGGGTCCAGCTCGCCCTGTTCCGCGATGAGCTTCGCCGCGTACGGCTCCGAGTCGTCCTGCGGCTCGTAGCCCAGCGCGCGGGCGGAGGTCAGGTCCCACCACAGCCGGGTGTTGTCCGAGGAGCCGTTCACGACGGTGTGCCCGACGTTCTCGGCGGTGAGCGCGGCGTCGAACAGCCGGGCGCCGTCGGCGGGGCTCATCCACACCGACAGCATCCGGACGGACGTCGGCTCGGGGAAGCAGGAGCCGATGCGGACCGAGACCGTCTCCATGCCGTGCCGGTCCCAGTACAGCTGGGCGAGGTCCTCGCCGAACGACTTGGACAGGCCGTAGAAGGTGTCGGGGCGGCGCGGGGTGTCCACCGGGATCAGCGGGTCGCCCGGGAGCGGGCGCGGGGTGAAGCCCACCGCGTGGTTGGACGAGGCGAACACGATGCGGCGGACGCCGGCCTCCCGTGCGGCCTCGTACAGGTTGTACGTGCCCTCGATGTTCGCCTTGAGGATCTTCTCGAACGGGGCTTCCAGGGAGATGCCCGCGAGGTGGATGATCGCGTCGACCCCCGTCACGGCCCGGCGCAGCGCGTCCCTGTCCCCGAGGTCGGCGGTGATCGCGTCGGGTTCGCCCTCGACCGGCACCATGTCGAAGAGGCGCAGCGTGTAGCCGTGGGCGGGCAGCAGTGCGCGCATCAGCGTGCCGAGGCCACCGGCGGCGCCGGTGAGCAGGACGGTGCGGGGCGTTGCGGCGGGCATGCGGGTCTCCTCTTGGATCAAGTTCACATGCGTGGACAAGGTATGTGGGGGGTGAGGGGCCGTCAAGGGGCCTCGGCCGGGCGTGCCGTCCGGCCGTCGTGGGCAATGCTCCCGCGCGGGAGTGCCTCCCTCGCGCCTTGACCCCGGCGCGCCCTGCGCCCTAGCGTGGGGTCGTTCATAAGTATGGACACCAATCAGAGATGCGCACGCCTCAGGAGGCGCCCGTGAGTTCAGCCCCGCTTGCCGCCCGCCTCACCGCCGTCGCCGGGCCGCTCTTCTTCCCCGTCACCGCCTACGACGCGGCCGGCGCCGTCGACCCGGACGCCTTCCGGGCCCACGTCCGCCGGGGCATCGACGCGGGCGCGGCCGCGGTGTTCGCGGCCTGCGGTACGGGCGAGTTCCACGCCCTGACCCCTGAGGAGTTCCGGCTCGTGGTGGCGGCCGCGGTGGAGGAGACCGCCGGACAGGTGCCGGTCGTCGCGGGCGCCGGGTACGGCACGGCGCTGGCGGTCCGGTTCGCCCGGCTCGCCGAGGAGGCGGGCGCGGACGGGCTGCTGGCCATGCCCCCGTACCTGGTCCACGCCGACCAGGAAGGGCTGCTGGCGCACTACACGGCACTGGCCGCGGCCACCGGCCTGGAGACGATCGTCTACCAGCGCGACAACGCCGTCTTCACCCCCGGGACCGTGCTCGCCCTGGCCCGGACCCCCGGGATCATCGGCCTCAAGGACGGCCACGGCGACCTGGACCTGATGCAGCGCATCGTCAGCGCGGTGCGCACCGGACTGCCCGGGGAGGACTTCCTGTACTTCAACGGGCTGCCCACCGCCGAGCTCACCGGCCTCGCCTACCGCGGCATCGGCGTCACGCTGTACTCGTCGGCCGTCTTCGCCTTCGCCCCCGACATCGCGCTCGCCTTCCACCGGGCCCTGGACACCGGCGACGACGCCCTGGTCAACGCGCTGCTCGACACGTTCTACCGGCCGCTCGTCGAGCTGCGGTCCCAGGGGCGCGGCTACGCCGTGTCCCTCGTCAAGGCCGGGGTCCGGCTCCAGGGCCTGGACGTCGGGCCCGTGCGCAGCCCGCTCACCGAACCGCCCGCCGCGCACATCAGGGAGCTGACGGAGATCGTCGCCGCCGGCCGCGCGCTGCTGGAGCGGCACGCATGAGGACGTCCGCCTTCCTCTACCCCTGGGACGTCGTCGGGGACCCCGACGCTCCCGCCCGCATC
>Ga0308175_100003532_pt1 | contig 10851 bp, 12 predicted proteins | sample PhyCR1_3_FD_203893 | JGI IMG/M metagenome (GOLD analysis project Ga0308175, IMG submission 203893) | Soil microbial communities from UC Gill Tract Community Farm, Albany, California, United States - DLSLS.C.R1 | ecosystem: Environmental > Terrestrial > Soil > Agricultural land | place: USA...
GGCACGGCGGACAAGTGCCGCGGTGGTCAACGACCGTCCCGGCGAGCGGTGCCTGGCGGAGTGCCCGGCAAGGCGGAGGAGCGAAGGCGATGCGCAGCATCGTCGAGGGACGACAACGCCGCCGGGTGGCCGCCGGGCGACGCGCAGCGGACGAGCGATGGCCACCGGGGCACTGGTGCGGTGTCGGGCACCTGACCAGCCTAGACGCCGATCCGGCCCCGCCCCTGCGGGGTGACTTGGCGCGAGGGTGGGGTGATACGTCACACTGTGACTCGTGAACACCGACGTGCTGCGGCAGGCTCCGCTGTTCAGCGCCCTCGACGACGAGGCCGCGAGCGCGCTGCGCTCCTCGATGGCGGAGACCCGGCTGCGGCGCGGCGACGTGCTGTTCCACGAGGGGGACGAGGGCGACAAGCTCTACATCGTCACCGAGGGCAAGGTGAAGCTCGGCCGGACCAGCTCCGACGGGCGCGAGAACCTCCTGGCGATCCTCGGGCCGGGCCAGATGTTCGGCGAGCTGTCGCTGTTCGACCCGGGCCCGCGCTCCGCCACGGTCACCGCGGTGACCGACACGACGTTCTCCTCGCTCTCACACGAGGACCTGCTGCGCTGGCTGGACGGCCGTCCCGCGGTCGCCCGCGGCCTGCTCGCCCAGATCGCCGGCCGGCTGCGCAAGGCCAACGACGTGAACGCCGACCTGGTGTTCTCCGACGTGCCGGGACGGGTCGCCAAGGCGCTGCTCGACCTCGCCGACCGGTTCGGCCGCACCGCCGACGACGGGGTGCACGTGCACCACGACCTGACCCAGGAGGAGCTCGCCCAGCTCGTCGGCGCCTCCCGGGAGACGGTGAACAAGGCGCTGGCCGACTTCGCCTCGCGCGGCTGGCTGCGGCTGGAGCCCCGCTCGGTCGTGATCATGGACGTCGAGCGGCTGTCCCGCCGAGCGCGCTGATCTCGACAGGCTCGATCACCCGGAGCGCAGGTAGTCGAGCTGCGCGCGGACGCTGAGCTCCGCGGCGCCCCACAGCACCGGGTCGACGTCCGCGTACACCGTCTCGACCACCCGCCGCGGCAGCTCCTCCTCGCCGACCGCCTCCTGCTCGCGCAGCGACGTCACCGCCTCGCGGACCTGGTCGAGCCGCTCCTGCCGGTGCGCGAGGTAGAAGTCGAGCGCCCCGAGCGCGTCGTCGATCACCGGACCGTGCCCGGGCCACACCGCGGCGACCTCCTGCGCCTCGGCGAGGTCGTGCAGCCGGTGCAGCGAGTCGAGGTAGGCGCCGAGCCGGCCGTCGGGGTGCGCCACGACCGTCGTACCCCGCCCGAGCACGGTGTCCCCGGTCAGCACAGCCCGCTCGGCCGGCAGCACGAACGACAACGAGTCCGAGGTGTGCCCGGGCGTGCCGACGACGTGCACCTCGAGGCCGTCGACCTCCACCACGTCACCGTCGCTCAGCCCCTCCTCCCCCAGCCGCTGCCCGGGGTCGAGGGCGCGCACGCCGCAGCCCATCCGCCCGGCGAGGTCCCGCGCCGCCTCGGAGTGGTCGAGGTGCCCGTGCGTGAGGAGTACGACGGACACCTCGCCGGCGCACGCGGCCACCGCGTCGAGGTGCCCGGCGTCGAGCGGCCCCGGGTCGACGACCACGGACCGGGTGGCACCCGGCTCGCGCAGGACCCACGTGTTGGTGCCGTCGAGCGTCATGCTGCCGGGATTGGGGGCGAGCACGCAGCGAGCCCGCTCGCCGAACGCCCCACCGGCCCAGGAGCTCATTGCCTCATCCGGGCCGCGACGTCGCGGCCGAGCTGCACGAGGCGCTCGGGGATCGACAGGTAGGCGCCGTCCCCGTCCACGACCGCGCGCGGCTCGACGGAGACCAGGTCCCGGTCCGGCGCGGCGGCGAGCACCTCGGCCGGCGTCGCGAAGTCGTACATCTCCAGGCAGGTGCAGTACGTGGGCGGCATCATCAGCATCCGCTGCTCGTCGACGGCGCGGATCGCCTCGCGCACCGGCAGCCAGACGACCTCCTCGGACTCGGTGGAGACGTCCCGGGTGACCTGGCCGGCCGGCAGCTCGGCGACGAAGAACCGGGCGTTGAACCGGCGCGGCTCGAACACCGGCGTCACCCACGAGCCCCACAGCCGGAGGAGGTCGGTCCGCAGCCGGAGCCCCCGCGCCGCCAGGAAGTCGGTGAACGAGACCTCTCGCGCCTCGAGCCGCCGGCGGTCGGACTCCCAGTCCTCGCCCGTCGTGTCGGCCACGACCGCCTCGGAGGTGGGCCCGGCGAGCAGCACGCCGGACTCCTCGAAGGTCTCCCGGACGGCCGCGCACACCAGCGCGCGGGCGAACGCCTCGTCGCAGTCGAGCAGCTTCGCCCACTCCGCCGGGCTCGGGCCGTCCCAGCCGATGTCGGCGTCGAAGTCCCGCTTGTCCACCCCGCCGCCGGGGAACACGCACATCCCCGCGGCGAAGGCCATGTCGACGTGCCGCCTCAGGAGGTACACCTCGAGCCCGCCGGGAGCGCCGTCACCCGCGCGCAGCAGCACCACGGTCGAGGCGTGCTTGGGGTCGACGGGCGTCCTGCCCTCGTCGAAGCTCCGGGCGTGCTCGACGAGGTTCGGCGGCAGCCGACGTGTGGGGTCCATCCGTCGTACCGGGTCTCAGACCTCGACCACGAGCTCGACCTCGACAGGGGCGTCGAGAGGCAGCACGGGAACCCCGACGGCGCTGCGGGCGTGCTTCCCGACGTCGCCGAAGACCTCGCCGAGCAGCTCCGAGGCGCCGTTCGCGACGCCGGGCTGGCCGGTGAAGTCCGGCGTCGACGCCACGAACGCGACCACCTTGACGACGCGCTTGACCGCGGACAGCTCGCCGACCTCGGCGCGGATGGCGGCCAGCGCGTTCAGCAGACACTGGCGGGCGCAGTCCTGGGCCTGCTCGGGAGTCACCTCGCCGCCGACCTTGCCAGTGGTGATCAGCTTCCCCTCGCGCATCGGGAGCTGTCCGGAGGTGTAGACGTGGTTGCCGCTGCGCACGGCGGGGACGTAGGCCGCGACGGGCTTGGCGACCTCGGGCAGCGGGTGCCCGAGCTCCTCCAGCCGCTCCTCGGGGGTGCTCATGCGACCGGCCGCTTGAAGTAGGCGACGACGTTCTCCTGGCCGCCCGGACCGGGCACCACCTGGACGAGCTCCCAGCCGTCCTGCCCGAAGTTGTCGAGGATCTGCTTGGTGGCGTGCACCAGCACCGGCGCGGTCAGGTACTCCCATTTCGTCATGGCGCGACTCTATCGGCCCTCTACTGTGGGCCGGTGACCGCCGACGACGTGCTGACCCGGCCCGCGGAGCCTCCGGACGCGGTGCTGCGCTACGCCGGCCACGAGGACGGCGTGGTCGACGTGTACCTCCCTGCGCGCGAGGCCCGGCCGGACGCCGGCCTGCCGCTGGTGGCCTTCCTGCACGGCGGCTTCTGGCGCCAGCAGTACGACCGCGCGCACGGCCGCCCGCTGGCCGACGACCTGGCCGCCAGGGGCTTCGCGGTGGCGCTGCCGGAGTACCGCCGCGTCGGCGGCGCCGGCGGCTGGCCGGCGACCGCCCAGGACGTGGAGGACGCGCTGGTCGCGCTGCCCGGACTGCTGGACGGCCTCGGCGTCACGACCACGACCACGACCCTGGCCGGGCACTCGGCGGGCGGCCACCTGGCCCTGTGGCTGGCGAACCAGCCGGTGGCGAGCACGGTGCGGCGCGTGGTCGCGCTCGCCCCGGTCGGCAACCTGCGCCGGGCCGCCGAGCACTCCACCGGCGGCGGGGCGGTGGCCGACCTTCTGGGCGGCCTGCCCGACCAGGTGCCGGAGGCCTACGAGGCCGCCGACCCGGCGACCCGGATGAGGACCCGGCCCGCGTGCGAGGTCGTCGTCGTGCACGGTGACCGTGACGAGAACGTGCCGGTCGAGAGCAGCCGCGGGCTGCGGAACCGCTTCGACTGGCTGGACTACCGCGAGCTCGCCGGGGCCGACCACTTCGCGGTGATCGACCCGCTGTCCGAGACCTGGCCCGTCGTGCTCGACGCGCTCCGGTGAGGGACCCTGGAGGCATGAGCCCTCCGCGCCGGATCGCCGTGGTGGGCGCCGGACCGGCCGGCACGGCGCTCGCGCTCGGCCTGCTTCGGCAGGGGTACGACGTCACGCTGCTGTCGGACCGGACTGCCGACGAGGTGCGGGCCGGCTCCGTGACCTCCAGCCAGGTCATGTTCGAGTCGGCGCTGGACATCGAGTCCGCGCTCGGCATCGCCGACCTGCTCCCGACGGCACCCCCGATCGAGCGGATGTCCTACGAGACCCGCCGCCTCGGCGGGACCACCGCCGGCTTCACCACCCGGCTCCCGACGCCCGCCCGGTCCGTCGACCAGCGGGTGCGGCTGCCGCTGCTGCTCGAGGAGGTCGAGCGGCGCGGCGGCAAGGTGGTCACCCGGGTCGCGACCGTCGAGGACCTGGAGAGCCTCGCCGCCGCCCACGACCTGGTGGTGGTCTCGACCGGTCGCGGCGGTCTGGCGTCCCTGTTCCCCGTGGACGGCCCTCGTTCGCCGTACTCCTCGCCCCAGCGGATCGCGTCGCTGACGTACCTGCACGGCGTCACCCCGGACCCGGCCGGACCGGGGCTGCGCTACCACTGCGTCGAGGGGGTCGGCGAGTGCTTCACCGCTCCCGCGCTGACCGTGGACGGGCCGTGCGACGTGCTGGTGCTCGAGGCCGTCCCCGGCGGGCCGCTGGACGCCTGGGACGACGTCGACTCGCCCCTGTCGCATCTCGGGCGGCTCCGCGACCTCCTCGCGCAGCACTTCCCGGCGGAGGCGGCCCGCGTCGCGGACGCGTCCCTGGTCGACGACCGGTCGGTGCTGCTCGGCCGGATCACCCCCGTCGTACGACGTCCTGTCGGCGTCCTCCCGTCGGGTGCGGCCGTGCTCGGGATGGCCGACGTGCTGGTGCTCAACGACCCGCTCACCAGCCAGGGAGCCAACAACGCCACGAAGTCGGCGTCGTTCTACCTCGAGGCGATCGCGGCCCACAGCGGGCCCTTCGACGCGGCGTGGATGGAGCGCACCTTCGACAACTTCTGGCGGGGCTGGGCGCAGTGGGCCACCGAGTGGACGAACTCGTGGCTGCGGCCGTCCCTGCCGCACCAGCGTGCGGTCGTCGAGGCGGCAGGCCGGCTGCCCTCGGTCGCGGAGCGGATCGCCGCCGGCTTCGACGACGCGCGGCTGTTCTCCCCGTGGTGGTTCGACCCCGCCGAGACCGTTGCGTTCCTGGCCGCCGAGGAGTCCACCGCGGTGTCGCGCTTCGACGCCCGCGACCTGCGCCGGGCGCTCGGGCAGTACGCCACCGGCGTCACCGTGGTGACCACCGTCGACGAAGCCGGCACGCAGTTCGGGATGACCGCCAACTCGTTCACGTCGGTGTCGCTCAACCCACCGCTCGTGCTCTGGGCCGCAGCGAAGTCCTCGCCGTCGCTTGTCGGCTTCGAGACCTCCGAGCGGTTCGCGGTCAACGTGCTCGCCTCGGACCAGCACCACCTCTCGCGACAGTTCTCCGCCTCCGGCACCGACAAGTTCGTGGGAGTACGGCTGCGGCCGGGCGACCTGCCGCTGCTCGAGGGCACCGTCGCGTCCTTCGTCTGCCGACGGCTGCCCGGCTCCTCGGGTCGCGTCGACGCCGGCGACCACGTGGTGTACCTCGGCGAGATCGAGGCCTACGACGCCCCCGGTGGCGAGCCGCTGGTCTTCCACTCGGGGTTCTACCGGGTCGCCACGAAGCACCCCGACCTCTAGCCGGGCAGAGGTGGTTTACCAAGGTATGCCGAATGTTTCACGCCTCCCACGGCATGCATTCCATGGGAGGCGTGAAACTTTCCCGGGAAGTAGCGCACCTCGGCATCACGCAGGCCGCGATCGTCGTACGCGAGAACGGCTGACTCCCGCGACGGTCGAAGGGCCGCCGTACGGCGTCCAGGGGCTGCTTCCCACGGATGTTTCACGCTTCCCTCGGCATGCATTCGATGGGAAGCATGAGAAAGCCTGCATCCCCTGGTAAACCACCGGGGCGCGGAACAGGGGCGGAACAGGGCGGCCAGGCCGCCGCATCAGCGCAGCGGTGGCTCGGTCTTCTCGCGGACCTCGTCCTCGGTGACGCCGGGGGCCAGCTCGACCAGGGAGAGCCCGCCACCCTCGCCGGTGAGCGGGTCCGCGGGGTCGACGTCGATCACGGCGAGGTCGGTGATGATCCGCTGCACGACGCCCTTGCCGGTGTAGGGCAGCGAGCACTCCTCGACGATCTTGTACGAGCCGTCCTTGGCGACGTGCTCCATCAGCACGATCACCCGCTTGGCGCCGTGCACGAGGTCCATCGCGCCGCCCATCCCCTTGACCATCTTGCCGGGGATCATCCAGTTGGCGATGTCGCCCTTCGCGGAGACCTGCATGGCGCCGAGGATCGCGGCGTCGATCTTGCCGCCGCGGATCATCCCGAACGACGTCGCGGAGTCGAAGAACGACGCGCCCTTGCGCAGGGTGACGGTCTCCTTGCCGGCGTTGATCAGGTCCGGGTCCTCCTCGCCCTCGAAGGGGTAGGCCCCCACGCCGAGGATGCCGTTCTCGGACTGCAGCACCAGCTCCACGTCGTCGGCGACGTAGTTGGGCACCAGCGTCGGCAGCCCGATCCCGAGGTTGACGTACGACCCGTCCTCGAGCTCGGAGGCCGCCCGCGCGGCCATCTCCTCCCGCGACCAGCCGGTTCTCGAGCCTGTCGAGAGGCTCATGCGGAGGCCCCTTCCCGTGGACGCGTGGTGCGCTTCTCGATGTCCTTGGCCGCGGCCTGCTCCCCGGTCAGCGGCACCACCCTCTGCACGAACACACCCGGGGTGTGCACGGCGTCGGGCTCGATCTCCCCGGGCTCGACCAGGTGCTCCACCTCGGCGATGGTCACCCGGCCGCACATCGCGGCCAGCGGGTTGAAGTTGCGCGCGGACTGCCGGTAGACGAGGTTGCCGTGCCGGTCGCCCTTCCAGGCCCGCACCAGACCGAAGTCGGCCACGATCGCCTCCTCGAGCACGAACTCCTTCTCGCCCTCTGCGGTCTGGAACCGGCGGACCTCCTTGGCCGGGGAGGCCACCACCACGTTCCCCGACTCGTCGTACCGCCACGGCAGGCCGCCCTCCGCGACCTGCGTGCCCACACCGGTGGCGGTGAAGAACGCCCGGATCCCCGAGCCACCGGCCCGCATCCGCTCCGCCAACGAACCCTGCGGGGTCAGCTCCACCTCCAGCTCACCGTGCAAGTACTGCCGGGCGAACTCCTTGTTCTCTCCCACGTAGGAGGAGATCATCCGGCGGATCCGCCGGGCGAACAGCAACCGCCCCAGCCCCGCCTCGTCGACACCGCAGTTGTTCGACACCGCCTCCAGCTGGTCGGCGCCCTGCTCCAGCAGCGCCTCGATCAGCACCACGGGGATGCCGCACAGCCCGAACCCGCCCACCGCGATCGTCGAGCCGCTCGCGACGTCGGCGACCGCCTCGGCCGCGGACGCGACCACCTTGTCCACGAATGACCTCCCTGCTGCGCGCCGCACGGCCCGCATCGCCACCCTAGATCCCGCGATGATTGCCGTCACACCGGCGTGTACGGCGGCCCCGGTCGGGGCACTCTCCGACGCGTGACCTCCACACAGCACGAGGGCGACTGGGACGGCGTGCGGCTGCACATCGTCACCGGCAAGGGCGGCACCGGGAAGACGACGGTGGCCGCCGCGCTCGGCCTCGCGCTGGCGTCCCGCGGCAAGACCGTCCTGCTGTGCGAGGTCGAGGGGCGCCAAGGCATCGCGCAGCTGTTCGACGTCCCACCGCTGCCCTACGAGGAGCGCCGGGTCGTCGGCGGCCCGAACGACGGCGGCGACCTCTATGCGCTGGCGATCGACACCGAGGCGGCCCTGCTGGAGTACCTCGCGATGTACTACCGGCTCGGCCGCGCCGGCAAGGCGCTGGACCGGTTCGGCGTCATCGACTTCGCCACCACCATCGCACCGGGCGTGCGCGACGTGCTGCTCACCGGCAAGGTCTACGAGGCCGTCAACCGGAACCGGCGCACCAAGAACGCCCGGAAGTACGACGCGGTCGTCCTTGACGCGCCCCCCACCGGCCGCATCGCCCAGTTCCTCAACGTGAACAGCGAGCTGGCCGGACTGGCGAAGGTCGGCCCGATCCGCAGCCAGGCCGACACGGTGACCACGCTGCTGCGGTCACGGCGCACGGCCGTGCACCTGGTCACGCTGCTGGAGGACATGCCCGTGCAGGAGACGATCGACGGCATCGAGGAGCTGCGGCACGACCGGCTCCCGGTCGGCGGGGTCGTGGTGAACCTCGCCCGGCCGGCGGAGCTCGACGACGAGGAGCGGGCGCTGGCCCGGACCGGCAGCGTCGACGCCACCGCGGTGCGGCGGAACCTGGAGGCCGTCGGGGTCCGCGCGAGCACGGCGCTGGTGGACGGGCTACTGGCCGAGGCGCGCGAGCACGTGGAGCGGCGCGACCTCGAGGACGGGCAGCGCAAGCGGCTGAGCACCCTCGACGTGCCCCGATACGAGCTGCCCCGGCTGCCCGACGGCGTCGACCTCGGCGGCCTCTACGAGCTCGCCGCCCACCTCTGCCGACAGGGCATGGCATGAAGACCAATCCACGAAGCCGCTCGAAGACCCGCGTCGGACCGCTCGTCGCGACGCCCGACGACGCCCCCGACCTCGACGTCGACGCCCTGCTGGCCGACCGCTCCGTCGGCATCATCGTGTGCTGCGGGTCCGGCGGCGTCGGCAAGACGACCACCTCCGCGGCGCTGGCGCTGAGAGCGGCCGAGCAGGGCCGCAACGCGGTGGTGCTCACGATCGACCCGGCCCGGCGGCTGGCCCAGTCGATGGGCATCGAGAAGCTCGACAACGTCCCGCGGCCGGTGCCGGGCGTCTCGCAGGGCTCGACCACGCGAGCAGCGGGGTCGCTCGACGCGATGATGCTCGACATGAAGCGGACCTTCGACGAGGTCGTCGAGAGCCAGGCGAACCCGGAGAAGGCCGCGCAGATCCTGGCCAACCCGTTCTACGTGGCCCTGTCCAGCTCCTTCGCCGGCACCCAGGAGTACATGGCGATGGAGAAGCTCGGCCAGCTGCACGCGGAGTCGCAGGAGACCGGCCGCTACGACCTCATCGTCGTGGACACCCCGCCGTCCCGCTCGGCGCTGGACTTCCTCGACTCGCCCGAGCGGCTCTCGAGCTTCCTCGACGGCCGGTTCATCCGGCTGCTGCTCGCCCCGGCGAAGGGCCCGGCGCGGCTGATGACCGCCGGGTTCGGGATGATGACCGGCGCTCTGGGCAAGGTGCTCGGCACGCAGATGCTCAGCGACGTGCAGACGTTCGTCGCCGCGTTCGACACGCTGTTCGGCGGCTTCCGGCAGCGGGCCCAGCGGACCTACCGGCTGCTGCAGGACGAGGGGACCGCGTTCCTCGTCGTCGCGGCGCCGGAGCCGGACGCGCTGCGCGAAGCGGCGTACTTCGTCGAGCGGCTGCACGAGGAGCGGATGCCGCTCGCCGGGCTGGTCCTGAACCGGGCGAGCCGGATGCCGCCGGGCGGCCTGTCGGCCGAGCAGGCGCTCGCCGCGGCCGAGCGACTGGACACCGAGGCCGAGGAGTCAGCCGCGTCCGGCCCGGGCGACGGCGAGGCCGGCCTGGCCGCCGGCCTGCTGCGGCTGCACGCCGGGCGCATGCGGATCGTCGCCCGTGAGAACCGGCTGCGGCAGCGGTTCAGCGCCGCGCACCCGCACGTCCCCACGGCCGTCGTGCCCGCCCTGTCCACGGACGTGCACGACCTCGACGGGCTCCGGCTCATCGGCGACCTGCTCGCGCAGGGCGCCTGACGGGGTCGTTGCCCGGTCAGCGCCGGTCAGGCGGAGACGGCCTGGCTGGTCGCCGACGCGGCGACAGCGGCCTCGTGGTCGAGCATGGCGGTCTCGAGCAGCCGGCGCCACGAGGTGACGTTCGGCCGGCGGCGCAGCAGCGCACGGCGCTCACGCTCCGTCATACCGCCCCACACGCCCCACTCGATCTGGTTGTCGAGCGCCTCGGCCAGGCACTCGGTGCGCACCGGGCATGCGGCGCACAGCTGCTTGGCGCGGTTCTGCGCGGCACCCCGCACGAACAGCTCGTCCGGCTGCGCGTTGTTGCACAGTCCCTTGCCGGCCCAGTCCTCGTTCCACATCGGCCTTCGTCCCTTCCGAGAAGGGCCCACCTCCCAGCGGGCCATCGCGAGTCAATCCCCACGTAGAAAGGTAAAGACCGGCAACCTCGCGAAACAGACACGGAGGGAGCAACTTCGGATGACGATTTTGGACTAGCCGCGACAGCCGAACGGCTGCCAAGTGCCGCTGAAGAGCCCTCAGGAGGTTCCTCGAGGGCTCTACAGTCCCAGGGACAACGCGTTCGCGCAGGCGAATGGCCCGAAATGACTACGTGGGCGTGACCCGGCCGCCACGCCGTAGGACGGGCGGGTGCGTGACATGCGGGGGGCGGTGCGCTAGAGCCGTCCGGTCGGAGCCGTCCCGTACGCTGGACGCCATGTCTGCGCGCAGATCCGACCGACTTGGACCTGCCGGCGTGGTGTCGCACCTGGGGGTCATGGTGGCTGTCGCCGCCGTGATGGGTGTGCTCACCGCCGGCCTGGCGATGCCGTTCGCCGCCGTGTCGGGGCTGACCAGCAGCGCGGTGTCGAAGAACCTGAACAAGATCCCGGCGAACCTGGTCGCCGAGCCGCTGGCCCAGCGAACCAGGCTGCTGG
>Ga0308175_100003533_pt1 | contig 10850 bp, 9 predicted proteins | sample PhyCR1_3_FD_203893 | JGI IMG/M metagenome (GOLD analysis project Ga0308175, IMG submission 203893) | Soil microbial communities from UC Gill Tract Community Farm, Albany, California, United States - DLSLS.C.R1 | ecosystem: Environmental > Terrestrial > Soil > Agricultural land | place: USA...
CAGTAAAGCCGTTCAGAATTTTGTTCCAGGCATCCCGTTCTGGATACTGGCGCCGCTATTTGCAACCCTGTTCACGTGGCTCAACCTGCGAGGCATTCAGACGTCAGCGCGCGTGAACCGCTGGTTGACGTTTGTTATGGGCGCAGTCATCCTGTTGTTTCTTATCTGGACCGTGAACTATATGCTTCACCAGCCAAGCATCACGGGCACTAAGTTGTTGCGTCCCTTCTACGATCCCGACACCTTCTCCTGGCGCTTGCTTTCTTCTGGTACAGCAATCGCGGTCCTGACCTACATCGGCTTCGATAGTGTGTCGACGCTCGCAGAAGAAGTGGAGGATCCCCGACGTACAGTCCTGCTTGCGACTGTGTTCACGTGCCTGATTACGGGGGTTCTGGCATCTGTCGAAGTGTACGCTGCCCAGTTGATCTGGCCGGATTACCAAAACTTTCCGGATGTGGACACTGCTTTCGTCTGGGTAGGCAAGCGCGCGGGAGGACCAGTGCTATTTGCGGTACTGAATCTGACGCTGCTGCTTGCCACCGTGGGATCGGGGTTTGCTTCTCAACTCGCCGCAGCGCGTTTGCTCTTCAGCATGGGACGTGACAACGTGCTGCCGAAGCGGTTCTTCGGCACGCTCGATCCGGCAAGGTCGATTCCCCAAAACAACATCCTTTTGATTGGATTCCTGACATTAGTGGGGGCGCTATTGCTCAGCTACGAACTGGGAGCGGAGTTGTTGAACTTTGGCGCCTTTATAGCGTTTATGGGAGTTAACCTTGCGGCGTTTGCGCACTACTGCGTAAGGCTCAGGCAGCGGACCTGGACTGATTGGGTGCCGCCTGTGGCGGGTTTTGTCGTCTGTTTATTCATCTGGCTCCACCTGAGCATCCTGGCAAAGATCGCTGGTGCAAGCTGGCTCGTGGTCGGTGTCGCCTATGGCTTGGCAAAAGGACTTTTCAAACGGGCTCGCTGACACTGACCGGATCCGAAGGCAGTTTAGATTCAAATCTGAAGCTGCAGCAATCGTGCGGCGTTTTCAGCGTAGATCTTTCTAAGAATGGCTTGTGATAGGCCCAATCCGGAGATCCTCCACCGCCCTTGAGGTGGTGTTAGCGCCGGAGCGTAGTCGAAATATTCGTCGTCCGTTTCGAGAAAGCGGAAGTAGATTTCGTATAGCTGATCGTTGAAGATTTGCTGTGGCGTGCTTGTGCCGCGTGGAATAGCATCAGTGCCAAACAAGATGCGGTCCTGATACTTGTCAACAAATTTGGCTGCGGCGCGTGGCTGGCGTCCGAGTTCTCCTATTCTCGCCGCGATTTCGACATGCATGTTCGGGTGAGCGTCGAGGCATTCGGAAACGTAGGGCAAATCTTCGGAATCGGCTACGTGAAGGCAGATAAACTGGGTGCGGGGATGACGGCGCATCACGTTTCGGCGGGCTTCCTGAATTTCGCGGTTGGAAGGAAAATCGCGGCCATAATATGACCAGTCAGGATGGGCGTGTAATTCCTCCCATCGTTCGTTAAAGCGGTCAATCGGAAGGAAGAACGCTTCCGGATCCGAAGAGTGAATCGCAACGGGCATGTTCAGCGAACCAACGGCTTCCCACATGGCGTCGAAGCGTTTGTCGTCCACAGGGACGAGCGGACCGGACGTGACCTTCTCTCGCAGGCTAAGTCCAAGGGTTTTGAGAACTTTGAGACCGCGGGCACCACGACGGTGAGCATCCGCAATCAAATCGGCCTGCACTTTGGAGTAGTCGGAATCGGCGGCTTTGCTCCAGGCCGGTTCCGTAAATGCGAGAAAGCGGCCGGCATGCGCGGTCTGCAGCTTGTCGATGGCTTGCTGCAGATTCTCGCCATAGCCGCTCGTCAGGTTGACCAGCATTCGGATGTTCTTCCGGTCCATAACCTCCAGGCATTCCTCCGGCGTAGCAGCGAAGCGTATTGTGCCCGGCCCATTCAGACCTCCTGCATGCGTGATGTGCGTGTGGATGTCAATTAGAGGGAACGCGGCACGAGGTACGTGCGTTTCCTTCACGTGAAGCATGCTGCGCGGTTGATACTGCTCGACGGGCAAATCCTGCTTCGATACCGGAGCCGACTGGTTTGCCGGGAGAGAAGGATGCGCGCTACCCAAGACAGCCGCGCCAAGCGAAGTTACGAGGTCTCTGCGATTCATTGCTAAGGAGCTTATCCACTGTAATACGTGCGTTCAACAAAAGGGGCAGACTCATCAGCGAAGAGCTATGCGGATCCGCATATTTAAAGGCTAAGATCTTATGGCCTGCGAGTGGAGAGTCCGACCACTCTGAACAGCAACGTTACTGGTGCGAATAGAGCCGCAGGGACTTGGAGAAAACCTTGCATGCAAGATGGTCGCGCCCTCTTCGTTTTTCCCCGGCACGGCTTTGCTCCTCAACGGGGCATGTTTTCTCCTGGAAGGTAATGCTCGTCGGTGACATGTTCCAGCCACTCAACCACCTTTCCGTTGACTTTTTCTTGGATGGCGATGTGCGTCATACTGTTGGTCGCGGTTGCTCCGTGCCAGTGTTTTTCACCGGGGGCGAACCAGACCACATCCCCGGGTCGAATCTCCTCGACAGGCCCTCCGTCGCGCTGCACCCAGCCGTACCCGGCAGTGACGATGAGCGTTTGCCCCAGTGGATGTGTATGCCAAGCTGTGCGTGCACCTGGCTCGAAGGTTACGCTCGCGCTTTGCACCAATGCCGGATCGGGCGTCTGGAAAAGCGGATCGATGCGCACATTACCCGTGAACCACTCGGAAGGCCCTTTTGCGGATGGCTGTGACCCAGCCCGTTTGATTTCCATCTTGTTACTCCTGTTCTGATGGTTCACTTCGGCGATCTTGCTTCATACATTGCGCACCGCAGCGAGGCAGAATGTTCTGCGCTCGATCGGGAGGAGCCCTCGAAAGAAATAAAGAACATCATCACCTTCCGCCCCCTCAAGAGGTATCCTTGGCGGCGCCCGACGGATTATTATTCCGGACGCCTCAGCGCTCATTCATATTACTAGCCGCGGGGTGTCACCTTTACCGTCGCAGAGCGCGCACGATTGCCGATCATCGGATTCAGATACGGGCTCTTCTCGTACTTCGTCCGATACGCCTCATCGATGCAAATCGTTAATAAGACCGTCAACCGGTTCGAAGCTGACCCCCGTCGTCAAACCACCTGCAGTGATCCGGCCGGCCTTCTGTGCGATGGCGGATTGGTACCAAGACGAGTTTTGCCCGTTGTACGCGCGCACGAACAGTTCGCCATCGAGGACAACGGACCAAATCCAGGTCGGTGTACCGTAAGTGGTCCCGTCCCCCCGAAGCTGTGAGATGTGCAGGTCGTTAGTCTCTGCGAGACTCCGTAGTTCCTCCTCTGAGCAGTTCGCCATGACTTCCTTCTTGCTGTCAGAGTTGCAGCAGCGTTTTGATCGCGCGGCGCTCATCCATCGCCAGGTACCCTTCCGCAACCTCACTGAGGGGCAGCGTCAAATCGAATACCTTCCCAGGGTTAATCTTCTCGTCAAGAACCAGCTCGATCAATTTAGGCAGGTAACGGCGCACCGGAGCCGGGCCGCCATGAAGATGCACGTGCGCGAAGAACAGACCCGCTCCGTCGAGAGTTACGCTGTGCGGAACGCCAACGTAACTCACAAAACCGCCGGGACGTGCGGAACGGATGGCCTGCATCATCGATTCCTGTGTTCCGACACACTCGAGTACAGAATCAGCACCGATGCCATTCGTCAACTCTTTGATTCGCTCAACGCCCTCGTCACCGCGTTCGGCCACGATGTCGGTTGCTCCAAACTCGCGCGCGAGTTTTTGCCGTGATTCGTGGCGGCTCATAGCCATGATCCGCTCAGCGCCCATTTGCTTCGCAGAAAGGACAGCCAGCAGACCAACCGCCCCATCACCCACGACCACCGCTGTGCTGCCAGGTTTTACATTCGCGCCGTCGGCGGCGAACCAACCCGTGCCCAGCACGTCTGATGTCGTCAGCAGACTCGGCACCAGCTCTTTAGGAGGAAACTCGCGCGTTGGTACCAGTGTGCCGTCCGCAAGTGGAACACGCAAGACGGGAGCTTGCGCAGTTGTCATGAATTCGCGTTGCAAGCATGACGATTGATAACCGTGATGACAAATGACACAAGTGTTGTCGGAAGCAGCAAAGGAGCCAACCACGAACTGACCTGGCTTAATGTTCTGGACTTCTTTCCCGACCTCTTCAACAATCCCGCAGTACTCGTGCCCCATTGGGGTCGGCGGTTCTGCAAAGAAGCCGATCCCTCGGAAAGGCCAGAGGTCCGAGCCGCAGATGCATGTCGCCGAGAGCCGCAGGATCGCGTCTGTTGGCTTTTCAATTTTCGGATCCGGGCGTTCTTCGAATCGAACATCGCGCGCCCCGTAAAGAATAGTTGCTTTCATGTTTGATTGCCTTAGACGACCGTCATGCCGCCATCAACCGTAAGTGCGTGGCCGACTACGTAGCTGGCCCCGGGGCTGCACAGCCACAGCACTGCCGCCGCTATCTCCTCCGGCCTGCCTGCGCGGCCGAGAGGAACTTGCCTGGCTATCTCGTCATACGCCTGTTCGCTGCCGCTGACCACGTCGCGGGCGACCTGCGTGTCTATCAAACCCGGATTCACCGCGTTTACACGGATTCCGTAGCTGACGTATTCCAAAGCAGCCGTCCGCGTCAGCCCAACGACGCCATGCTTCGAGGCGATGTAGGAACCAATTCCAGGGTTACCGGTCAGCGCTCCGACGGAGGCGTTGTTCACAATCGCGCCGCTGCCCTGGCGTTCCATCTGGTGCAGTTCGTACTTCATGCAACTCCACACGCCACGCAAATTGATCCCGATCACGCGGTCCCAGTCCTCGCGCGTGTTCTCGCCTGTGCGCGCGATACGAGCCATCACACCTGCGTTGTTGAATGCGGCGTCAAGCCGGCCAAACTCGGCAACTGTTCGTTCCACCATCGCCGCTACTTGGGCGTCGTTGCTCACATCGCACCGGACAGCCATCGCCTTATGACCGGCAGCTACAAGCTTCTGGGCTTCGGCGTTTACCAACTCCTCTCTCACATCCGCGAGCACGACGGAAGCGCCTGCGTCCGCGAATGCTCGCGCGGTCGCCAGCCCCATCCCGGAGGATGCACCGGTCAGAGCGCGACTTTGCCGTCGAAGTTCAATGCGTTGTTCCTCATATTGCTAAGCCTTCCTTCTTCTGATGCCTTCGGCTCGCACAACCAGCCTTGAAGAGAACGTGCCCCTCAGCGCTGCGCTGGGATGCAAAGTGAGGCGCATCGACCTTGCGTTAATGGATGCTTTGCCACTCAGAAGTGCGCCACTCGCCTGGCGAGGTCCCTTCCCACTTGTGAAACGCTCGGATAAACGAATTGGGATCCTCATACCCAAGCAAGTATGCGGTTTCGTTCAATTCAAGCGAGGGCTGCCGCAAATAGTGCTGTGCCATCTCATGACGCGCCTCTTCCATCAATGTGTGAAACGTAGCGCCTTCTTCGAGCAGCTTCCGCTGCAGCGTGCGAGCGCTCATGCGCAACTCCACCGCAACATCTTCCAATCGGGGTCGCTGGCCGGCGAGCGAACGCTTCAGGATGCCCTTCGCCTGCTCCCGAAGAGACCGGTCTGCCAGACGCTGCTTCAGCTCGGCTTCGAGCTGTGGAGCAATGGCCTCGAGCAGATCCGGGTTGTGCGTAATGAATCGCTGATCAAGGTCTTCCACCCGAAAGAAAAGCCGATTCTGCCGCGCGCCAAACTCTACGGGACAGTCAAAAAAGTGCTCGTACCTCTGTTTAGCTCCACCACGGCGGCGCAATTCGACGCGCAATGGATGAATACTGCGGCCGATTCCGCGCCGCCCGATTGTCACAGTCCACGCAAAGCAACTATCGATCCAAATGGGTGACTCGGTAATCTCGGCCAAAAGCCAGACAAATTCAATGGCACACTCGTTCCCGCGTTCTACCATCCGGATTTCTTGCGGTGAGGTGAGCCTTTTATATCGGGCCACCCGGTTCAGCGCGTCCCGAAACGAGCGAGTGAATAGTGCGGCAATCGCGATCGGACTGTAGTACTCAGGCCGCTCCTCGGCTCCAAGCTTCAGCCCGATCGCTCCGTCGCCACTGACCTCCGATATAGCGTTGTACAGGGCGCGCATTTCCTCAGTCGTAAGCCAGATACGGCTTTGTTGGAATAGCTCCGAGGGCAATGCCGCAAGTCTCAACACAGCATTTACTGAAATCCCTAGCTCTTCCAGCTGTCGCCGTAGTACGGAGAGAACCCGAAAACGATCCGCCATTTATCAAGCAAAAAAGTCTGCGACTCTCTTGCGTCCTCAGCTTCAGTCTAGACGGCGGCGGCCGCCTGAGTCACTCGCAGGTCGCGCCAAAGAGCTCGCAAAAGGCGTCACTGCACCGCCCTGATAACCAAAGCCGCATCGGGAATCCGGTCTTTTTCAAACTTCGTGGTACAGGCGGTATTGTTCGTCACGGATTTCGGGGAAGGCGCGGAAGGTCACTGGAGCGGCAGCTGACTGCACCCTCCACTCGCGCCCAGCGTGCGCCTGTTGTGACGCTTTCAAGAGTTGTGCTCGAGTGAAACGGCTCTGAGGCGAGTTGACGGCAAACAACGCGAGCGGACCAAAGAGAAGCGCGATCGTATTCGGGTGCTCCGCATCCACCTGTTCGAGGCGTAACGGCCGCTCGATACTGTATTCAAGGACATCTCCGCCTTTCCATTCGCGGTGCAGCGCACAGAAGCTTCCGGGCTGAACTTGCACACCAGCCCTCCGCCCGTTTACCGATATAGTCGTCCCGGGCCCCGCCCATTCCGGCACCCGCAAATAGAGGGTGAAACTATCCGGGCGCTCCGCCTGCACGCGGATACTGATGTCTGGGCTGTACGGATAATCGGTCTTTTGCTCCAGCAGAATGCGCGATGAGCCTCGTTTCCAGCTCAGGCGGGACGGAACGAACAGGTTCACATACACACCATCGGGAGCATCGAAATAGCAACTGATGCCATAGTCTGCCGTGATCTGTGGAAAGGTGCCGGAACAACATGGCCACTGTTCGGGATAGTAGACCTTGGAACCGTCGTTATTGTAGTCCGAGTAGTAAAAGCTGAATCCATCGCGCCGGAGCGGTTTGACACCCAGGATGGTGTTGTACAGAACCTTTTCCATGCTGTCGCCGTAACGGCTGTCGCCGGTGATACAGGTGAGATACCGCGCGATCTTAAAATGCCCATAAGCTCCGCAAGGAGTTTCGAAGCTTGCGTGTGTGGTCGTCAGGCTCTTACCCAGTGTCCCGCTACCCGGCTTACAGAAGGCCTCATTCGGACCCCAGCCACCCGTGGCGAAACTTTGCGCAAGGACGAATCCAAAGCCGTTTCGAGCCGCGCGCAGATGTTTCTCGCTGCCGAGAACGATATACGCCTGACTAGCCGAGCAGAGGGCGTTGACGTGGCTGTAAGCATGCCTGCCCGGCAACACATTTTGACCCTCCGCGAGCGGATCAAAGTAGTCGCGATCCAGAAGGAAGCGCTGTGCGAGTTCCAGATACCGCCGATCTCCGCTGCGTTTGTGAGCGAGAAAGAGGTTCTCCGGCAGCGTATAGCTCTCATCCCACGTCCACGAGATGTTCTTGTGCGGCCTATCCGCCATTTCGGCACGCGTCAGAGCTTTCGAAGGCAAATAGGGCAGCACCGCATCGGTTGCGCGAGCAAGAACGGAGAGCGCTTCAGGATCACGGGCAAACTCATGGGCATCGATCAATCCGCAGTTGCTCTTATCGAAGGTATAGGCGGGCAGTGGGTATTCGGTGTAAAACTTCGGGCTGACCGCCTGGCCGAAACCGCGCACGAGCCGATTTACTTTGGCGCGAGTCGGAGCATCGCCGGTCACCGCGTAAGCTCGCGCGAGTCCCGAGAGATACTGCCCAAATGAGTGGCCCGGAATGTAGCCGGTCATGTTATTCGGTGGATCGAATTCGTCTGACCAGCTATACCAACCGCGCATGTCTTCGCCTGGTGCCAGAAGACCTGCGGCCTGGCGGAACGGTTTCAATAGCGCATCCTCATTTAGCGCCAGAAAGAAAGAGTGGTTGGCGCGGAACTGGTCCAGCATAGGGCCTTCCAGCAGCTCGACCCGGGAATACTCGAATTGACCGAGCTTCGTCTTTCCGCCACTGGGCCGGGCGGCGGCTTGGGCAAACCCGTGACCGTTCGGCACGGAGAGGCTCGCGGCCGCGCCGCTCGATTTCAGAAACGCTCGCCGAGAGAAGTTCATGGCCATACTATTAAACACCCGAGAACCTTGCTGGCATGCACGCGTATCTGCCAAGCGAATAACCGGGAGATCCGCTCAGCGAGCGGCAAAGTTCGGCACCAGCATGAGGTCGCTTTCCAGGCGATTTTGCTGCGCAAAGAGAATGGTTCGCTGGTCCGGCGACACCGCCATCCCGAGTTCCAGTGGCTTTCAGAGCCGCGATATAGGGCGGAAGCGTTGCGTCGTCAGATCGAAGAACCCTAACGCAAGCCCGCCATCCTCCATGTCGGAACGAATCAGGTACACACCAGAATCGCTGACCGCGTAAGCAGTACCCTTCGCTGCAATCGCGCCTTCGAATACCCTTGATTCGTCTCCGCTACTGGACGGCTGGCGCCAGAGGTCGAACGGTCCAGCCTTGACATAGTAAACGAACCGTCCGTTCGGGGACTCCAACGGTACCGGGCCTCCGCGTCGGGTTAGTTGAATCGGCACGCCTCCCGATGACGAAATCTTCCATACTTCGGGGCTGCCGGTGCGCCGCGAAGAGAACTAAATCCATTTCCCGTCTTGCGAATAGCTGGGATTGTAATCGTTTTGCGAGACCATGGGCATGGGGCTGACCTGTCCGGTTTTTGGATTCAAGAGACACAGCGACGCTGACGACTTGCTGCGCAGGTGGAAAACGATCGATCCTTCGTCGGGAGACCAGCGCGGGAAACCGCTCACCGTGCCATTGTTGTGGGTCATTTGTTGCGCATGCGAACCGTCGCTATCGGCATCCAGATTTCACTGTGTCCTGAACGCAGAGAACTAAAGGCGACCTGACGGCCATCCGGAGAGAATTGCGGGTTGTAGTCGATCAGACTGGTACTGGCCCAGCGATCGACCGATCGTGCTTCGAGGAGGTCGTGTAACTTCGCCGCCCAGATATTCGTAGTGATTGACTCCCGAGAGTAAACCAGCCTGGTTCCGTCCCGTGAAACATCCAGCGACAGACTTGTTTCCGACGTGACTGGAAGCGGGTCAGGGATGGCCCCGGGGCTCGACGGCACACGCCAGAGGCTAGGAATTCCTGGCATGTCATATCTGGCAAAGACCAGTGCGTCATCGTTTCGCGACCAAGCCGGTGTGCCGACCAGGCGTTCGAACGACGTCTTTCGCAGCGGCGCACCTGGCTCCATGGTTCTGGACAATGGCACGACATAGAGGTCGCCGCTGGTCCGGCCACAGTAGCGGACAAACCCCAGGCGAGTCCCGTCATGCGAGAACGTGGGCGACAGATCGTCGAAGTTTGGTGGAGGCCAGGTGAGGCGCCGGCGCGCCCGGTGACAACATCGAGAAGGTAGAGGCTCTGCGTACTGCCTACTTCTTGCGATTCGGTATAGACAAGATTCCGCGAGTCCGGCGACCAGGCCAACATTTTGAAGCGTGCGTAATAAGGGATGGGCGCTGCAAGTGTGGCGAGGCGTCGTGTCCTGGTGACATCTTGAGCCGGAGCAACTAAAATCTCCGCTTCCGTGCCGGAAAGCACCCTGATATACGCGATCGACCTGCCGTCCGGAGACCACGTTGGGCTCAGATCGTCGTGCGGATCATCGGTGAGGCGATTCAGGCGTCCCGAAGCGATCTCCTTTGTGTAGATGTCGAAGTTATGCTGCCCTTCGCCATCCCAGGCAAACACAATCTTTTCGCCGTCGGGTGAGAAAGAGGGGACAATTTCTGATCCGGCGAAAGTCGTGAGCGGCACAGAAGGCAGATACGCCTGCCGTGTCTGACTTCGAAATGCGGATACAAAGTAAGAGGCCGCCAGCATAACGGCCGTGACCAGGCACGCTGTGAGAAGCAAACCGCTGCGCGAAGCTCTTTGCTCTCGCCGGTGGATTACGGGCGTATTTAGGTTTGTTACCGGAGCCAGAAAACGGTAGCCCAGGCGCGGAACGGTCTCCAGATAACGAGGGCTTTGTGCGGAATCGCCGAGCGCATGGCGGATCTTCATGATGGCCGTGTTCAGGCTTTTATCGAAGTCGACGAAGGTGTCCGAAGGCCAGACCAGAGCTTTCAGTTGAGCTCGGGTGACAATGTTTCCCGACGCTTCCACCAGTGCGCCGAGCACTTTCAGCGGCTGCGACTGAAGGTGAACGCGCCGTCCGCTTTTCCGCAGAGTGTTATCCGCGAGATCAAGCTCGAAGCATCCGAATTGGACCGCTTTGCCCATTACATTGCCGGGTAACAGCCAAATAGTCGTGCTCGATTGTAACAGCAGACGCTTGATAAGTGAACCAGGTAATTGCATGTGCTGGACTTAGCCGTTGATATTCAATTTATGCGCGATCGATTGGAGCAGGATCGAGAACAAGGTATGAAAACGCATCATGTTCCTGTGCACACGAGCTGTTTCACTCTTACTTTTCATTTTTCCGATCTCGCTGTCTGCCCAGTCGCCTGGCAAAACATCGACAGGCAACCCGGTGATCGATTGGGGACGGGTCGCGACCGAGGCGGCGGAGGCGAATGGTCTGATCAATCTCCCGATT
>Ga0308175_100003534_pt1 | contig 10848 bp, 8 predicted proteins | sample PhyCR1_3_FD_203893 | JGI IMG/M metagenome (GOLD analysis project Ga0308175, IMG submission 203893) | Soil microbial communities from UC Gill Tract Community Farm, Albany, California, United States - DLSLS.C.R1 | ecosystem: Environmental > Terrestrial > Soil > Agricultural land | place: USA...
GCTGCCCTCGTCGTACGTCGCGGGGCTCAACGTGATGGTCCGGTCGCTGGTCGCCGGTCACCGGCCGGAGGTCCTCGGCGACCGCTCGCCCCGGGAGGTCCCGGTGGAGGGCGGGTACCTCTCGCTGGTGCCGACCCAGCTCCACCGTTGGCTCGACCACCCCGAGGACGCCCGAGCGCTGGCAGCGTTCGACGCCGTGCTCGTCGGCGGCGGTCCGGTCGATGCCGGGCTCAAGGACCGCGCCCGGGACGCCGGCGTCCGGCTGGTCGCGACGTACGGGATGGCGGAGACCTGTGGCGGGTGCGTCTACGACGGGCTGCCGCTCGACGGGGTCGGTCTGGCGCTGGCGACCGACGGGCGGGTGCGACTCACCGGGCCCACCCTGTTCGACGGCTACCTGGACGACCCGGCGGCGACCGCCGAGGTGCTCGTCGACGGATGGTTCCACACCTCCGACGCCGGCCGGCTGGACGAGGACGGCCGCCTGCAGGTCCTCGGTCGCCTCGACGACATGGTGGTCAGCGGCGGCGTCAACGTCCCGGCCGGTGCCGTGGCGTCGCGACTCCGGGAGCACCCACGGGTCCTGGCGGCGGAGGTCACCGGGGTGCGCGACCCCGAGTGGGGTAACCGGGTGGTCGCCGTCGTCGCGCTGGTCGAGCCGACCGACACCCTCACCCTCGACGAGGTGCGCGAGTGGGTCGGGCAGACGCACCCTCGGTCGTGGGCGCCGCGTGAGGTGGTCGTGGTGCCTGCGCTGCCGATGCTCGCCAACGGCAAGGTCGACCGGCTGGCGGTGCGCTCGCTCGTGGGGGACGGCTCGTGAGGGTGTTCGCGATCCCCATGACGACGCGCTTCCGGGGCATCACGGTGCGGGAAGGTGTCCTGGTCGAGGGCGTCGGGGGCTGGGGCGAGTGGAGCCCCTTCCTGGAGTACCCACCCGAGGTGGCCGAGCCGTGGCTGCGCTGCGCGGAGGAGGCGGCGGCCGGCGACTGGCCGGAGCCCGTCCGTGGCGTCGTACCGGTCAACGCGACGGTGCCGGTGGTCGCGCCGGACGCGGCGCACGCCCTGGTACGCCGGTCGGGATGCACGACTGCGAAGGTGAAGGTCGCCGAGCCGGGGACGCCGCTGGCCGACGACCTCGCCCGCGTCGAGGCTGTGCACGACGCGCTGGGTGCGTCGGGAAGGCTCCGCGTCGACGCGAACGGTGCCTGGTCGGTCGACCGAGCGGTGGCCGCGATCAAGGAGCTGGACCGGGCCGCCGGCGGGCTCGAGTACGTCGAGCAGCCGTGCGCGACGGTCGAGGAGCTGGCCGCCGTACGTCGCCGCGTCGGCGTGCCGATCGCAGCGGACGAGTCGATCCGGCGTGCCGACGACCCCTACCGGGTGCGTGACCTGGAGGCCGCAGACGTCGCGGTGCTGAAGGTGCAGCCGCTCGGCGGGGTCCGCGCCTGCCTGCGGATCGCCGAGGACGTCGGCCTGCCGGTCGTGGTCTCGTCGGCGCTGGAGACCTCGGTCGGTCTGGCCGCGGGCGTGGCGCTGGCAGCGGCCCTGCCGACCCTCGACCACGCCTGTGGGCTGGCCACCCGGGCCCTCCTCACCGCGGACGTGGCGTCACCGGAGCTGGTGCCGGTCAACGGCGAGCTGCGCGTCGGCGTACCGACCGTCGTGCCCGCCCTCGTCGACGCCGTCGCCGCGCATCCCGACCGGGTGGCGTGGTGGGAACGGCGGTTGGCCGCCGTCCGGGCGGTGCGAAAGGCTCAGGGATCGTGAACGACGCCACCGCCCTGGCCCGTGCCGTCGTCGGGCACCTCGTCGAGCAGGGGATCGGTGAGATCGTGCTGGCACCCGGCTCCCGCAACGCGCCCCTGGCCTTCGCGGCGTACGACGCGGCCGAGACCGGGCTGGTCCGGCTCCACACCCGGTTCGACGAGCGCTCGGCGGGCTTCCTGGCGCTGGGCCTGACCAAGGTCGGCTCCGCGGCCGCGGTGATGTGCACGTCGGGGACCGCCGTCGCCAACCTCCACCCGGCGATGCTCGAGGCCGCGCACTCCGGAGTGAACCTGGTGGCGGTGACCGCCGACCGCCCCGCCCGCCTCCGCGGGACCGGCGCCAACCAGACCACAGACCAGCGGGGCGTCTTCGGTCCGCTCGTCCCGACGGTCGACGTCACGGGTGGCTCCTACCCGGAGGAGGACACGCGTCTCGGTGGACCGGCGGCGCCGCTCGGGTCCGTGGTGCACCTCAACGTGTGCTTCGACGACCCGCTGACGCCGGGCGACCGCTGGGCCCCCGCCGTGGAGCCCGGCCACTGGGTCACGGGTCCGGTGGCGCGGCTCCCGCTCCGGTCGATCCCGCCCGGCCCGCGGACGGTGGTGGTCGCCGGTGACGACAGCGGGCCGCCCGCGCGGATGCTGGCCGAGCGTGCCAACTGGCCCTTGCTGGCCGAGCCCTCCAGCGGGTCCCGCACCGGCACCCATGCGATCCGGACCTACCGGCTGCTGCTCGGCACACGTCTGGCGGACGAGGTCGAGCGCGTGGTGGTGTTCGGGCATCCGACCCTGTCGCGCCCGGTCTCGCGCCTGCTCGCCCGGCCCGACGTCGAGGTCTGGAGTGTCCACGGGAGCGGTGTCTGGGCTCGCCGCCCGTTCGCGGTCGACCACGAGGAGTGGCACCTCACGGTGGACGCGGACCCCGACACCGCATGGCTGGACCGCTGGCGGGACGCCGACGCCCGGGTGGGCCGGGACCTCGACGCGCTGCTCGCCGCCGAGCCCGGCCTCACGGCGTACGACGTCGCCGGCGCGGTCGCCCGGGCTCTCCCGGGCGAGGGGCTGCTCGTGGTCGGCGCCTCGAACCCGATCCGGGACCTCGACCTGATGGTGCCGCGCTACGAGGTCGGTGGCCGGCGCAAGGTGATCGCCAACCGTGGCCTCGCCGGCATCGACGGGACGGTCTCGACCGCGATCGGTGCTGCGCTGGGGCGTGCCTCCTCACGCAGCCTGGCGCTGCTGGGCGACGTGACGTTCCTGCACGACAGCAACGGCCTGGTCCTCGGGCCGGACGAGCCGCGCCCCGACCTCACGCTCGTGGTCGTGAACGACGACGGAGGCTCGATCTTCGCGACGCTCGAGCAGGGCGCGGAGGAGTACGCGGACCGCTACGACCGCCTGTTCGGCACCCCGCACGGCGTGGACCTCGGGAGCCTCTGTGCTGCCACCCGCACGCCTCACCTGCAGGTGCACAGCAGGCCCGAGCTCGAGCAGGCGCTGGCGACCCCCAACGGTGGCGTCGAGGTCGTCGAGGCCGTCGTACGCCGGGACGACCGCCGGGCGCTCGACGCCCGGATCCGCGCCCTCGCGCCCCCGGGGTGACCACGATCGAGCAACCCGGATCAAGACGCATCCGGCGGCCAGGAGGCACCATGTGTGTATGAGCGCTGCAGCCGACACCTTCGCCGACTTCGTCGACGGGCTGGCGGCCGCGCTCGACGACCACGAGACCACCGGGGAGGACTGGGCCGCCCGGCACCATTTCTCGAGGTACCACTTCGACCGGATGATCAAGTCGGTCGGGGGCGAACCGCCGCAGGCGCTGCGCCGGCGCATCCTGCTCGAGCGCGCGGCGTACCGGATGATCACGACGCGGGCACCTCTGCTCGACATCGCGGTGGAGGCGGGCTACTCGTCGCACGAGGCGTTCACCCGGGCGTTCAGCAAGGCCTACGACGAGACCCCGCGTGAGTGGCGCAAGAAGCCGGGTCACATCCAGATCGGCGACGCGAACGGCGTGCACTTCGTGCCGCCCGCGAGCATCCGGCTGCCCTCGCGTGACGTCGTCCGCGGCGCGGACCTGCTGGAGAAGATGGTCGAGCACCATGTCTGGCTGACCGGCGAGATGATCCGGGTCGCCGGGTACCTCACCGACCGCGAGCTGGACGAGACGATCCTGGTCGAGGACGACGACCAGGGTCAGACGATCCGGTCCCTGCTGAGCCGGCTCGTCGGCCAGATGGGCATGTGGAACGCCGCCATGGCGACCCGCGACTACGACTGGAGCGTCGAGGACCACGAGTCGCTCAGCTCGATGCGGCGTCGCCTGGGCATCGAAGGTCCGCGCTACCTCGCCCATGTGCGCGAGGTCTGCGCCCAGGGCCGGATCGATGACACCTTCGTCGACGCGCTGTGCGAGCGGGCAGAGGTCTTCACCTACGGCGGGATGATCGCCCACGTCGTCACGTTCGCGGCGTACCGGCGAACCGCCGTCGTCCTCGCCCTCGCCCGACTCGGCCACGACGAGCTCGGCTGGGGCGACCCGATGCGGTGGGTCGCCGACCGGGCGTGACCCGGCCCCCTCCACCGGCCAGGTGAGAATGTCCGCGTGGAGATCGCCTTCGAGCTCGTCGCCCTGGCGATCGCCGTGCTCGCCGGGACAGCCCTGGCGGACCGTGTCCGGTTCCCGGCACCACTGGCACTGATCGTCGTCGGGGTCGTCGCCTCCTACGTCCCGGGTGTGCCGACGGTCCACCTCAGCTCCGAGGTCGTGCTGCTCGGCCTGCTGCCACCCCTGCTGTACGCCGCCGCGATCCAGACCTCGCTGGTGGACTTCAACGCCAACCGGCGCGCGATCCTCCTGCTCAGCGTCGGCCTCGTCGTCTTCACGGCCGTGGGCATCGGCGTCCTGGTCCACGTCCTGCTGCCCGGGATCGACTGGTGGGCCGCGATCGCGATCGGCGCCGTCGTCGCGCCTCCGGATGCCGTCGCGGCCACGGCGATCGGACGACGGATCGGTCTGCCGCGCCGCGTCGTCACGATCCTCGAGGGGGAGTCGCTCTTCAACGACGCGACGGCACTGGTCGCCCTGCGCACCGCCGTCGCGGCCGGGGCCGGCGGCGTACACCTGTGGAAGGTCGGGACGGACTTCCTCGTCGCCTCCGTCGGTGGTCTGGCGATCGGGTTCTGCGTGTTCGTCATCGTGGCCCGGATGCGGCGCCACGTCACGGACCCGATCTTCGACACCGCGATCTCGTTCGTGGTGCCCTACGTGACCTACATCCTGTCCGAGGAGGCGCACTCCTCGGGCGTGGTCAGCGTCGTCGTCACCGGGCTCCTCCTCGGGCACAAGGCCCCGGTCGTCCAGACCGCCCAGTCACGGATCGCCGAGCGCATCAACTGGCGCACGATCGCCTACTTCCTGGAGAACACGGTCTTCCTCCTGATCGGCCTGCAGGCGCAGTGGATCCTCCAGGACGTGGCCGACGGCGGCACGGCCACCGGACGCGTCGTGACGGTCTGCGGACTGACCCTGCTCGCCTGCGTCGTGCTGCGGGTCGTCTGGGTGTTCTTCGCGCGGTACCTGCTGGTGCGTCCCGGCCCCGACCCGACCACCGGCCAGGTCCCGCCGCTGACCTACACGTTCCTGCTCGGCTGGGCCGGGATGCGTGGGGTGGTCACGCTCGCCGCGGCGTTCGTGATCCCCTCGGACGCGCCGTACCGCGAGGTGCTGCTGCTGGTCGCCTTCACCGTGGTGGCGGGAACCCTGTTCATCCAGGGGCTCTCCCTGCCCTGGCTGGCTCGGCGGCTGCGGGTGCCGGCACCCGATCCGCTGGAGGACGCACTCGCCCGGGCCACGGTTCTCCAGCAGGCCTCGAAGGCCGGGTTCAAGAGGCTCAAGGAGCTCGAGTACGAGGACCAGCACGGCGTCTTCGCCCTCCTCAAGCAGCGCATCGAGCAGCGCAACTTCGCGGCCTGGGAGAGGCTCGGCACGGTCGCCGACCAGGAGGCACCCAGCGAGCTGTACACGCGGGTGCGGCTGGAGATGATCGCGGCCGAGCGGCAACGGGTGCTCGACATCCGCAGGTCGGGCACGGTCGCCAGCGAGGTGATCAGCGACGTGCTGTCGATGCTGGACATCGAGGAGTCGATGCTCGACATCAGCCAGGAGAGCCGTGAGGAGATCCGCCTGACCGCGGCCCACCGGCGTACCGGCGAGTCGTGCGTGGACCTCGACGCCTACCCCGCGGTCGAGACCCCCGAGGACCCCGAGTGTGCCGACTGCCTGCGCGAAGGTACGGCGTGGGTCGCGCTCCGCCAGTGCCTGGAGTGCGGGAACATCGGCTGCTGCGACTCCTCACCCCGCCGCCACGCCACCGCGCACTTCCACGAGCACCGGCACCCGGTGGTGGAGTCCGCCGAACCCGGCGAGGACTGGCGCTGGTGCTACGTCCACCACGCCACCGCCTGATCGTTGAGTTCCGCCCCATGCCGGGTCGAGATCCGTGAAATGCGGCGTTGAGATGTGCAAGATGCGGATCTCAACGCTGCATCGGGCGGATTTCAACCGGGCTAGGGTGACCGCGTGCGGATCACGAAGTTCGGGCATGCCTGCGTGCGCCTGGAGCACGACGGCGCGTCGGTCGTCCTCGACCCCGGGATGTTCACCGACCCCGAGGCTATCGACGGTGCCGACGCGGTGGTGATCACCCACGAGCACCCCGACCACTACCTGCCCGAGCACCTCGCCCGCACCGACGCGCCCGTCTTCACGATCGCGGCCGTGGCCGCGAAGGTGCGCGACGAGGCTCCGGAGGTGAGCGAGCGGGTGACGATCGTCTCGCCCGGTGAGTCGTTCGACCCCGGCATCCCGGCGGTGGCCGTCGGTGAGCTGCACGCCGTGATCCACCCCGACCTGCCCAGGTTCTACAACTGCGGTTACCTCTTCGATCTCGGCGGTACGACGGTCTACCACCCGGGCGACGCACTCACCGTCCCCGAGCAGCACGTGGACGTCCTCTGCGTCCCCGTCTGCGCACCGTGGATGCGCGCCGCGGAGGGGGTCGACTTCGCACGAGCGGTCGGGGCCGCACGCAACCTGGCGATCCATGACCGGGTCTACTCCGAGGCCGGGTTGAGGATCGTCGACGGTCACTTCGAGCTCCTGCTGCCCGAGGGATCGTCGTACCACCGCATCCCGGACGGCGCCGACCTCGGCTGAGGCCGCCCCGGCAGGGGTGGGCCGCCGGACGGTCAGCCCGCCGTCAGCGAGTCCCGCACGGGCACCAGCTTCGCCTGCGACTCGGCGAGCTCGGCCTCGGGGTCGGAGTCGGCGACGATGCCGCAGCCGGCGAACAGCCGCACCGAGCTCCCGGTGAGCTCGGCCGACCGGAGCGCGATGCCCCACTCGCCGTCGCCGGTGGTGTCCATCCAGCCGACCGGTCCGGCGTACCGGCCGCGGTCCATGCCCTCGATCTCCGAGATCAGGGCGACCGCTGCGCCGGTCGGCGTGCCGCCCACCGCGGCCGAGGGATGCAAGGACGCCGCGAGCTGGAGTGACGAGACGGTGGTGGCGTCGTGCACGACGCCGGCGACATCGGTGGCCAGGTGCATGACGTTGGGCAGGTGCAGCACGAACGGGGACTCCGGGACGTTCATGGAGGAGCAGTGGGGCTCGAGCGAGTCGGCGACCGAGCGCACGGCGTACTCGTGCTCCTCGAGGTCCTTGCTCGACCGGGCGAGAGTGGCGGCGAGGGCCAGGTCACGCTCGTCGTCGCCGGTACGCCGGATGGTCCCCGCCAACACGCGTGAGGTGACCAGGCCGCGCTCCCGGCGGACCAGCATCTCCGGGGTCGCTCCGAAGAGCCCGTCCACGTGGAAGGTCCAGCACATGGGATAGCTCGTCGCGAGCCGGTTCAGCGGCCACCGGACGTCGATCCGCCTCGCAGCCGTCGCCACGAGGTCACGCGCGAGCACGACCTTGTCGAGGGCGCCGGCGGTGATACGCCGGACCGCCTCCGCGACCACGGCCATCCAGTGCTCTCCGTCCATGGCGCCGTCGCTGAAGACGACTCCCTCGGGGGCTTCCGCCTCGTCCCCACGCACGTCGTACGACGCGTCGCCGACGCGGGTGAGCCAGGTACGGCCCGCGCGACGGCCCACCACCACCCGGGGGACCGTGAGCACCGAGTCGCCGGGATCGTCGGCGAACGCGAAGGAACCGAAGCAGACCAGGCCGGACCCGGGCTCGTTCACCTCGTCCCGGACGTCCGCACGCGCGACGGTCTCGGTCCACCACTTGTCGGCGTCGGAGAAGCGCGTGATCCCGCGAGGCCGGATCTCGGCGGCGACACCCCATCCGACGAGGCCTTCGTCCCGCCGCAGCCAGGTGACGGTCTGGTCCGTGGGCAGGAGCGAGAGGAGGGGGTCGTCGTCGTCGATCTCGACGGTGTGGACCGAGAGGCCGACGGGGGACGACGGGCCTGCCGCGGACGACGGGTCGGGTGACGCGGGGGTGGCCGCAGGGCTCGTCACAGTCGGGAAGCGTACCCGTCGCGCGCCCGCGACCCCGCCTCGACGGGCACGGCTGTCGTCAAGGTCACGCCGCCGGACGCGCCCGCGTCAGGACCAGTAGACGACGACCTTGTCCCCGACCCGCACCTGCGAGAAGAGCCACTTGATGCCGTCGTAGTCGCGGATGTTCACGCACCCGTGCGAGGCGCCGTTGTAGCCGACGGTCGCGAAGTCCGAGGAGTAGTGCACCGCCTGGCCGCCCGAGAAGAACATCGAGAAGGGCATCGACGACCCGTACATGTGCGACACGTGGTCAGCGTCCTTGAGGTAGACGTGGAACAGGCCCTCGCGAGTCGGCGTGTCGTTGATCGTCGAGCCGAACCGCGCGTCGAGCGTCTGCTCGACGTGACCGTCGATGACCCACCGCAACGTGCGCGAGGTCTTGTCGATGCACAGCACGCGGCCGGTCAGGCAGCGCGCGTCGAGCTTCCCCGGCGAGGGGAGCTTGTTGTGCATCTCCGCCTTGGTCGGCGTCGTCGTCATCGCGTCGAGCCGGTCGAGCGTGCGCTGGTCGACGGCGCCGGTGACGGGGATGGCGCGCTTGGCCTGGAACCCCTTGATGGCGCTGACCGTCTTCGCGTCGTAGCTACCCGTGACGTCGCCGAAGTACCAGGCGATCTGCCTCAGCCGCGCCTGGACCGCCCGGACGTCGTCGCCGGTGTCGCCCGACTGGTAGAGCGGCTTGCCGGGATGCATCACGTTGAACATGGCGTCGTGGCTCGGCCTCGTGGTCATGCCTCGAAGGCGCTCCCAGGTCCGGCTGTCGAGGACGCCGGTCCTCGGGAGACCCCGCTTGGCCTGGAACCCTTTCACCGCGGCGACGGTCGCCGCGTCGTACACCCCGGTCGTGGTCTCGGGCAGCCAGGCCAGCTGGAACAGGCGCTGCTGCAGCTCTCGGACCTCGGTGCCCTCGGCGCCCGGCTTCAGGACGTCCTTCGGAGCAGGGGCCTGCTGGGTCGGGGACGGGCTCGGTGCCGTGGGCGTGGACGGGTCGGCAGTGGGGGACGGCCGCTGCGACGGGCCGACCCCGCTGGGGAGGTCCCTCGACGACGCCACCGTCTGGTGGTCGTGCCGCAGCAGGCGCCCGCCGCCGTACGCCGCCGCGCCGAGCACGCCGACGACGAGCAGCAGCGTCACAACGGTCTTGAGGACCTTCATCGTTCTCCTCCGGGGAAGTCCACGCCTCGGCTGGTCGGACGGGGCGTGGTGAGGACGCCCCAGTGTCGAACCTGAAGACGTCATTTCCCGGCATTTGGTTGTCGTGCCACGCCGGGTCCACGGGAAGGGGGCCGGCCATCCGGCACTCCGGGGCGCCGGGCCCGGCCGTCACCCGCCCCGCCCCGCGCACCCTCCCGTCGACGGCCCCCTACCCTCGTCGCGTGGCCCGTGCAGACCTGGACAAGCAGCCGAGCGACGTACGCCGGATGTTCGACGCCGTCGCGAAGCGCTACGACGCCACCAACGACGTCCTGTCCCTGGGTCAGGACCGGCGCTGGCGCAAGGAGGTCTTCGCCGCGGTGGCGCCCAGGGGCGGCGACCTGGTGCTCGACCTCGCCGCGGGCACCGGGACCTCGAGCCAGCCTTTCGCCGATGCCGGCGCGTACGTCGTGCCGTGCGACTTCTCCCTCGGCATGCTGCAGGTCGGCAAGCAGCACAAGCCACACCTGCCGTTCACGGCTGGCGACGGCACGAAGCTGCCGTTCTCCGACGACGTGTTCGACGCCGTCACGATCTCCTTCGGGCTCCGCAACATCGTCGACCCGCTCGCGGGGCTCCGAGAGATGCGCCGGGTGACCCGTCCGGGCGGCCGGCTGGTCGTGTGCGAGTTCAGCCACCCGACCTGGTCGCCGTTTCGGACCGTGTACGTCGAGTACCTCATGCGGGCTCTGCCACCGATCGCCCGGGCGGTGTCCTCCAACCCCGACGCCTACGTCTACCTGGCCGAGTCGATCCGCGCCTGGCCGGACCAGGAGGGGCTCGCCGCACTCGTCGCCGAGGCGGGGTGGCGGCGTCCGGAGTGGCGCAACCTCTCCGGCGGGATCGTCGCCCTGCACCGCGCCGTCGGATGACCGGACATGACCGGACCCCTTCCGGCCCTTTCACGGCGGCTCCCGAAGACGCCGATTTACGACAGGATCGCCTTCGTTAAATCCCCTGGTGAGAGGCCGTCCGCTGCTCGTCGGACCCGAAGATGCATGCCCGATGGCGGCGTCCTAGACTGGCCGACGGCCGGTTCGTGAAGGCGTTCACAAAGCCACAATCTCGTGGTGTCCCGAGAACACCGATCGGACGGACACCGCAGCAGGGAAGGAAGTCCGGATGGAGCTCTATGTTCCCGTCCTGGTACTGGCGCTGATCGCGGCGGCATTCGCGGTCTTCTCGGTGATCATGTCGACTGGAGTCGGGCCCCGGCGCTACAACCGGGCGAAGCTCGACTCCTACGAGTGCGGCATCGAGCCCACGCCGCAGCCGGTGGGGGGTGGCCGCTTCCCGGTCAAGTACTTCA
>Ga0308175_100003535_pt1 | contig 10843 bp, 5 predicted proteins | sample PhyCR1_3_FD_203893 | JGI IMG/M metagenome (GOLD analysis project Ga0308175, IMG submission 203893) | Soil microbial communities from UC Gill Tract Community Farm, Albany, California, United States - DLSLS.C.R1 | ecosystem: Environmental > Terrestrial > Soil > Agricultural land | place: USA...
ATTGCCGGATTAATGCTTTATAGCCGTCACCAGGCGATCCCTTCTAGCAAAGGCCCGTTTGCTGGTACATATGATGGAAAGCCGTTTTTTGAAAGCGCTGCACAAGCGAGCGACCTATCCGATCAACAGCTTGAATTCCTGACAAAAGATGAATTGCGGCATGTTTTGATCACGACGATGGAAAGCCCTGAAATTGCTGCCCATTGGAACAATAAGGTCCAGGAACTGGTAGAAGGGATCGGTTTTGGCATTCCGGTTAACAACAGTTCAGACCCACGCCATGCTTCTGTAGCAAGTACCGAGTACAATGCGGGTGCAGGCGGCACGATTTCGATGTGGCCTGAAACATTGGGACTTGCCGCAACATTCGACCCGGATGTGATTGAGCAATTTGGCCAAATTGCATCAAAGGAATACAGGGCGCTTGGCATTACAACCGCCTTATCTCCACAAATCGATATCGCAACCGATCCACGCTGGGCACGGTTCAATGGTACATTTGGCGAAGATCCACAGCTATCCGCGGATTTAGCCCGCGCTTATGTTGATGGATTCCAGACCTCAACAGTCAATGAGGAAATCGCTGATGGCTGGGGATATGAAAGTGTAAATGCGATGGTAAAACATTGGCCGGGTGGTGGTTCAGGGGAAGGGGGCAGAGATGCCCATTGGGGTTATGGTAAATATGCAGTCTACCCAGGGAATAATTTTGCGGAGCATCTTATTCCTTTCACAAATGGGGCTTTTAAGCTTTCGGGAAAAACCAAAATGGCATCAGCAGTCATGCCGTACTATACGATTTCTGTGGACCAGGATACGAAAAACGGCGAAAATGTCGGAAACTCCTATAATCAATTTCTGATTCAAGACCTGCTTCGAAACGAATATGGCTATGATGGTGTGGTTTGCACGGATTGGTTAATCACCGCGGAAGAACCAGAAACAGTTGACACCTTTGCCGGAAAGCCATGGGGCGTGGAAGGATTGACCGTTGCCGAACGGCATTATAAGGCCTTGATGGCTGGAGTCGACCAGTTTGGCGGAAATAATGAGGCTGGCCCAATTATTGAGGCATTCCAAATAGGTATGAACGAGTATGGCCAAGAGTTTATGCGCAAACGGTTTGAAGCATCCGCGGTACGGCTTCTAATTAATATTTTCCGACTCGGACTTTTTGAAAATCCCTACCTTGATGTCAAAAAAAGTGTCGAGACAGTGGGTAAAGCGGAATATATGGAAAAAGGTTATGAAGCTCAGCTCAAGTCGGTGGTGATGCTGAAAAATAAAGATCAATTGTTACCGCTCTCGAAAGGAAAAACCGTATATATACCAAAACGCTACACGCCCGCAGGTAAGAATTGGTTCGGCTTCCCTATACCTGAGAAATTAGAGTATCCTATAAACCTTGATGTCGTCTGTAAGTATTTTAATGTTACCGATGATCCGGATGAAGCAGATTTTGCCTTAGTCTGTATTGCAAGTCCTGAAGGTGAGGGCTTTAGCAGAGAAGATGTTGAGGCAGGGGGGAACGGGTATGTACCTATTAGTCTTCAATACCGGCCATATACAGCAGAAAATGCTCGGGAAACTAGTATTGCTGGTGACACGAGAGATATCCCGGATCGCAATTATAAAGGAAAGACATATACGCCAAGCAACACAACCGATTTAGACATGGTCCTTAAAACGAAGGAAGCCATGAAAGGCAAACCTGTCATTGTTTCTCTCCTCCTTGCGAAGCCGACTGTCGTGGAAGAGTTTGAACAAAAGGTTAACGCCATCCTTGTTAATTTTGGTGTCCAAGATCAAGCACTACTTGATATCTTGACAGGTGAAAAGGAACCGAGCGGTCTCCTTCCGATGCAGATGCCAGCAAGTATGAAGACGGTTGAGGAACAACATGAAGATGTTCCACATGATATGGAATGCCATAGAGATTCAGAGGGGAATATGTATGATTTTGCTTTTGGATTAAACTGGAGTGGGAAAATTAATGATGGGCGTACGGCAAAGTATAAGAGAATAAAGGTATAGGAATCGCTTATAAAAATAAATTAATAGACGGAGGCCGGAAATGAGAATTATACACTTAAGAACCAATCACATTGAAAATCCTTTAGGTTTTGAATTAGACAGATTACGTCTTTCCTGGGTTACTGAATCAGAAGATAGTAAATCCATTTTTCAAACCGAGGCTCAAGTTGTCATCGCTTTGGATGAAAATTTTGAAAAAATTCTTTTTGATAGTGGAAAAATTCAAAAGATTGATAGTTTAGCTTACACTCCTAACATCGAACTTACACCACGAACTCGCTATTATTGGCGTGTTACGGTCTGGGGGAATGCAGGAGACGAAGTAACGAGTGATTGTGCATGGTTTGAGACAGCAAAGATGGATGAGCCATGGCTGGGCCAGTGGATTACCCCTAATATGGATAAAGAAATCCATCCGTTAATCAGAAGTGATTTTAACTTGCCTGCTGATATCGTCTCAGCCAGGGCCTATATCTGTGGTGTAGGTTTATATGATGTTCAAATCAATGGTAAGAGAGTTGGAAATGAGTATTTTGCCCCTGGTTATAATGCGTATGATTATTGGTTACAGTATCAGACCTATGATGTGACAGAGCTTATAAAAAGAGGGGAAAATTCAATAGGAATGATGCTGGGGAATGGTTGGTACAAAGGGCGTTTTGGCTTTGATGGCGGTTATCATGAATTGTATGGCAACCAATTTGCAGCTATTTGTGAGCTAATCGTAACACTTGAGGATGGTTCTACGGTTGTGATTGCTACCAATCAGGACTGGAAGTGTGCCCCATCTCCAATTACCTTTAGTGGAATTTATGATGGCGAGGTCTATGATGCCAATCAAGAGAGTAAAAACTGGACATTGCCTGATTTCGATGATTCAACATGGGAAAAAGTAAGCCTAATAAAAGTTAATACAGAGAGCTTTATGGGAAGAAGAAGTTTACCTGTAAAAATTATGGAAGAAAGAAAGCCTGTTCAACTTATTATTACGCCTGCTGGTGAAACTGTCCTTGACTTTGGCCAAGTAATGACAGGGTGGGTACGCTTTAAAACAGAAGCCCCCAAGGGTACAAAATTACAGCTTCAATATGGTGAAATTTTACAAAATGACAATTTTTACAGAGACAACCTAAGAACAGCAAAGGCAGAATACCTTTATATTTCAGATGGAAGTGAAAGAGAAATTCAGCCTTATTTCACTTTTTACGGTTTCCGCTATGTGAAACTGTCCGGATTTAAAGATGAGATTCAATTAGATGATTTTACAGGATGTGTCATCTATAGCGATATTGATGAAACAGGAACAATCGAAACTTCCAATGAATTGGTCAATCAACTATTCCTTAATGCGAAGTGGGGGCAAAAAGGAAATTTCCTTGATGTTCCTACAGATTGTCCGCAGAGGGATGAACGGATGGGGTGGACAGGAGATGCTCAAGTATTTGCCACCACTGCCTGTTACAATATGTACTCGCCTGCTTTTTATGCTAAATATATGTTTGATCTACGTGAAGAACAGAAACGGATTGGCGGCTCAGTACCTTTTACCGTCCCAACAGTGAAACCGAAGGATGACAATCGTTTTATTGGTGGTCATGGGTCTGCTGCATGGGGAGACGCGGCGACCGTCATTCCATGGTCTTTATATATGCAGTATGGCGATAAAGAACTACTTGAGAGTCAATTTGAAACCATGAAGGATTGGGTTGACTATATCAAAAAGGTGGATGATGAGTCAGGCGGCCGCAGATTGTGGAAGGAAGGTTTCCATTTTGGGGATTGGCTGGCCTTAGATGGAGAGGACCAACAGAGCCCAATGGGCGGCACAGACTCCTATTATATTGCTTCTGCCTATTATTGCTATTCAGCGCAGCTTGTGGCAAAAGCCGCGAAGGTCCTTGGCAAAGTAGGACTTGCAGAAGCATACAGCAAGCTTGCCAATGAAATAAGAGAAGCGATGGTAAATGAATATTTCACACCAAACGGCAGAAGTGCGATTAATACACAGACTGCCATGATTGTGGCTCTATATATGGACTTAATCCCGAATCGTTTCCGAACACGAATAATGGACGATTTAAAGGCTAAGCTTCGAGATGATAAGATGCACCTTAAAACAGGTTTTGTGGGAACACCTTATTTCTGTAATGTCTTGTCGGAAAACGGGGCTAATGAGTATGCCTATACGTTATTGTTAAATGATGATTTCCCAAGCTGGTTATATGCTGTCAAATTAGGTGCGACCACTATATGGGAACGTTGGAATTCAGTGCTGCCAGATGGAATGATCAGCGGTACAGGGATGAACTCGTTAAATCATTATGCCTATGGTTCGATTGCGGAATGGATGTATCGTTACATGTGCGGCATTAACCCAGTCGAGGATGCCCCTGGCTTCAGAAAAATAAAGCTTAATCCAAATCCTTACGGCAAGTTGAACTATGCGAAAGCAACACTAGTTTCCGCGGTTGGAACCATTGAAAGCGGCTGGGAGATTAAAGAAGATGGGGCTTTAACCTTTACCTTTACAATTCCATTTAATTCTACTGCAGAGGTAGTTCTCCCTGATGCAGTTTTAGAAGGGATAAACATTAACGACACCTTACTTGTTAATAGTGGATTTAAGGCTATACAGGATCAACAGCAAGTAAGATGTGAACTTACGGCTGGTACATATGTCATTGAGTATACGCCGACTAAAAGGTATATCCTGACGTATAGTACCCATAACACACTTAAAGAAATATTAAGTAATGAAGAAACAAAAGAAATCCTTGAGGAAAAACTCCCTGAATTAATAGAACACCCAATGATTCAGCATCAATTTTCAGAGAGGTCTTTGCGGGAAATAGTAAAAATCCCTTTATTTTCACGTTTAGTAGCTTCTGAAAGTTTAGATGAGTTAGATGAAAAACTAGTCTTAGTACGGCAATAAGGTGACCAAAAGAGTAAGAATTATCCTATTATTTTAGCTCGTAAATAGGACTTCACTAGAAAGAGTTACTAAAGGATAAAAAGCAGTATGGATAATGGCAGGATTAAAGCGATAAGTGTCTGCACTTATCGCTTTCTCATCCTGTAGAGGAACATCTACTAGTCTTTTTTATCCATTCACATTATTGGTATACTCCTATAATATAAGTAGTAAATAACGCTAGGGTTACTCTAAGTATATAAGGAGGGAAGAATTGGGTGAACACAGATCAAGCATATGAGTTGTTACAGAGTGCAGGTGTCTCAGAAGAAATAAGTATTCAAACGGTTAGACGCTGGCTGCGCGAGAGAAAGATTAAATATGAAGGAACTGTAGAAAACCGGAATTCAGGATATATCCTTGAAAATACAGACCAGGCACTTTATCTGTTAAAAGATGCAGGAGTAGCGCCTAATATAGGAATCCAAGTCGTGCAGAAATGGCTGCAGGAGGGTAAAATACAAAATGTGGGCCGCGGGGAGGTAAGTGACTACATATCAGAGGAAAAAGCTTCAAAGCAATTAGCTGATTCATCTTTAAATCAAGATAGATTAATCCGTGAATTAAAAGTAAAAATAAAAGTGCAGAATGACCATATTAAAGGGATAGAAGAACTACATAGAACATCTATAACTGCTTTAATTCAACAAAAAGAAAATTTGAAAAAGGAAATAGTCAACTTAGAAAATGAGAAAAGTGAGCTCCAGATAGAAACAAGACAGGTACTAAGGGATAACCTTGAATTACGGAAGGAATTGCTAAAGCTAAGAGAAGAACTTTCTAAAAAGAAAGAAGATAATCCACAGAAGACTCATACAGTCTTACCATCGAAAACCCATGATTTCCGTCAAAAATTAGGGCTTTCCCGAACGGCTAGCCATAAAGAAGTGATTGCAAGCTATAAAAGGTTATTAAAACTAACGCACCCTGACCATGGCGGTAATGCAACAGCCTTTCATTTCATAAAAACAGACTATGACCATTTTAAAAATAGCTTAAAAGGATAGTAATCTACTTGTAAAACCAAATCATAAACCACTTACACATTAAAATGATATAAGTGGTTTTTTATAGTAGAAATGAACTTTAGACAAAGCCCTCGCAGATATCCAGAGTGGAAAAAAGGCTATCAGGGAACAGTTAAATGCCTGCGGCCGTAAAAAAAGACCCACTTTAAATCAATTAGATTTAAAGTGGGAAACGTAAAGTTTAAATAAATTATGTTGTCACCTTTTGAACGACTTTCGCTTCCTTTACAAAGACAAACGAGAATATTATAAAGGTAATAAAAGCAACCATAGCATTATAAAGCCATACTTCCCTCATTCCAAGGTATTCACTGGCCACTCCCCCAGCCATACTTCCAATTATTCTCGCTAGTCCCAGACTGATTAACCCATTCATGGTTTGTCCGGATGCCTTTAATTCTTTTGGAACCTCTTGGTTGATAAAAATCGCAAGTGTTACTGATAGTACAATAAAGATTACACCATGCAGCATTTGAATTGGCAGTACTAGGTATGGATTATGGACAAAATAAAGCAGCAGCCAGCGGATCCCTGCAAAAAAGGCAACGCTTACTAAAACTGTAGGAATTCCAAAACGCTTGATAATTTTATGACCAAAAAGTAAAAAAGGTACCTCACTGATAGACGAAAACAGCATAGACCAGCCAAGTAATCCATTATCTGCCCCTAACTGGTTAAAATATATGGGGAAAAAAGCGTAATAGTAACCTAGGGTGACCTGAACAATGAAATTTAACAACATAAACAGCATCAGTTTTCGGTTCTTTAATAAAACTAGAATCGAAACTTTGTTTTTACTAGATTGGTGGCCCTTTATCTTTGGCAATTGCGAAACGATGAGTAGAGTCAGTAGCATGACTCCTGAATAAACAACAAAAATACTGTTAATATTCTTTTTCGCCACAATACCAAAAGCAACAGACATTAACGCAAAACCGATAGTCCCTGCCAAACGAATCGGCCCGAAATTCCACTTAGTTCGGCCCAAATGTTCTAAAGTCACAGCATCGCTTAAAGGATAAATAGATGTTTGAAAAAAAGTGAGCAGGCAAATAACTGCTAACAAATATAGGTATTGATTTGATATTGGAAATAACAAAATCGATACGGCACATCCTATTAAAAGTAACTGAAGGACTCTATTTTTGCTCTCTGCCCGATCTCCAATACTGCCCCATACTGGTTGAGCCAAAATAGCAATGAGCGGACCGAAACTTAATAGAGTGGCAATCGATGTCTGACTCAGCCCAATACTTTTTAGGTAAACGGGCATAAAGGTACCATATACAGCATTTCCCATATAAGAGATTCCGTATAAACCAAGAAATAATAAATAAATACGATCCGATTTTTCCGGCAATATGATCACATCCAATTAAAATAGTTGCTAAAAACCATTCTACAACCAGAAGAGGAAACCGTCTATGACCTATAGTAAAATAAACAGATTGGAATGAATAGTATGAAAAGGTAGATAAGCTAAATATTTTTTAATTGTTATAGATAGTATGAAAACGTATACTTCTTATGAAAGGGTTTTAAAAATTAGATGGAGGTGTTCTAGATGAAGAAAGTTGTGGTAACTGGTGGAAGTGGTTTATTAGGCAGGGATGTCATTAAAGAATTCTTAAATCATGGCTATGAGGTCGTGAACGCAGATATAAAACATCCACAAGATGCTTTATGTCGAACAGTGATTACAGATTTGACCAATCTTGGAGAAGTATATGGGGTATTAGCAGGTGCAGATGCAGTCATTCACCTTGCAGCCATTCCTGTTGCTTATTCCCATCCAAATGAAGTGACGTTCCAAAATAACGTCATGTCCACTTATAACATCTTAGAAGCTGCAGGGACATTAGGAATAAAGAAGGCAGTCATTTCGTCAAGTGAATCCTCGTATGGTATTTGCTTTTCAAAGCAGAATCTGGCACCAAAATATGTACCAATCGATGAGGAGCATCCACAATTACCTGAGGAAAGCTATGGCTTATCAAAAATCGTCAATGAGAAAACAGCTGATATGATACACCAAAGAACAGGCATGCAGGTAGTCTCATTTAGATTAGGGAATGTCATTTCTCCAGAAATGTATATGAATTTTCCTGGATTTATCCACGAACCAGAACAACGAAGAACAATCCTTTGGAGCTATATCGACACGAGAGACGCAGCGACAGCCTATCGATTAGCAGTTGAGACAGATGGTCTTGGTTCAGTAGCCCTTAATATTGGTGCCGATGAAACGAGTATGGATATTGAAAGTAAACAACTAATGGAAATGTGCTTTCCAGGTGTAACAGATTTCCGCAGTGAATTATCTGGTTTTGAACCACTATTAAACAATGAAAAGGCTAAGAAACTATTAAATTGGCAGCCTATACATAAATGGAGAAATTATGTAAAGCTTTAATCCTTGATTAATTCATACATAGGTGATGAAGGAGAGAATGTATCATCATTAAAAGTGGTGTAATCTTATAATATAGTAGAGTGGCAGGAGTTTGTCCGAATTATGGAAAAACTTCAGCCGCTTTTTCAAATTTATTTCAAAAGTAAACAAAAATATAATATAATTAAACAAACATAAATAGTAAAAAACAAAGACATTGGTGTTTTCACTAAGGGGATGGAAGAAAAATGAGAGTAAGCTTATTTGCAACCTGCCTTGTCGATTTGTTTCAAAGCAATGTTGGAAAAGCAACGGTAGAGTTGCTTGAAAGATTAGGGTGCGAAATAGATTTTCCCGAGTCACAAGTGTGCTGTGGTCAGCCAGCATATAATAGCGGTTACACGAGAGAATCAAAAGAAGCGATGAAGCGGATGATTGATACCTTTCGGGATGCCGAATATGTAGTGTCTCCCTCAGGTTCATGTGCCTTTATGTTTCACGAATATCCTCATATTTTTAAAGGAGATCCTACTTGGGAACCGAAGGCCAAAAAGCTGGCCGAAAAAACATATGAACTAACTCAGTTTATTGTAGACGTCTTAAAGGTCGAAAACGTTGGGGCAACATTCGAAGGAAAGGCTACCTATCATACCTCCTGTCATATGACTAGATTGCTAGGAGTAAAAAACGCTCCTATGACTCTTTTAAAAAATGTAAATGGCCTTCAATTTACAGAATTGCCTGGCAAAGAACAGTGCTGTGGGTTCGGCGGAACTTTTTCCGTAAAGATGGCCCAAATCTCTGAGCAAATGGTAGATGAAAAGGTTTGCCATGTGGAAGAAACGGATGCGGAGTATCTGATTGGAGCGGATGCTGGCTGCCTAATGAATATTGGCGGGCGTATTGATCGAAAAGGAAAACCAATTAAGGTATTGCATATTGCAGAGGTTTTAAACAGTCGTTGATACCTTTTTTGCCTCTCGATTGCACGGAAGAATACTAGAATGGAGGAGCACGCCGATGGCAATGAAAATTGGCAGCGAACAATTTAAGGAACGTGTCGATAAAGGCATTCATGACGACTTTATGCGTGGTGCCGTTTCCGGTGCCCAAGATGGCATGGGAGTAAAAAGGCGCATCGTTACAGAGGAATTGGAAAACTGGGAAGACTGGCGATCACATGGAGAGGAAATCCGTCAACATGTCCTTGAACATTTAGATTACTATTTAGAGCAATTAAGCGACAATGTAGCCAAACGGGGCGGGCATGTCTTTTTTGCCCAAACAAAAGAAGAAGCAAATGAGTATATCCGTGATGTAGTCAGACAGAAAAATGCCAAAAAAATCGTAAAATCGAAATCAATGGTTACAGAAGAAATTAGTTTAAATGCAGCTTTGGAACAAGAAGGCTGTGAGGTCATTGAAACAGATCTTGGTGAATACATTCTTCAGGTGGATGACCACGACCCGCCATCGCATATCGTTGTACCGGCATTACATAAAAATAAAGAGCAAATCCGTGATGTGTTTACAGAAAAACTTGGTTACACGAAAACATCCAAGCCTGAAGAATTGGCGTGGCATGCACGAGAGATGCTGCGGCAGGAATATCTGACAGCAGATATTGGAATAACTGGCTGCAACTTTGCTGTTGCTGAAACAGGATCGTTCAGTTTAGTAACAAATGAAGGGAATGCAGATTTAGTTACATCCCTCCCCAAAACACAAATTACCGTAATGGGAATGGAACGAATTGTTCCTACATTTGAGGAGATGGAGGTTCTTGTTTCGCTTTTAACAAGGAGTGCAGTCGGGCAGAAATTAACAAGCTATATTACTGTCCTCACGGGGCCAAGAGAAGAATTAGATGTCGATGGACCAGAAGAATTCCATCTAGTGATCGTCGATAATGGCAGATCCAATATTCTGGGCGGAGAATTTCAATCAGTCCTGCAATGCATCCGCTGTGCTGCCTGTGTGAATGTTTGTCCTGTCTATCGCCATGTGGGCGGACATTCCTACGGATCGATTTATTCAGGTCCTATCGGAGCTGTGCTATCTCCATTGCTAGGCGGTTATGACGAATTTAAAGAATTGCCATATGCTTCAACCCTTTGCGGTGCTTGTACGGAAGTCTGCCCGGTAAAGATTCCATTGCATAACCTTCTCCATAAACATCGGGAAGTCATTGTGGAAAAGGAAGGAAAAGCACCGATTTCAGAAAAACTAGCGATGAAAGCATTTGGATTAGGTGCCGCATCACCTACTTTATATAAAATCGGTTCCAAGATTGCCCCTGCGGCGATGAACCCATTTACGGTTGGCGAAAAGATTTCTAAAGGGCCAGGTCCATTGAAGGCATGGACAGACATACGCGATTTCCCTGCACCCAATAAAGAGAGATTCAGAGATTGG
>Ga0308175_100003536_pt1 | contig 10843 bp, 6 predicted proteins | sample PhyCR1_3_FD_203893 | JGI IMG/M metagenome (GOLD analysis project Ga0308175, IMG submission 203893) | Soil microbial communities from UC Gill Tract Community Farm, Albany, California, United States - DLSLS.C.R1 | ecosystem: Environmental > Terrestrial > Soil > Agricultural land | place: USA...
CGCCCGGGCCTCGACCGGGTGTATCGTGCCTGGCACGATGGAAACAGTCGTTGGGAAACCGACGTAGCCGATTTCGACGCACTGCTCTATCGGGCCGCGGACGACCTCCGCGCCCTCTATGTCCAGGTCGATGGTGAGCCGGTGATCTCGGCCGGTATTCCGTGGTATTCGACCGTCTTCGGCCGCGATTCGATCATCACGTCGCTGCAGACCCTGCCGCTCCAGCCCCGCATAGCCGTCGACACCTTGCGCTACCTCGCCCGGCGCCAAGGCCAGCGGGAGGACGCGTATACCGAGGAGCAGCCGGGCAAGATTCTCCACGAGCTTCGTCGCGGGGAAATGGCACGGAGCGGCGAGATTCCGCACATACCGTACTACGGAAGCGTCGACGCCACCCCACTCTGGCTGATCCTGCTGCACGAGGCATGGCGCTGGACCGGCGATCTCGAGCTCGCCCGCGACTTGCTGCCCCACGCCGAGCGGGCCCTCGACTGGATTTCCCGCTACGGCGACATGGATGGCGACGGCTTCGTCGAGTACGCCCGTACCTCGCCCAAGGGGTTGGTGAATCAGGGGTGGAAGGACTCGGGCGACGGGGTTCCCTTCCCCGACGGCCGGTTACCCGAGCCGCCGATCGCACTGGTCGAGGTGCAAGGCTACGTCTACGATGCCAAGCTCCGCATGGCCGAGCTGTTCCGGCACCTGGGCCAGCCTGAACGGAGCGCCGCGATGCGACGCGAGGCGTCGGAGCTGCGCAATCGGATCCGCTCCGCCTTCTGGATGGAGAAGCTCGGCACCTTCGCCATCGCGTTGGACGGCCACAAGCGGCCGGTGCCCACGGCGACCAGCAACGCCGGGCACCTCTTGTGGAGCCGCGTGCCCACCCCCGAGATGGCGCGTCGGCTGTCGAGCCGCCTGCTCGATGCCGACTTCTTCTCGGGCTGGGGAGTGCGCACGCTGAGCGCGGCGCACCCCGCGTTCAACCCGATGAGCTACCATAACGGCTCGATCTGGCCCCACGACAACGCCATCATGGTCCTCGGCATGGCGCTCCACGGTCACGCGCGGGCGGCGGCGCCCATCGTGCGCGCGCTGTACGAGGCCGGCACCCAGTCGGATTTCCAGCGGCTCCCGGAGCTCTACTGCGGCATGACCCGGCAGCGAAGCGCCCGCCCGGTAAACTATCCGGTCAGCTGCTCGCCCCAGGCTTGGGCCTCAGGCTCGCTCTACATGCTGCTCCAGGCGATGCTCGGCATCTACGCTGAAGCGCCCGCGCGGATTCTCCATGTGCGCGATCCGGTCCTGCCCGAGTTCCTCGGTGAGCTCTCGGTTTCGGGCCTTGCGATCGGAGGGTCGCGCGTGGCCCTTCAGTTCCGCCGTCATGGTGCCCGCACGCTCGCCAACCTGCTCAGCGTCGAGGGCGATCCGCTGCAGGTCCGCATCGAGCTCACCTGAGCTTCACCGCCGGTCGGCTTCGTCGTCTGACAGAGGCGAACCTCGACGGAGTGCAGTCGCCGGGAGCGCGTGATGGCGGGGATTGTGCGTGGGGAGCGGTCGCTGTCTGGCGAAGGCAGCCACCGGAGTCGACCCTTTACGACTGGCCTGCTCCGCTCGGCTGCAGCCCGAGTTGTGACGTAGTAGTCAAGGCGACAACGCTATAGCCACGCTTCACCAGGCGTTCCCTACCCCCTTGCTCCCGATCCACAACCGCCAGCACGCCCAGCACTTGTCCGCCGGCGTTCACCACCGCGGAGATGGCCCGCTCCGCAGAGCCGCCCGAGGTAATGACGTCCTCGATAACGACTACCGGGTCGCCGGCCTGAAAATTCCCCTCGATCTGGCGCCCCGTGCCGTGGTCTTTGGCTTCCTTCCGGACGCTGAATGCATCGATCGGCTGGCCGCCGCTCCAGCTCGCAGCGGCGATGGCGTAGGCTACGGGGTCGGCGCCCATGGTGAGGCCGCCCACGGTCCGCGGGTGCCAGCCCTCGGCCAGAAGGGCGGCCAGCCCCAATCGCCCGATGAGCACCTGGCCTTCGGCGCTCATCGCCGTGGGGCGGCAATCGATGTAAAAGGAGGAACGTTGCCCTGAGGCGAGGACGAAGTCGCCGCGGCGGACCGATCGCTCGAGCAGGAGGCGGCGGAGTTGGTCCGCGTCGCTCACTCCCCGCCCTTGCCAAACAGCGAGGCCAGGAAGCCGCGCTTTCCCCCGCCCTGGCGGATGGCCGTGCACAACTCGGTGGCGAATTCGTCCACCGTCTTGGAACGCTTGGTCAGATCCCGCTCCAGCCCGCGCATGACCGCCGCCTCGATTACGGGCGGAAATCGAAGCCCCTTAACGGCTTGATTGAGTGGGACCGGAGCCTGCGTGAGTAGTTGCTGGAACAACTCCCTGGGACTCTTCCCGGTGAATGGCAGCTCGGTGGTCAGCATGTAGTACGCGATCGTCGCCAGGCTGTACACGTCGGCCTGCTCGTTCACCAGCTCGCCGCTCAGTGTCTCGGGCGCTACGTACTGGAGCGTTCCTACAAAGAATCCGGCCCGAGTAAGCCGCTCCTCCGGGTTGAGCTCCGCGTCACGCGCAATGCCGAAGTCCAGCAGCTTGGCCGTCTGGGTGGCGGGATCGTACATGATGTTGGCGGGCTTGAGGTCCCGATGGATGATTCCCGCCTTGTGCGCCGAGGCGAGCGCCGCCCCCAGCTGCTCGACGATAGTGGCCACCAGCGGCGGCGCCAGCTGTCCCGAGCGATTGATGAATTCCGCCAGCGGCTCACCCTGAGCCCACTCGAGGGCCAGGTAATGCAATCCGTCGGTGGCGCCGTAGTCGTAAGTCTGCACGATGTTGGGATGCTGCACCCGGGCGCCGTATTCCGCTTCGCGCAGAAAGCGCTTGACCGCGATCGGGTCCTGCGCCAGGCGAGGACGCAGGATCTTGACCGCGGCGCGGCCGCGGTCGGCGTGGTCCGCGCGGTACACCGTGGCCGTGCCGCCCTCGCCGATGTACTCGGCAAGGTGATAGCCGGCCACTGTCCGTCCTACCATGTTGTCGGTGCTCATGGAACCGCCAAGCTACCGAGAATCCAGGCGGGCAGCAAGTTGCGTGGGGCGTTCCCGTGAGCCACTTTAACCTTCCGCCGCGGCGCCGCCCGCGCGCGTGCCCTCGTTTTCTTCCGGAGTCTCTGATGCATCGGCTGGCGTTGTCTCTCGTGCTCGTGGCGACCGTCGGCTGCGGCAGCTGGAGCCGTGTGGGCAGCGAGCGGGAGCCTACGCCCTCGGAATCGCTGACCCGGGTGCTCAACACCACCACGTTCTATCAGCGCTTGGGCCGCCTGGCGGCCGACCAGCCGCTGCCGTTCGTGGGCACGGTCGCGTTCGCGGCCGGCGCGGCCGACTCGGTGATCGGGATTCTCGGTCTCTCCCTCGAGAACCGCGCGCTCGCGTTCCAGCGGGAAGGGAACGTCTTCGTGGCGCGCTACCGGGTGAGCCTCTCGTTCAAGCGCGAGGGCGTACCCTCGGTGGACGTGGCCCGGGAAGAGATCGTGCGGGTGCCGACCTTCCAGGAAACCCAGCGCGCCGACGAGAGCATCCTGTTTCAGCAGATCCTCCGGCTCACGCCCGGCACCTACCACGTGAGCGCCACGGTGCGCGACGTCGGCTCCACCTCCGAGAGCCACGCCCAGGCGGACTATACGGCACCCAGCTTTGTCGCCGGCACCACCAGCGGTCCTATCCTGGCATATCAGGCGACGGGGCGGGGAAACCTGACCGATCCGCTCAACCTGGTGCTCAATCCCCGCGGTTCGGTGGGCTATGGAAGCGACACGCTGCTGGCCTACATCGAAGGATACAGCTTCGCCAAGCCCACCACCGTGCCGTTCAAGGTCCTGGACGAGCAGCAGAACGTGGTGCATCAGAATGAGCTTCACTTCCGGGGCGGCCATCCGGTCGAGAGCCAGGTCGTCCGGCTGTCGCCGGACAGCGTGGCGCTCGGCGAGCTCACGCTGATCGTCGGGGAAGGGGAGTCCGAGCGAAAGGTCTCCGCCCTGGTCTCGTTCACCAGCGCGTGGGTCGTCACCAACTTCGATGAGATGCTGGATCTGCTGCGCTACTTCGGGCACGACGAAGAAGTGAACGCGATGCGGAAGGCGCCGGAATCCGAGCGCGCGCGGCGGTGGCGGGAGTTCTACGTCGCGACCGATCCCAACACCACCACGCCCGAAAACGAAGCGCTCAACTCCTACTTCTCGCGGATCGCGCAGGCCAACCAGCGGTTCAACGACGAGGGCGTGCCCGGCTGGCGCACCGACCGGGGCGAGGTCTACGTCAACCTGGGTCCGCCTGATGAAGCCGTCGAGAACACCCCGGGTACCACGGCCAACCGGATTCTGCGCTGGAGTTACATCAACCTCCGGCTGGAGCTCTTCTTCCGGGATGAGAGCGGATTCGGGCGGCTCCGGCTCCTGCCCACCAGCCGGGCCGACTACGAGCGCACGCTGGCTCGGCTCAGGCGCCAGAGCTAGGGCAGGGAACCGCGCCCGCGGGGCGCGCCGGAGGGCAGGACGGCAGGAACCGCCTGTGGCCGGCACGGTCAAGCCGGTGGCCGGTTCGCCCTTATCTTCCCCCTGATGCCCAACCATACACCGCCTCAGCTCTTCCTCATCGATGGGTACGCGCTGATCTATCGCGCCTTCTTCGCGATGATCGCGCGCCCGCTCCGGACCACCAAGGGCGAGAACACGTCCGCGGCCTGGGGGGTGGTGAACTTCCTCCTGCGGTTGCGCGACAAGTATCGGCCCGACTACGTCGCCTGGGTCAATGACGCGGGTACCTCGTTCCGCGAGGCCCGCTACCCCGAGTACAAGTCCACCCGCGAGAAGCTGGACGACTCGCTCCAGGCCGATTTCGATCGCGCCGTCGAGCGGATCTGCGCCTTGCTCGAGGCCTTTCGGATACCGCTGGTCGCCGTCCGCGGTTACGAGGCGGATGACGTGATCGGAACGTTGGCCACCGCCGGGTCGGCACGCGGGCTCCGCTCGGTCATCGTTTCGGGCGACAAGGACTTCTACCAGCTGATCGGGCCGAACATCTGCCTGCTCAACCCCGGGCGCGGCGGTCCCGCGGCGGTCGACGAGGTGTGGGTGGATGAGTCCAACGGCGCCGAGCGGCTGGGTGTGCCGCCAGGGCAGGTGGTGGATTTCCTCGCCCTGGTGGGCGATAGCTCCGACAACGTTCCGGGCGTCAAGGGCATCGGTGAGAAGGGTGCCCAGAAGCTGCTCGCCGACTACGGCGACCTGGAGACCATCCTTGCCCGGGCGCCCGAGATCACCGCCAAGCGCACCCGGGAGGCTCTGCTCGCTCAGGCCGACAACGCGCGGCTATCGAAGGAGCTGGTCACGATCCAGCTGGACGTTCCCGTCGAGCTCGACGTAAACGACCTAGTCCTGCGCGAGCCGGATCGGGAGGCGGCCATCCGGATCCTGACCGAGCTCGAGTTCTTCTCGTTGGCGAAGCGGCTGGGCGGGGCCGCTGCGGCGGGGGCGGGGGCGGGGGCGCCGCCAGCGGTGCCGGCGGCGGATGCCGGGCCCGCCACGGCTTCGGCCGTCGCCGCGCCGGACCCCGGCCGCGACGAAAGCTCGTATCGCGACTCGGCCCCCGAGTCCGAGGCGCAGGAGGCCGCGCCGTCGGCCATTGCCACGCTCCCAGCCACTGCGGCCGACTGGCACGCGCTGAACGAAGAGCAGCCTCCCGAGGTCACCGTCCTGGACGATCCGGACGACCTGCCCGCGCTGGTTGCCCGGCTCCGGGCCGCGCCCCTGGTCGGGCTCGACGCGGAGACCACGTCGCTCGCGCCGCATGATGCCGAGCTGGTGGGACTGTCCCTGGCCGCAAGCCCGCGAGAGGTGTGGTATCTCCCGTTCGGCCATGTGCCGGCCGCGGGGGAGCTCGCCGCGCCGGCGGCGGTCAAGAACCTGCCGCCGATCGACGATTTTGCCATGGCGCCCTTGGTGGCCCTGCTCGAGGACCAGGCGGTCAAGAAGGCCGCCCACAACATCAAGTACGATTGGCAGGTGCTGCGGCGCGCCGGCGTCGAGCTGGCCGGTGTGGCCTACGACTCGATGCTCGCCAGCTTCGTGCTCGATCCCGGCCGCCGTTCCCATGCTATCGACACGCTGTGCCTGGAGCATTTCGGCCGCACGCTGCAGACCTACGCCGATCTCACCGGCCGGGGCAAGGCGCAGATCCCGTTCGCGCAAGTCTCGGTACAGGCGGCGGCAGGGTACTGCGGGTCCGATGCCGCAACCGTCCTCACCTTGTACGAGTACTTCGCGCCCGCGCTGCGCGATATCGCCATGGAGCCGCTGCTGCGCGAGATCGAGATGCCGCTGGTGGAGGTTCTCACCGACATGGAGTGGGACGGGATCTCGATCGATCCCGCGGTGTTCGACCGGCTCAACGCCGAGCTGGGCGCCGAGCTCCGGCGGCTGGAGGGCGAGATCGCCACCGTCGCGGGCGAGGCGCTCAACCTCAACTCGCCGCGCCAGCTGGCCACCATCCTGTTCGAAAAGCAGCAGCTCCCGGTGCTCAAGCGTACCAAGACCGGGCCCAGCACCGATGCCGATGTGCTCGAGCAGCTGGCCGCCATGGGCCACGCCCTGCCGCAGCTCATTCTCGACTACCGCGAGCTGCAGAAGCTCAAGAGCACCTACGTCGACACCCTGCCGGCTACGGTGAATCGCCACACCGGGCGGATTCACACCAGCTTCAATCAGACCGGCGCCGCGACCGGCCGGCTCAGCTCGTCCGATCCCAACCTTCAGAACATCCCGATCCGCACTCCACGAGGTGAGGAGATTCGGCGCGGGTTCGTGCCCCGCGCCGGCTGGCAGTTCCTGGTGGCCGACTATTCGCAGATCGAACTGCGCATCATGGCGCACCTCTCGGGCGACCCGGCGTTCATCGAGGCCTTTCACCAGGGCGGTGACATCCACCGCCAGACCGCCGCCCTCATCTTCGGCGTGGCGCTCGATCAGGTGACGGCCGACATGCGGGCCCGCGCCAAGACCATCAATTTCGCCACCATCTACGGCCAGGGCCCGTTCGCGCTGAGCCGGCAGCTGGGCATCTCCCAGGAGGACGCCAAGAGCTTCATCGCCCGCTACTTCGAGCGCTTCGCCGGGGTGCGCGCCTTCCTCGATCGCCAGATCCGGCTGGCCCGCGAGCAGGGCTACGTCGAAACCATCTTCAAGCGGCGGCGGTACATCCCCGAGATCAAGGACCGCAACTTCAACATGCGGGCCTACGGCGAGCGGAACGCGCAGAACTCGCCGCTCCAGGGCTCGGCCGCGGACCTCATCAAGCTGGCGATGATCCGGATCCATGACGCGATTCAGGAGCACCAGCTGCGGGGCCGGATGCTGCTGCAGGTGCACGACGAGCTGGTGTTCGAGGCGCCGCCCGAGGAGACCGATATCCTGGGCCGCCTGGTGCGCGAGCACATGGAGCATGTGGTGGAGCTCAGGGTGCCGCTGGTAGTGGATATCGGGGTGGGCCCTAACTGGCTGGATGCCAAGCGATGAGCCGGGCGGCGCGCTTCATCTGCACCGATCCGGATGCCGGCGATCTCGAGTTCACCGACGTCGAGGAGGTGCTCGACGCGCTCGAGGCCGCACTCGTGCAGCCGGGGACGGCCCTGTTCGACCTGGCTCGCCAGAGCCGGCAGCCGCTCGGGCTGCATCCCGAGATCCGTGCCGCCTGGGAAGACCGGCTCCGCTACCAGCCCTCGACGCCGGGGCTCGGGCTCCCGCCGCTCCCTTCCATGACCGCCCTGGTGCGGAGCCTGCCGCACGACGAGGACGAGCTCGAGTGCCGGCGGGAAGCCTTCGCCCGGGTCCGGGCCGGCACGCTTCCAGCCTTGCCGGCCGACGCTCCGCCGCGCGATCGATCCCGCCGCTACGCCGCGATCGGCCTCGGCTGGGCCGTGGTCCTGCTCGCGCTCGTTGGCTGGGCCATCGTTACCCTTGCCTCGCGCCTGAGCGCGTTTGCCGCCACGGTGGTCGGTTTCCGCGGACGGTAGGCCGGCCTAGTCGTGCAGCTCCGGCATCTCGGAGCTGAGCCGGTGCTTGGGCCGGATCCGCCGCACCCCCGGCCACCAGTTCCATCGTCCCATCGCCTGCATGAACGCGGGGACCAGCACCATGCGGATGACCGTGGCGTCGAGCAGCACCGCCACGGCCAGACCGAACCCCATGAGCTGCATCGCCAGCACGCGGGCGAAGGCGAAGATCCCGAACACCAGGATCATGATGAGCGCGGCCGAGGTGATGACCGAGGCCGTCGCGCTCAAGCCCTCCATGGTGGCCTCGGTATTCCGCCCGCTCCGATCGAAGGCCTCCTTGATCCGGCTCAGCAGGAACACCTCGTAATCCATGCTGAGCCCGAACACCACGGCGAAGACCAGCACCGGCACCGCCACGAAGATCGCCGAGGTGGGGCCGGTGAGCCCGAAGATTTGTGACCCCACGCCGTGCTGGAAGACCAGCACGATGAGGCCGAAGGTGGCGCTCACCGACAGCGTGTTCATGATGATGGCCTTGACCGGCACCAGCAGCGACCGGAACGCGATCGCCAGCATCACCGCCGTGGCGCCGAGGATCAGGATGACGAGCAGCGGAAAGCGGGCCAGCAGATCATCCTGAAAGTCGAGCGCGGACGCCGAATACCCGCCGACCGTAATCGCCATGCCCTTGGTACCGCGCAGCTGGGCCTTGGCCAGCTGGCGGGCGCGGAGCACCACGTCGGTCGCGGTCGTGAGTGAGGTGGTGTCGGCCAGAATCACGTCGAGCAGCGTGAGGTGCTGGTCGCGGCTCAGGTAGGCGTCGAGAAAGTCGGAGTACTTGGCGTGCGCCGCCGGCAGGTCGCTGTAGAGCATCGAGTAGCCCAGCAGGCTGCCCCTGGGCTCGAGCGTCACCAGGCTCCGGACCTCCCGCACCCGTGGATCCGCGCGCAGCGAGTCGCTCAGCGTCATGAGCCCGCGGAGCGAGGTCGCGTCCACCACGGAGCGGTCCTTCGGCACCTGCACCATGACCCGGACCGGCTGGATGAACCCGGCTACGCCCATCGCCGTCAGCACATCGAGTCCCTCGCCCGCCTCGGTGCCTGCCGGCCACCAGTGACGTGAGGGCAATCCGATCTTGATGAAGAAGACCGGCAGAGTGAGAATGGCGATGACCGCGCCGCCGTACCCCATGGCGCGAATGGGATGTCGGCTCAAGGTGCGAGCCCATTTCTCCCACACCTGAGGCGCGTGGTACCATGCCAGCCGCCGGGCCAGCCACTTGGGACGATCGATCTCCCGTCCCAGAATCGCGAGCAGGGCGGGGAGTAGCGTGATCGAAAGGCTCACCGCCACCGCCACGACGATAAGGCCGCCGATGCCCACGCTCCGGGTCTCGATGAGGGGCGTGAGCAAGAGGGCGCCGAAGCCCACAACCACCGTCAGGCCCGAGGTGATCACTGCGCGTCCGGCGGTCGCCAGCGTGTTGACCGCCGCGATCTGGCGCCGCGCGCCCCTTGCCAGCTCCTCCCGGAACCGGGTCACCACCAGCAGCGAGTAGTCGATCCCGACGCCGAGCCCGATCATGGTCGTCATGTTGAGCACGAACACCGACATCGGTGTCACCCGGGTGAGCAGGCCGATGATCGCCAGCGACACCGCGATCGCCAGCACGCCGACCACGAGCGGGAGCGCGGCCGCCACCAGGGCGCCGAAGGCCAGCACCAGGATCACCAGGGTGAGCGGCAGCAGCCGCTTTTCGCCTTGTGCGCTGTCGCGCGCCACGACGGTGCGGACATCGAGATCGAGCGGGGCTCGGCCGGTGACCCGCAGGCGGTAGCGGTCGCCGTCGGGAAGCCGGCTGAGCGTCCTCCCCAGCAGCCCGCGCACCGGCTGGACCAGCGCACCGGCGCTGTCGCCGCGGGTGGCCTCGAGCGCCACGATCACGAACGTGGCGCGGCGATCTCGGCTCACGAAGGTGGTGTCGCCGGTGGATCGGTAGGACACCAGACCGCGCACGTAGCGCTGCCGACCCAGCACCGCCAACAGGCTGTCCAGCACGGCCTGCGGGGCCGCCGAGTCGAAGGAAGCCGGTGCCTGCAGGGTGACCGCGAAGAACTCGCCGATCGGGCGGCTGAATCGGCTGGTGAGCAGGTCTTCGGTCCGGGAGGCCTCCGTCGGCCGGTCGCTCCCGCCACGGATGTTGAGGAGCCCCGGGGTTGCCGGGGCGCGAACGGCCGCTACCGCCCCAACCACCGCCCAGAACACCAGCACCGCGTAGCGCCAACGCACCAGCGCCCGGGCAAATCGGTCCATCAGGTTCAGGATTTCCTCCCGGGTGCTCAGCCAGCCTGAAACGTGGCAAAATGTTAGACGACTGAGGGTTCCGGCGCCAGCGGGGGGTACGGCTAGCGGCGGGAGCGGAAAGTGCTTCATATTGTGAGCATGCGTCGCGATCACCTCCTGCCGTTGGTCACGCTGGGGCTGTTATTTCTGGTCCTGGCCGACCGGGCGTTGGAGGCCACGCGGCGCCGGTTGGCCGCCGCGGAGCCTGTGGTCAGGGCCACCAGCAGCGCGACGGCCAATCTGGGGGCGGGTGCCACGGGAGCTGTCCGGGTGACAACCCGGCCCAACCGCGACGCCGCAGGGGAAGCCCGCCTGGCCCGGCTTGCGGCCCGCGAGGCCCTCACCCGTGAAGCCAATTCGACCTACCTCGACTCGCTCATCCTCAGCACCGATTCGGTCGTGCGCCGGTGGCCTGACCGGTGGGGCTCGCCCATCCGGGTGGCCATC
>Ga0308175_100003538_pt1 | contig 10840 bp, 6 predicted proteins | sample PhyCR1_3_FD_203893 | JGI IMG/M metagenome (GOLD analysis project Ga0308175, IMG submission 203893) | Soil microbial communities from UC Gill Tract Community Farm, Albany, California, United States - DLSLS.C.R1 | ecosystem: Environmental > Terrestrial > Soil > Agricultural land | place: USA...
GGGCATCCCGCCGCGCCGCTGGTGGTGAGCCCGATCCTCGACGCCGCCGGCGTGCTGCACGCGGAGCCCAGGCTCGTGTGGCTGCCCGATGACTCGGCGCTGGGCGAGTTTCGGACCGACTTCGGCGGCCTGCTCGGCACCATCGAGGAGCGCCCCACCGATGACGGCCCGGGGTTCGCCGGTGCCGACAAGATCGTGAGCACCGAGGAGCTGTTCCAACGGCTCGAGAAGGACCAGGACGAGCGGGTCGACGCTCGCGCGTTCCTGGCCGCCCGGCTGGCCGATGTTCTCCTGGGCGATTGGGACCGCCACCAGGACCAGTGGCGCTGGGCCCGCCTGGGGAAGGGGGACGAGGTGCCGTGGTCGCCGATTCCGCGAGACCGCGATCAGGCGTTGGCCCGGTTCGATGGGCTGCTGCTCGCCCTTGCTCGCCTCTCGGCGCCGCAGCTGGTCGCCTTCTCGGAGCACTATCCCAGCATGGTCGGCCTCACCTGGAATGCTCGCGTGGTGGATCGCCGGCTGCTGAGCGGGCTCGAATGGCCGGTGTGGGATTCGGTGGCGACCGACCTCAAGAGCCGCCTCACCGATCAGGTGATCGACGACGCGGTGGCCCAGTTGCCCGACGAGTTCAAGCCGATCAACGCCGCCTCGCTTTCAGCCGCGCTCAAGTCGCGTCGCGACCACCTGACCGACGCGGCGCGCCGGTTCTACCGCCTGCTCGCCGGCGAGACCAACGTCTACGGCAGCGACAAGGATGAGCGGGTGGAAGCGGTCAAGACGGAGAACGGGGCGCTCGATCTGGCGATCTATCCCGCCTCCCCCGATTCGGCCGCGCCGCTCTTCCATCGGACGTTTCACCGGTCGGACACCAAAGAGGTCCGGCTGTATCTCTACGGCGGCGACGACCGGGTGCACGTCGCGGGCCAGGGCGGGGGAGCGCCGCTGCTTCGGATCATCGGCGGCGGGGGCGACGACCAGGTGGTGGATTCATCCGGCGGGGGCGGGGTCCGCGTTTATGATGCGCGCGGCCGGAACACGGTGACGGGGCTCCATCGGCCCCCGGTCGATACCCGGCCGTACCCCGATTTCCGACTGAGCGACAGCACGCCCTACCCTCGGCGCGACTGGGGTGGGTTCTGGCGCGTTCGGCCCTGGTTCAGCTCGGGCCCGGAAGTGGGCGCGTTCCTGGGCGCCGGCCTGGTGCGGTACGACTACGGGTTCCGCAAGATTCCCTACCGCTCGCGGCTGAGTGCCCGGGTGGGCTACGCGACGGGGGCGGAAAAGTTCCGGGCCGAGCTTCAGGGCGACTTCTACCGGGTGAACTCCCGGGTGTATACCTCGCTGCTGTTGCGCGCCTCGGGCATCGAAGTGATCCGCTTCTTCGGCTTCGGCAACGAGACGCCTCGGGCCGGCGACGATCAGTTCTATCGGGTACCGCAGCAGCAGTATCAGATCACTCCCTCACTCGCCTTGCCGGTGGGTACGAGCGGGCGGCTGACGCTAGGGCCCACGCTCAAGTACGCCAAGACCGATCTCGATCCCGGCCGCTTCGTCACCCTTACCCAGCCGTACGGCGTCGGAGACTTCGGCGAGCTGGGCGCCACCGCGGCCGCCGAGTGGGACACCCGGGACACGCCGGCCGCGGCGCGCCGCGGCGTGCTGCTGGTGGCGGGAGGCAGCGTCTATCCCGCGGTGTGGGACGTGGATTCGACCTTCGGCGAGGTTCACGGCGAAGCCGCCACCTACCTGACGCCCAACTCGACCTTCGGTCCCACGCTCGCCCTCCGCGCGGGCGCGAAAAAAGTGTGGGGTGCGTTTCCGTTTTTCGAGTCGGCGTTCATCGGCGGCGCCGCTACCGTCCGCGGCCTCCGGACCCAGCGCTATGCCGGCGACGCGGCGGTCTACGCCAACGCGGAGCTCCGTGCCCGCCTGGGCCGCTACTTCCTGATCCTGCCGGGGACGTTCGGGGTGTTCGCCCTCGGCGACGTGGGACGGGTGTACCTGGACGGGGAGTCGTCCACCAAGTGGCATACCGGCGTGGGCGGCGGTCTCTGGTTCGCCTTCCTCGACCCGGCCAACACCATGAGCTTGGCCGTGGCGCGCGGCGACGACGACCGAACCGCGCTCTACGTCAGGGCCGGTTTTGCCTACTGAGCGTCGGTCCTGCCGTGAGGCTCGTCGCTCAGCGCCATGCGGAGGGTGGCGGCCAGCGCCTGCGGTGAGAAGGGTTTGGGCAGGAGCACCATGCTGGCCTCGCTTTCCGTGCCGCCGGACGCGGGATCACCCGACATGAGAATGACCCGGATGGCCGGATAGACCCGGGCCACGATTCGGGCCAGCTCCCGCCCCGACATGCCGGGCATACGATCGTCGGTGATCAGCACCCGGATCCGCCCGGCGCTGACGCCAAGCTCGGTCAGGGCGGCGGCAGCGTCCGCCGCCTCGATGACCGAATAGCCCTGGATCCGTAGACTTCGATGCACGACGCTTCGCACCGCCCGTTCGTCGTCGACGACGAGCACGGTGATCTCGAGCCCCGCGGCGTGGGCGTGCGCGTCGAGTGTGGCCATGGTCCGGGAGCGAGGCATAGGTGTCACCCGTTCGAAGTATGCGGGCCCGGTAGGTAGGGTGGCTGGGCCCCGGCATTCGCGGAAGGGGGCGGACCCGGAGGTCGTTCCGTCGTTGCGCGAACGACGGGCGCCTTGCACCTTTCGAACGCCCCCTCTGGTGCTCCGGTGTCTTTCTGGTTCAGCTCGTGATGCCCGTACAGACGGGGCCCCGCAGTCACGCACCTGCCCCCCGACGCCAAACTGAATTGCGGACCCACCCGTGCAGGTAGTGAGCGCCACCGCCGGGTCCCCACGCCCGTTCCGCCGGTATGCGGTGGCGGTGGTGGCGGCCATCGCGGTCGTCGGGACCCATCTGATCCTGCACCGCCGGTTCGGGGCTGCTTTCGACCCGCTGTTCCTGGTGGTGGTGGGGGCCAGCGCGTGGTACGGCGGGTTCGGCCCCGGTCTGGTGACCCTGGCCGCATCCGGGCTCGGCGCGCTCCTCACCACCTCGCAACCGATCGGCTCCCTCCGCATCGCCAGTCCCATCGATGCCGTCGATCTCATGGCCTACGGGGTATCCGGTCTGGCCATCAGCGCACTGATCGGGTCGGTACTCGCCGCCAGGCGCCGCGCGGAGGCGGCCCGCGACCAGGTCGAGTTTCTGGCCGAGGTGAGCCACGTATTGGCGTCCTCGCTGGACTACCGGGCCACGCTCACGGCGACGGCACGGTTGGCCGTGCCCCGCCTGGCGGACTGGTGCGCAGTGGATATCGTGGATTCCACCGGACGACTGCACCGCCTCGCCATTGCCCACGTGGACCCCGCCAAGGTCGAAGCCGTGTGGGCCATGAGCCACCGGTACCGGGAGCTGGCGCAGGACCCCGTACCGCAGGTCATCCACTCGGGTCGGACACAGGTGATTTCCGAGATCCCGGACGACCTGCTCCGCCGCTTTGCCCGGGACGAGGATCATCTGCGGGGGCTCCGGGCGTTCGGCCTCAGGTCCCTGCTCATCGTGCCGCTCACCACTCGCGGGCGAACCCTGGGAGCCATCACGTTCGTGACCGCGGAGTCGGGGCGGCACTACAGCGCCGCCGACGTGCTGCCGGCCGAGCTCCTCGCGCGGCGCGCGGCCACCGCGGTCGATAATGCTCGGCTGTTCCAGGAAGCGGAACAGGCGCTCCGCGAGAAGGAAGGCACGCTCGCCTTGCTCGATACCGTCTTCCGAGGCGCTCCCATCGGGCTGGCATTCGTCGATCGGGAGCTCAAGTTCGTGCGGGTGAACGAAGCGATGGCGGCGATGACGCAGGTGCCGGTGGAGGCGCACGTCGGCCGGAGCCTGGTCGACGTGCTGGCCGGATTGGCCCCGAGCGTCGTGCCCATGTTCGAGGCGGTGTTCCGCACCGGGCAGCCGCTGCTGGACCGCGAGCTCCTGGCCCTGCCGGGCGGAGCCGACGCCGGCCAGCGCACCTACCTGGCGAGCTACTATCCGGTGGCCACCACCGAGGGCCGCACCGAGTGGGTGGGATGCATCGTGAGCGACGTGACCGAACGGCGCCGCGCCGCCGAGGTCCTGGTACAGGGCGAGCGGATGGAAGCCATCGCCAAGGTGGCCGGCGGCGTGGCCCACGAGGTCAACAACATGATGACCGTGATCGCCGGGTTCAGCGGATTTCTCGAGGGCTCGCTGCCCGTGGGCGATTCGCGCGCCGATGACCTGGGGGAAATCCGCCGCGCCGCCGACCGCGCCGCCGGCATCACGCGTCAGCTCCTCGCCTACAGCCGTCAGCAGCTGCTCCAGCCCACGGCGCTCGATCTCAACACGCTGGTGAGCCAGAGCCTGCCGGTGTTCGCCAGGCTGCTCGGACCCGAGGTGAAGCTCGTGTTCGAGCCGATGGCCCCCTCCGCCCGAATCCGGGCGGATCCGTCTCAGCTCGACCAGGTGCTGGTCAATTTGGTGCTCAATGCGCGTGACGCGATGGACGGCAACGGCACCTTCCGGCTGGGCACTGAGACCGTCACCCTGGCGGACGAACAGCCCGACAACCTGCCCGGCGTTCGCATGCCGCCCGGGTCCTACGTCCGCCTCACCGTGAGCGACACCGGCCACGGGATGGACGCCGCCGTCCGGGCCCGGGTCTTCGAGCCGTTCTTCACCACCAAGCCGGCCGGCAAGGGCAGCGGTCTGGGCCTCGCCACCGTGTACGGCATCGTGAAGCAGAGCGATGGCTACATCTGGGTGAGCAGCGAGCCCGGGCGGGGCACGACCTTTCGCATCTACCTGCCCGAGCACACCGGGCCCGTCGAGGAGCTGCCGTCGCCCTCGACTGTCGCGCCGCCGGGGGGCATCGAGACCATCCTCATCGTGGAGGACGAGCCCGCGGTGCGCCGGATGGCCTCGCGCGCCCTCCGGTCTCAGGGGTACGCCGTCCTGGAAGCCGCCAACGGGGCCGAGGCTCTAGAGGTGCTGTCGGGGGCCGCCGGGCCGGTCGACCTGGTGCTGAGCGACGTCGTGATGCCGGTGCTCAACGGCCGCGAGCTGAGCGAGCGGCTCGCGATCGACCGGCCCGAGGTCCGTATCCTCTTCATGTCGGGCTATACGGACGATGACATCGTGCGCCGCGGCCTGCTTCAGCCGGGCGCGCCCTTCCTGCAGAAGCCGTTCGTCCCGGCGGATCTCTCGCGCAAGGTGCGCGAGGTGCTCGACAACCGATGACGCTGCTCGAGGAGTTCGGTGCTCAGCTCGTCGCGCTCCGCCTGCCCCTGGCTCGAGCCCTGGTGGCGGTCTCGGGCGGGCCCGACTCGGTGGTCCTGCTTCACCTCCTGGTCGCCACCCGGGAGCTCCACCAGCTCGACCTCGTTGTCGCCCATTTCGACCATGGCATCCACCCCGCGAGCGCCGACGTGGCCTTGGGCGTGCGCGCGCTGGCGGCGCGCTATGGACTGCCGTACGAGCAGGGTCACACCAGCCTGGGGGCCGGGGCAGGCGAAACCGCGGCCCGCGCCGCGCGGTACGCCTGGCTCGAGGCGACCCGGTTTCAGCTCGGCGCCGAGTTGGTAATCACCGCGCACCATGCCGACGACCAGGTCGAGACCGTGCTGATGCGGGCGCTCAAGGGCTCGGGCCCGGCTGGGCTCGCCGGCATAACTGCACGGCGCGGCGTCCTGGTGCGGCCGCTGCTCCCGTTCCGCCGCGCCGCCATCCTGCGCTACCTCCGCGCCGAGGGACTTGCCGCCTGGGGCGACCCCGCCAATCAGGATCCGCGCCACCTGAGGTCCTGGCTCAGGGGCGACGTGCTCCCGGCGCTGCGCGCGAGGCTGCCGCGCGTGGACCACGCGCTGCTGCAATTGGGCCGACAGGCGGCCCGCGCGCGAGCGGCCTGGAGCTCGGTGCTGAACCTGCTGCCGGGCCTCGAGTTTCGCCTCGAAGACGATGGGTTTTCCGTTGCTGCCCGTACGCTCAGCGGGTATGATTCTGCCTTGGGAGAATCGGTGCTGATGAGTGCGGCCCGGCGCGTCGGCTGTCGCCTCGGCCCCACCCGCGCGGGCCGGGTGCTGCAACTGGTCGGCCGCGGTGTGAGCGGCGCGCGGGCACCGCTGGGCGAGGGCTGGACGGCGGAGCTCGCATTCGATCGGCTGATGGTCACGCGTGACGAGCCCGATGCCGGTCGCCCCACCTGGCCGCTGGAGGGCGCCGCGGGTGAAGCCGCGTGGGGGCGCTGGCGGGTCCGTTGGTCGCGTGAGCCGGCACCTGAGCGTCAGGATCGCGCCGGGCTGGCCGCGTGGTTCGCGCCCGGGCCGCTGTTCATCCGGACCTGGAGCGCCGGCGAACGACTTCGACCGCTGGGCGGCACGGGCCGCCGATTGCTGGTGCGGTGCTTTCAGGATGCTCGCGTACCGCGTAGCCGCCGGGCAGGCTGGCCCGTGCTGGCAGGGCCCGGTGGGGTAGTGTGGATCCCGGGCGTCAGTCGCTCCGACGCCCTCCTCCCGGAACCTGGAACGGAGGCGGTGCGCGTCGATGCTGAGCACCCCTGAGATCCTGCGGCGCACCGGCGGCCGCCCCGTCAAGTCGATCGTCTTCGACGAGGCCGCCATCGCCGCCAAGGTCCGGGAGCTGGGTGGCCAGATCACCGAGGCCTACCCCGATGGCGAGCTCCTGGTGCTGGGCCTCCTCAAGGGAAGCTTCATTTTCCTGAGCGATTTGGTCCGGGTCATCGAACGTCCCATCCAGATCGATTTCCTGGTCGCCAGCTCGTATGGCAGCGCCAAGGTCTCGAGCGGGACCGTCCGCCTCCTCTACGACCCGGAAACCCGGCTCGAGGGGAAACATATTCTGCTGGTCGAGGATATAATTGAGACAGGGAAGACCCTGCGGCGGTTGATGACGCTGCTCGGTACCCGCCGGCCGAGGAGCCTGGCGATCTGCGCGCTCCTCGACAAGCAAGTGGCCACGGAAGTCCGCCCGGAGCTCCGCTTTGTGGGGTTTCGGGCGCCGCCGGCCTTTCTGGTCGGGTACGGACTCGACCATGCCGAGAACTACCGTCATCTCCCGTTCATCGCGGACTTGGAATAAATGGCAGACCGTCTCCCCAATCGGCCCCCGCGCACCAACTGGGGGAATCTGAGCAAGAACCTCGCGCTGTGGCTCCTGGTAGGGCTGCTGGCCCTCGCCCTGTTCCAGATGATGAGCCGTCAGCGGAGTCCAACCCAGGAATTCTCCTACACCGAGTTCAGCCACCAGCTCGATCAGGGCAACGTGGCGCGGGTGGAGGTGTACGACGGCAAGCGGCTCGAGGGCGACTTCAAGAACCCGGTCACTCAGGACGGCCGGAGCGCCAAGAGCTTCCAGGTCCTGCTGCCGGTCGCCAACAGCGAGCAGTTCATCAAGCGGCTGGAAGACGCGAACGTGCCCATCCTGGCCAAGGAGCCCAAGGGCGGCATCACCGCCATCATCATCGCGGCGCTGCCGTGGATCGTGATCCTGGGCCTGTGGTTCTTCCTGCTGCGCCAGCTCCAGGCCGGCGGCAGCCGCGCGTTCGCGTTCGGGAAGTCCAAGGCCAAGCTGCTCGCGGGCGATACGCCCAAGATCACCTTCGCCGACGTGGCCGGGGCCGACGAGGCCAAGGTCGAGCTGCAGGAGATCATCGAGTTTCTCAAGGACCCGCAGAAGTTCACCCGCCTGGGTGGCCGGCTGCCCAAGGGCGCGCTGCTGGTGGGACCGCCGGGCACCGGCAAGACGCTGCTCGCCAAGGCGGTGGCCGGTGAGGCGGGGCGGCCGTTCTTCTCCATGTCCGGCTCGGACTTCGTGGAGATGTTCGTCGGCGTCGGGGCCAGCCGGGTGCGCGACCTGTTCGAGCAGGGCAAGAGCCACGCGCCCTGCATCATCTTCATCGACGAGATCGATGCCGTCGGCCGCCACCGCGGCGCCGGCCTCGGCGGTGGGCACGACGAGCGGGAGCAGACGCTGAATCAGCTCCTGGTCGAGATGGACGGCTTCGAATCCAACGATGGCGTCATCCTGGTGGCCGCCACCAACCGGCCCGACGTGCTCGACCCGGCGCTGCTCCGGCCGGGCCGGTTCGACCGGCAGATCGTGGTCGACGCGCCGGACGTGCGTGGTCGCGAGGGCATCCTGCGGGTGCACACCCGGAAGATCCCGCTGGCCTCGGACGTGCGGCTCGAGGTCATTGCCAAGGGCACGCCGGGCATGGCCGGCGCCGACCTGGCCAACCTGGTGAACGAGGCGGCCGTGCTCGCGGCGCGGCGCAACAAGACCCTGGTGGACATGCAGGACTTCGAGGACGCCAAGGACAAGGTCATGCTGGGCGTCGAGCGCCGCAGCCTGGTGCTCACCGAGGCCGAGCGGAAGCTCACCGCCTATCACGAGGCGGGGCACGCGATCGTCGCCATCAAGATTCCGGGCAGCGATCCGATCCATAAGGTCACCATCGTCCCCCGCGGACGGGCGCTGGGGCTCACCGCCTCGCTGCCCGAGGTGGACCGGCACAACTACAGCAAGGATTGGCTCATCGGCAGCCTGGCCATGTTCTTCGGCGGCCGGGTGGCGGAGGAGATCATCTTCGGATCCGACAAGGTGACCACCGGGGCGGGGAACGACATCGAGCGCGCTACCGCGCTGGCCCGGCGCATGGTCACCCAGTTCGGGATGAGCGAGCGCATCGGCCCGCTGGCCGTGGGCGACAAGGAGCAGGAGATCTTCCTGGGCCGCGAGTTCGCCCAGCGCCGGGAGATCAGCGAGCGGACGGCGCAGATGGTGGACGACGAGGTCAAACGGCTGGTGGACGAGGCCTACGCCCGCGCCACCGAAATCCTGAGCCAGAACCGCGAGCTGCTGGACCGCATCGCCGACGCGCTGCTCGAGCGCGAGACCATCGACCGCGAGGACCTCGACCGGCTGGTGAAGAACCTGCCGCTGCCTCCGCGCAACCTGCCGCCGGCCGACACGCCGGCGCCGCAGGCCAGCGCCCCGACGAAGCCCGGCGCCGCGCCGGCTCGCGCACCCCTTCTGGGCACCCCGCCGGCCGAACCCGCCGGCGCGTGACCGTCACGCCGCTGGCGCTCCACTCGCCGCGCGCGGTGGGGGAACTCCTCCGCGCGCACGGGTGGGACCCGGTCCAGGCGGCCGCCGCCTCGAGCGGCATCCATCCTCTCGCTTTTCACCTCACCGGCCTGGATCAGGATACCCTGGAGGCCCTGGTGCGCCATGGCGGCTCACTGGGGCTCGAGGTGCTCACGGGCGATGACTGGGCCGTGTTATGCGGCAGCCGGTCCCGGCTGAGCGCGTTCGCCCGGCCGTGGCTGGTCCCGCCGGCGCTGTCGCAGCTCGCGATCGACATCGGGCTCGCCATGCCGGCGGAGGCGGCACAGAGCTGGCACACGGCGCGCGGCCCGGTGGCACTCGATCGTCCCGTTCTGATGGGCATCCTCAATGTCACCCCCGACAGCTTCAGCGACGGCGGCCGTTTTCACGGTCTCGACGCGGCGCTGGCCCAGGCGGACGCGCTGCTCACCGCTGGGGCGGACATCATAGACATCGGGGGCGAGTCGACCCGCCCCGGCCGCTCCGAGACGGTGCCGCTCGAGACCGAGCTGGGACGGGTTCTGCCGGTGCTCGAGGCGCTCGTCCGGGGGCACCCCAGCCTGGTCATCACCGTCGACACCGTGAAGGCGGCCGTGGCGCGCGCCGCGCTGGAGGCCGGCGCGGCCGCGATCAATGACGTGTCGGCGCTGCGGCTGGACCCGGCGATGGGGCCCGTCGTCGCCGCGGCCCGCGCCGGCCTGGTCCTCATGCATTCGCGCGGCACGCTGCTCGAGATCGCGTCGTATACCCACGCGACCTATGCCGACCTTCTCAGCGAGGTGGTCGGCGAGCTCCGGACAGCGGTCGCCGCGGCCGGCGCTGCCGGCATTCCGATGCCGGCCATCGCGGTGGATCCGGGCTTCGGGTTTTCCAAGACGGTGGAGCAGAATCTCCTGCTGCTCGATCAGCTGGAATCCCTCCACGCGCTGGGCCGGCCCGTCCTGGTCGGGCCCTCGCGCAAGCGGTTTCTCGGCGACGTGACCGAACTCCCGCTCGAGCAGCGGGATCGTGCCACGGCTGCCGCCTGCGCGCTGGCCTGGGAACGCGGCGCCCGCATCTTCCGGGTCCACGACGTGGCCGTCGCGCGCGACGCGCTCGCCTTTGCCGCCGCGCTGGGGGCGCCCTAGTGCCGCTCGGGCAGCTGCCGTTCCCTTCGCCGGGTTGGCGCGACCTGCTCGAGATCCTCATCGTCGCGTACGTGCTGTACGCGCTGCTCCGGTTCCTGGTCGGCACCCGCGCGCTCCAGATCGTGTTCGGCCTGCTGGTGCTCGCCGTCATCTATCTCGCCGCCTTCCTGCTCAAGCTCAGCATGATCACCTACCTGCTCGGGGTGGTGTTCACCTACGGTGTCTTCGCCGTGCTGGTGGTGTTTCAGCCTGAGCTTCGGCAGGCGCTGGCGCGGCTGGGACAGAGCCGCGTGTTCCGGGTGTTCGGGGGTGGGCCCGGTCCCGGTGTCGCGGAACAGATCGCGGAGGCCGTGGAGCGCCTCAGCCGGAGCGCCACCGGCGCCATCATCGTGATCGAGCGTGAGGTCCGGCTCGACGAATACCTCGACACCGGAAGCCCCATGCGCGCGGCCGTCTCGGCGGACCTGCTGGCTACCATCTTCAGCCCCTACTCGCCGCTGCACGACGGCGCGGTGCTGGTGCGGGGCGACGAGATCGTCGGCGCGGGGTGCATCCTGCCG
>Ga0308175_100003539_pt1 | contig 10838 bp, 5 predicted proteins | sample PhyCR1_3_FD_203893 | JGI IMG/M metagenome (GOLD analysis project Ga0308175, IMG submission 203893) | Soil microbial communities from UC Gill Tract Community Farm, Albany, California, United States - DLSLS.C.R1 | ecosystem: Environmental > Terrestrial > Soil > Agricultural land | place: USA...
ACGGCATCGCCGACCGGATCAGAGAGCTGGCCGAGGCCGGTGCCCGGCTTGCCCGTGAGGTCGCCGATGGCTACTCGACGGACGACCGGCCGCGTTGGGTGATCGGTTCGGTGGGCCCGGGCACCAAGCTGCCCACCCTCGGCCACGCGCCGTACGCGACGCTTCGCGACGCGTACCAGGAGGAGGTCACCGGCCTGCTCGCCGGCGGTGCCGACGTGGTGCTCGTGGAGACGTCGCAGGACCTGCTGCAGACCAAGTCGGCGGTCGTCGGCGCCCGCCGCGCGATGACCGCGGCCCGCCGTCAGGTGCCGCTGATCGCCCAGGTCACCGTCGAGACGACCGGCACGATGCTGCTCGGCTCGGAGATCGGCGCCGCACTGACCGCGCTGGAGCCGCTCGGCATCGACCTGATCGGGCTCAACTGCGCGACCGGGCCGACCGAGATGAGCGAGCACCTGCGTTTCCTGTCCCGGCACGCCCGCATCCCGCTGTCGGTGATGCCCAACGCCGGCCTGCCCCAGCTCGGCCCCACCGGCGCGACCTACCCGTTGACCCCGGCGGAGCTGGCCGCCGCGCTGTCCTCGTTCGTGCGGGAATACGGCACGCGGCTGGTCGGCGGCTGCTGCGGCACCACGCCCGAGCACCTGCGGCAGGTCGTCGAGGCGGTCCGCGAGGTCGAGCCGGTCCGGCGCAAGGTGCGCACCGAGGCCGCCGCCTCCTCGCTCTACCAGTCGGTCCCGTTCCGGCAGGACGCGGGCGTGCTGATGATCGGCGAGCGGACCAACGCCAACGGGTCCAAGGCGTTCCGCGAGGCGATGCTGGAGGGCCGCTGGGACGACTGCGTGGCGATCGCCCGCAGCCAGATCCGCGACGGCTCGCACATGCTCGACGTCTGCATCGACTACGTCGGCCGGGACGGCACCGGCGACATGCGGGAGACCGCCGGCCGGTTCGCCACCGCCTCGACCCTGCCGCTCATGCTCGACTCGACCGAGCCGCCGGTGATCGAGGCCGGGCTGGAGATGCTCGGCGGCCGCTGCGTGGTCAACTCGGTCAACTACGAGGACGGTGACGGGCCCGACTCCCGGTTCGCCCGGGCGATGCCGATCATCAAGGAGCACGGCGCCGCGGTCGTCGTCATGTGCATCGACGAGGAGGGCCAGGCCCGCACCGCCGACTGGAAGGTGCGCGTCGCCGACCGGACCATCCGCGACCTGGTCGAGAAGTGGGACATGCGGGTCGAGGACATCGTCGTCGACTGCCTGACGTTCCCGATCGGCACCGGTCAGGAGGAGACCAGGCGCGACGCCATCGAGACGATCGAGGCGATCCGGGAGCTCAAGCGGCGCTACCCGCAGGTGCAGACGACGCTTGGCCTGTCCAACGTCTCGTTCGGGCTCAACCCGGCCGCCCGCCAGGTGCTCAACTCGGTGTTCCTGCACGAGTGCGTCAACGCCGGGCTCGACTCGGCGATCGTGCACGCCTCGAAAATCCTGCCGATGTCGAAGATCGAGGACGAGCAGCGCGAGGTCGCGCTCGACATGGTCTACGACCGCCGCCGCGAGGGCTACGACCCGCTGCAGCGGTTCCTCCAGCTGTTCGAGGGCGTCAGCGCCTCTTCGTCGCGGGAGTCCCGGGCCGAGGAGCTGGCGGCGCTGCCGCTGTCCGAGCGGCTGGAGCGCCGGATCGTCGACGGCGAGCGGGACGGGCTGGAGGCCGACCTCGACGCGGCGATGGAGACCCGCCCGCCGCTGGAGATCATCAACGACACGCTGCTTTCCGGCATGAAGACGGTCGGTGACCTGTTCGGGTCCGGCGAGATGCAGCTGCCGTTCGTGCTGCAGTCGGCCGAGGTGATGAAGACCGCCGTGGCCCACCTCGAGCCGCACATGGAAAAGTCCGGCTCCGGCGGGAAGGGCCGCATCCTGCTCGCCACGGTCAAGGGCGACGTGCACGACATCGGCAAGAACCTTGTCGACATCATCCTGTCCAACAACGGCTACACGGTCGTCAACCTGGGCATCAAGCAGCCGATCTCGGCGATCCTCGACGCCGCGGAGCAGCACGACGCCGACGTGATCGGCATGTCCGGGCTGCTGGTGAAGTCGACCGTGGTGATGAAGGAAAACCTCGAGGAGATGAACCAGCGCGGCGTGGCCGAGAAATACCCGGTGCTGCTGGGCGGGGCCGCGCTGACCCGGGCGTACGTCGAACACGACCTGTCCGAGGTCTACGCCGGCGACGTGCGCTACGCGCGGGACGCGTTCGAGGGCCTGCGGCTGATGGACGCGCTGATGGCGGCGCGGCGGGGGAGCGTGCCGGCGGCGGCCACCCCGGACGGCTCGGCCGAGCCCAACCTGGCCGGCGCGGTCGGCACCGCCGACGAGGACCGCAAGCGGGCCGAGCGCAAGGCCCGCCGGGAGCGGTCGCTGCGGATCGCCGCCCAGCGCCGGGCGGCCGAGGAGGCGGAGGAGTCGACCCTGCCGGCCCACTCCGACGTGGCCACCGACAACCCGGTGCCGACGCCGCCGTTCTGGGGCAGCCGGGTGGTCAAGGGCATCCAGACCGCCGACTACGCCTCGCTGCTCGACGAGCGGGCGACCTTCCTCGGCCAGTGGGGGCTGCGCGGCGCCCGCGGCGGCAAGGGACCGTCGTACGAGGAGCTGGTGGAGACCGAGGGGCGGCCGCGGCTGCGCTACTGGCTGGACCGGTTCCAGACCGAGGGCATCCTCGAGGCGGCCGTCGTCTACGGCTACTTCCCGGCCGTCAGCAAGGGCGACGACCTGATCGTGCTCCACGACGACGGCACCGAGCGGGTCCGGTTCACCTTCCCGCGGCAGCGCCGGGACCGGCGGCTGTGCCTGGCCGACTTCTTCCGCGGGCAGGACTCCGGCGAGACCGACGTGGTCGCCTTCCAGGTGGCCACCATGGGCCAGCGCATCAGCGAGTTCGCCGCTGAGCTGTTCGCGGCCAACGCCTACCGCGACTACCTGGAGGTGCACGGGCTGTCCGTGCAGCTGACCGAGGCGCTGGCCGAGCACTGGCACGCCCGGGTGCGGGAGGAGCTCGGCTTCAGCGGCGAGGACCCCGACGACGTCGAGGAGTTCTTCAAGCTCGGCTACCGCGGCGCGCGCTACTCGTTCGGCTACCCGGCCTGCCCCGACCTGGAGAACCAGCAGCAGGTGCGCGAGCTGCTCGACTTCGGCCGGATCGGCGTCGAGCTGTCCGAGGAGTTCCAGCTGCACCCGGAGCAGTCGACCTCGGCGATCGTCGTCCACCACCCCGAGGCGAAATACTTCGCCACGTGAGCCGGTGCCTGGCCGCGGTGCTGTTCGACATGGATGGCACGCTGACCGACTCCGAGCCGGTCTGGGACGAGGCGCTGCGCGAGCTGGCGCGCTGGCTCGGGGGATCGCTGTCCGACGCCGCGCGCCGGGCGACGATCGGCACCAACGTCCCGGTGTCGGTCGACATCGTGCACCGCGACGTCGGCCGGCCGGACGCCGACCCGGTCGCCAGCGGGGAGAAGCTGATCGCCGAGGCGGCCGCGCGGTTCGCCCGTGGGCTGGTCTGGCGGCCCGGGGCGCGCGAGCTGGTCGACGCGGTACGAGCGGCCGGGATCCCCAGCGCGCTGGTCACCAACACCGAGCGGGCGCTGACCAGGCTCGCGCTCGGCCCGCTGGTCGACGAGCTGTTCGACGTGTCGGTCTGCGGCGACGAGGTCGCGCACAGCAAGCCGGCCCCGGACCCGTACGAGAAGGCGGCCGCGCTGCTCGGCGTCGCCCCGGCCGGCGCGGTCGCGATCGAGGACTCGCCGACCGGTGTCGCGTCGGCGACCGCGGCCGGCTGCCCGGTGCTGGTCGTCCCGGGCGCCGACGTATGGGTGCCACCCGGTCCTGGTCGGACGTTCGTCGAGTCGCTGGCCGGCATCACCGTGGCCGACCTCACCGCCCTCGTCGCCCGCGCCGCCTGAGACCGCCCCGGCACGCCGCCTGACGGCCGTGCGGGGCGCGCCGGCGGTTCAGTGGCGGATGCGGTAGCGGAGGTGCAGCACGTCCGGTCCGGCCAGCGAGCGCAGCAGCTCGAGCTCGTGGTGGTCGGGCGGCAGGTCGTCGAACAGCCGGCAACCCTGCCCGAGCAGCACGGGCACCAGCTGCAGCTCCAGCTCGTCGAGCAGCCCGGCCCGGAGCAGCGCCTGCGCCGTCGACGCGCCGTGCACCATGACATCCCGGCCGCCGGCCGCGGACTTGGCCCGGGCAACGGCCGACTCGACGTCGGTGACGTAGCTCGCGTGTCCCGCCGGCGGCGCCGGCGGCGCGGCACGGCTCAGCACGAAGATCGGCACGCCGTCGTGGTGGTCGCCGCCCCACTCGCCGGCGAACTCGAACGTCCGGCGGCCGACGATCACCGCTCCGGTCGCCAACATCTCGTCGAACACCACGGCGTCCGGGCCGCCCGCCGGCCGGTACGAGCCGGGCTCGAGCCCGCCCTCGGTCAACCAGGCGTGCAGCCGCTCCCCGCCGACGCCGAGCCCGTGCTCGGCGTCGTCGCCGGGGCCGGCGATGAACCCGTCCACCGACATCGACATGTAGAGCCGGACCTTGCTCACGCACTGCCTCCTCCGATGCGGCCGGACCCGAGCGCGGCCAACCTACTGTCCGCGGGGCACTGTCAAGGCAGCGACACCGCGGCGCCGGGTGGGTCGTGACCCGCCCGGCGCCGCGTACCCCCGATGGTCAGTCGGCGGCGACCGCCTGCAGAACGTTGAGCTTCGAGGCCCGCCGGGCCGGCAGCCACGCTGCCAGCACCCCGGCCACCGCGGCCAGCAGCAGGTAGAGCGCCAGCTGGGGGATCGGGAACGACAGCTCCGTCACACCCTGGCTGACCAGCGCCCGCTGCAGTGCCGCGCCGAAGATCACGCCGACCGCCAGGCCGAGCAGTCCGCCGAACACCGCGACCAGCACCGACTCGACCCGGACCATCCGCTTGACCTGCCGCCGGCTCATCCCGACCGCCCGCAGCAACCCGAGCTCCCGGGTCCGCTCCAGCACCGAGAGCGCCAGCGTGTTGACGATGCCGAGGATCGCGATGCCGACCGACAGCGCCAGCAGCAGCTGGAAGAACTGCACCAGCTGGTCGATCTGCTTGGTCGCGTCGCCGACGAACTCGGACTCGTTCTGCACCTCCAGGTTCGGGTACGAGGTCAGCGCCTGGTCCAGCGGCCCGCGCAACGCCCCGGCGTCGGTGCCGTTCGCGGCCTTGACCAGCGCCGCGAAGTAGAGCTGCTGCTTGAAGTGGACCGCGGCCGAGTCGTCGACCAGGTAGTCGCCGATCAGCTGGTTCGACAGGTAGACCCCGGCCACCTTCAGCGTGCCCTTCTGGCCGTCCTCCCACGTCACCGGCACCGTCGACCCGACCGACAGGTGCTTGTCGTCGGCCACGTCGTCGGAGACCAGCGTGCTGCCCGGGCCGAGGTCGGCGGCCTTGCCCGACTTCATCGACAGGTCGACCGTGCTGCCCAGCGCCGCCCGGTTCAGCGACGTCGGGAACTCGTCGGCCCCGGCGATGGTCGCGTCGCCGCCGCGCAGCCCGGTCACCTCACCGACGCCCGGGGTGTCCTGCACGGCCTTGAACGCGGCCTGGTCCATGCCGACCGCGGTCGGGCTGACGATGTAGTCGGCGCCGATCGCGTCCGAGGCGATCTTGCGGACGCTGTCCTTCAGCGACGATCCGAGCACGCCGACCGCCGCCACCAGCGCCAGCCCGATCATCAGCGCCGCCGCGGTGGCCGCGGTGCGCCGCGGGTTGCGCAGCGAGTTCTGCCGACCGAGCCGGCCGGGCAGCCGGCGCCGGAACAGCAGCCCCACGGCGCCGGTCACCGGCCGGCTCACCAGCGGCGAGAGCAGCGCCACGCCGAGGAACGCCAGCACCGTGCCGATCCCGAGGATCGCCAGCCCGCTGCCGGTCAGCCCGAAGGTCATCGCGACCGCGCCGGCGACCACGAGGATCGCGCCGGCGATGGTCTGCTTGACCAGCGGCCGGTCCGCGGTCGCCGCGTCCCGCATCGCCGCCACCGGCGGCACCTTGGCCGCCCGCCGCGCCGGCATCAGCGCCGCCACCGCGGTGATGATGATGCCGACCGCGAACGCGGCGATCACCGTGCGCAGCTCGATCACCGGGCTCGCCGACGGCAGCCCGGCACCGAACGCGCCGAACAGCGCCTGCAGCCCGATCGCCACGCCGACACCGGCACCGAGGCCGATTGCCGACGCGATCCCGCCGACCACCACGGCCTCCAGCAGCACCGACCGGGTCACCTGCCCCTTGGAGGCGCCGAGCGCCCGCATCAGCGCGAGCTCCCTGGTCCGCTGGGCGACCAGGATCGAGAACGTGTTGAAGATGATGAACGCCCCGACGAACAGCGCGACCGCGGCGAACACCAGCAGGAACGTGTTGAGGAAGCTGAGCCCCTGCTGGATGTCGCTGGCCTGCTCGTCGGCAAGCTGCGTGCCGGTGATCGCCTCGGTGCTGCTGGGCAGCGCGCTCGCGATCCGGCTGCGCAGCTGGTCCTGGGACACCCCGTCGTTCGCGGCGACGAGCAGGTCGGAGTAGCCGTTGACGTGCAGCAGCTTCTGCGCCGACGCGGTGGTGAAGTAGACGTACGACTCGCCGCCGAGGCTGTCCTTGCCGTCCGCGTACTCGACCAGGCCGACGACCTTGACCCGCTGCTGCCCGGTCGGCAGGAACACCGTGGTCGAGTCGCCGACGCTCACGCCCGCCTTCTCGGCCAGCCGGCCGTCGAGCACGACCTCGGTGGGTCCGCGCGGCGCGGTGCCGTCGACCACCCGCTGCTGGTTGAGCTTGGCGGAGTCGATCCAGTTGCCGGCGATGATCGGCGCGCCGTTGCTGGACAGCGCCTTGCCGTCCTTACCGAGCACGCTGACCTGGTTGAACTGGGCGTTGACGACGTTGCCCTGCACCTCGGCGACGCCGTTGACGCCCTGCACGGTCGCGATCGTGCTGGCCGGCACGTCGTGCCGGCCGCCCCCGTCGGAGTTGCCCGAGCCCGGGGTGATCTCGGTGCCCCGGACGTCGACGGCGATGTTCTTGTTCACCGACGAGAACAGGTCGGTGAACGTACGCCCGAGCGAGTCGGTGAGCACGAACGCCCCGACCACGAAGGCAACGCCCAGCACGACCGCGAGCGCGGACATCATCAGCCGCAGCTTGCGGGCCGTGAGGGCCTTCACGGTGGCTCGGAACATGTCAGGCACCCACCGGCTGGTACATCGTCTCCTGGCCCGGCTCCAGGCCCTTCATCCGGTCGAGCACCGAGTCCGCGGTCGGCGCGCGCATCTCGTCGACGATCCGGCCGTCGGCGAGGAACAGCACCCGGTCCGCGTACGCGGCCGCGGACGGCTCGTGGGTGACCATGACGATCGTCTGGCCGAGCTCGGTGACCGAGCTGCGCAGGAAGCCGAGCACCTCGGCCGAGCTGCGCGAGTCGAGGTTGCCGGTCGGCTCGTCGGCGAAGATGACCGCGGGCCGGGTGATCAGCGCCCGGGCGCAGGCCACCCGCTGCTGCTGGCCGCCGGACAGCTCGGTCGGCCGGTGGTTGAGCCGGTCGCGCAGGTTCACCGCGCCGACCACCTGGTCGAACCAGGCCTTGTCCGGCTTGCGGCCGGCGATCTGCAGCGGCAGCGTGATGTTCTCCTCGGCGGTCAGCGTCGGCAGCAGGTTGAACTGCTGGAAGACGAAGCCGACCTTGTCCCGGCGCAGCGTGGTCAGCCGCTTGTCCGACATCCCGGCCAGCCGGTCGCCGCCGATGATCACCTCGCCGGAGGTGGGCTGGTCGAGGCCGGCCAGGCAGTGCATGAACGTGGACTTGCCGGACCCGGACGGGCCCATGATCGCGGTGAACTCGGCGACCGGGAAGGTGGCGGTCACGCCGTCCAGCGCCGTGACCTCGGTGTGCCCGGTGCCGTACACCTTCCGCAGCTCGATGGCCTGCGCGGCGGGCGCGCCGGCCAGGGTTGCCCGGTGCCGGGGCTGGGTGCCTGGCGCGGGACTGCTCACGTGGTGGTCTCCCCTCTGGGAGGCCGCCCGGCGGGGGCCGGGGGCCATAGGTCTCTGGTCTCGTCTGAAACGCTAGGTGTGACGGCACGAACAGGGCATTGGGGTTTCCCCCCGACTTCCTCAGGGGTTGCCCCGAGCATCGGGTGCCCGTCAGTGCAGCTCAGCCGGTTTTCAGCCGGCCCTCAGGACGCTACGGACCGCGAGCGGCCGGCACATCGGGCCGCGGTTGGACATCCGCCTCCACCTCTCGGTGGATGCGGCCTCACCCACCCGTACGGCATCAGGCGGGGCTCAGAGCTGCTCGGATGCGTCCGCGGCGGGCTCCACCGGCTCCGGATAGGGGGGCAGGGTGCCGCCATGCGGCGGGCACAGCGCCTGGTAGTCGCACCAGTCGCAGAGGCGGCTGGGGTTGGCCCTGAAGTCACGCCGGGTGACCGCCCGCTCGATCGCCCGCCAGACCGCGACCAGCGTCCGCTCGAACCGTTCGAGCTCCGCCGCGTCCGGCCGGTAGGTCAGCGTGTCCCGATCCGCCAGATACATCAGCTTGAGCTGGTGCGGCACCGTGCCCCGGGTCCGCCAGAGCACCAGCGCGTAGAACTTCAGCTGGAACAGCGCCTTCGCCTCGTACGCCTCCCGCGGTATGGCACCGGTCTTGTAGTCGACGACCCTGACCTCGCCGGTGGGCGCGACGTCGAGCCGGTCGACATAGCCGCGCAGGCCGAGCGGCGCGGCGTCGCCGATGTCGAGCACGGCCTCGACCAGCTGCTCGCGGGCGGCCGGCTCCAGCCGGCTCGGGTCCTCCAGCGCGAAGTAGCCGGCGATCATCCGGCGGGCTGAGTCGAGCCACTCCGCCAGCCCGCCCTCGGCGAACAGCGCGGCGGTCTCCGGCTCGGCCTCGGCCAGCCTGACCCACTCGGGCTCGACCAGCGCGGCCGCCCGGTCGTAGGTCCGCTCGGCGCCCGGCAGGTCGAACAACCGGTCGAGGACGGCGTGCACCAGCGTGCCGCGGGCCTTGTCCGGGGTCGGCCGCTGCGGCAGCTTGTCGACCGAGCGGAACCGGTAGACCAGCGGGCAGGACTTGAAGTCGGCGGCGCGGGACGGCGAGAGCGTGCCGGCCAGCAGCAGCTCGGTCTTCTCGGCCACCTCGGTCACGGCGCCGACACTAGCCCGCGGGTGCGACAGAACCGCGCCGCCGCGCCCGCGCCGGCCTCAGAGCCAGGACAGCCGGTCGAACGGCCAGGCGATCACGAACGCCCGGCCCACCACGAGCCGCTCGTCGATCGGGCCGAAGACTCTGCTGTCGCTGGAGTTGCAGCGGTTGTCGCCCATCATCCACAGCTTCCCGGCCGGCACGGTGACCTTGGCGAAGTCGCCGGTGCCGTGGCAGAGCGGCTCGACGTACGGCTCGTCCAGCGGGGCGCCGTTGACGTACACCTTCCCGCCGTGGCCCTCGACGGTCTCGCCCGGCAGCGCGACCACCCGCTTGATCAGGTCGTCCTCGCTGACGTTGAGGTTCGGCGGCTTGGCGAAGACGATCACGTCGCCGCGGTGGATGTCGTGCAGGTGGTAGCCGACCTTGTTGACCAGCACCCGGTCGCCCTCGATGAGGGTCTCGTGCATCGACGCGGACGGGATGTAGAAGGTCTGCACGACGTACTGCCGGATGAGGAACGCGGACACCACCGCGAAAACGATGAGGAACGGCCACTCGAGTGCCTTGCGCCGGGCCCGGCGGCGCCGGACGACCGCTCGAGGCGGGTGCGCCGGCTTGGCCGGCTTGCCGGCGGTGGCCGACTTGCCGGCGGTGGCCGACTTGCCGGCGGTGGCCGACTTCGGGGACGGCCGGTCCAGCACCTCGGTCGGCTCGTCGTTCAGCGGCACCACCGCGATCTGCGGGTCCGGCGCGCGATCCAGCTCGATCTGGTGGAAGCGGTTCGCCGGCCAGGACGCGGCGTCCCGTTCGGCGGCGTCGAGGCCGTGGCCGTTGACCGGGTATGCCGACGGCGCCGGCGGGGGAGCGGAGTAGGGGAAGCCGGTGACGGGAGCGACCGGCTCGTCCAGCCGGTAGCCGTTCACCGGCGGGGCCGGGGAGTCCAGGTGGTAGCCGTTGGTCTCCGGCCACGGGTGCGGCGTACCCCCGGCACCGCCGTAGCGGTGGGCCCCCGGCTCCGGTCGGTGGTACGCGACCCCGTTCGCGCCGGGACCGCCCGCCTCCGGCTCGGCCCGCCGGTGCCCGCCGCCGTTCGGAAGGTGGTAGCCGATCGGGCCGGGTGCCGGCCCGTCCGGGCTCCACTGCGCCTGTCCGGGGCCGGCACCGTCCCGCCCAGTGGCCGGTCGGTGCCGCCCGCGGTCCGCTCCGGGCGGCGCGTACCCGTTCGGTCTCCGCTCGCGTCCGTAGTCGATCCCGTTCGCGCCCCCGTACCGGTCGTCGCCAGGCCGGGTGCCGATCCCGTTCGCGTCCCCGTACCCGTCGTCATCCGGCCGGGTGCCGATCCCGTTCGCGGCCCCGTACCGGTCGTCGCCAGGCCGGGCGCCGATCCCGTTCGGCTCCGGCTCCGGCCGATGCCGCCCGGAGTGCCCCGGCGCGTAGTCCGCCGGGCCGGGACCGACACCGTTCCGACCCGGGTAGGCGTCCGGACCGGGACCGACGCCGTTCCGACCCGGGTAGCGGTCCGGGTCAGGCCCGACGCCGTTCGGCCGCGGCTCCGGCCGGTGCCGCCCGAGGTCTTCTGGCGCATAGCCGTTCAGACCCGGGTGACCGG
>Ga0308175_100003540_pt1 | contig 10837 bp, 11 predicted proteins | sample PhyCR1_3_FD_203893 | JGI IMG/M metagenome (GOLD analysis project Ga0308175, IMG submission 203893) | Soil microbial communities from UC Gill Tract Community Farm, Albany, California, United States - DLSLS.C.R1 | ecosystem: Environmental > Terrestrial > Soil > Agricultural land | place: USA...
GACACGCGGGTCGCCCTGTTCGCCTCCGACACGGCCGGTGACGAGCCGCCGTTCCGCGCCGAAGGGCTGATGCTCTCACTGCTCGGCACCGCGCCCGCCGCCACGCTGCGCGAGTGGTTCGCCGGGTTCTCGCAGGGCGGCACGGTCGTGGACGACCTGCTGAAGCGGCCGTGGGGCGACTTCGACGGGCAGGTGGTCGACCGCTACGGACTGCACTGGCTCATCGGGTTCAGGGACGAAGGCTGATCAGCCCGTGCGGCCGGCACCGTCGGCGCGCGGGTCCGAGGCCGCGACGACGCCCTCGTCGGTGCGACGGACGACCTGGGCATGCCCCGCCTCGTCGTCGAGGGCGTGCAGCCGGGTGATCCCGAAGTGCTGCGCGAGCTTGTCCCGGGCACTGGCAGACACGTCCCGCTCGACGGCGACGCTCGTCCCGGCGTCGGCGTCGCTGCCCGCGTTGCGCGGCTCGAGCACCCACCGCGGCAGGCGTACGGCGACCTCCGCCGGGGCGCCGGCCGCCAGGTGCAACGCCAGCTGCGTGTGGATCTGCGGCTGGGCCCGGCCACCCATGGCGCCGTGGGCACCGACCAGCTCGCCGTCCTGCCGCACGAGCACCGGCATCAGCGTGTGCGCAGGACGGCGGCCACCGACGTACCGGTTCGGCGAACCCGGTTGCAGGCTGAACGCCGCGCCACGGTTGTGCAGCACCACACCCGAAGCGGGGTCCAGGATGCCCGACCCGAAGGCGAAGTAGGTGCTCTGCATCAACGACACCCAGTTGCCGTACGGGTCGGTGGTGACGACCGCGACCGTGTCACCAGAGGGCTTGACGCCTTCCCGGCCGCGAGGCGAGCCGCCGTTCCTCGCCTCGTGGGCGATCTCCCGGGCACGGGTGGAGAGCAGGCTCGCGACGTCGGTCGTCGTACTCTCCCGGTCGCCGAGCATCGCGTCCCGGTCGCGGGCCGCGGCATCGGCGACCAGAGCGACCAGCGCCGCGTCCCGACCAGTCGGGTCGAGCTCGCGGCCCAGCTGGTGCCGGACCGTCTCGAGCGCAGCCAGGCCTTCGAGGAAGAAGGCGCCCTGGCAGGCGGGTGGCGCCGTGACGTACTCGGCGCCGGCATACGTCGTCGCGATCGGCTCGCCGGTCCAGGTGCGGTGCGCCCGGAAGTCCGCCAGGGTCATCGCCGAACCACGGGCCTGCAGGGTCGCGACGATGCTCTCGGCCGCGCCGGCGTAGAAGGCGTCCGGGCCGGACTCGGCCAGGTCCCGCAGGGTTCGAGCGAGCGCCGGTTGCGAGAGTCGCTGCCCGCTGGTCAGCAGCTCGCCGTCGGGCAGGAACACCTCGCGCAACCCGGGGTCGGCGCGCAGCCGGTCCGCCTCGAGGTCGAGGGCGCGCGCCAGACCGGGAGCGACCGCCACGCCGTCCGAGGCCAGGGTGGCGGCTCGATGCAGGGCTCCGGCGACCGGCCGGGAACCCCAGCGGCCTGCCAGCTCGAACCACGCGGCCGGCGCGCCGGGCACGGTGACCGTGCCCGCGCCATGGACCGGCACGTCGGTCAGGTCCGCGGCGTCCGCCGCCTGGGGCAAGCGGCCGGTGCCGTCGACGGCGACGACCGCGTCCGGCGTCCCGACGAGCGCAACCACGTCGCCGCCGACCGAGCACTGGTGGGGATAGGCGACCGCCAGCACGACCGCCGCCGCGATCGCAGCATCCACGGCATTGCCGCCGCGGGCGAGGACGTCGGCGGCCTCGTCGCTCGCGAGGCGATGCGGCGTCGCCACGCCCCAGGTCGTCGTCATCGTGCGAGCAGGATATGTGCGAAACGGGGGTCGCTACTGCAGCGCCATCAGCACCGACAGCGCCTTGGCGGCCTCGTTGAGCGTGGGCAGGTGGGCGACGAGCTCCTCGAGGCTCATCCGGAACGCCGGGGCCGCCGTGGACAGGGCCGCCGCGGCGACCTCGTCGTGGCCGAAGACCGGCACGCTGATCGCGCGGATGCCGGCCTCGTGCTCCTCGTCGGCGAGGGCGTAGCCACGCTCGCGCACGTCCTCGATCTCCTTGCGGAACCGGCTGCGGGTCGTGATCGCCCTCGGACCGGCGGGAGGGAGCGGGAGGTTCTCGACCAGGTACTCCCGGGCGGCAGGCTCGGCGAAGGCGACCAGCACCTTGCCCTGGGACGTGCAGTGCAGGGGACCGTGCTTGCCGGCCTCGCCGACCACGCGCACCTGCTGGGGGCCCTCGATCGAGTAGAGGTAGAGCTGCCGTTCGCCGTCGCGCACCGCGAGCAGGGTCGCCTCCTTGGTCACCGACGACACCTCCTCCAGCACCGGCCTCGCCAACCCGGTCAGGCCGCGTGCCTGGAGCACCTGCTGGGCGAGCTGGTAGATCCGCAACCCGAGCGTGTAGCGCTTGCTCTCCTGGTCGAAGGAAGCGAAGCCGTCCCGCACGAGTGCGCCCAGCAACCGGTGGGCGGTGCTCAACGGGAAGCCGGCCTGGCGGGCCAGCTCCGCGGCCGGGGCTCCGTCCGGGTAGTCGCCGAGACGGGTCAGCAAGGTGAGTGCCTTGCCGACCATGTCGGGCGCCTGGGCGGGGTCAGCCATCGTTGTGCCCTTCCATGATGCAGGAGTAGATTCCATGATCTGGCAGCGAATCGCTTTGATCATGCCACGACATGGCCGATTCGGGAACACACCGAGCCCAAGGAGCACAGCGTGGACCTGCAGGTCGCTCTCGACCGCATCCCCCTCGACCGGGCGGTCGCCATCACCGAGGCGGTGGCCGGCCGCACCGACTGGATCGAGGTCGGCACCTCGATGGTCAAGCAGTTCGGCCAGGACGGGTTGTGCGAGGTGGTCGCAGCGGCGGCCGGAACCCCTGTGCTCGCCGACCTCAAGACCGCCGACGACGTCCGCTTCGAGTTCGAGATGGCGTTCGCGGCCGGTGCCAGGTCGGTGACCGTGCTCGGTCTCGCACCCGACGTGAGCATCGACCTGGCCGTGGAGGTGACCGGCGAGCACGAGTGCGAGCTGGTCGTCGACCTGATGGGCCTCACCCGCCAGCGCATCGAGGAGCTGGCCGGGCGGCTCCCCCACCGGGTCCGGCTGGCCCCGCACGTCAGCAAGGACGCCCAGACCAGTGGGCAGCGCGTGCAGGACCTGCTCGGCCCGTGGTCCCGCGGCCGCCGCCTGGCGCTCGCCGGTGGCCTCACCGCCAGGGACCTGCCCGCCCTGGCCGACGAGCCCGAGCTGCGGGTGATCGTCGGCTCGGCCGTGACCAGGGCGGACGACCCGGTCGCCGCCGTCGAGGAGCTGCGCCGCGCAGCCGGAAAGGACAACCGATGACCGACGACCTGACCACCGTGCTCGCCGAGATCACCGGAGTCACCGAGAAGGTGGACCGGGACCAGGTCGACGGCCTCGTCGCCCGGCTGGTGGCCGCCCCACGCGTGTTCGTCACCGGCGAGGGCCGCTCCGGGCTGATGGGCAAGGCCTTCGCGATGCGCCTGATGCACCTGGGCCTGACCGTCTACGTGATGGGCGAGACCATCACGCCGGCGGTGAAGGACGGTGATCTCGTCGTGGCGATCTCCGGGTCCGGGAAGACGGGCGGCACGGTGCGCGCCGCGGAGAGCGCACGCAGTGCCGGAGCCGGCGTACATGCCGTCACCACCGACCCTTCCTCACCGCTCGGCAACGAGGCCGACCAGGCATTGGTGCTGCCCGCGGCCACGAAGTACCGCCGCCCCGACGAGGCCCCGACGATCCAGCCGCTGAGCAGCCTGTTCGACCAGGTGACGCACATCGCGCTCGACGTGGTCTGCCTCGAGATCGCCCGCCGCCGGGACGTGGACAACGAGAAGGCGCGCGCGAGCCACAGCAACACCGAGTGACCTGCCGGGCGGGCAACAGATCGGGCGCCGACACTTGACGTGACGGCTGACACGAGCAAGACTCCCACACACCGAGAGACTCTCCCACTTGGCGGGAGCCCATCTGCAAGGAGTTCTTCCACGATGGTCACACGCAAGCTGGCTGCGCTCGCAGCCGTCCTACTCGCTGGCACGCTGGGGCTCTCCGCGTGCAGCAACGGCTCGTCCGGCACCGGCAGCAGCAACCCCGCCGACAGCCAGCTCAACAAGGTCCTCAAGGCGGGCACGCTCCGCGTCGCGGTGCTCCCGGACTTCCCGCCGTGGGCGGTGCAGAAGTCCGACGGCAGCTTCCAGGGCTACGAGATCGACATCGCCCACGAGCTCGCCGACTCCCTCGGCGTGAAGCTCAAGCTGGTCCCCACCGACGGTGACAGCCGCCTCCCGCTGCTGCAGTCCAACCGCGTCGACGTGAACATCTCGGCGTGGACCGCCACGAACGAGCGGGCGCAGACCGCCGGCTTCACGATTCCGTACGACGCCCACGGCGCCGGTGTGCTGTTCAAGAAGGGCGCGAGCATCAAGTCCTACCAGGACATCGCGGGCAAGACCGTCAGCGTGGCCCGGGGCAGCACCAACGACACCATCCTGACCACCGACTTCCCGTCGGCGAAGCCGGTGCGCTTCGACGCGATCTCCGACGTGATCTCCGCAGTCAAGACCGGCAAGGTCGACGCTGCGCTGGAGAGCTCCTACACGGTGGCCCAGGCCGCCAAGCAGGACCCGAGCCTCCAGGCGATCTCGCAGCCGCCGCTCGACCCGCAGCTGGTGTCGATGGGCGTGCTGCCGGGTGACCAGGTGTGGATGAACTACCTGAACAACTTCATCCGCAACCTGATCGCCTCCGGCGAGGACAACAAGCTGCACGAGAAGTGGCTGCACGAGCCGCTCGCCAGCATCGTCTCGGTGCAGGGCAACGCAGCCTGACCGCTGCTGGACTCATGGCTCTGACTGACGGACGGGGAGGACCGCGGTGACGATCAACTTCGCTGCGGTCCTCCCCTACCTTCCGGTGATGCTCAGAGGGCTGGCGATCAGCCTCGAGGTGACCGTGCTGAGCTTCTTCATCGGCTCGGTGCTGGGGATCTTCGTCTACCTGGGCCGACGCAGCACGTTCGCACCGCTGCGCTGGCTCGGGTACGCCTTCGTCGAGGTCTTCCGCAACACCCCGCTGCTGGTGCAGCTGTACCTGATCTACTTCGGACTTCCCCAGGTCGGCATCAACCTGGACCCGTTCTGGTCGACGCTGGCCGGGATGACGCTGAACAACGCCGCCTACACCTCCGAGATCTTCCGTGCCGGCATCGAGTCGGTGCCCAACGGCCTGGTCGAGGCGGCCGGAGCGCTGGGCATGCGGTACCTGCAGACCTTCCGGTTCATCGTGCTGAAGCCGGCGATCCGCAACGTGCTGCCCTCGCTGACCAACCAGTTCATCGTGCTGTTCCTGTTCTCCTCGGTCGGGTCGGTGATCTCCCTCAACGAGCTCACCTCTGCGCTGGCCGACCTCAACCAGCGCACGCTGCGCACCCTGGAGATCTTCACGATCGGTGGGTTGCTCTACTTCCTGGCCTCCGCGGTGATCGCCGGCTCGTCACGACTGGCAGAGAGGTTCCTCTTCCGATGGTGACTCCGCTGTTCGCCTTCGACTTCGGCCGGGACCTGCCGCCGCTGCTGCGCGGCGCCGGGCTGACGATCGGCCTCGTGCTGGGCTCGGGCATCGCCGGGACGATCATCGGGCTGGTCTTCGGCACCGCTCGCAGCGCGCCCCTGGCCCCGATCCGCTGGCTGGCGTCGATCTACACGAACTTCGTCCGCGGCCTCCCGATCCTGATCATCCTGCTGTTCCTCTACTACGAGATCCCGCTGCTGTTCCCCTACGCAACGTTCTCGCAGGCGATCACCGCCGTGATCGGGCTCTCGGTGTACTCCGGGGCCTACATCGCGGAGATCTTCCGGGGCAGCATCCAGGCGGTCCCGCGAGGACAGCTCGAGGCAGGTGAGGCGCTCGGGCTCAACTACGTGCAGAAGATGCGCCATGTCGTGATGCCGCAGGCGCTGAAGATCGCCGTGCCGCCGGGCATCGGCTTCCTGATCGCGCTGGTGAAGGCGACCTCGCTGGTCTCGGTCATCACCGCCACCGACCTGACCCGCGCCGGTCGCAACGTCACCTCGGCGAACCACGAGCCGCTGGCGACGTTCCTGGTCGTCGCGGCCCTGTACTTCGTCATCTCCTACCCCCTGTCCCTGCTGGGACGCTGGTACGAACGGAGACTCGCATGAGCACCCAGCCGATGATCCTGGCCAAGGACATCCACAAGCGGTTCGGCGACCTCGAGGTGCTCAAGGGCATCGACGCCGAGGTCGACGAGCGCGAGGTGGTCTGCCTGATCGGCCCCTCCGGGTCGGGCAAGAGCACGCTGCTGCGCTGCATGAACGCGCTCGAGAAGTTCCAGAAGGGCCACATCACGATCTGCGGGCACGACCTGACCGGGTCGAAGACCAACGTCAACGAGGTGCGTCGCGACGTCGGCATGGTCTTCCAGTCGTTCAACGTCTTCCCGCACATGCGGGTGCTCGACAACCTGACCCTGGCGCCGATGAAGGTGCTCAAGGTCAGCAAGGCCGAGGCCCGGGAGCGCGCGATGGCACTCCTGGAGAAGGTCGGCCTGGTCGACAAGGCGAACGTCTACCCGACCAAGCTGTCCGGTGGCCAGCAGCAGCGCGTGGCGATCGCCCGGGCGCTGGCAATGCAACCCAAGGTGATGCTGTTCGACGAGCCCACCTCCGCGCTGGACCCCGAGACGGTCGGCGAGGTGCTCGGCGTGATGAAGAACCTCGCCGAGGAGGGCATGACGATGATGGTCGTCACCCACGAGATGGGCTTCGCCCGCGAGGTCGCCGACCGGGTGCTGTTCATGGACGGAGGCGTGGTCGTCGAGCAGGGAGCGCCGAAGCAGATCTTCGACGACCCGCAGCACGAACGCACCCAGGCGTTCCTGAGCAAGATCCTGTGACCGCGCTCGACGAGGTGCTCGCCGAGCACCGGCTGCTCCCCGTGCTCACTGTCTCCGGCCGACCCGACGGGGCACGGCTCGGCGACGCGCTCGCCGCCGGCGCGCTCCCGGTCGCCGAGGTGACCCTGCGGGTGGACGGCGCGCTCGACGCGCTGCGTGCGATGGCCGATCGCGACCTCGTGGTCGGCGCCGGCACCGTGGTCACCGCCGAGCAGGTCGACCTCGCGGTCGATGCCGGCGCCAGGTTCGTGGTCTCGCCGGGTCTGAGCCCCGCCGTGGTCGAACGGTGCCACTCCCTCGCGGTGCCGGCGCTGCCCGGGATCGCGACCGCCTCCGAGCTGATGCAGGCGTTCCAGCTCGGAGTGGAGACCGTGAAGCTCTTCCCTGCGGACCTCGTCGGCGGGCCGGCTGCCGTCAAGGCGTTCGCCGCCCCCTTCCCGACGATGCGGTTCGTGCCCACCGGCGGTGTCCGGCCGGCGGCGTTGTCGTCGTACCTCTCCCTGCCTGCGGTGCTCGCCGTCGGTGGCTCCTGGCTGGCCCCGCGCGACGTCATCGCGGCGGGCGACTGGGACGAGGTGACCCGCCGCACCCGCGAAGCCCTCCAGCTGATCCACGAGGAGACCGATGACCGACCTTGACCTGCGTCCCGCCCAGGAGTGCCGCTATGACCTGGTCTCGCTCGGCGAGGTGATGCTGCGGCTGGACCCCGGGGAGGGCCGTGTGCGGACCGCCCGCAGCTTCGCGGCGTGGGAGGGCGGTGGCGAGTACAACGTCGCCCGCGGCCTGTGTCGATGCTTCGGCCTGCGCACGGGCGTGGTGACGGCGCTCGCCGACAACCCGGTCGGCCGACTGGTCGAGGACTTCATCCTGCAGGGGGGCGTCGACAACGCCCACATCCGCTGGGTGCCCTACGACGGCGTGGGCCGCAGTGTGCGCAACGGGTTGAACTTCACCGAGCGCGGTTTCGGGCTGCGCGGCGCCGTCGGCGTGCCGGACCGGGGCCACACCGCAGCCAGCCAGATGCGCCCCGGACAGGTCGACTGGGACACGCTGTTCGGCGAGCAGGGCGTGCGCTGGTTCCACACCGGCGGCATCTTCGCGGCGCTGTCGGAGACCGCGGCCGAGGTCGCCCGCGAGGCGATGGCAGCAGCCCGACGGCACGGCACGGTCGTCTCCTACGACCTCAACTACCGGCCCAGCCTCTGGAAGGCCATCGGCGGTCAGCCGCGCGCGCAGGACGTCAACCGTGGGCTGGCGCCGCTCGTCGACGTGATGCTCGGCAACGAGGAGGACTTCACCGCCTGCCTCGGCTTCGAGGTTCCCGGCACGACCTCCGACCTGAGCCATCTGGAGGTCGCCGGCTTCAAGTCCATGCTCGACGAGGCCACCTCCACCTACGAGAACCTGCGGGTGGTGGCCACGACGCTGCGCACCGTGCGTTCCGCCACCGTCAACGACTGGGGCGCCATCGGCTGGTCACGCGACGCCGGCTTCGTCGAGGCCACGCTCCGGCCCTCGGTGGAGATCCTCGACCGGGTCGGTGGTGGCGACAGCTTCGCCTCGGGTCTCGTCTACGGCCTGCTGTCCGGCCGGCCGCTCGGTGAGGCGCTGGAGTACGGCGCAGCCCACGGCGCGCTGGCCATGACCACCCCGGGGGACACCTCGATGGCCACGCTCGCGGAGGTGGAGGCGCTGGTCGCCGGCGGGACCGCACGGGTCCAGCGCTGACGCCGGGGTCTCGCCCGGCTTCCACTGCTCCCGGAGCTCGTGTACAACACGAACATGACCGCGCGACGCCGGCCCCGTTGGTCCGAGCTGCGGCCGCTGCTCCGCCCGCGCGGCCTGTCGCTCGACCCCACCGCGCGCCGGCTCGCGGCGGCTGCCTCCATCAGCGACCTGCGCCGGCTTGCCCAGCGACGGGCGCCGCGCGCGGTCTTCGACTACACCGACGGCGCCGCGGGTGACGAGCTCAGCCTGCACCGGTCGCGAGACGCCTACGCGCGGCTCGAGTTCCGACCCACGGTGCTGCGGGACGTCTCGGCCGTGGACACCTCGACCACGATCCTGGGGAGTACGACGACCCTCCCGCTGGTGTTCGCGCCGACCGGCTTCACCCGGATGATGCACACCGAGGGCGAGCCCGCGGTCGCCCGGGTGACGGCGCGCGCCGGGATCCCCTATGCCCTCTCGACGATGGGCACCACCTCGATCGAGCGCCTCGCCAACGTCGCCGACGGCCGGTTGTGGTTCCAGCTCTACCTGTGGCGGGACCGCGAGGCGAGCCGCGACTTCGTCGCACGTGCCCGCGACGCCGGCTACGAGGCGCTGGTGCTGACGGTGGACACCCCCATCGCCGGCCCGCGGCTGCGCGACGTCCGCAACGGTTTGACGCTGCCGCCGTCCCTGTCGCTGCGGACCTTCGCCGAAGGTGCCCTGCACCCGGCCTGGTGGTTCGACCTGCTCACGACCGAGCCGCTCGAGTTCGCCTCGCTGAACCGGTTCGAGGGCACCGTGGCCCAGCTGGCCGCGAAGATGTTCGACCCGGCGGCAACCATCGACGACGTTGCCTGGCTGCGCTCGGCCTGGGCCGGACCGCTGGTGGTCAAGGGGATCCAGACCGTCGAGGACGCCCGCGCCGTGGTCGAGGCGGGGGCCGACGCGGTGGTCGTCTCCAACCACGGCGGTCGCCAGCTCGACCGGGCACCGACGCCGCTGGAGGCGCTGCCGGCCGTCGTCGAGGCGGTCGGCGACCGGGCCGAGGTCTACGTCGACGGCGGCATCCTCTCCGGCGCCGACGTGGTCGCTGCGGTGGCGCTCGGCGCCCGTGCGGCCCTGGTCGGCCGGGCCTACCTCTACGGGCTGATGGCCGGCGGCGAGCGCGGTGTGCAGCGAGCGGCCGACATCCTCCGCGACGAGGTCGCCGGCACGATGGCGCTGCTCGGCGTCACCACCGTCTCCGACCTGCGCCCCGACCACGTGCGGCTCCGCGGGAGCTGAGGTAGTTTCCCGGCCATGGACGTCATCGAGTACGCGCCGTCCCGGGAGGACTACGCGTACACGTTCGGCGGTGCCGCACCGGTCATGCGGGTGCGGCCCGGCACCGTCCTGCGGTTGTGGTCCGACGACGCCTTCGGCGGCGCGTTGCGCAGCGTCGATGACCTGTCCAGCGCCAAGGTCGACCTGCGCTTCGTGAACCCGCAGACCGGCCCGTTCCACGTCGAGGGGGCCGAGCCCGGCGACACCCTGGTCCTCCACCTGGTCGATCTGCAACCCGCGCGCGACTGGGGGGCGTCCGCGGCCATCCCGTTCTTCGGCGGGATGACCAGCACCGATCGGGTGGTCACGCTGCAGCAGCCGTTGCCGGACACCACCTGGATCTACCAGCTCGACCGCGACCGCCGGACCGTCGCCTTCGAGGCGCGGCACAGCGAGCACCGCATCGAACTGCCCCTGGAGCCGATGCTGGGCACCGTCGGGGTCGCCCCCGCTGGTGGCGAGGCGCGCTCCTCACTGGTGCCAGACCGGTTCGGCGGCAACATGGACACCCCGGAGATGCGGGCCGGCTCCACCGCCTTCCTCGGCGTCAACGTCGAGGGCGCCCTGTTCTCGATCGGCGACGGGCACTACCGCCAGGGGGAGGGCGAGGCGTGCGGCACCGCCGTCGAGGGTGCGATGACGACCACCCTCATCGTCGAGCTCGTCAAGGGCGGCGCTCCGGGATGGCCGCGGATCGAGGACGATGCCCACTGGATGACCGTCGGCTCCAGCCGGCCGATGGAGGACTCGTGGCGGATCGGCAACGCCGAGCTCGTCCACTGGGTCGCCGAGCTCCACGGCCTGGACCCCATGGACGCCTACCAGCTGTGCTCACAGGTCGCCCGGGTCCCGGTCGCCAAC
>Ga0308175_100003541_pt1 | contig 10835 bp, 15 predicted proteins | sample PhyCR1_3_FD_203893 | JGI IMG/M metagenome (GOLD analysis project Ga0308175, IMG submission 203893) | Soil microbial communities from UC Gill Tract Community Farm, Albany, California, United States - DLSLS.C.R1 | ecosystem: Environmental > Terrestrial > Soil > Agricultural land | place: USA...
CACCGGCCTGGGTCCCTATGGCCACGGCGAGAAGATCTACCCGGGCCGCAACGCGGGGGCCGATCTGGCCCGCGCGCGGGCCTGGTGGGGCGCCGACGTGTTCGCGCCCTTCGAGGGCAATTCGGCATCGGCCGACGTCTCGGGTCCGGTGGTGTCCACGGTGTACGACGAGTGCCCGCAGGCCCGGGCCTCGCTGATGGGCCTGGAGTTCGGCACCCTGCCCGACCAGGAGGTGCTGAACCGGCTGCGCGCCGACACCTGGCTGCGCCGCCACCCGGAGGCGCCGGCGGCCCAGCAGCGCGCGATCCGCCAGGACCTGCGCGACGCCTTCTACTGCGACAACGACGAATGGAAGGGCATGGTGCTGGGGCAGACCCGCGTGGTCCTGCTGCAGACGCTGCAGGGCCTCAAGGCCGCATAAAAAAGAGCCCCCACGCTCCCCCACTGCGTGTGGGTCGTGCCCCCGAGGGGGCCGCAGGCCGCCTTGGGGCGGCCCGGCGCCGGCCCGACCAGCTCAGACGAATTTCGGCGCCCGCCGCTCGCGCAGCGAGGCCACGCCTTCGCGCACGTCGGGCCCGGCGAAGCCCATGAACTCGAGCGCCAGCGAGGCGTCGAAGGTCGGCCCGGCCTGCCGCAGCCAGTTGTTGAGGGCGTACTTGGTGAAGCGGATCGCACTCTGGCTGCCGGCCGCCAGCCGGTCGGCCAGCTCGTAGGCCCGCGGCAGCAGTTCGGGCTCGTCGACCGCCAATGAGACCAGGCCGATGCGCTCGGCCTCCTCGCCGCTCAGCGGCTCGCACAGCAGCAGGTGGTACTTGGCCTTGGCCATGCCGCACAGCAGCGGCCAGACGATCGCCGCATGGTCGCCCGCGGCGACCCCCAGGCGGGTGTGGCCGTCGACGATCCTGGCGCTCTTGCTGGCGATCGAGATGTCGGCCAGCAGCCCCGCCACCAGCCCGGCGCCGACCGCCGGCCCGTGCATCGCGCTGACGATCGGCTTGTCGCAGTTGATCAGGTTGTAGACCAGGTCGCGCGCTTCCTTCCAGACCCGGGTGCGGACCGCGTCGTCGAGCGCCATCTGCTCGACCATCGCCAGGTCGCCCCCGCCCGAGAAGCCCATGCCCTCGCCGCGCAGCACGGCGCAGCGCACGCTGTCGTCGGCCGCCACGTCGCGCCAGATCTCGGCCAGCTCGCGGTGGCCGTCGGGCCCCGCCGTCGGCAGCTTGCCGTTGGCGGCGCGCATCTGGATGTCGAGCACGGCGCCGGCCTCGCCGCGACGGCTGATCGACAGGGTGCGGTAGTGGCCGTAGTCCATGGTGCAGTCCCCCAGGGTCGTCAGAGCTTGGCCGCGAGCGCGCGGCATTGCTGCAGGTTGCTGTTGAACCTGGCGCTCATGCCGGGTTCGCAGGCCGCGTTGGTGGTCATGATGCGGCACATGCCGACCACCAGGAAATCCGACACGGCATCGGTGCACATCGGAAACCGCGCCAGCGCCGGGTTGTCCCGGGTCTTGAAGCCCCAGCTGTCGGAGAAGTCGAGCATCCGGCCCATCGCGTTTTCGAAATAGTCGCGGTCGCGGGCGGCGATGGCGGCCTCCATGGCCGGCAGCTCGCCGCCCAGGAAACTCATCGCCGCGGCGGGAAAGCGGTCGGCGTCCTGCTGCGCCAGCGCGCCCGAGGCAGCGACGGCGAGCAGCAGCGGCGCAACGATGCGCCCGAGGGAAACGGGAAGTCGGGTACGAGAAAGGTCCATGGGTTCCGGTCTGGCGTTGGCTTCGGATGACCGCCCGGCGCGGGCGGCGGCTGGAGGCGTATTTGAACCCAAACCCGGGCCGCGCGGACCGCCGGCCTGCCAACGCTGCCGTCGGGCGGCCCGCGGCCGGGACAGCCTGCCGGCGCCCTACACTCGCACGATGGCTTCCAGACGACCTTCCCGCAACCCGCGCATGATCGAGCGCGGCGTGCTGTGCATCCTGATCGGCGCTGCGGTGCTGATCGCGCCGGACTTCCTGAGCTCGCCCGGCTGGCGCGAGACGGTCGGCGGGGCCTCCGTGGTGGGCTGGTTCGCGCTGGCGCTGGGCATCGCGCTGGTGGCCGTCGCCCTGGTGCAGCGGGCCCGGGGCCAGGACCGCTGAACGTTCGCCCGGCGCGGGCCGGGATCAGCGGGGGCGGCGCGCCCGCTTGACCAGTTCCACCCCGGCCAGCACGAAGCTGCCGGCGACGACCCCGAACGCGGCATTGGCCCCCATCGAGGCCACGCCGCCCAGCAGGCCGCCGAGCGGAGCCGCCCAGGCCGCGACCGCATGGCCCAGCGCCGGCACCCCATGCACCAGGATGCCGCCGCCGACCAGGAACATCGCCGCGGTGCCGGCAATCGAGAGCCCCTTCATGAGCCAGGGTGCCGCGGCCAGGATGGCGCGGCCGATGGCGCGCGAGCCGGCGCCCTGGCGCTGGCTCAGGTACAGGCCGGCATCGTCGAGCTTGACGATGCCGGCGACCAGCCCGTAGACGCCGAGGGTCATGATCAGCGCGATGCCCACCAGCACCGTGAGCTGGGTCAAAAAGGGCTGGCCCTGCACGGTCCCCAGCGTGATCGCGATGATCTCGGCCGAGAGGATGAAGTCGGTGCGCACCGCGCCCCTGACCTTCTGCTTCTCGGCCGCGACGATGTCGACGCCGGCGTCGGCCACGGCCTGCGCCTGCCGTGCCGTGGCCTGCGCCTGCTCTTCCTTGTGCAGAAACTTGTGGGCGAGCTTCTCGCAGCCCTCGAAGCACAGGAAGGCGCCGCCGACCATCAGCAGCGGCGTCACCAGCCAGGGCAGCCAGCTGCCGATGGCCAGGGCCGCCGGCACCAGGATCGCCTTGTTGACGAAGGAACCCTTGCAGACCGCCCACACCACGGGCAGTTCCCGGTCGGCCTTGACGCCCGACACCTGCTGCGCATTGAGCGCCAGGTCGTCGCCGAGCACGCCGGCGGTCTTCTTGGCCGCGACCTTGGTCAGGACCGAGACATCGTCGAGCACCGTCGCGATGTCGTCGAGCAGCAGCAGCAGGCTGGAGGCCATCGGGCGGTGCTCAGGGCCTAGACATTGCGCTTGAGGCGGATCTCTTCGATCTTCACGCTGCCGATCGCCGTGGTCTTGGCGGTCTTCATCTCGCGCTTGAAGCCGGCCAGCTCGTGGAAGCGCATCGCGCGGTCGTTGCGCAGCGGCACCCAGACCGTGACCACGGTGCAGCCCTCTTCCTCGAGGCCGTCGCGCGCGGCGTCCCAGAGGGCGACGCCGACACCCTTGCCCCAGTGCGCGGGCAGGACATAGATGGCCCAGATCTCGCCGGTGGTCGACGGCGTCTTGGCATCGCGCGAGCGGTCGAAGCCGACGAAGCCGACCACTTCGCCGTCGAGCACCGCGACCTGCACCTGCGGCTCGCTGAATTCGATGGCCTCGCGCCACTTGGCTTCGCGGGTGGCAGGCGCCAGCGCGCGCAACTCGTCCTCGGGCAGGATGCCTTCGTAGGCGGCCCGGGCGGCGGCGGCATGGACTTCGGCGATGGCTTTGGCATCGCGCAGGGTGGCGGGGCGAACTTCGTAGTCGGACATGAATGCGGGAAACGGAACGGTAAGGCAGCCTATTGTCGCCGCCCCGCTAAACTGGCCCACGCATTCGCATCAATTCCGGAGAGAAAACCATGGCAAAAAGTCAGCAGCGCAGCACCAAGGAAGCCAAGAAACCGAAAAAGGACACCTCGCCGCCGAAGCCGCCGGGCGCCGCCATCGAGCCGGTGCGCACCATCACCACCGCCGTGATTCCACGCGGCAAGCTCAAGAACAAGTGAGCCCGGCGAGCGCCCCGGGCGCGGCCGCACCGAAGCAGCCGCGCAATCCGCTGCACGGCCTCACGCTGGAAGCCATCGTGACCGCGCTGGCGGCGCACTACGGCTGGGCCGGCCTGGGCGAGCGCATTCCGCTGCGCTGCTTCACCAGCGACCCGAGCGTGGCCTCGAGCCTGAAGTTCCTGCGCAAGACGCCGTGGGCGCGCGAGAAGGTCGAGAGCCTCTACCTCTTCATGCTGCGCGAGCAGCGCCGCCAGCAGGCGGCGGCTCCGCGACGGGAATGAGGGCCGAGATCCAGCCGGGCGGCTTCCACTTCGACTGCGACCCCGGCCAGACGCTGCTGCAGGCGGCCGACGCCGCCGGCATCGAGCTGCCGAGTTCGTGCCGCAACGGCACCTGCCGCACCTGCCTGTGCCAGCTGGTCAGCGGCCAGGTCCGCTACCGCATCGAGTGGCCCGGCGTCAGCGTCGACGAGAAGGCCGAGGGCTGGATCCTGCCCTGCGTGGCCGAGCCGCTGGGCGATGTCGTGCTCGACGTGCCGTACGCGTTCTCCGTTTTCTAGGGCCTCACGGCGCCGTCGGCTGGCGCACCAACCGGTCGCGCTGCGCCAGCGACGGAAAGAGCCTGAACCAGGCCAGCGCCACCAGCACGGTGCCGACGCCGCCCGCCACCACCGAGCCCACGGGCCCCAGCAAGGCCGCCGTGGCGCCCGACTCGAATTCGCCCAGCTGGTTGCTGGCGCCGATGAAGATCGAGTTGACCGCGCTCACCCGGCCGCGCATGGCGTCAGGCGTCTCGAGCTGCACCAGGGTCTGCCGGATCACGACGTTGACCATGTCGGCGCCGCCGGAGACCGCCAGCGCGACCAGTGAGACGGGGAAGCTGCGCGAGATGCCGAACACCACCATGCAGACGCCGAACAGGCCCACCGCCAGCAGCAGCGTGCGGCCCACGTGCCGCTCGACCGGCCGCCGGGTCAGCAGGATCGACATCGCCAGCGCGCCCACCGCCGGCGCACCCCGCAGCAGCCCGAGGCCCCAGGGCCCGGTGTGAAGGATGTCCTTGGCATAGATCGGCAGCAGCGCCACCGCGCCGCCGAGCAGCACGGCGAACAGGTCGAGCGAGACCGCGCCCAGCACCGGCTTGCGCTGCCAGATGAAGTCGACGCCGGCCAGCACCGTGCGCAGGGTGACGGGCTCGCGCGCCGGCGGCAGGTGCGCGTAGCGCAGCCGCAGCACCAGCGCGGCGGCCAGCACGAACAAGGCCAGCGCGACCCCGTAGACCACGGCCATGCCGGCCACGAACAGCAGCCCGCCCAGGGCCGGCCCGCCGATGATGGCGCCCTGCATGCCGGCGGAGCTGAAGGCCATCGCGCGCGGCAGCATCATCGGCGACACCAGCAGCGGCGTCAGCGCCTGCTGCGCCGGCATCTGGAAGGCGCGCACGGCGCCCAGCACGAGCGACAGCGCCAGCAGCAGGCCGCGGCTGTCGTGCCGGGCCTGCACCGCGAGCAGCAGCACCAGCGCCACCGCGCCCTGGACCGAGAAGCAGGCCGCCACGATGCGGCCGCGATGGCGCCGGTCGACCACATGGCCGGCGAGCAGCGCCAGCAGCAGGGCCGGCACGAACTGGTAGAGACCGACCAGCCCGAGATCCCAGGCGCTGCCGGTGAGCTCGTACATGTGCCAGCCGATCGCCACCAGCAGCATCTGGCTGGCGGCCGTGCCGCACAGCCGGGCCGACCACAGCCGCATGAAGGGCCGCTCGCGCGTCAGGTCGGAAAAACTCGGGCGGCGGACGGGTTCGGAGGCGGCAGACATCGGCGCCGAGGATAGCCGAGCCTAGACTCGGCCTGCCGATGACCGAACTGCAGCCGATCCACGAAGACCCGCACCTGCTGGTGCTCGACAAGCCCGCCGGCCTGCTGTGCGTGCCCGGCCGCGGCGACGACAAGCAGGACTGCCTCAGCGCCCGGGCCCAGCGCCAATGGCCCGATGCGCGGGTGGTGCACCGGCTCGACATGGCGACCAGCGGCCTGGTGCTGATGGCGCGCAGTGCGCCGATGCAGCGCCTGCTCGGCGATGCCTTCGCCGCCCGGCAGGTGCACAAGGGCTACGAGGCGATCGTCGACGGCCTGCTGCCGGCGGCGCCGGACTGGTCGCTGATCGACGCGCCGCTGGCGGCCGACTGGCCGCGCCGGCCGCTGCAGAAGATCGATCCCGCGGGCAAGCCGAGCCAGACGCGCTGGCGCGTCAAGCGGCTGCTGCCGGAGCGCCAGGCCAGCCACCTGTGGCTGGAGCCCCTGACCGGGCGCAGCCACCAGTTGCGCGTCCATCTGCTGTCGATCGGGCACCCGATCCTGGGCGACGCGCTCTATGGCAGCGAGGCGATCCGCCAACGCGCGCCCCGCCTGCTGCTGCACGCGGCCACGCTCGCCCTCCGGCACCCGGCCGACGGGCGGGCGCTGCGCTTCGAAAGTCCGCTGCCGTTCGCCTGAGGGTGCTTCAGTGGAGGTCGCCCCGGACCACCAGCACGGGGCACTTGGCGTCCTGCAGCACGCGCTGCGTGACGCTGCCCAGCAACAGCTTCTCGATGCCGGTGCGCCCATGCGAGCCCATGACGATCAGGTCGGCCCCGATCGCGATCGCGGTGTCGACGATGCCCTCGTGCACCACATGGCCGTCGATCACGCGCTGGTCGCTGTGCAGGCCTTCGGCGGCCAGGGCCGCGACGCCGCGCGCCAGCGCCGCATTGGCGCTGCTGGTGGCGGCCGCCAGGTATTCGTTCTGGCCCAGCGCGTAGTCCGCGCCGACGCCGATGAAGGGGTAGTTGTCCACCACATGGATGAGCGTGATGCGACTGCCGAACGCGAGCGCCAGCCCGCTGGCCTTGCTGACCGCGAGCATCGAGGTTTCGGACCCGTCGATCGGGACCAGGATGTGATTGAACATGGCGGACCTCTTTGGTTTCCTGCAGGGCTCGGATCGCTCGAAGCGGGGGCTCGAATTTACATCCAAGCCACGGCCATCGGTTGTAGGACGACTGCGGGGCGCCGGCCCCAACCTCAATCGCCCTGGAAGCCGCCGCTGCGACAGGTCACGACCAGCGTGTCGCGCCAGCCGGCCTCGCCCTCGATCAGGGGCTGGATCGGCGTCGACTCGTGGATCACCCGCGCATCGTCGAGCAGCATCAGCGTCCACGGCTCGGTCAGCGTGAAGCGCTCGCCGCGGCGGCCGCTGGCCTCGAACACGCGGGTCTCGCCGCCCTTGATGTTGTGGCGCCCGACCAGCGCCACCGCCACCAGGTCGACGCCGTCGCGGTGCGCGCCCTCGGGCGTCGGGCGGCCGATGCCGTCCGCGGTATCGATGCGGAACTGGTGCGCCTCGACGTACCAGCGCTGCGCGCCGCGCAGGCCGCTGGCCGCCTCGCCGAGGCTGCGCAGCAGCTGCTGCCAGGCCGGCTGCGCCACGGTCGCCGCCTCCATCGGCGCGAACCAGCGCTGCATGCCGCCGTGCAGGGCGTTGTACTCGACCGGCTGCCAGTGGGCGCGGTGCGGCGCCTGCTCGAGCGCCGCACCATCGACCGTGAAGCAGGCATGGCGGCGCGTGCGATAGCGCCCGCCGTCCTTCAGGTAGTCGTCCGGCGGCAGCTGGGACCAGTCGGCATGCAGGGCTTCGAGCTGCGCCAGCGGCGTGCCCAGCCATTCGGCCACGCCCTGCGGGCTGAGCACCGCATAGCCGTCCTGGCGCAGGGTGGGAACGAGCCGGTCGGGCGGTGTGAAGGGCGGACTGAACGCAAGGCTCACTCCGTCACCTTCACGTCCTTCCAGAAGGCGACGCGGTTCTTGACCATTTCGGCCTCGGGCTTGGGATCGGCGTAGTACCAGGCCGCATCGGCATGCAGCTCGCCGTCGACCAGCAGCGAGAGATAGCTCGCCGTGCCCTTCCAGGCGCAGGTGGTCTTGTGATTGCTGAAGGTCACATGGTCGCGGTTGAGCGAATCCATGGGGAAATAGTGATTGCCTTCGACCAGCACCGTGTCGTCGCTCTGCGCCACGGTGACGCCGTTCCAAACTGCTTTCATCAGGGTTCTCCGGTGCCCGCCACAACGGGGGCAGCGCCCTATTGTGCCGCGGGCGCCTGCAACCAATGGACGCTGAACAGGCGCTCGGGATCGGTCCACACCGCCGCCGGCCGGAAGCCGGCCTTGACGGCCAGCGCGCCCAAGCCCTCGACGGTGAACTTGTGCGAGTTCTCGGTGTGCAGCGTCTCGCCTTCGTCGAAGTGGAAGCGCTGGCCATCGAGCGTCACCGCCTGCGCCCGGCGGCTCACCAGGTGCATCTCGATGCGCCGCAGCGGCGAGTTGTAGAAGGCCGCATGGGTGAAGCCCTCCAGATCGAAGTCGCAGCCGAGCTCGGCGTTGGCGCGCCGCAGCAGGTTGAGGTTGAAGGCCGCCGTCACGCCCTGGGCGTCGTTGTAGGCGGCATGCAGCAGGGCCGGATCCTTGACCAGGTCGACGCCCAGCAGCAGGCCGCCGCCGCGCAGCAGCCGGTGCGCGAGCTGCAGGAAGGCCAGTGCCTCGTCGGGCGAAAAGTTGCCGAGCGTCGAGCCCGGGAAGAAACCGACGCGCTGGCCGCCACCCGTGCCGCGCCCCGGCGGCAGCACCAGCGGCATGGTGTAGTCGGCCACCACCGGCTGCACCGCCAGCCGCGGATAGTCGGCCCGCAGCCGCTCGGCCGCGGCCTCGAGATGGGCACCGGAGATGTCGATCGGCACATAGCGCCGCGGCGACTCGAGCGCGTCGAGCAGCAGCCGCACCTTGGTCAGCGAGCCGGCGCCGAACTCGATGATCTCGGCATCGGGTCCGATCTGGGCGGCGATCTCCGAGGCGCACTCGGTGAGGATGCGCAGCTCGGTGCGCGTCGGGTAGTACTCGGGCAGCTCGCAGATGCGGTCGAACAAGGCCGAGCCCGCGACGTCGTAGAAGAACTTCGGCGAGACGCTGCGGGCTTCCAGGCTCAGGCCGGCGAACAGCTCGCGCGCGAAGTCGGACAGGGGCGCTGCGCGTTGCGCGGCGCGGAATGCATTGCGGTTGAATGCCGGAGTGCCCATCAGAGGTCCTTCGCGAGCCGCAGCCCTGAGAACTGCCAGCGTGCGGCCGGCGGAAAGAAGTTGCGATAGCTGGCCCGGGTGTGCCCCGGCGGCGTCGCGACGCTGCCGCCGCGCAGCACCAGCTGGCCGACCATGAACTTGCCGTTGTATTCGGCCGCGACGCCCGCGAGCGGCCGGAAGCCCGGGTAGGGATCGTAGGAAGAGCGGGTCCACTGCCAGACCTGGCCGCTCATCTGGGTGATGCCGGGCGCGTCATGCGCGGCCTCCCATTCGAACTCGGTCGGCAGCCGCGCACCGGCCCATTCGGCGTAGGCCGCGGCCTCGAAGAAGCTCAGTTGCGCCACCGGCGCCTCGGGCTCCAGCGGCCGCACCCCCTGCAGGCCGAACACCTGCCAGCCGCCCGGCGCGCCCTCGTGGGCCAGCCGCGGGTCGTCGGCCGCCAGCCAGTAGGCCGGTGCGCGCCAGCCCTGCGCCTGCACCGCGGCCCAGCCGTCGGACAGCCAGAGTTCGGGCCGCTGGTAGCCGCCATCGGCGACGAACTGGGCGAACTCGCCGCAGTTCACCAGCCGGTCGGCGATCGCATGCGGGCGCAGCAGCACGGCGTGGCGCGGCAGCTCGTTGTCGAAGGCGAAACCGGGCCGGCCGTGGCCGACCTCGGCGACGCCGCCCGGGCGCGCCAGCCAGTTCAACGGCGGCGTGGACGCGGCCAGCCGCAGCGCCGGGCCGCCCGGCGCCCGGTAGGCCGGCAGCAGCGGGTTGCACCACAGGGCATGCAGGATGTCGGTGAGGATCAGCTCCTGGTGCTGCTGCTCGTGCTGCAGGCCGAGCGTGAGGATCGGCTCGATGGTCGCCCAGTCGGCATCGCCGGCGCGCGCCAGCAGACCCTGCACCGCACGGTCGACGTGGCGCCGGTATTGATGCACCTCGTCGAGCGAGGGCCGCGTCAGCAGGCCGCGCTGGGGCCGGGGATGGCGCGGCCCCAGCGCCTCGTAGTAGGAATTGAAGAGATAGTGGAAGCGCGGGTCGAAGGCCCGGTAGCCGCTCGCGTGCGGCTGCAGCAGCACGGTCTCGAAAAACCAGGTGGTGTGCGCCAGGTGCCATTTGGTCGGGCTGGCGTCGGGCATCGACTGGATGCACTGGTCCTCGGCCGACAGGGGGGCGGCCAGTTCGAGGCTGTGCGCGCGCACGGCCTCGAAAAGTTCGCGCAACGCCTCTGCCGCCGGCAGCTTCGGCCGGATCAGGTTCATGGGGTCTCCAGTGTGAATTGTGTGTTCTACCGATGCGGGCGCGGAGACGCCGTAGGACAAGGTCGCGCCCTGGCGCCGACCGGAAGGCGGAACGCGCCACTTTGGCACAACTCGCCCCCGGCTGCCAGCCCGCGGTCTTCCCGGCGCCGGCCGGGTCCCTGCGTATCATCCGCCGGATGAGCACCCCCTTGCCGACGGCCCCGGCTTCCGGTCGCCCCCATGTCCTCGTCATCGGTTGCGGCTTCGGCGGCCTGGAGGCGGCGCGCAAGCTGCAGCAGGCCGACGTCGACATCACGATCGTCGACAAGACCAACCACCATCTGTTCCAGCCGCTGCTCTACCAGGTGGCCACCGCGGGCCTGGCCGCGCCCTCGATCGCGGCGCCGATCCGGGTGCTGTTCCGCGGCCAGCCGAACGTGACGACGCTGCTGGGCGAAGTGACGCAGATCGATCCCGCGGCCCGCACGGTGCAGCTGGCCGATGGCAGCCAGCTCGCCTGGGACCACCTGATCGTGGCCGCCGGCTCCACCCACAGCTACTTCGGCAACGATGCCTGGGAGCCGATGGCGCCGGGCCTCAAGACCCTGGCCGACGCCTTCGAAATCCGCCGCCGCGTGCTGGTGAGTTTCGAGGCCGCCGAGGTCGAGACC
>Ga0308175_100003542_pt1 | contig 10835 bp, 11 predicted proteins | sample PhyCR1_3_FD_203893 | JGI IMG/M metagenome (GOLD analysis project Ga0308175, IMG submission 203893) | Soil microbial communities from UC Gill Tract Community Farm, Albany, California, United States - DLSLS.C.R1 | ecosystem: Environmental > Terrestrial > Soil > Agricultural land | place: USA...
CGATCTCGCCGGCTGCGACGGCCTTCGGATGACCGAGGAGCGCGCGCACGAGCTCGAGGTCGTGCTCCTCCGCTGCCTCGTGCGGGTGGATCCCGACGACCGCATAGACCCCGTCGTGCGCATCGGCGAGCGCGACCGCCTGCTCGGTGCCGATCGTCAGGATGCGCGTCACGCCGGCGACCCGCGCGCGCGCGACCACTGCCGCCGGATCGTCGTCGAGCGCGTCGAGGTGCGCGTGCGTGTCGATCACGGGTCGGTCACGTCGCGAGGCCGAGGCGCTCGAGCTCCTCGTCGACCGTCTCCGGGGGGAGCTTCCGGAACAGCGGTCTCGGCTCCGCGAGCGCCTGGCCCGGAGCGAGCTCGCTCGACGCCCACGCGCCGACCCAGGTCGCGTAGTCGCCGGTCAGGACCTGGTGCTCGGACCCGTCGTCCTCGGCAAACGTCCTGAACTCGAGCGGGCCGGCCAGCAGGCCCTCGTGGCCGAGCAGCTCGTGGACGAGCTGCGACGTGAAGGGCAGGAAGGGCGCGAACAGCGTCTTCAGCGAGTCGACGCAGCGCAGCGCGACGTAGAGCACGGTGCCGGCCCGAGCGCGGTCGGTCTTCACGATCGCCCAGGGCGCCTGGTCCGCGAGGTACTGGTTGACGCGCGAAGAGGTGCTCATGACCTCCGCGATCGCGGCACGGAACCGGCCCTGGTCGATGAGCGCGCCGACGGGCTCGAACGTCGACGCCACGTCGGCGAGGACCGCCTCGTCGTCGGCGTTCAGCGCGCCCGGCTGCGGCACCGCGCCGAAGTTGCGGTGGGCGTTGACGAGCGTGCGGTTCACGAGGTTGCCCCAGTTCGCGAGCAGCTCGTCGTTGTTGCGCCGGACGAACTCCTCCCAGGTGAAGTCCGAGTCCTGCGTCTCGGGCCCCGCCGCCGTCAGGTAGTACCGGAGCGGATCGGGGTCGTAGCGGCTGAGGAAGTCGTTGACCCAGATCGCGACGTTGCGGCTCGAGCTCGCTTTCTTGCCTTCCATCGTGACGTACTCGCTCGCGACGACGTTCGTCGGGAGGTGGAGGTCGCCCCGCCCCGCGCCGAGCTCGCCGCCGGACCCGTAGCCGAGCAGGATCGCCGGCCAGATGACCGTGTGGAAGACGATGTTGTCCTTGCCCATGAAGTAGAAGTGGCGCGAGTCCGGGTTCTGCCACCACTCACGCCACGCGTCCGGCCGCCCGATGTTGTGCGCCCACTCGACGCTCGCAGAGAGGTAGCCGATGACGGCGTCGAACCAGACGTAGATCCGTTTCGTGTCCTCGGGATAGCTGTCGACCGGGATCGGCACGCCCCAGTCGATGTCGCGCGTCATCGCGCGCGGCTTCAGCTCACGGACGAGCGAGAGCGAGAAGTTGCGGACGTTCGGACGCCAGTCCTCTTGCCTCGAGATCCACACCTCGAGCTGATCCGCGAATGCGGGCAGGTCGAGGAACAGGTGCGTCGTCTCGCGGAACTCCGGGGTCGACCCGTCGATGATCGAATGCGGCTCGATCAGATCGGTGGGATCGAGCTGGTTGCCGCAGTTGTCGCACTGATCTCCGCGCGCCTGCGGGAAGCCGCAGATCGGGCAGGTCCCTTCGATGTACCGATCGGGCAGCGTCCGCCCGGTCGAGGGGGAGAACGCTCCGAGCGTCGTCTGCTCGAGGAGGTAGCCCTTGTCGTAGAGCGTGCGGAAGAGGTCCTGGACGACGCGGGCGTGGTTGCGCGTCGTGGTCCGGGTGAAGCAGTCGTACGAGATGCCGAGATTGCGGAGGTCGTTGCGGATGATCTCGTTGCCCTCGTCGGCGAGCTCACGCGGCGACACGCCTTTCCGGTCGGCGGCCACCATCACCGGCGTGCCGTGCTCGTCCGTCCCGCTCACCATCAAGACGTCGTCCCCCCGGAGGCGGTGGTAGCGCGCGAACACGTCCGCCGGCACGGCGAAGCCCGCCACGTGGCCGATGTGGCGCGGGCCGCTGCCATACGGCCACGCCGGGGCTACCAGGATCTTCTCGGACAATGCGGGCTCCTGTTCGCTGCGCGGACGGGCCAAAGATCATACGAACGAGTGCGAGGACGGCTGCCAGCGCCGCAGCCGCCACGGCCGGGAGAAACAGCGGCAAGCCACCGCGACGGTGCGGCGCGACCGAGGCCGTCGGAGCAGCGTTGTGGTGCCGGGCGATGCGCGCCGGTGCTGCAGCCACGCCGCTCGGCTCGACTCGCCGGCGCGGCCTCGAGCGTGCTCGGCGAGCGGCGTGGTGCAGGCCGCCGGCGCGGGCTGCTGCACGGGCGGGAACGAGCGTGACGGAACGTGGCACCGGCACCGTCCGGAGCCGGACGGCGGCGTGGATCTCACGCCCGACGACGTGCTCGGCGGGTGCCCGCGCGGCGACGACCAGCGTCGAGCGATCGTCCATCGAGGGTGCGGCCGCGGGCGCCGGGGCGGGAGCGGCGGACGGCCCAGGCGCGTCTGCCCCGGCCGGAACGGCCGCGACCGCGGGTACGGGCGCCGTCGCGACGGCCGGCACCGGCGGGGCCGGCACGGCCGCGGCCGGCGGGGACGCAACGGCGGGCTGGACGGCCGGGCCGGTAGGCGCCGCCTGGACGGGCGCCGCAGCCGGCTGGGGTACGGGCGCAGACGTCGGAGCGGGCGGCGTCGTGTGCGTGGGGGCAGGAGCCGGCAGGAACGAGAGCGGGTCGAGGTAGCCCTGCTCGTTGGCGGCGGTGCGCAGGCCGAGATGGACGTACGGCGCCGACTGCTCGGCCGCCCCGGACGGGCCGATCGTGCCGATCCGGTCACCTTCGCCGACGGTTGCGCCCTTCGCGACCGCGAGGGAGCCGAGGTGGGTGAGCGTGATCGACAGGCCCTCGGCCGTGAGGATCGAGACGCTCTGCCCGCTCGCGGGCACCGAGCCCGCAAACGTGACCTCGCCGCCGGCGGGGGCGACGACGGCCGCTCCGGACGGCGAGCCGATGTCGATCCCGCGATGCTCGCCCGCCGCGTACGGATGCGCGGGATCGAAGGAGAACCCGGTCAGCACCGGACCGGTGACAGGCCAAGTCCACGCGCCTGCCGACGGCACGAGGACGACGAACAGCACAAAGACCACGACGAGCGCCCGCACGACGACTCCCTTCTGTTGTCAACCTTGCCAACGGGAGCTGCGCAGGCTAGCGGGGGCGTCGGCTGTTGTCAATACTGGCTACAGCGAGCCGCGATAGAGCGCGTTCCGGGACACGCCCGTCAGGGACGAGACGAGCTCGGCGGCGCGACGCCGCGACATGCCCGCCGCGACGAGCTCGGCGACGGCTGCGACCGCCTCGGAGTCGTCGCGCGCCGCCGACGCAGCTGCCGGCGCGCCGACGACGAGCGTGATCTCGCCCTTCGGCGCGTCCGTGAAGCGGGCCGCGAGCTCCGACGCGGTCCCGCGCACGACCTCTTCGAACTTCTTCGTCAGCTCGCGGCAGACCGCAACCTCACGCGACGGGTCGAACGACGCGAGCGAGGCCAGCGTGGCCGGAAGGCGCTGCGGGGACTCGAACGCAACCGAGACGAGCGAGAGCGCCGGCCAGACCCGCGCGAGCGCGGCGGAGCCGCGCGGCAGGAAACCGAGGAACTGGAACGCGCCGCCGGCGAAGCCCGACGCGACGAGCGCGGTCTCGACCGCCGACGGGCCCGGCAGCACGGTCACCCGCACGTCCGCCGCGAGCGCGGCACGGACGATCCGTGCACCGGGGTCGGAGACGCCGGGCATGCCTGCGTCGGAGACGAGCGCGATGCGCTCGCCGGCGACGAGCCGCGGCAGGAACTCCTCCGTGCGCGCCGCCTCGTTGTGCTCGTGGTACGAGACGAGCCGCGCCTCCACCCCGTGCCGCTCGAGCAGCCCGCGTGTGTGCCGGGTGTCCTCGCAGAGAACGACATCCGCCGCGCGCAGCTCGGCGAGCACGCGCAGCGTCACGTCCTCGAGATTGCCGATCGGCGTCGCGCAGACGACGAGCGCCATCAGGCCGCGAGATCGAACGTCTGCAGCTCCTGCCAGTGCCGTCCGTCGGCCGACTCGTACAGCACGACGGCCTCGACGTGCGAATGCAGCGGCAGGAGCGGCTCGACGAGCGCGGCCGTCTCGTCGAGCAACGCCGCCGCGACCGTCAGGTGCGGGATGATCGACGGATACCTGCCGCCGTAGGGCGGGAAGGCCGGAAAGCGCGACGTCACCGCCTCCGTCAGCGCGACGAACTGCTCGGCCGGCTCCGGCGCGAGCCAGAGGAGCCCCGGGAACCGGTCGACGCGCGCGAACGTCACGTCGAACGGCGTGAACGGCGCAAGCACCTCCGTCAACGCGACCACGTCGCCGGGCGCCGGATAGAGAACCGTCACGTGTGCAGGCAGGTCGTTCGCAATGCCGACCGGCTCGACGAGCCCGTCGAACGGAGCGACCAGCGCGAACTGAGAGGTCGAACCGGGATGAGCGGCTGTGCCGCGCGGGCGCGCTATACGGCGCATCGCCGCGTCCTCAGTCGCGCCGATAGTTGGACTATCGGCGCTCCCTGCGTCCTTGCGCTGCACTCGCCTACCGCACCCGCTCGACGAGCGTCATCCCGGTTCGATCTCTTAGCCATCCGCCGCTTCGAAGCCGACGAAGCCCGCGCCGATCAGCCCGGCCGTCGTGCTGAGCTCCGCACGGACGACCTTCACCTCGTCGCGCATCGGCCGCAGCGCCTCACGGCGCATCACCCGCTCCGCCGGGCCGATCAGGTGCTCCCACGCTGCGACCCCGAAGCCGCCCCCGATCACGATCAGCGACGGCTCGAAGATGTTCGCGAACGACCCCATGCCGGAGCCGAGGTGCGCGCCGATGTCGCCGATGATCTCGCGCGCCTTCAGGTCGCCCTCGTTCGCGAGGCGGACGAGCAGGTGCGCGTCGGCGAGCGGGCCGAACGCGTCCTGGGCGGCGCGCGTCGCGGCGGTGCCCGTGACGTACGGCTCGAGATGGCCGCGCCCCTGGCAGCGTCCCTGACACGGCCGTCCATCGTGGACGATCACGGTGTGACCCAGCTCGACGCCGGCGCCGCGCGCGCCGCGGAACGGGCGCCCGCCCGAGATGACGCCGCCGCCGAGGCCGGTGCCGAGCGTGAGCATCACCAGGTCGTCGACACCGCGGCCTGCGCCCACGCGCCACTCGGCGATCGCGGCGGCATTCGCGTCGTTGTCGAGCCCGACCGGCAACCCGAAGCGCTCAGCCATGTGATCCCGCAGCGGGAAGTCGTGGAACGGCAGGTTGACCATGTCGTAGGTGCGTCCGGCCACGAGATCGAGCGGCCCGGGCACGCCGAGGCCGATCGCGCCGACGTCGTCGCCCAGGACCTCGGCGATCGCCGCTTCCAGCTCGGCGACGAGCGCATCCTGCGAGTCGATCGGCGTCATCCGCTCGTGCTCGCGCACCACCTTCCCCTCGCGCGCCACGACGCCGGCGAGGATCTTCGTCCCGCCAAGGTCGACCCCAATCGCATGCGTCGCGGTCATGTCGAGTGGGTACCGTAACCTCCTCGATGGCCGCCTCCGGAGAGAAGCCGTACCGCGTCTACCGCGGTGGTCGGACGCGGGGCAAGGTGCCGCGGCGGCAGGTCGAGCCGCAGCAGCCTGACCGCAACGTTCGCCGTCGGCCGCGGCGGGGCTGGTCGCCGAAGCGGATCGCCTTCTGGACGATTCTCGGGCTGATCGTGCTGCTGATCGTCTGGACGGTCGCCGGCTACTTCAGCGTGCGCAGCGGCGACTCCGATGCCAACGCACGGCTCCAACGCATCGCACCCGGCATCGACACGGTGCTGAAGCCGAGCGGCGGCCTGCTGATGAACAACGCCGCGAACACGCTCCTGATCGGCACCGACCACTCGGAGAACGGCCAGGCGGGACGCAGCACCGACGACCACTCCGACTCGCTCATGGTCCTGCACACCGATCCGAAGAGTCACCGTCTCGTCTTCCTCTCGCTGCCGCGCGACCTGCGCGCGACGATCCCCGGCTACGGGTCGGCGAAGATCAACGCCGCGATGCAGATCGGTGGGCCCAAGCTCGCGATCCGCACCGTCGAGGAGTTCACGGGGCTCGCGATCAACCATGTCGTCATCGTCGACTTCGGCTCGTTCGTGCAGCTGATCGACGCGGTCGGCGGCATCGACGTCAACGTGCCGGAGAACATCCTGTCGAACCGCTTCGACTGTCCGTACTCGACGGCGACGCGCTGCCGGCAATGGGAAGGCTGGCGGTTCCACAAGGGGATGACGCACATGAACGGCCATCAAGCGCTCATCTATTCGCGCATTCGGGAGAACCGTCTGAACCCGGCCGACTCGGACATCAGCCGCGGGGGGCATCAGCAGCAGGTGATGCAGGCGACGCTGAGCAAGCTCGCGAGCGCCGGCACGTTCTTCCGGCTGCCGTTCGATGGCGGCGACCTGATGAAGCCGCTGTCGACCGACCTGACGACGAACGAGTTCATCCAGCTCGCCTGGATCAAGTTCCGCGCCGGGGCGACCCTGCACTGCAGGCTCGGCGGACGCGACCTCGGCGACGGCTATCTGCAGCCCTCGGAGAACAACATCCAGGTCATCCAGGAAGTGCTCGGCAACTCCGCCCCGCAGCCGCCGAACCCGGCGGACGGCCCGTTCGGGCCCGGCTGCCTGAGCGGCGACGCGGCTTTCGCTAGTCAGACGAAGTAGACGGTTTCTTCGACTCGGCGGGCGTCGACTTCGACTCAGCCGGCTTCGAGTCGGACGGCTTCGAGTCGGACGACTTCGACTCTTCCTTCTTCTTGCCGTAGTCCGTCGTGTAGAAGCCCGATCCCTTGTAGTGGATCGCGACCGGGTAGAGGACGAGCTCGACCGGCGTTGCGCCGCAGACGTCGCACTTCTCCGGCGCCGGGGCAGTCATCGACTGGAAGCGCTCGAAGGTGTGGCCCTCCGGGCAGCGGTACTCGTAGATCGGCACGAGCGACTGACGTTACCTGTCGTCTCGGTCTGCTTCCTCGGCCAGGAGCTCGCGATAGCACGGCGCGCCCTCGAACGCGGCGAGCCCGGCGGGATGGAGCATGCGCTCGCGGCGGCGGCGCGCAACCTCCCGGCGGCGGCGCGCCGTGGCGACGGCGGCCGACGCGCCGAGGACGCCTCCGATCAGGAACGAGCGCGCACGTCCGAGCCGATCGTTGTCGTCCATGGAACGATTGTGCCGGAATGCGGATCGCAACCTTCGGCGACGTCCTCCTCGACGTCATCGTGCGGCTCGAGGAGCCGCTGACGCGGGGCGACGACGTGCGGGCGGCGACGACGACCGGCGCGGGCGGGCAGGCGGCCAATGTCGCCGCCTGGGCGGCATTCCTGGGCGCCCACGCCCGCTGCATCTCGAAGCGCGGCAACGATGCGGCCGGCGAGCTGGTTGCACACGAGCTGACCGAACGGGGTGTCGAGCTCGTCGGGCCGGTCGACCACGGCGCCACCGGCGTCGTCGTCTCGGTGGTCGACGGCGGCGAGCGCTCGATGGCATCCGACCGCGGCGTCGCTCCGAGCTTCCGGCCGGACGAGCTCGAGGGCGGCTGGCTCGACGGCTGCGACGTGCTCCACCTCTCCGGCTACGCCCTCCTGCGCGAGCCGATCCTCGAAGCGGCGTTGCTCGCCGGACGGCTCGCGCGAGAGCGGAGCGCTCGGCTGTCGGTCGACGTGGCTGCGTGGACCGAGATCCGCACGTTCGGGCCGGTGCGCTTTCGCGAGCTGCTCGACACGCTCGCTCCCGACGTCCTCTTCGCGACGGAGGCGGAGTGGGAGATGCTCGGCGGCGCGTATCTCACCGCGCCGACCGGCGTGATCAAGCGCGGCGCGCGCGGCGCCGTCGTCGTCACGGAGGACGCGCGGCTCGATCTTGCGCCGGTCACGGCCGACGTCGTCGACACGACCGGCGCCGGGGACGCGCTCGCCGCGGGCTTCCTGCTCGGCGGATCGCTCGAAGAGGCGGCGCGGCGCGGCCTCGAGTGCGCAGCGCGCTGCGTTGCGCGCGTAGGCTCGCTGCCGTGAAGGTCGTCCCCCTCACGCCGGAGCACGCCAAGCAGATCTCGGGCTGGCAGTACGAGTTTCCGTACGAGTGGTACGACACGTCGAACGACCCGCGCCGCGTCGAGCTGTTCGCGCATCCCGCGGAGCGCGAGACCCTCCGTGCGGTCGTCGACGCCGACGACGCGCTCGTCGGCTTCTTCAACTTCGTGCGCGAGGGGGACGAGGTGCGGCTCGGCCTCGGCATGCGGCCCGACCTGACCGGGCACGGCTTCGCGCAGCCGTTCATCCGGGCCGGGCTCAACTACGCGGCGCTCGAGTGGCGGCCGCGGAAGTTCCGGCTCTGGGTCGCCCGCTGGAACGAGCGCGCGCTGCGCGCGTACCGGCGCGCGGGCTTTCGCGAGGTGAAGCGCGACGCGGAGTCCCGCTTCGTCGAGATGGAGCGCGAGGGATTGATCTGAGCCTCGAGGAGATCCTCGAGTGGGGGTACGAGCCGCGTGCGATTCGTCTCTACGGGCGGCTCGGATTTCGCGAGGTCGGCGGGCGTCATGTGCGGGCCTTCGAGCGCTTCGGCGACCATGAGTTCATGCGGATGGAGGGCGCCGCGTGATCCGGCTCGCCGAGGAAGTCCGCGCGTCGCTCGCGCGGGCCGTCGCGCTCGAGACGACGCTCGTCGCGCACGGCTTCCCGACCGGCGAAGGCGTCGAAGTCGGGCTCGAGTCCGAGCAGCAGGTGCGCGCCGCCGGCGCCGTGCCCGCGACCATCGGCGTCCTCGACGGCGAGATCGTCGTCGGGCTCACCGACACCGAGCTCGAGCGCTTCGACGCGTCCGCGCGCAAGGTCGGGCCGCGCGATCTCGCCGTCGCCGTCGCGCAGAAGGCGACCGGCGCGACGACCGTCGGCGGCACGCTCGCCGTCGCGAAGCACGTCGGCATCACGTGGATGGCGACCGGTGGGCTCGGCGGCGTGCACCGCGGCTTCCCGCACCCGCCCGACGTCAGCGCCGACCTCGCGCAGCTCGCGCGCACGCCCGCGCTCGTCGTCTCGTCCGGAGTCAAGTCGCTGCTCGACGTGCCGGCGACCGCCGAGCTGCTCGAGTCCCTCGGCGTGCCGGTGCTCGGCTACGGCGTCGACACGCTCCCGCTCTTCTACGCAGCCGCCGGTGGGCCGCCCGTCTCCGCGCGGGTCGAGACGGCCCGCGAGGCAGCCGGCGTCGCGCGCGCCCACTGGGAGGTCGGCGGCAGCGGGCTCCTGCTCGGCCGCCCGCCCGACGAGCCGCTCGACGACGTCGAGCCGCTGATCGAGCAGGCGCTGCACGCCGCCCGGGAGCAGAACGTGCACGGCCAGGCGGTGACGCCGTTCGTGCTCTCGTACCTCCATCGCGAGAGCGGCGGGCGGACGCAGCGTGCGAACAAGGATCTGATTGCGCAGAACGCCCGCCTCGCGGGCGAGATCGCGTCGTGACCCCGCCGCTGCTCGTCGTCGTCACCGGCATGCCCTCGTCGGGCAAGACGACGGTCGCGGAGGACCTGGCGCGCCGGCTGCGGGTCCCGCTGATCGCGAAGGACGCGATCAAGGAATCCCTGTACGACTCGCTCGGGGCAGACGACGTCGCCGCCTCGGACCGGCTCGGCGCCGCGGCCTACACCCTGATCTTCGCGCTGGCCCGGACGATGCTCGCGGACGGCGTCTCGGTCATCGTCGAGGGCAACTTCTTCCGCGACCAGGCGCCCGAGTTCGCCGCGCTCCCCGCACACCGGCTGCTGCAGCTGCACTGCCACGCTCCGCTCCCGATCCTGCTCGACCGGTACGCGGCACGCTCCCGCCACGCCGGCCACTTCGACGCGGAGAAGATCCGGGAGCTGCCCGGCCGCTTCGAGAGCGATGCACACGGACCGCTGGCGCTCGACGGCGAGCTCATCGGGCTCGACACGACGCGCCCCGTGGATCTCGCCGCGCTGATCAGAGATTTCGTCGGTTGAATGCGGCGACCGCGAGCGCGAGCGCGAGCACGAGGTAGACGACGCTCCACGTGCGGATCGTCCAGCCGTGGACGTACCCGCCACCGAACGGCCCGAGTTGCAGCACGAACGCGGTCAATCCCGTCGTCTGCTGCGTGATCAGACGCAGGGCGTCCTGGTAGAGCCCTTCGAACGGCAGCGCATACGACGCGATCGTCGACGCGTGCTTGACCGCGTGGGAGTTGAGCGCGTGCCCGATCGATCCGAGCAGTCCGGCGACGAGGCCCGCGCCGAAGAGCATGAAGATTGCGATTCCGTTCGCGGTCGAGGCGAGCACGACCGAGCCGAACAGCGAGAGCGCGACCACGATCACGACGCCGAGAGCGAGCTCGAGCGCAGGGACGACCTTCTGTTGCGGCCACCAGTGTCCCGTCAATCCCGTGATCACGAGTGACGAGAAATAGACGACGAGGACGTAGCCGACACACACGCCGGCAGCGCCGAGAAACCGCGAGAGCAGAAGTGTCGCGCGGCCGACCGGGCGCACGACGAGCGGCTGCAGGAGCCCGCGCTCCGCGTCGCCGCTCACGACACCCAGCGTCAGGAAGACCGCCAGCACGACGCCGAGGAACAGCGTCGCGAACATCGCCAGGCCCATCAGGAATGCGCCGGCGAACGTCCGCGTGTCGACGTGGATGTCGCTCGGCGGCGTAATCTGCGAAAGCTGGCCGAACACGTAGTGGTTCGCGAGCCAGTAGAGGAAGAGGAACAACGCCGTGAGGATCAGGACGACCGCGAACATCTTCCGGCGGACCGCC
>Ga0308175_100003545_pt1 | contig 10834 bp, 11 predicted proteins | sample PhyCR1_3_FD_203893 | JGI IMG/M metagenome (GOLD analysis project Ga0308175, IMG submission 203893) | Soil microbial communities from UC Gill Tract Community Farm, Albany, California, United States - DLSLS.C.R1 | ecosystem: Environmental > Terrestrial > Soil > Agricultural land | place: USA...
CGGCTCGAGCGACGCGGTCCAGACCTCGAGACCCTCGAGCCGCAGCAGGAACGTGGCGAGCATCCCGACCGCGCCGGCACCGACGACGAGCGCGCGTTGCAGCTGCCACGGCTGGCGGTTGCCGATCGCGCGGGCGTGCCTGATGCCCCGCGCGCAGATCGAGCTCGGCTCGGCGAGCACGGCGAGCCGCCCGAGCGAGCGGGGGATGGGGATCAGCTGGCTTGCGTCCTCCGCGACCAGCTCGCGTGCGAAGCCGTCGAGGCGCATGATCCCGCGTTCGCTGTAGTCGCCGGTCAGGCACGAGTCGGGCTGGCCGTCGTTGCACGCGATGCAGTGGTGGCAGGAGCGGCGCACGGTCGCGGTCACATGGTCGCCGCGGCTGAATCCGTGCCCGTCCTGCTCGACCTGCGCGAGCATCTCGTGCCCGATCACGAGCGTCTGCTCGGCTGCCGGAGCGGTGCCGTACAGACCCTCGGAGATCTCACGATCGGTTCCGCAGACGCCGACCTCGAGGATCCGCAGAAGCACCTCGTTCGGTCCCGCCTTCGCCTCGGGCACGTCGGCGACGCGGGTCGAGTTCGCCGTGCCGGGTTGAACGACCAATCCGTGCATCAGGCTGCTGTCAGGCCGCCGTCGATGGTGAGGATCGTGCCCGTCGCGAACTCGGCGGAAACGAGATACGCCACGGCGTCCGCGATCTCCTCGGTCGTGCCGAGCCTGCCCATCGGCTGACGGGCACGGAGCGCCTCGAGCGTCTCGCCCGACTCCTCGACGAGCCGGCGGACCCACGGCGAGTCGACGGTGCCGGGGCACACCGCATTGACCCGAACGCCGTCGTCGACGTGGTCGACGGCGAGTGCGCGGGTGAGCGCGACGACTGCCCCCTTCGACGCGCAATATGCGGCGCGGTTCCGGAGCCCGACGAGCGCCCCGACCGACGCGACATTGACGATCGAGCCGCCGCCGCGGGCGGCCATGCCGGGGATCGCGTGCTTGCAGCACAGAAACGTACCGCGGGCATTGACCGCGAAGACGTCGTCCCACACCTCGAGCGGCGTGTCTGGCGCAGTGGTCGTCGAACCGATTCCGGCGACGTTGACGAGCACGTCGAGGTCGCGCATCGCAGGCGCGACCTGTGCCTCGTCGCGTACATCGAGGATCACCCCGCCTTCGCCGGGATCGCGCGCATCTGCGCGGACGACGTCGAGGCCGTCCGCGGCGAGTCGCCGCGCGACGGCGGCGCCGATGCCGGAGCCTGCCCCGGTGACGAGCGCGCGCTTCACGCGCGGAGCACAGCACCTTCCGACGCCGAGCCGACCAGGGCCCGATAGCGGCCGAAGACCCCTCCGAGCGGCGCCGCCTGCGGCGGGCTCCATGCGGCGAGGCGCGCGGAGAGCTCCGCGTCGGCGACCTCGAGCGTCAGCGTGTTCGCAGCCACGTCGATCGCAATCGTGTCACCATCGTGGACGACCGCGAGGGGACCGCCGCGTGCGGCCTCGGGAGCGATGTGTCCGACCATCAGCCCGCGCGTGGCGCCGGAGAAGCGTCCGTCGGTGACGAGCGCCACCGTCTCGCCGAGGCCGGCGCCGACGACCGACGCGGTGACGCTCAGCATCTCGCGCATTCCCGGTCCGCCGGCGGGGCCTTCGTAGCGCACGACGAGCACGTCGCCTGGGCGGGCGAGCCCCGCTCGAACGGCGTCGGTGCATGCCTCCTCGCTCTCGAAGACGCGGGCAGGCCCGCGGTGGCGGCCCCGCAGCGAGCGCGGGGCCTTGACGAGACTGCCGGCGGGGGCGAGGTTCCCGCGCAGGACGTGGAGCGCGCCGGTCTCCGCCAGCGGCGCGTCGACCGGGAAGAGCACCTCTCCATCGGGCGCCGAGCCGCCGAGCATCGCGTCCGCCAGCGATCCTCCTTCGACCGTCGGGGCCGAGCCGTCGACGAAGCCGCCGCGCACGAGCTCGCGGATCAGCGTTCGCGTGCCTCCTGCGCGGTGCAGGTCCTCGGCCATGAACCGGCCCGACGGTGCGAGGTCGGCAAGCACCGGCGTCCGCGCACTCACCTCTGCGAGGTCGTCCAGCGTCAGCTCCACGCCGGCCTCCCGTGCGATCGCAAGCAGGTGCAGGATGCCGTTCGTCGAGCCGCCGGTCGCGGCGATGCCCGCCATCGCGTTCAGGAGCGCGCGCCGGTCGAGGAAGCTTCGCGCGCTCACGCTCAGCGACGAGGCAAGCGCACCGGCGCGCTCCGCCGCCTCGCCCTTCGCATCGAGGTCGCCCGCCGCGATCAGGCCGTCGCCGACGCACGCGATGCCGAGGCACTCGATCGCGACCGCCATCGTGTTCGCCGTGAAGTGCCCGGCGCACGTGCCGGCGCCCGGGCAGGCGTGCCGCTCGAGCTCGTCGAGCTCGCCCCGGGGGATCAATCCGCGCTCCTCGGCGCCGACCGCCTCCCAGACGTCCTGGATCGTCACGTCGCGTCCCCGCGATCGCCCGGCGCGCATCGGCCCGCTGTAGAGGAGCACGGCGGGCCTGTCGACACGTGCGAGCGCCATCAGCGCCGCCGGGACGGTCTTGTCGCAGCCGACGAGGCAGACGAGCGCGTCGAAGTCGTGCGCGTGCACCATCAGCTCGATCGAGTCGGCGATCACCTCGCGGGAGACGAGCGACGCGCGCATGCCCGGCGTGCCCTGCGACTGGTTGTCCGAGACGGCGATCGTGTTGAACTCGAGCGGGACACCTCCTGCAGAGGTGACGCCGTCGGCGACGCGCCGCGCAAGCTCGCGCTGGTTCAGGTTGCACGGCATCGTCCCGGTCCACGTCGAGGCGATTCCGACGATCGTGCCGTCGAGCCGCGCCGGGTCGATGCCCATCGCGCGAAAGTGGGCGCGAGCCGGTGCGCGGTCGGCGCCGGCTGCAAGCGCCGAACGTGTTCGCGACCGGGCCATCAACCGAGCGTACCCGTCATTCGAGCCGGCGCACGCTCGGGGTGGCCACCGCGAAGGCAGCCATCGCGAGCGATCCGCCGGTCGCGATCCAGAGCGTCTCAGCGTCGCCGATCGCGGCCGCAAGCGGGCCTGCGATCGCGAGACCGAGCGGCGCAAACGCCATCGAGCCGAACCAGTCGTACGCACTCACACGCGAGAGCGCGGCTGCAGGGACGTGCCGCTGGAGGGCCGTCTCCCACAGCGAGTTGAAGATCATGTTCCCGCCCCCTGCGAGCAGCGCACCCGCCGCCACGACGAGCGCGGGCGCGCGCAGGGCGAGCAGCGCCGTCGGTCCCGCGAGAAAGACGAGCATGCTCGAGCCGAAGAAGAGCGGCCGGCGGACTCGGATGCGCAGCGACACGATCCCGCCGATGAACGAGCCGATCCCGAACGCCGCGAGGATTGCGGTCCACGCGAGCGGCCCGCCCAGCGAGCGCTTCGCGATCACGACACCGATTACGGCGAAGATCGAGTTCATCATGTTCCCGATCGAAGCTGTCAGCACGATCACCCAGACCCAGGTGCGCGACGAGAACTCCCGCCAGCCTTCCCGGAGATCCGACAGGAACGACTGCGGTGGCAGCGTGACGTGCGGCGGCAGTCGCAGCTGCGCGAGGAAGAACGCGCTGACGCCGTAGCTCGCCGCGTCGACCGCGAGCGCCCATCCTGGTCCGACGAGCGTCACAACCCCGCCGCCGATCGCCGTGCCGACGATCCCCGTCGACGCCATCGAGAGGCCGCGCAGCGCGTTCGCCTGCTGCAGCCGCTCGGGGCTGACCGTCATGGGCGTCAAGCCCGTCGAGGCTGGATTGAAGAATGCGCTCGCTGTGCCCGCGACGGCCTGCAGCACCACGAGCTCCCAGACGTGGGCGGTGTGTGTGAGGATCAGCACGGCGACGGCGCCCTGCGATCCCATCCGCGCGACGTCCGCGGCGAGCATCACGGCGCGGCGCGGGAGGCGGTCGGCGAAGACGCCCCCGACGAGCAGGAACCCGACGAGCGGGACCGTCTTCGCGGCGAAGACGTAGCCCAGGTCCGACGCGGAGCCGGTCAGGTCGAGCACCGCGAACGCGAGCGCGATCGAGGTGAACGAGTCGCCGAGCAGCGAGACGAGCTGCCCGGTGAAGAGCAGCCGGAACTGGCGCTCGCGCAGCGCCTCGAGGCCTGTGACCCGGCTCAGCGCTTCTTACCGGGATTGAGCAGGTTCTTCGGGTCGAACGCGTGCTTGATGCGCAGGTGCAGGTCGTAGCCCGCCGCTCCGAGCTGCTGCTCGAGCTGGCCGCGCTTCAGCCAGCCGATGCCGTGCTCGCCGGTGACCGTGCCGCCGAGGCGGAGCGCCAGCTCGAAGAGGTCGTGGCACGCGGCGTCGGCACGGCGCTCCTCGTCGGGATCGTCCGGCGAGAAGAGGAATGTCGAGTGGATGTTCCCGTCGCCCGCGTGGCCGAACGACAGCGCGGGAACGTCGTGGCGCTCACCGATCTCGAGTGTCTCGCGGGCGACGTCGCGCAGCCGGTCGAGCGGCACCGCGATGTCCTCGCTGAACGCGCCGCCGCGCTGCGCGAGGATCGCGAACGCCGCACCGCCGCGCCACCGCCAGAGCTCCGCGACGTCGGCCGGATCCTCCGGCGCGTGCACGGCGACTGCATCCTCGGCGAGCGCCTCCTGCAACTCGGACGCGACGCGCCGTGCCTCACTCGCGGCGCCGTCGGCCTCCGTCATCACCATGAACGCGCCGCCTTCGGGGATCCCGAAGGGATACGCATCGCCGGAATACGACAGCGTCACCGCGTCGAGGTACTCGATCGCGGCGGGGACGGCTCCGGACGCCAGCACGCGCTCGATCGCGCCGATGCCGGCGTCCGCGTCGCGGTAGAGGCCGACGACGGGAAGCTCGAGCTCGGGCGCGGGGACGAGGCGGAGCCACGCGGCCGTGACGAGTCCGAGCGTTCCCTCGGAGCCGACGATCAGGCTCTTCAGGTCGTAGGCGGCGACGTCCTTGCGGATCGGGCCGCCGACGTGGACGATCTCCCCGGGCGGCACGACGACCTCGAGCCCGGTCACCCAGTGGCCCGTCACCCCGTACTTGAACGCGTGCGGCCCGCCGGCGTTGCAGGCGATGTTGCCGCCGATCTGCGAGATCTCCGCTGCGCCGGGATCGGGAGGGAACCGCAGGCCGCTCTCGCGTGCGCGCCGCTGCACGTCGCCGGTCGTGACGCCGGCCTCGACGTGCATACGCCAGAGCAGCGGATCGAACTGCCGGATCCGGTTCAGCCGCTCGAAGCCGAGGACGACGCCCCCGGCGACCGGGATCGCTCCGCCCGCGAGGCCGGTGCCGCCGCCGCGCGCCGTCAACGGCACGTCGTTCTCGTAGCACCACCGCATCACCGCAGCGACCTCCTCGGCGGTCGAAGGCAGGACGACGGCATCGGCCGTTCCCTGCACGCCGCGGCCCATCAGATCGGCGAGATATCTGCCCTGCGGCTCCGCGAGCGCCTCCGGGGAAACCACCGACGCGAGATCCACGTCGCCGAGCGTACCCTGTCTCTGGCAGCAAACCCGAATCTCCGAGGAGTCAGATGAAATTCATTGCACTGGCGGTACTCGCCGCCGCTCTCGCCGCGCCTGCCGCGTTCGCCCGCACGCCGACGCTGAACGGCGTCGACGGCCCCGGCTACACGATCACGCTCAAGCAGGGAACGAAGAAGGTGTCGAAGCTCAAGGCCGGCACCTACATCTTCAAGATCAGCGACAAGTCGAGCCAGCACAACTTCCACCTGACCGGCCCCGGCGTCAACAAGAAGACGTCCGTCGGCAAGACCGGCACGTTCACGTGGAAGCTGAAGCTGAAGAAGGGCACCTACAAGTTCGTGTGCGACCCCCACGCGTCCTTCATGAAGGGGAGCTTCAAGGTCACATAAGCGCGATCTCGACCGCGTCCTCGCGTGTGATCCGCCAGGCGCGCAGGACGTCGAGCTTCAGCCCGTAGATGAGGAACGGCCGGCCCGCCCAGAGGCCGGCCCGTTCCTTGTCCGTGCGGGACGGTACGGGCTCGGTCTCGGGATGCGAGTGGAAGACTGCGAGCTCGTACCCCTCGTCCTCGAGGAACCAGACCGCCGGGTCGATCTCGAGCTCGTAGCGGTAGGGCGACGCGAGGGTGTTGACGCCGCGCAGGTAGCGCTCGGCGACGCCGTCGCGCAGGACGACGAGACCGCAGCACTCGTTCGGCGCCTCGTCCGCGGCGTGCGCGCGCAGCTCGTCGCGGATCGCCTGCGGGATCACCACCAGAGAACCGCCTCGTCGATCTCCTCGCCGAGCCAGAACGGGGCCGAGAGGTACTTCCAGCCGCCGTCCGCGAGCACGCACACGACGACGGCTCCCTCCGGCAGCTCGTCGGCGACGCGCCGCGCGACGTGCACGACGGCACCGGCGGAGACGCCGGCGAAGATGCCTTCGCGCTCGAGCAGCACGCGCGCCGCGGCCGCCGCCTCCGTGTTCGAGACGAGGAGCTTGCGGTCGAGCTTCGAGACGTCGAGCACGGGCGGCACGTACCCGTCCTCCAGCGAGCGCAGCCCCATCACGGGGTCACACGGCAACGGCTCGGCCGCGACAACCTGGACCCCCGGGAACGCCTCGCGCAGGCGCGCGCCCGTTCCCATCAGCGTGCCGCCGGTGCCGAGGCCGGCGACGAGCGCGTCGACGCGCTCGAGCTCCGAGGCGATCTCGGCGCCGGTGCCTTCGTAGTGCGCGCGCGGGTTCGCCTCGTTCGCGTACTGGAAGAGCATCGTGTAGCGCGGCTCACGCGCCAGGATCTCCTGCGCCATGCGCACGGCGCCGTTCGACCCCTCGTTGCCGGGCGAATCGACGATCGTGGCGCCGTACAGCTCGAGCAGCGCGCGCCGCTCCGGGGTTGCGTTCGACGGCATCACGCACGTCAGCTTCAGCCCCTTCAGCTTGGCGACGAGCGCGAGCGAGATGCCGGTGTTGCCGCTCGTCGGCTCGAGCAGCTCCGCGCCCGGCATGAGCCGTGCACTCTCGACCATCGCGAGGGCGACGCGGTCCTTGATCGAGCCGGTCGGGTTCTGTCCTTCGAGCTTCGCGTAGATCGTGCGGCCCGGCGGCGAGAGCTGGGCGAGCTCGACGAGCGGCGTCGAGCCGATCAGGTCGAGCAGCGAGCTAGCGACCACCGGCCATCGCCGGGAGAAGAATGATCGTGGAGCCCTCTTGCACGGGCGTGTCGAGCCCGTCGCGCGTCCGGACGTCCTCGCCGTCGACGTAGACGTTCACGAACGACCGGATCGCGCCCTCCGCGTAGACGCGGGCTCCGAGGGCCGGGAGCCTTGACGAGAGATCCTCGAGCAGCTCGCGGAGGGTGTCCCCCGAAGCTTCGACCTCGCGCTCACCGCCCGCCTCCGTGCGCAGCACGGGGGGGATGCGAACGACGCTCATCTGGCGCAGAACTCGACGTAGTCGATGTACTCGGTGATCGTCGGATGCTCGCCGCACACGGGGCAGTCGGCGCGGCGGTCGATCTTCACCTCGCTGAACTCGGTGGCGAGTGCGTCGAACAGGAGCAGCCGCCCGACGAGCGGCTCGCCGATCCCGGCGGCGAGCTTGATCGCCTCGTTCGTCTGCAGCGAGCCGACGATGCCGGGCAACACTCCGAGGACGCCGCCCTCGGCGCACGACGGCGCGAGCTCGGGAGGCGGCGGCTCCGGGAAGAGACAGCGGTAGCACGGTCCGTCGTGGGGCTTGAACACGGTCACCTGGCCCTCGAAGCGGTAGATCGACCCGTGCACGACGGGAATCCCGCGCCACACCGAGGCGTCGTTGACGAGGTAGCGCGTGGGGAAGTTGTCGGCGCCGTCGAGGATCAGGTCCCAGCCGGCGTCGAGGATGCGGTCGATGTTCTCCGACGTGAGCCGCTCGCGGAAGGTGACGACGTCGACGTCGGGGTTGAGCGCCTGGATCGCCCGCTTCGCAGAGTCGACCTTCGGCGAGCCGAGCGTGTCGAGCGAGTGTGCGATCTGGCGCTGCAGGTTCGTCTCGTCGACGATGTCCGCGTCGACGATTCCGAGCGTGCCGATGCCGGCAGCCGCGAGGTAGAGCGCCGCGGGCGAGCCGAGCCCGCCTGCCCCGATCAGGAGGATCTTCGCGTCGAGCAGCTTCAGCTGGCCCTCCTCGCCGATCTCCGGGATCAGCAGGTGGCGCGAGTAGCGCGTGCGCTTCTCGGGCGAGAGCGTGCGCGGCATGACGATCTCGAGCCCGTTGCGCTTCCAGTCGGTGAAGCCGCCTGCGAGCGAATGGACGTCGGTGTAGCCGAGCTGCTCCAGCGTCTTCGCGGCGAATGCGGAGCGGGCCGCGGACGCGCAGTAGAGGATGACCGGCTGCGACTTGTCGGGCGCGACCGCCTCGACCCGGCTTTCGAGGTTGCCGCGGGGGATGTGCACGGCCCCCGGGAGATGGCCCTCCTGCCACTCGTCGGCCTCGCGCACGTCGATCCAGACCGCGCCGGAGCGCTCCCGGGCCTCCCGCGCGTCGACCTCCGAGATCTCGGACTTCGTCTGCTGGAGAAGCTCGCGGTAGCTCGTCATGACAGTGGAAACGGTAGCTGGCGGCGGTCTATTTCCGGGTAGCGTGGCCGCCGGTGTCTCCCGTAAACCGGATGCGGCTGATCGCGGTGCTGCTCATGGCCGCAGCCGCCGGGATTGTCGCCGGGGTCGTCTACGCGACACGCGAGGACCCGGCCCAGCCGACGGCCCAGTGCAGGACACGGCCGAAGCCGCTGATCGTGCCGGGCGTGCCGTCGAAGCATGTCGCGGCCGTGCGCAGGTTTCTCGCGCAGCCCCCGAAGACGGCTGCGCAATCACTCGAGCCCCTCGCCCTGCGAAATCCGAAGGATCCGGTCGTGCAGTTCAACTTCGGCACCGTGCTCTTCTGCGCCGGCTATATCGCGGACGCCGAGCAGGCCTTTCGCGCGGCGAAGTCAGGCGGCTACGACACGTTCTACGAGATCCAGGCCGATGCCGTCCTCCACCCGCAGTTCTTCGACCAGGGCCATCCGATCTTCGAGCCGCAGGGCCGGGATCCGCTGCTCCTCCAGGGAGTGCTGCTCCAGCGCCGCGGGAAGCAGCACTCGGCGGAGAAGCTCTACGCCCGCGCCGCCCGTCTGCATCCAGACGACGACGAGGCGCAGGTCGCGGCGGCCGTCGGCCGCTTCGACGAGGACCACCTCTCGGCGTCGTTCTCGCGGCTCGGACCGCTCGTGAAACGGTTCCCGAAGAGCCAGTCGGTTCGATTCCACCTCGGGCTCCTCCTCGCCTGGACCGGGCAGCGCGCACAGGCGGCCAGGGAGTTCCGCCTGGCACGCGCGCTCGGGCCGAAGACGTCGCTCGGAAAGCAGGCCGACACCTTCCTCAAAGGCTTAGTTGCAACTGGGACTACCAGTCCCCAAAGATGAGCCGAGCGGCCTATGGCGTCCGTCCGGTTCTCTTGCGAGAGTTCCGCATCCGGTCAGGTGATGCTCGGGCCAACGAGGGGGAGTCGTGAGCAAGGGAGCGATCGACCAGCAGGGTACGGACGTCGCGGACGAGGCCGAGGTCGAGGCCGACGACGAGGAGGTCACGCCGCTCGATGCCGTCGCGGAGGCGCCCGATTTCTACCCCGCACCTGCCGAGGAGGTCGAGGAGCCGGCGGACCTCGAGTTCTCTGCCGACTCGCTGCAGCTCTTTCTGAAGGACGTGGGCAAGGTCGATCTCCTGACCGCCGCGCAGGAAGTGGAGCTCGCGAAGCGCATCGAGCGCGGCGATCATCGCGCGAAGCAGGAGATGGTCGAGGCAAACCTGCGGCTCGTCGTCTCGATCGCGAAGCGCTACCGCAACCAGGGGCTGCCGTTCCTCGACCTGATCCAGGAGGGCACGATCGGGCTCGTGCGCGCCGCGGAGAAGTTCGACTGGCGCAAGGGCTACAAGTTTTCGACCTATGCGACCTGGTGGATCCGCCAGGCGGTCGCGCGGGCGCTCGCCGACAAGGCACGGACGATCCGCATGCCGGTGCACGTGGTCGAGAAGCTGAACAAGATCATGCGGACGGAGCGCAAGCTGCGCGCCGAGCGCGGCCGCGAGCCGACGAACGAGGAGATCGCGCTCGACCTCGACATGACGGTCGAAGAGGTCGAGTCGATCAGGCGCACGTCGCAGACCCCGGTGTCGCTCGAGAAGCCGGTCGGCGACGAGGAGGAGTCCGAGTTCGGGCAGTTCCTCGAGGACGAGCACACACCGCTGCCCGAGGAAGCCGCCGACACCGCCTTCCGCGCGGAGGCACTGTCGAAGTGCCTCTCGTCGCTGAGCTATCGCGAGCGCCGTGTGCTCGAGCTGCGCTACGGCCTGAACGGCGAGCAGCCGTGCACGCTCGACGAGGTCGGCCGCGCGTTCCAGGTCACGCGCGAGCGCATTCGCCAGATCGAGAACCAGGGCCTGAAGAAGCTGCGCGCGCTCGCCGACTCGCAGAAGCTCAGAGACGTAGCGTAGTTCGCCGGCAGAGGCACCCTCGGTTTTCCGAGGCCTCAGCTGCAGCCCGCCGAACATCGTTCGGACGCGCGGTCGAGACTGCGGTTGCGAGGAGCACCGTGTCTCCTCGTTGTCCAAACCGGCCACTCCAGGCCGAGGTGTCAGACACCGCCCGCCGGGTGAGAACCGCCGGGTGTCCGTCTTCGAGCACTTCCGCCGCGGCCTTGGCGAGTCGACCCGGCACAACTCGCTCGCGTACGGCTACTCGCTCGCACTGACGGGCTCGTTCGGCATGCTCACGATCCTCGTCGGGAAGCCGAACGTGGGCGACATCTTCGCGTTCGCGGTC
>Ga0308175_100003546_pt1 | contig 10832 bp, 11 predicted proteins | sample PhyCR1_3_FD_203893 | JGI IMG/M metagenome (GOLD analysis project Ga0308175, IMG submission 203893) | Soil microbial communities from UC Gill Tract Community Farm, Albany, California, United States - DLSLS.C.R1 | ecosystem: Environmental > Terrestrial > Soil > Agricultural land | place: USA...
CAACCAGCGGCCGCTTGTCCCTAGTGCTGCGATGACTTTTGCTCCGCGCTTCTCGGCAGACGGCGGAAAGATCGTCTTCTCGATGATGACCGGCCCGAACAGCGAAATCTACGTCGCCAGCGCCGAGGGCGGCGCGGCGCAGCGACTGACCTACTCGCCGGCCATCGACACCGATGCAAGCTTCTCGCCGGACGGAACCAGGATCGTGTTCGAAAGCGACCGGTCAGGCTCACAGCAGCTTTACATGATGAACGCGGACGGCTCGGGCCAGCGCCGCATCAGCTTCGGCGGAGCGGCCTATGCGACGCCCGAATGGAGCCCGGACGGACAGTGGATCGCCTTCACCCGCCGCGATCCGGGCGGTCGGCGGATCGGGATCATCAAGCCCGATGGCACCGAAGAGCGGCTTCTCACCAGCGGCCCCGGGGATGAGGGTGCCAGCTGGGCGTCGAGCAGCCGCGAGCTCATTTTTCAGCGCAGCGATGGCGCCGGCAATTCCGCCCTGTTCCGAGTGGCATTGGACGGAAGCGCGCCGCGGAGCGTCACCCTTCCGCAGGGCGGATCGGATCCCGACTGGTCTGGAGTGATGGATTGATGACCCGCGCTTTCGTTTGGGCCGTGCTGATGGGTCTCGTCGCTACGGCCGCCACTGCTCAGTTGCCGGGCCTTCGCAAGCGCACCGGTCCTCCGGTCGCGCAGCAGGCGGCGCCATTGACCGGAGTCGACGCCCTGCGCGCCGACTTCATGGCCAAGTCGGGCGGCGATACGATCTTCTTCGGCATGAACAGCGCGGTTCTCGGGCCGCCGGCGAGAGCTTCGCTCGCAGCGCAAGCGATGTGGCTGCGACAGCACCCGGAGGTCGCCGCGCGGGTCGAAGGCCATGGCGATCCCGGGGACACGCGCGATCACGCGCTGGCCGTTGGCGCGACGCGCGCGGAATCCGTTCGTGATTATCTCGTTCTGCTGGGTGTCCCGGCGGCGCAGGTCTCGACCACGAGCTGGGGCAAGGAACGCCCCGGCTCGCCCCGCGCGCAGACGGTGCTGGTGCCTTAGGCCGCGCGGCTTTGATAGCTGCAGGACGAAAGCCAAGCTCGGGCTTGGCGCTGTGCCTCTGCGATCTCACGAGCCGTCATTTCCGCCGCAATCTCGGCACGGCATTCCTGGCCCCGCGTGCAGCCCGACAGCGCCGCCAGATTGAACCATTTGTGGGCTTCGATCAGGTCCACCGGCGCTCCGCCGCGGCCCGTCGAATAAGTGATCCCAAGCTCGAACAACGCATCGACGTCTCCGGCTTCGGCATCGGCAATCCGGCTGCGGATAAGAAACTCCGCGCCCTTCTGACTAATCGCTCCCATTTCTTGTCCCCTCAGTCCCTGTTGAACGGAGATTGAGCGGCGGATAGGAAAGAAATGGTTAACGCGATTCAACCATAAGAAACATCGCCTTAGAGCGCGAGGTTATCGATCAACCTCGTCGTTCCCATCTGCGCTGCGGCGATCAGTCGCATCGTGCCGCGCGCTTCGCCGAGCGGTTCGAGCGTGCCCGCGTCGACCAGCGCGAGATAATCGATCTTCAGGAAACCGCCGTCGACCAGTGCCTGCTTCGCATCGCGCAACGCCGCCGCAACCGGCACTCCGCCGACAATGCCATCGCGTGCCGCCCGAAGAGCTTGCGGTAGCGCAACCGCGCGGCTGCGCTCGTCGGTCGACAGGTAAGCATTGCGAGACGACAGGGCGAGACCGTCGTGCTCCCGCACGGTTGGAACGCCGACGATCTCCACGGGGATGGCGAGATCGCGAACCATCTGCCGGATGACCGCGAGCTGCTGAAAGTCCTTCTCGCCGAACAACGCCACGTCCGGACCCACCGAAAGCAGGAGCTTCGCGACGACGGTCGCGACTCCATCGAAGTGGCCCGGGCGCGCTTCTCCTTCCCAGCGCTCCGAGACGCCCGCGACACTGATCTTCGTCGCGAAGCCATCGGGGTAGATGTCGCCAACGGAAGGCAGCCAAAGAAGGTCGCAGCCCGCCTCTTCCAGCATTCGAGCATCGTCCGCCTCCCTGCGAGGATAGCGGTCGAGATCTTCCCCCGCTCCGAATTGCAGCGGATTGACGAAGATGCTGGCCGCTACCTTGTCAGCGCGGCGGTTCGCTTCTTCGATCAGCGCCAGGTGCCCGGCGTGCAGCGCGCCCATCGTCGGCACCAGCGCGAGTCGCCCTTCGCGCCTCAGATCGGCAGCGGCTTGCGCCAATTCTTCACTCTGCCGAACTGTTTGCACGCTTGGGCGCCCTCAGTTAATCTTTGCGTGGGCGCGGCCGTAAGAAGCCGCGAGGGGAAGGGTCAAGCCATGGTACAGCCGCATTTCATCGTCTTCGCCAACGAAAAGGGCGGAACCGGCAAGTCCACGACTGCCGTTCACACTGCCATCGCGCTCGCTGCCTCCGGCCACCGCGTTGCCGCGCTCGACCTCGACAGTCGCCAGCGGACGATGACCCGCTATCTCGAAAACCGCGATGCGACCATGCGCCGGCTCGACACGGAACTCCCGCAGGCGACGTTCCAGGTGCTCGAAGAGCAATCCGAAGAAGCGCTCTCCGCGGCCATCGCTCGCCTGTCGCAAGATGCCGACGTGATCGTCATCGACACGCCCGGCCGCGACGACGCCATCGCTCGGGCCGCGATCCTCAAGGCCGATACGCTGGTCACGCCGATGAACGACAGCTTCGTCGACCTCGACCTCATCGGGCAAGTGCACCCGGAGAATTACAAGATCACTCGTCCAAGCTTCTACGCCGAGCTGATCTGGAATAGCCGCACTGCGCGCGCCAAGCAGACAGGCAAGGGCGTCGACTGGGTCGTCCTGCGCAACCGCCTGCAGCATATTGAATCGCACAACCTAAAGCGCGTCGGCGCGGCGCTCGACGAACTCGCCCGCCGCGTCGGCTTCCGGGTCATCCCGGGCCTCGGCGAGCGCGTGATCTACCGCGAGCTCTTCCCCAAGGGCCTGACCCTGCTCGACATCAAGCAGATCAACGACGTCGGCATCGGTCACATCACCGCGCGCCAGGAGCTGCGGGAAATGATCGCGGGCCTAGGCGTTCCGGGACAGGAAGAGCAGAAGCTCGCAGCAGCAGGTTGAACCAATCGCCGCTCGCTGCGTAAGGCGAGGCTATGACGCATCAGTTCAACCCCACCATCCTGCGCGAATATGACATTCGCGGAATCGTCGGCGACACTCTGACGGAGGCCGACGCTTACGCGCTTGGGCGCACCTATGCCGCGATCGCGCGGGAAGAAGGCGCAAGGCGCATTGCCGTCGGACGCGACGGCCGCACGCACAGCGGAATGCTCGAAGCGGCGCTGGTCCGTGGGCTGACCGAAGGCGGCATCGACGTCATGCTGATCGGCATGGGCCCGAGCCCGATGCTCTACTTCGCGACCTACTATCTCGACGTTGACGGGGGCATCCAGGTCACCGGCAGCCACAACCCAGCGGACTATAACGGCTTCAAGCTGCTGCTGAAGGGCCGTTCGGTGTTCGGCCAGGAGATCCAGGGACTCGGGCAGCGCTCCGCGGCGGGCCAGTGGAGCGCCGGCAACGGCACCACCGAGGAAGTCGACGTCCGCGAAGCCTATGTGAACCGCCTTCTCGAAGGTTTCTCGGGCAAGGCCTATCGCATCGGCTGGGATGCAGGGAACGGCGCCGCCGGCCCGATCCTCGACATGCTCGTCGAGCGCCTGCCGGGCCAGCATCACACGATCTACACCGACGTCGACGGCCACTTCCCCAACCACCATCCTGACCCCACGGTCGAAAAGAACCTCGAGCATCTGAAGCAGCTCGTCGCCGACAAGCAGCTCGATTTCGGAATCGCCTTTGACGGTGACGGCGACCGAATCGGCGCGGTCGACGGCAAGGGCCGCGTGATTTGGGGCGACCAGTTGCTGATGATCCTGGCCGTGCCGGTGCTTCAGGAGCTGCCGGGCTCCACCCTGATCGCCGACGTGAAGGCGAGCCAGAGCTTCTTCGACCGCGTCGCCGAGCTCGGCGGCCAGCCCCTGATGTGGAAGACCGGCCACAGCCTCATCAAGTCCAAGATGAAGGAGACCGGCGCGCCGCTGGCCGGGGAGATGAGTGGCCACATCTTCTTCAAGCATCGCTGGTACGGCTTCGACGACGCACTCTACGCGGCGATCCGGCTAATCGAGGCGGTGAGCGCCAGCGGCAAGAGCCTGACAGAGATCATGGACGCGATGCCCAAGACGACGGCCACGCCGGAAATGCGCTTCCAGGTCGACGAAAGCCGCAAGTTCACGATCGTCGATGAAGTCCGTGACCGCCTGTCCGCGGATGGCGCGAAGGTGGATGCGACCGACGGCGTTCGCGTCAGCACCGTCGATGGCTGGTGGCTGCTCCGCGCATCGAACACCCAGGACGTGCTGGTCGCCCGCGCCGAATCTGCCGACGAACCGGGGCTGGACCGCCTAGTGGCCCAGATCGACGATCAGCTCGCGAAGTCCGGCGTTACGCGCGTCGAAGCTGAGCATTAGACATCGGCGCTGCCCCCGCTGAACAGCACGGCCGTCGCCGCGAGCACGAGCAGAGAGATCGCAAAAGCCGCAATGGCCCACAGGAGGCCGAGCATGCGAGACTTTTTGGCCTCTCGCGCGAACCAGGCGGCTTCCGTCGCGATGTAGAAAGTCGTCCCAGCGAAAAAGAGGATGGCCGCAGGAACGTTCGCCGCCGTCTCCGGAAGTCGCGTCAGGGTCTCGGCGATGCTAAACAGGAGCACGACCGGCGTCGTCAGGAAACACTGGCCGTAGAAGATCGGCTGGAGGGTATCGCGATCGACGGGGCGGCGCATCACGGCCAAGGCGAACACGCCGGATAACATCGGCAACAGCGCGAACGCGACCAGCCTGAACAGGATGAGCGTGGTGTTATCCGTGATCATGCTGGCGAGGCCGATGCCGTCGTCGATCAGCGGGTTGTTACCGACCACCGTCACCTCGATGCCGTTCGCCGCCACAACCGTGAGCAGCAGGAAGATCGGCGGGCTGACGAGATCCCTGAATTGCTCGGCTGGCGTGAGCTTAAGCTCATTCTCCGCGCGCTCCATCATTCGGAGCGGGTGCCGGACGGATCGCCACAACGTGCGCGGGTAGAACACCAGCCACGACATGACCTCGTAGAGCAGGACTTCGAACGATTTGAGGAAAATGAGGAACGGCACGCCAGGCCCCCCGACCGCTTGGGCTCTATGTGTAACGCAGCTTCTCGAACTGACCTACAGTTTCATGTCCGTGACGGCGGTGCGCCGTTGCTGTATGAAGGTCCCATGCTGGACCAGCTTGCTCATCTGAGCAGCGAATACGAGCGCCTCCAACTCATGTTCGAGCAGGCGCCCGGCTTCATGGCTTTGGTCCATGGGCCCGATCACAGGATCGCTGTCGCGAACCAGGCGTTCATCGAGTTCGTCGGTCGAGGCTCGCTCCTCGGCAAGCCGCTCGCCGAGGCGCTGCCGGAATTTACCGAGCAGGGCGTCGACGAAATCCTCGACGGCGTCGCGCGTTCGGGCGAGGCGTTTGTGGGGCGCGGAATGTCCCTCTACATTTCGCGGCTCGATGGCTCGGCCGAGGAAGTCCTTGCCGACCTCGTCTTCCAGCCGCTGCCGCCCACGGAAGGCCATGCCGCAGCGATATTTATCCAAGGCAACAACGTCACCGACACCCGCAGGAACGACGTGCTCCGCTCGGCGCACAACAAGGTCCTGGAGTTGGCCATCGGCGATGCCCCGCTCGAAACGACGCTGAGCGAGCTTATCCGAATCATCGAATCGAGCTCCCGAACCGGCATGCTCGGATCGATCCTGCTGCTCGATCCTGACGGAAAGCATCTGCGGCACGGCGCGGCGCCAAGCCTGCCGCCGGCCTACATGGCGATCATCAACGGATCGGAGATCGGTCCGGTGGCCGGATCCTGCGGCACAGCCGCTTACAAGGGCGCTGCCGTGTTCGTCTCGGACATCGCGACCGATCCTCTTTGGGCGGACTATAAAGACATCGCCCTTCCTCATGGCCTGCGCGCTTGCTGGTCGATCCCGATCCTGACTCGCGGGCGCAAGGTGCTGGGCACGTTCGCCATGTATCACCGGGAACCGCGCGAGCCGACCATCCGCGACCTGATGCTCGTCGACCTCGTCACGCAGACGGCGGCCCTGGTCATTGATCGCGAGCGCGCCCACGAGGCGCTGCGCAGCATCGCAAGCATCGCCGAGTAGCTACTCGTCCTCGTCCTCGTATCCGACCAGGTTCAGCTCGCAGGCCTTGATCTGGTGCGTCATGCACCAGTGCTTCAGCGCTTCCTCGCGGCCATGGGTGATCCAGACTTCGGTCGGTTCGAGCTCGCGGACGGTCATGGTGAGCTCATCCCAATCGGCATGGTCTGAGATGATCAGCGGCAGCTCGACGTTGCGTTGCCGCGCGCGCTGGCGGATGCGCATCCAGCCCGACGCCATCGCGGTGACCGGATCGGGGAGACGCCGGGACCAGCGGTCGTTCAGGGCTCCCGGCGGGGCGATCACGATGTGGCCCGCCATCTCCTGCTTGGTTGCGGCTCCGGTGTGGCGGAGCTCGCCGAGCGGGACGCCAAAACTCTCGTACAGCTGGTTCAGCCGCTCGATCGCGCCGTGGAAATAGATTGCGTGATCATGTCCCCGCGCCCGCAGCTCGGTAATGATCCTCTGCGCCTTGCCGAGCGCATAAGCCCCGACGAGCACGCAGCGGCTCGAATCGGAGTGCAGCCGGTGCAGCAGCCGGTCGATCTCGCTGCCAGTGTCCGGATGGCGGAAGACCGGAAGCCCGAACGTCGCTTCGGTCACGAAGATGTCGCACGGCACCGGCACGAAGCACGGGCAAGTTGGGTCGGGCCTCCGCTTGTAGTCGCCCGACACGACGACGCGCTCACCCTTATGCTCCATCACGATCTGCGCCGAGCCGAGCACATGGCCCGCGGGCACGAATCGAACATCGACCTCCCCGACGCGCAGCGTTTCATCATAGGGAATCGGCTGCCCCGACTGCGGACCGTAGCGCGTCGCCATGATCGCCAGCGTTTCCGGCGTCGCGAGGACGGCTCCATGCCCGCCGCGGGCGTGATCGGCGTGGCCGTGCGTCACCCAGGCGCGGTCCTTCGGCTGCGATGGATCGATCCAGGCGTCCGCCGGCCGCACGTAGATCCCTTCCGGGTGTGACTCGATCCAGGAACCCAAGCGCGCCATCGAGAGCTATATAGGCGTAACGACAACAAGTTCCCGCGAGAGGAAAACGGTTATGGGCCAAGCGCAATGGTGGATCATCGACATCATCGGGCCGGCGATCCTCTTGATCGCCCTGATCTGGCTGGTGATGCGGCGGCGCTCCACCGGCAAGACCGGGCGCACGGAGCAGGCGACCCGCGAGGTCTACCGCGAGGAGGAAGTACGGCGGCGCGAGGGGACCGACGACCTCTGAAGGAGGACACGCTTCCGCCGGTTGTCCGGCAATGGTTCGAAAGCAAGGGCTGGGAACCGCGTCGCCACCAGCTCGAGATGCTCGACGTAGCTCGGCGTGGACGGAGCGCCCTGCTCGTCGCAGCAACGGGCGCGGGCAAAACCCTCGCGGGTTTCCTCCCGACAATCTGCGAATTGGCGGAGCAGCCGAGCGAAGGGCTGCACACGCTCTACGTCTCGCCGCTAAAGGCGCTCGCGGTCGACGTGCAGCGCAACCTGATCGGTCCGCTGGATGAGATGGGGCTGCCGATCCGCGTCGAGACCCGCACGGGTGACACACCGTCCGACCGCAAGGCGCGGCAACGGATCAAGCCGCCGCAAGTGCTCCTGACCACCCCGGAGTCGCTCAGCCTCCTGCTGAGCTATCCCGACGCCGCGACGATGTTCGAGAGTTTACGAACCATCGTCGTCGACGAGCTTCACGGCTTCGCCAAGGAGAAGCGTGGCGACTTGCTCTCGCTCGCCATGTCGCGCCTGCAGAGGCTGGCCCCGAACCTCAGGCGAGTCGGCCTGTCGGCCACCATCAGCGACCCGGACGCGTACCGTTCATGGCTCGCGGCGGATGCCGACATGGAACTGGTCGATCTCGTGCTCGGCGATCCCGGTGCGGAACCCGACTTGTCGATCCTCATACCCGAGAACCGCATCCCGTGGGCCGGCCACTCAGGCCGCCACGCCGCGCGCGAGGTGATGAAGCTCATTGAGCAGCACAAGACGACGCTCGTCTTCTGCAACACCCGCAGCCTTGCCGAGCTGATCTTCCAGGACCTTTGGGCAGTAAACGACGAGGCGCTGCCCATCGGCATTCACCACGGCAGCCTGGCCGTCGAGGCACGGCGCAAGGTCGAAGCGGCGATGGCTGCCGGCAAGCTGCGCGGGCTCGTTGCGACCGCCAGCCTGGACCTAGGCATCGACTGGGGCGACGTCGACCTCGTGGTGCAGATGGGGGCGCCGAAGGGCTCGTCGCGCCTGCTGCAGCGCATAGGGCGCGCCAATCACCGGCTGGACGAGCCCAGCAAGGGCATCATCGTTCCCGGCAACCGCTTCGAATATCTCGAAGCCCGCGCTGCGCTCGACGCGATCGACGATGGCGAGCTCGACCCCGAGGTCTTCCGCCCTGGTGCGCTCGACGTCCTGGCGCAGCACATCCTGGCCATGGCCGTGGCTGCGCCCTTCCAGCAGGACGAGCTCCTCGCCGAGGTGCGTTCGGCGGCGCCGTATGCGGGATTGAAGCAGGAGACGTTCGATGAAGTCCTGAATTTCATTGCCACCGGCGGCTATGCGCTGAAGGCCTATGATCGCTTCCGTCGACTGGTACCGGAAGCCAGCGGCGTCTGGCGGATTGCCCGCCCGCAGATTGCCCAGCAGCATCGCCTCAACGCCGGAGTGATCGTCGAGCAGCCGCTCCTCACCGTGCGCTTCCGCAACGGCCGCAGGCTCGGGACAATCGAGGAGGGATATGCCTCAACGCTCGCGCCCGGCGACCTGTTCTTCTTTTCGGGTCTGAGTCTCGAGGTCGAGCAATTCAAGGACGCCGACATCATCGTCCGGGCGTCGAGCAAGTCCGGAAGGATCGTGACTTACGGCGGCCAGCGCATGTCGATGTCGACGCACCTCGCCAATCGCGTGCGTCACATGCTGTGCGACCGCAACGACTGGCATCGCTTCCCCAATGACGTCAGTGAGTGGCTTGAGGTGCAAAGCGAGCGCTCGGTGTTGCCCGAGCCGCACCAATTGCTCGTCGAGACCTTCCCCCACGAAGGCCATCACTACATGGTAGCTTACAGCTTCGAAGGCTGGAATGCGCACCAGTCGCTGGGCATGCTGATCACCCGACGGATGGAGACGGCCGGTCTCAAGCCGCTTGGATTTGTCGCCAACGACTACGGTCTCGCCTGCTACGGGCTGGAGCCGATCACGGACCCGAAGGCCTTGTTCTCACCCGACATTCTGGAGCAGGAGTTCGTCACCTGGGTCGAGAGCTCAATGCTCTTGAAGACCGCCTTCCGGGAAGTGGCGGTGATTGGCGGGCTCGTCGAGCGCCACCATCCCGGCAAGAAGAAGTCTGGCCGTCAGGTGAGCTTCTCGACCGATCTCATCTACGACGTCCTCCGCCGCTACGAGCCGGAGCATTTGCTGCTACGCGCCGCGTGGGATGACGCGCGCCGGCGCATGACCGAACTGGGCCGCCTCGTCCGGCTGGTCGACCGCGCGTCGGCGACCATGCTCCACGTCGAGCTGGAGCGGATCACGCCAATGGCGGTCCCGCTGATGGTGATCGTCGGCCGCGAGGCGCTTCCGCCCGGCGCGGAAGCCGACGAGTCGCTGCTGATGCAGGCAGAGCAACTGGCGAATGAGGCGATGTCGCTTGGTTAGCGCTCGTCAACGTCGCCTCAACAAGCGTCGAACAGCGGCGAGCACGGGCACCTAACGTCTGCTTTGGGTGGAAAGGCGACCTTAGAGGAGACGCGCTGCCGACGGACAGCGGCGAACAAACCTACGGCGGCCATAGTGACCACATACAGCCAGAAGAGGAACGGCGAGTCCCCACGCCTTGCACGGGGTTTTACACCGTAAGGTATCTCGCCAGTCGAAAGGCTGTAGGCTATTGCGCCCACCGCTAACGCTGAGATTATAAGACCGGCAAACACTGGCATTCTCTAAAGAGCAATCCAACGTCCGCGATGGTCGGAACCTGGCCTTCTAGGCATTACCGGCTTCTATTTCCTCAATGACCTTGGCCACATCTCCAAGTCGCACGAGTACTTTGCCGACGACGACGCTGCCGAGCAATTCGCTGCTCGTGCCGTTAATTGCCGCCATTCACATCGTCCCCGACGCACGGTCGACAGACCGACCGTAGACTGGCAACGGACTGGATTTGCGCGCGACCGAGCTCCGGGCACCTTGCGAGGCTTACAGGGGCTATTGTCTTGGCAAGTGGGAAGGCGGCTGGCCCAAGCGGCGGATCCCTCGATCAGATCAGCGCGTCTCCGGGCTGCACGTGCCAGCTGGTCGCGATGCCCGAATGGGCGTTGTCCCAGTTCGCCGTGAACGCGCCGGTGCCGGTCCCGAGCCAGTCGGTGGTGCGGCCCGTGTCGCTGCGCCAGAGGATGTCGTCCTTGCCGTCGCCGTTATAGTCGCCGACGGCCTCGACGCTCCAGCTGAGCGGGACTCGCGCGGCGAGGTTGGCCCAATTTTGCGTGAACGCCCCGCTGGCGCCGCCGAGCCAGTCGGTGACCGTCCCGGCGTCGTTCCGCCACAGGATGTCGTCCCGGCCGT
>Ga0308175_100003549_pt1 | contig 10824 bp, 10 predicted proteins | sample PhyCR1_3_FD_203893 | JGI IMG/M metagenome (GOLD analysis project Ga0308175, IMG submission 203893) | Soil microbial communities from UC Gill Tract Community Farm, Albany, California, United States - DLSLS.C.R1 | ecosystem: Environmental > Terrestrial > Soil > Agricultural land | place: USA...
CTTGGCGCCTTCGCCGAGCGCGCGCCGGACCTGCGCGAGGATCCGGATCGCATCGTCGTCCTCCCAATCGTGGATGACGGCGCGCAGCACATAGGCATCGGCGCCTTCGGGCACGGCCTCGAAGAAATTGCCCCCGACCGCGCGGCAGCGCTCGGCGACGCCGGCGCGGGCCAGCAGCGCGGCGGCGGCCGACACGACGTGCGGCTGGTCGAACAGGATGCCCTGGAGGCCGGGATGCGCGGCCAGGACCGCCGCGATCAGGGCCCCGTTGCCGCCGCCGACGTCCACCAGCGTGCGGAAGCGGCCGAAGTCGCAGGTCGCCAGCAGGGCGGCGTTGGCGCGGCGCGAGAGGGTGGTCATCGCGCGGTCGAACAAGGCGCTTTCTTCGGGATGGCCGGAGCGATAGGACCAGACGTCGGTGCCGTGGACATGGCGGAAGGCGTTGTCGCCTGTGCGCACGCTGTGCAGCAGGCCGGCCCAGGCCTGCCAGTAGTAGGGCCGGCCGACGAAGGCGGCCCAGCCGGCCACCGAGTCCGTCGCTTCGCTGCGCAATGGCTGGCCGAGCGGCGCGAGTTCGAAGCGGTGGCCTTCGGTTTCGTGCAGCACCCCCAGGCTCGCCAGGGCGCGCAGCAGGCGATAGAGCGTGGGCGCATGGGTGCCGGTCGCCGCGGCCAGCTCATCGTTCGTGCGGCTGGCGTCGGCCAGCAGATCGGCGATGCCGAGCGTGGCAGCGACGTGAATCGCCTGGGACACCTGGTAGCCCTCGACCATGCGGCGAAGGGTGTTCGCCGAATCCGGATCTGCGTGTGCCAAGGGACCCCCCGTCGGTTGTGTCCAGGGGGGCATTCTGGTCGCGAAAGGCGCCGGCGGCCACTCCGTTCGACGCCTACGCCCCCGGCTGCTCGGTGCGCATCGCCGCCTCCCCGGCCTCCGACACCTCGACCCAGCGCTGGTCGGGCGCCGCGCCCGGGGCATAGTTGTCGTGCCAGTTCCACCACTTGTAGGGCGCTGTCTGGGGATAGCCCGGGGGCGAGTCCTCCCACGACTCCTGCCGGCCCAGCGGCGTGATGTCGAGGTAGTTCCAGGTGCCTCCCATCTGCTCGTCGCCGCGGTTGTTGATGAAGCCGGTGCGGAACACGCGGTCGCCGTCGCGCAGGAACACGTTGGTGCCGTGCCATTCGTCGACGCCGAAGTCGGCATCGAAGCGGTCGGTGAGGCTGAACCATGGCATCTTCCACTCCATGCGCGCCTTCAGCCGCGCGATGTCCGCCTGGGGCGCGCGCGAAACGAAGACCAGGGTGGTGTCGCGGGCGTTCAGGTGGGCCAGATGGGCGACCTGGTCGGCCACCATGGAGCAGCCCCGGCAGGCCTGGTCGGGCCAGCCGAACACGCCGGGCTCGAAGAAGGCGCGGTAGACGATCAGCTGGCGCCGGCCGTCGAACAGGTCGAGCAGGCCGACCCGGCCCGCGGGCCCCTCGAATTCATAGTGCGTGTCGACGGCCATCCACGGCATCCGCCGGCGCTCGGCCGCCAGGGCATCGCGGGCGCGGGTCTGGGCCTTCTCTTTCACGAGCAGTCGGGCCCGGGCCGCCTCCCAGTCCGGCGGCGAGACGACGGCTGGCCGCTGCATGGCGGGCCGTGCGCCCTGGCGTTCGTTCTCGGTGGTCGTCGTCATGGCTGCAATCTCCTGGTGGGTCGCTCGCGCACCGTGCGCTGGCGGGTCGGGAGACAGTCTGGCACCGGACGGCCGAGGCCGGGAGTAACAAGTGTGGCGGCATTCCCGCGGCGAGCCCCTACAGCCGGGTCCCGAGGGTGAGCCGCCGGCGGTTGGCCCAGAGGTTGACCAGCGCATCGAGCTCTGTCGCGTAGATGCCCCGCTGGGCCGGGGCCGGGGAGCCGTCGCCATGGGGCCTGCTGCGCAGCGAGGCGTGCCAGAAGCCATCCGAGAGTTGTCGATACTGGCCCATGATTTCGCAGCCGAGCGGCGCCGTGAGCGAGAAGGCGCAGCGGCGAACCAGGATCCCGTCGCTGCGCGATCCCTCCACGCCCTTGGTCGACACGAGCATGTGCTCTCCATCGTCCTGGAGCACGTTTTCTCTCGGGAGCTGGGTCAGGAGCTCGGGCGGCTGGCTGGGGTGTGGCTTGTCCATGGCTCCCTGTGTATCGGCGGCCGCGAGGCAAGTTGTAGGCAGGATGTCATGAAAAATCTGTCGGACGTGCAGGCCGCTGGCATCAAAATCGCTTGCCTTCCGGCTCGGCAACGAAGCAAGGTGACACGAATGGCGAAGATCCCTCCCGGCGTCGGTCCGCGTTTCCCGCAGGTGGTGATGCTGGTGGGCGCGACCGGCGATCTGGCGCGGCGCAAGCTGCTGCCGGGCCTGTTCCATCTCTGCAGCGCGGGCTTCATCCCCGGCTGCCGGATCATCGGCGTCTCGCTCGACGAACTCGACGCCGAGGGCTTTCGTGCCGCCGCACGCAGCGCGCTGGACGAGTTCGGCAGCCGCAAGGTCCTGCCGGCCGCCTGGGACGCCTTCGCCGGCATCCTCGACTACGTGCCGCTGTCGGGCGGTGCGCCGGCGCTCAAGGAGGCGGTGGAGCGCGCCGAGCGCTCGCTCGGGGCGCCCGAATGCCGGCGCCTGCACTACCTGAGCGTGCCCCCGAGCGCGGCCCTGTCGGTGGTGCGCATGCTGGGTGCGGCCGACCTGGTCGAGCGTTCGCACATCGTGATGGAGAAGCCCTTCGGCACCGACCTGGCCAGCGCGGTGTTCCTCAACAGCCAGCTGCACGAGGTGTTCGAGGAGGAGCAGATCTTCCGCATCGACCACTTCCTCGGCAAGGAGCCGGCCCAGAACATCCTGGCCTTCCGCTTCGCCAACGGCCTGTTCGAGCCGATCTGGAACCGCAACTTCATCGACCACGTGCAGATCGACGTGCCCGAGACCCTGGGCCTGGGCAAGCGCGCCGGCTTCTACGAGCAGACCGGCGCCTACCGGGACATGGTGGTGACCCACCTGTTCCAGATCCTGGGCTTCATGGCGATGGAGCCGCCGACCGCGCTCGAGCCGGCGCCGATCAGCGAGGAGAAGAACAAGGTCTTCCGCAGCATGCTGCCGATCGTGCCGGCGGACGTGGTGCGCGGCCAGTACAGCGGCTACCGCCGGGAGGAGGGCGTCGACCCCGACTCCGACACCGAGACCTTCGTCGCGCTCAAGTGCCACATCGACAACTGGCGCTGGGCGGGCGTGCCCTTCTTCCTGCGCACCGGCAAGCGGCTGGCCGAGGGGCAGCGCATCATCTCGATCGCCTTTCGCGAACCGCCCAAGAGCATGTTCCCGCCCGGCTCGGGCGTCGGCTCGCAGGGCCCGGACCACCTGACCTTCGACCTGGCCGATGCGTCGAAGATGTCGCTGTCCTTCTACGGCAAGCGGCCCGGTCCGGGCATGCGGCTGGACAAGCTGAGCCTGCAGTTCGCGATGCGCGACACCGGCCTGGTCGGCGAGGTGCTGGAGGCCTACGAGCGTCTGATCCTGGACGCCATGCGCGGCGACCGCACCCTGTTCACCACGGCCGAGGGCATCGAGCGCCTGTGGCAGGTGTCGACGCCGCTGCTGGAGGCGCCGCCGCCGGTGCGGCTCTACGAACCGGGTTCCTGGGGCCCCAAGCCGATCCACCAGCTGATCGCGCCGCACGCCTGGCGGCTGCCTTTCGAGCGCGCCTGGCGCGATCCGAACCAGGCGGGAAGCTGAGGGCGGGCCGAGGCAAAGAGGGCGCCTCGTACCCATGACCCGAGTAGGCACACTGGCGCTCGCCGCCAGCGCAACGATACTGGGCCTCTCTGCGAATGGAGGTCGCGTATGGCTCAGCATGCAATCACCGCGATTCACTACGCGGGCGACAAGATCGACCTGGTGGCGGTTCATCCCGTGGTCGACAGGGAGTTCGGCTCGACCGGGCTGGCGCTGGGGGCGGCACAGCGCATCAGCATCGGCGAATGCGCCGACCTGCTGGCGGCCGGCGAGGAGGTCTGCCTGGCGCGGCGCACCGAAGACCATGCCTGGGAGATCATCTGCGATGTCGAACTCCTGCCCGGCAGGCGCGAGATCACCGGCGTCGACATCGTGAGTCGGCCCAACGATGCCTTGCGCAGCCTCCCGAGCTGGGGTTAGCGGCGCCATGCGGCGGGGCAGGATTCGTGGACCGTTGCGCCCGCGCGACAGAACCCGCGCTTGACCTTGGGTGCCTGGCGGCTGGGGGCGACACCGGCCGAACCTGTCTTTTGCCTCGTTTCTCGCAGAGAAGCCATGCGCGCCCTTGACCTGATGCTTGCCTGACCTTAAGAATGTGATAAACGTATAGTTATGTAACTTATTTGCGGGCGTTCTCGGCCCCGCGCGAGGAGGGGTCCATGAGGAAAATCGCCGGCATCGCATGCGCTGCCATGGTCTTGAGCGCCTGTTCGACGGGGCCGCAGCGACCGCCCGAAGGCCCGGGTTCGGGAGTGGGTTCGGCCTATGTGCCGATGGTCGAGCCAGGTCCTGGCAGCCCCCCGCCGGCGAGCGCCTCCTACGAGGCGGTGGTCGCGAAGTGCCAACGCGAGGCGGACGGTCTGCCCTTCATCAGGCCCCACACCCATGACGAAGCGCTGTTCGTGGTCGGCCTCGGCGCAGCCGTCGCGATCGGTTGGAGCATCGGGACCGCCTATCCGGGCAATCCGGAGTTCGCCGTCCCCTTCGCCATCGCCGCCACGCCGCCCTTCCTGGGGCTCATGGCCCTCTTCACCCAGTGGGTGTATTCGCCCCAGGCCGCGGTCTGGCGCAAGAAGCAGGAGACCCAGGTCGCCAACTGCATGGCCCGCTCCGGCTACAAGAATGTCGATCCCACGGTCCTCGTGACCTGGATTCCCGCGGCGGCCGGCGGCGCGGCGACCCGAGCGACCGGGCGCGACACCTTCGTGGCGGAGAAGCTGGCGAAATCCCGCAGCTGCGCGACGACCCCGATGGCGACGCTGGTGGCCAAGGGACCGGGCTTCGAAGACTATCGGGTGGCTTGCACGAACGCGCCGGCGATCGCCATCCATTGCGAGTTCGGCCAGTGCAGCGCCAGCAGCGAGTACGCCGCCCGATAGACCCGACGCGCAGGAGCTGCGCTATCGCGTGATGTAGTAGGCGGAAAACGGGCCGTCGCTGTGCGCGCAGCGTTGAAAGCCGACGCGAAGCAGCCAGCCTTCGAAACGCGGGCTCGCGATGTTCTCGACGTAGAGCACGCGGGCCTGCAGGCCGTCGCTGCCAGCGAGGAAGCGATCCACCAGGCGCGCGAAGTAGCCCTGGCTGCGGGCGTCTTCGGCGACCTGGACATGGGCCAGGCAGAGCGCCGGCTCGCCCGGCGTCGAGGCCTTGAACCATGAATAGCGCAGGTACGCCTGCAGCGCGGCGCTGGTGTACCAGCGCGAGACGACGTCGTGCGCCTGGGGAACGCTGGCCTCGAACCGGGCGAGCCATGCGAAGCAGAGGTCCAGCTCGGCCTCCAGTTTGGTCGTGCAGTCCATGGAACCATCGTAGCGGGCGTTCGGGGGCGGGTATTGCGTTGCAACAACACCGACGCCCTCGAAAGCGGTTTCTGGCCTGAGGACTTTCCCCAGCCGCAAATGCGCGCTGGCGTCCTTTTGGCGACTGGCGGGGGCGCCTTCGCGCCGAAGGCCGTTCACCGGCGCCAGAACGAGGGGGTCAGCAGGGCGATGAAACTCAGCAGTTCGAGACGGCCGAGCACCATCGCGAAGGTGCAGACCCAGAGCTGGAAACCGGTCAGCACGCTGAAGTTGCCGGCTGGCCCGACGCTGCCGAGCCCGGGCCCGGTGCAGTTGACGCTGGCCAGCACGGCGCTGAAGGCCGTGACCGGGTCGAGGTCGGTCAGCACCAGCAGCATGGCGAGCGAGATCGTCGTCACGCCGTAGACCAGCATGAAGGCCAGCACCGAGAAGATCACGCGGTGGTCGACCACCATGGCGCCGAGCGTCACCGGCTGGACCGCGCGCGGATGCACCAGGCGCGTCATCTCGCGCCGCGCCTGCTTCACCAGGATCAGCACCCGCACCATCTTGATGCCGCAGCCGGCCGAGCCGGCACTGGTCGCCACGCTCGACAGCAGCAGCATGAAAAGCGGCGCGAACACCGGCCAGGCCAGGTAGTCGACGGTGGCGTAGCCGGTCGTGCTGCCGATCGAGATGGCGTTGAACATGCCGTGGCGCAGCGCATCGAGCGGTCCGTAGACGCCCTTGACCCACAGCACCAGCGCCACCAGCAGGCCGCCGCCGACCAGGGCGCAGAGCGTGCCGCGCAGCTCCGGGTCGCGCCAGAAGCCGCGCCAGTGACCCTTGCGCAGGGCGATGAAATAGAGCGCGAAGTTGCAGCTGGCCGCCAGCATGAACAGCACGGCGATGCCCTCCAGCAGCGGCGACGCGAAGTAGGCGAAGCTCGCGTCGTGCGACGAGAGCCCGCCCAGGCTGACGGTCGTGAACATGTGCATCATGGCGTCGATGGCACTCATGCCGGCGGCCCAGTAGGCGAGGAAGCAGGCGGCCGAGAAACCCGCGTAGATGCCCCAGAGTCCCTTGGCGGTCTCCTTGACGCGCGGCGTCAGCTTGCTGTCCTTGATCGGGCCGGCCACCTCGGCCTTGAAGAGCTGGCTGCCGCCCACGCCCAGCAGCGGCAGGATGGCGACCGCCAGCACCAGGATGCCCATGCCGCCGATCCATTGCAGGAAGGTGCGCCAGACGTTGATCGACACCGGCAGCGCGTCCAGCCTGGCCAGCACCGTGGCGCCGGTGGTCGTGAGGCCCGACACCGACTCGAAGTAGGCATGGGTGAAGTCGATCGGCCGCCCGACCTCGGCGAGGGCCCACATCATCGGCAGCGTGGCGAACAGCGGCAGCAGCACCCAGGTGAGCGACACCAGGAAGATGCCGTGGCGCGGCTGCAGCTCGCGCTTGTAGCGGCGCAGGCCGCCCCACAGGGCCGCGCCGCAGGCGAGCGAGGACGCGGCCGACAAGGCCCACACATGGCGCAGGCCGTCGGCGTGGGTCCAGGAAATGATCCACGGCACCCACATGCCGAACGAGAAGAAGGTCAGCAGCGCGCCGAGCACGCGCAGCACCGGGAAGAAGTCGCTCATCGAAAAAGGCCGGTGCGGTCAGAAGAAGGTGGCGCTGACCCGGAACAGCTTTTCGACCTCGCGCACCTGGCGCTGGCGCGGCACGAAGATCACCACATGGTCGTTGCTCTCGATCAGGATGTCGCCGCGGGCGATGATCACCTGCGCCGGCGGCGCCTCGCCGGCCGGGGCCGCGCCTTTGCCGATCTCGGGCAGGCCGCGCATCACCAGGCCGAACTGCGCGCCCTTGGGCAGCTGGATCTCCGAGATCCGGCGGCCGACCACGCGCGAGGTCTTGCGGTCGCCGCGGGCCACGATCTCCAGCGCCTCGGCCACGCCGCGGCGCAGGCTGTGCACCGCCTGCACGTCGCCCTGCCGGACATGGGCCAGCAGCTCGCCGAGCATGGTCTGGGCCGGCGACAGCGCGATGTCGATCTGGGTGCCGTGCATCAGGTCGGCATAGCTGCGCCGGTTGATCAGCGCCAGCACGCGGCGGGCGCCCAGGCGCTTGGCCAGCAGGCTGGCCATGATGTTGTCCTCGTCGTCGCTGGTGAGGGACAGGAACAGGTCGATGCCTTCGATGCCTTCGCCTTCCAGCAGGTCTTCGTCGGTGCCGTCGCCGTGCAGCACCAGCACGCTGCTCGGCAGTTCGGAGGCCAGCTGCACGCAGCGGGCGTGGTCGTGCTCCAGCACCTTGATCTGGTAGGGGCGGCCGGTCTCGACCAGCTGGCTGGCGAGCCGCAGTCCGACCCGCCCGCCGCCGGCGATCATGATCCGCTCCACGCCGCGCCGGTCGGCCCGCTCGTCGCGGTGCAGCGCCGACAGCACCGCGGGCAGGTGCTCGCGCGCCGACAGCACGAAGACCTCGTCGCCCGGTTCGATGAGGGTCCGGCCGTCGCAGACGATGAAGCGGTCGGGCTCGGTGTCGAGCCGGCGGTAGATGCCGACGATGCGCATGTCGGCCCCCGGCACGCGTTCGCGCAGCTCGGCGATGCTGTGGCGCACCAGCGGCGCGCCCGCCACCGCCCGCACCGCCACCAGGCAGGCCAGCCCGTTGGCGAATTCGCGCACCTGCAGCGCCTCGGGGTACTCGACCAGCTTGCCGATGTAGCGGGTGAGCGATTCCTCGGGGCAGATCACGCGGTCGACGGCGAAGCCCTCCTTGCCGAGCAGCGGGCTGTCTTCCTTGTAGGCGCTGGAGCGCACGCGCGCGATGCGCGTCGGGACGCCGAACACCTGGTGGGCCACCTTGCAGCAGACCAGGTTGGTCTCGTCCTGCGCGGCGCAGGCGATCAGCATGTCGCAATCGCGCGCGCCGGCCTCGGCCAGCACGTCGGGCTCGATGCCGCTGCCCACCACGCCGCGCAGCTCGAAGCGTTGTTCGAGCTCGCGCAGGCGCCCCGCGTCGGTGTCGATGACGGTGATGTCGTTGCTCTCCGACACCAGCGTGCCGGCCACGCTCTCGCCGATCCGGCCGGCGCCGAGGATGATGATTTTCAAGTGATGTGGTCTCCCGGCAGGCTTTATACGCCGCCTGCCTAGAATCCCGCGATGGATACACGCCAGATGCGCTGCATCGTCGCGGTTGCCGAATGCGGCAGCCTGACTCGGGCCGCCGAGCGCCTGGGGCTGGCGCAGCCGGCCCTGACGCAGACCCTCAATCGCCTCGAGAGCGAGATCGGCGCGAAGCTCTTCGTGCGCAGCCGGCGCGGTGCGGCGCTGACCGAGGCCGGACTGGCCATCGTCGAGGACCTGCGTGCCGCGCTGGCCCACGGCGATGCCGCCGCCGAGCGGGCGCGTGCCATGGGCGCCGGCCGCGCCGGGCGGTTGACCATCGGCTTCGTCACCCACGCGGTCTACGAGGTGCTGCCGCGGGCGCTGCGCCGGCTGCACATGGCACATCCCCAGCTGGACGTGGTACTGCGCGAGATGAGCAACGCCGATCAGGTCGACGCGCTCGAGGGCGGGCGCATCGACCTCGCACTGCTGCACCCGCCGGTGCCGGTCACGGCCCGGGTGCACGAGCGGCGGCTGGGCGAGGAAGCGATGGTGGTGGCGCTGCCGGCGGACCATGAACTGGCGGACGACGGCTGCGTGTCGATGGCCGAGATCGCCGCCCACGGGCTGGTGTGGTTCCCGGCCCAGCAGATGCCGCTGCTGCGCACGCTGATGCTCGGCGCCTTTCGCAGCGCGGGCCTCGACCTGCGGGTGCGGCAGGACGCCAATCGCACCCTCACCGTGCTGGCCTGCGTGGCGGCCGGCCTGGGCTGGTCGCTGCTGCCGGGCTCGGTGCGCTCGCTGCAGCACGCCGGCGTGCGCTATGCGCAGGTGCGCGACGGCGCGGCGCTGCCCTCCTTCGAACTGGCGGCGCTGTGGCTGGCGCGCTCGCGGCCGACCTTCGCAGACATCTTTGCCGCCATGCTGGCGGACTGAGGTCCTCGGCTCAATCCATCTGGATCTTGTGCGCCCGCGCCAGCTGGCCCCACTTGGCGATCTCCGCGCGTCGGAAGGCGTCGAGCTCGGCCGGCCCGGCCGCGACCACTTCGGCGCCGGTGGCCTCCAGGCGCTGGCGGATCCCCGGCTCCTTGAGCAGGGCCGAGAACTCCTTGGCCAGCCGATCGACCACCGCCTGCGGCGTGCCCGCCGGCACGAAGACCGCGTTCCACTCATAGACCTCATAGCCCGGCAGGCCCGATTCGGCCACCGTCGGCAGCTGCGGCAGCACCGGCGAACGGGCCTTGCCCGTCACCGCCAGCGGCCGCAGCTTGCCGGCCTGGATGTACGGCAGGCTCGACGCCAGGCTGGCGAAGAACACCGGCACCTGGCCCGCCATCACGTCGGTCAGCGCCGGGCCGCCGCCCTTGTAGGCCACGTGGGTCATGCGCACGCCGGCCATGGCGCTGAACTGCTCGGCCGCCAGGTGCTGGGCCGAGCCGTTGCCCGACGAGGCGTAGTTGATCTCGCCCGGCCTGGCCCGGGCCTGCGCGACCAGGTCCTGCACGCTGCCGATCGGTGCCGCCGGATTCACCACCAGCACGTTGGGCACCTTCACCAGCAGCGACACCGGCGCCAGGTCGCGCAGCGTGTCGAAGGGCATCTTGCTGCGCAGCGCCGGGTTCTGGGCGTGGCTGGAGGCATCGAGCATCAGCGTGTAGCCGTCGGGCGCGCTCTTGGCCACCAGGTCGCCGCCGATCGCGCCGCCGGCGCCGCCGCGGTTGTCGACCACCACCGGCTGGCCGAGACGGCTGGACAGGGCGGGCGCGACGATGCGCGCCACCGCGTCGACCGTGCCGCCGGGCGGGTAGGTCACGACCAGCCTGATCGGCCGGCTGGGCCAGGCCTGCACTTGGGCCTGCACCGCCAGCGCCGCGAGCAGCAGGACGGCGCCGGTGGCGGCCCGGGCCAGCCAGCCCGGGCGCGAGATGTCAGTGCGCATGAAGGTCTCCATGTTGTTCGAATCCGAAGAGCCGGGCCGGCGTGTCGACCAGGATCCGCTGCCGGGCGGCGGCGTCGGGCACCCAGTCGGCCAGCGCCGCCCGGGCGGCCGTGTAGTCGACGCAGTCGTGGTGTTCCGTGTGCGGCCAGTCGCTGCCCCACAGCAGGCGCTCGGCGCCGAAGGCGCGCAGCAGACGGTCGGCGGCTGCCCCGGCCGGGGGCGCCCAGGGCATGGGCCAGCTG
>Ga0308175_100003551_pt1 | contig 10822 bp, 11 predicted proteins | sample PhyCR1_3_FD_203893 | JGI IMG/M metagenome (GOLD analysis project Ga0308175, IMG submission 203893) | Soil microbial communities from UC Gill Tract Community Farm, Albany, California, United States - DLSLS.C.R1 | ecosystem: Environmental > Terrestrial > Soil > Agricultural land | place: USA...
GACCTGAAGTGCCTGGACACCGGCGACTTCGGGCTCGCCTGGGGCGGGATCTCCTCGCTCCAGCTCGGCCTGCCCGCCGTGTGGACGCAGGCCCGGCAGCGGGGCTTCACCCTCGTCGACGTGGTCCACTGGATGTGCGAGGCGCCGGCCCGCCAGACCGGGCTCGGCACGAAGGGCCGGATCGCCACCGGGTGCGACGCCGACTTCTGCGTGCTCGCCCCCGACGAGGCCTTCGTCGTCGACGCCCAGCGGCTGCAGCACAAGAACGCCATCACGCCCTACGCCGGCCGGCCCCTGGCCGGCGTGGTGCGCAGCACCTGGCTGCGCGGCCGCGAGGTCGGCATCGACGAGGAGCCGCGTGGCCGATTCCTTCGGAGGCCGCAGAGACCGGAGAGGCCGGAGAGACCAGCGATGACCGCCACCACCGACAGGAGTCCGGTATGACCACCCCCCGCTACTACGCCCCGAAGGGCGGCCTGCCCGCGCAGACCGACCTGACCACCGACCGGGCGGTGTTCACCGAGGCCTACGCCGTGCTGCCGCGCGGCACCATGCGCGACATCGTGACCAGTGCGCTGCCGTTCTGGGAGAGGACCCGGCTGTGGGTGATCGCGCGGCCGCTGTCGGGGTTCGCCGAGACGTTCTCGCAGTACATCGTCGAGGTCTCCGGCGGCGGTGGCAGCGAGCGCCCCGAGCTCGACCCGGCGGCCGAGGGCGTCGTCTTCGTGGTCGACGGCGAGCTGTCGCTCACGATCGCCGGCGAGAAGCACCGGATGGGCCCGGGCGGGTACGCGTTCCTGCCGCCGGGCTGCGAGTGGCAGCTGCACAACGAGGGCAGCGACGCCGCCCGGTTCCACTGGGTCCGCAAGGCCTACGAGCGGGTCGACGGCATCGACGTACCCGAGCCGTTCGTGACCAACGAGACCGAGGTGGAGGGCGGTGAGATGCCCGGCACCGAGGGCCGCTGGACGACGCAGCGCTTCGCGGACCCGACCGACGTCCGTCACGACATGCACGTCAACATCGTCAACTTCGAGCCCGGCGGGGTGATCCCGTTCCCGGAGACCCACGTGATGGAGCACGGGCTCTACGTGCTCGAGGGCAAGGCGGTGTACCTGCTCAACAACGACTGGGTCGAGGTGCAGGAGGGCGACTTCATGTGGCTGCGCGCGTTCTGCCCCCAGGCCTGCTACGCAGGCGGTCCGGGGCGGTTCCGCTACCTGCTCTACAAGGACGTCAACCGCCACGCCAAGCTCAGCCGTCAGTTCGTCTGACCAGGACAGGAGAGGCACAGCCATGACCGAGAGGCTCCAGCCGGGCGACCGCGCACCCGGCTTCACGCTGACCGACCAGCACGGCGCCGAGGTGGGCCTGGAGGACGCCCCCGACCGGCGGACGATCCTCTACTTCTACCCGGCGGCCGGCACCCCCGGCTGCACGACCCAGGCGTGCGACTTCCGGGACAACCTCGCCTCGTTGCAGGGCGCCGGCCTCCGGGTGCTGGGCGTCTCGCCGGACGACCCGGAGCGGCTCGCGGAGTTCGCCGGCGCGGAGTCGCTGACGTTCCCGCTGCTGTCGGACCCCGACCACGCGGTCCACGAGCGGTACGCCGCCTGGGGGCCCAAGCAGGTGAACGGCGCGGACGTCGTGGGGACGATCCGCTCGACGTTCGTGATCGGCACGGACGGCACCGTCGAACAGGCGATGTACGGCGTCCAGGCGACCGGGCACGTCCGGGAGCTGCGCGAGCTGCTCGGTCTGGGCTGACGCGGGCGCCGTGCGGCCCTAGGCTCGTCTGGCCGGCGGCTGCCGGCGGCACTGCCCGGAGGGAGGACGTCGATGGCCGCACCGCCCGCTGCGTCGACGCTCGTCGAGCGGCTCTCCCCGACCACCCCGGGCCGCCCCTGCAGCCAGCAGGACGTGCTGGCCGAGCTGCGCCGGGTGATCCTGGCCGGCGAGGCGCCGCCCGGCACCCCGATCCCGCTCGAGGCGGTTGCCAAGCTCTTCATGGTCAGCGCGATCCCCGTGCGGGAGTCGCTGAAGACCCTGATCGGGGAGGGGCTGGTCGACCACGAGCCGAGGGGCGGCTACCGGGTCGCCCGGCTCACCCGCGACGAGCTGCGCGAGTTCTACGTCATCCGCGAGGTGCTCGAGGCGGCGGCGCTGCGCTCGGCGGTGGCGCGGGCGACCGCCCGCGACGACGCGGTCGCCCTGGAGGTGCACGCGGCGCTCGCCGACAGCATGGCGGCCCACGACCACCGCGCCTACCACCGCGAGAGCCGCCGGTTCCACGTGGCGCTGCTGGCCCCCTCACGGATGTCGCGGCTGCTGCACATGTTCGAGATGGCCTGGAACGTCACCGAGCCGGCACAGCCGATGTCCGCGGTGGACGACGTCGCCCGGATGCACGCGGACCACGCCGCGATGCTCGAGGCGTTCACCAGCCGCGACGCCGACGAGCTCGTGCGCTGCTCACGCAAGCACTACAAGCGGCTCGAGCGGGCCGTCGGGCACGGCTGAGCGGCGCCCCGGGCGGACGCCATATATCCCGGATATATGGCTCTGACCAGGGTCGACGCGCTGTGATCCGGCTTACGTTGGTGATCCAGCCCCGGACGTGAGACCTGGCTCACGCCGGCCGACGGAGGAGTCCCGACCGTGACCGACCTGACCATGCCCCTTCCGGCGCCCGCCCCACCGAGCGTGGAGCACCCCGCCGGCGTCGGTGTCATCAAGCCGGGATACCACCCGCGCCTGACCAATGACGACCTCGCCCCGCTGCGGGACCAGAAGTGGACCTGGTACAACATCTTCGCGTTCTGGATGTCCGACGTGCACAGCGTCGGCGGCTACGTCACGGCGGGCAGCCTCTTCGCCCTGGGCCTGACCAGCTGGCAGGTGTTCGTCTGCCTGATCGTCGGCATCTCGATCGTGCTGCTCTTCGCGAACCTGGTGGCCAAGCCCAGCCAGCGCACCGGGGTCCCCTTCCCGGTCATCTGCCGGTCGGTGTTCGGGGTCGTCGGCGCGAACATCCCGGCGATCATCCGGGGCCTGATCGCCGTCGCCTGGTACGGCATCCAGACCTACCTCGCCTCCTCGGCGCTCGACATCCTCGTGGTCCGGCTGTGGCCGGGCCTGGCGCCGTACGGCGACGTCGCGGTGCACGGCCTCCTCGGCCTGTCCGCCCTGGGCTACGCCACCTTCGCCCTGCTCTGGGTGCTGCAGGCGGCGGTCTTCTGGACCGGCATGGACACCATCCGCAAGTTCATCGACTTCTGCGGCCCCGCCGTGTACGTCGTGATGTTCCTGCTCTGCGGCTACCTCCTGGTCAAGGCCGACTTCAACGTGGACCTGAGCCTGTCGAGCAAGCACCTGAGCGGCTGGGCCGTCGTCTCGACGATGTGCGCCGCGACCGCGCTGGTGGTGTCCTACTTCTCCGGTCCCATGCTGAACTTCGGTGACTTCTCCCGCTACGGCAAGAGCTTCTCGGCGGTCAAGAAGGGCAACTTCTGGGGCCTGCCGGTGAACTTCACGATGTTCTCGGTGCTGACCGTGCTCACCGCCGCCGCCACCCTGCCCGTGTACGGCGAGCTGATCACCGACCCGGTGACGACCGTCGGCCACATCGACAACACCTTCGCGATCGTCCTGGCAGCCCTGACGTTCACGACCGCGACCATCGGCATCAACATCGTCGCGAACTTCGTCTCGCCGGCGTTCGACTTCTCCCACGTCAACCCGCAGCGGATCAGCTGGCGCGCCGGCGGCATGATCGCCGCCGTCGGGTCGGTGCTGATCACCCCGTGGAACCTCTACAAGAACCCCGAGACGATCCACTACACGCTGGACACGCTCGGTGCGTTCATCGGCCCGCTGTTCGGGGTGCTGATCTGCCACTACTACCTCGTGCACCGGCAGAAGGTGGCCGTCGACGACCTGTTCACCATGGACGAGTCCGGGGTCTACCACTACACGCACGGAGTCAACCCGTCGGCCGTGCTCGCCACGCTGATCGCAGCGGTCGCCGCCATCTGCTGCGTCTTCGTCCCCGGCATCGACAAGGCCACCGACTACAGCTGGTTCATCGGCTGCGGCCTCGGCCTCGCCTCCTACTACGTGCTGGCGCGTCGCGCCGGCGTGGCGGACGTGATCGAGCACCGCGTCGGCGACGACGTGGTGGTGGGCTGACATGCGGATCCGCCTGGTGAACCCCAACACCACCTGGTCGATGACCCGGCTGGTGGGCGAGGCGGCCCGGTCCGTGGCCGGGCCCGGCGTCTCGGTGGAGGCGGTGTCGCCCTCGATGGGTCCGCCGTCGATCGAGAGCCACTACGACGAGGCGCTCGCCGTGCCCGGCCTGCTGGCCGAGATCGCGCAGGGCGAGGCGGACGGCGTGGACGGGTACGTCGTCGCCTGCTTCGGCGACCCCGGCCTCGAGGCGGCACGGGAGCTGGCCCGCGGGCCGGTCGTCGGCATCGCGGAGGCCGCGATGCGCACGGCGACGTACCTCGGCCGGTCGTTCAGCGTGGTCACCACCCTCGGCCGGACCACCGGACGGGCATGGGACCTCGCGGAGACGTACGGCGTCGCCCGGGCCTGCCGGGGCGTCCACGCCTGCGAGATCCCGGTGCTCGAGCTGGAGACCTCGCCCGATGCCCGCGAGCGGATCACCGAGGCGTGCCGGGAGGCGCTCACCCGGGACGGCTCGGACGTGATCGTGCTCGGGTGTGCCGGCATGGCGGACCTGTGCGCCCACGTGTCGGAGGCGATCGGGGCGCCCGTCGTCGACGGCGTCGCCGCGGCCACGGTCACCGTCCAGGGCCTGGTCACGATGGGGCTGCTCACCAGCACGGTGGGGGAGTACGCCGGCCCGCCGCCCAAGGCGTACGGCGGGCTGCTGTCCGGCTTCGGCCTGCACCCCGGGGCCACGGGCCGGGACCGGCGCTCGGCGTAGCCGCGCAGCGTCGGCACGGACCTCGCCCAGCCGGTCGAGGTGGTCCTGGGCGGCGGCGTGCTGACCGCGGGTCACCGGCTGCGGGTCACCGGCTGCGGGCGTCGTACGCGTCGGGCTCGGAGGTCGGGCGACGGTAAAGCGACGGTCGGTGAAGGACCGGCAGGGTGGTGTGAGGCTGGCGCTCTCGGGCCATGGACGTCGTCGGCGGTCGTGCGTTAGAACGTAGACTGATGCGCACATGCAACGACCGGTTCGGGGGAGCACGAATGGGGATGTCACGAAGGTTCGGCCGTCTGGGCGTCGCTGCGACGGCGTTGGCGCTGGGCGCGCTGGCGCAGCCGGTGACGGCCGCGTCGGTCACGCACGACTATGAGATGAACGAGGCCAGGGGAACCACGGGGCCCGGGGCGATGACCGACACCGGTGCGACCCCGGTCAACGGGGACATCGGGTCCGAGGTGGTGACCGGTGTCTGGTACGCCGGCGCGAAGGCCTACCGGTTCGGCTACCTCAAGCCGAACACGCCACCCGCCCACCCGGAGCACCTGGTGACGATCCCGGACGACCCCTCGGTCGACCCGGGCAACGCGGACTACAGCCTCGAGATCAGGTACCGGACCACGCACGCCTTCGGCAACCTGATCCAGAAGGGGCAGGCGACGACCAAGGGCGGGCAGATCAAGATCCAGCTGCCCAAGGGCCGCCCGACCTGCTACTTCAAGGGCTCCTCGGGGCGGGTCGGCACCGGGGCCCCCGCGCCGATCGACGACGGGCAGTGGCACGTGCTGCTCTGCAAGCGGAGCGCCACCGCCGTCGAGCTGTACGTCGACGGCACCAGGGTCGGACGCAAGAACGGCGTCTCCGGCACCGTCGACAACACCTTCCCGATGACCGTCGGCGGCAAGCCGAGCTGCGACCAGGTCAAGGTCACCTGCGACTACTTCTCGGGCGACGTCGACTACGTCCGGATCACCAAGGGGTAGGCGGCCCGCTCACCCCTCGGCGGACCGGGTCTGGTTGCGCCCGCTGTTCTTGGCGACGTAGAGCGCCGTGTCCGCGGCGCGCAGCAGCTCGGCCGTCGAGGTGCCGTGGTCGGGATAGAGCGAGATCCCGACCGACAGCGTCGTCGTCGGCAGGATCCGGCCGCGGTGCTCCACCTCGACGCCGGCGATCGCCATCCGCAGCGCGTCCGCCCGGTGCCGCAGCGTGGGGAGGTCGATGTCGGAGAGGAGCGCCAGGAACTCCTCGCCCCCGTAGCGGCTCGGAACGTCGTTCGAGCGCAGGCCCCGGCGCAGCACGCCGGCGACCGCGACGATCATCTGGTCGCCGGCGTCGTGCCCGAACCGGTCGTTGATCGCCTTGAAGCGGTCGAGGTCGAGCATCATCACGCCCAGCGTGCTGCCGGCGCGGGCGCAGCGCTCCACCTCGCGCTCCATCCACTCACCGACGAAGCGGCGGTTGTACAGGCCCGTCAGCGGGTCCCGCAGCGCCTGCTCCTCCAGCCGGCCGCGCATCTCGAGGTGGGAGACGGCCAGGGCTGTCTGCTCGCCGGCGGCCATGACGAGCTCCCGCTGGCTGACGGCCGCGCCCACCGCGGGCGTCGGCGTCCCGGTGTCGTCGCGGCCGGAGACGACCAGCAGCCCGGTCGTGTGGTCCTGGGTGGCCATCGGCACGCAGATGGCGCGGCGCGCATCCTCGGGCAGGTGCGGGCAGCGCGGGCCGGGCTCGCCGGCCCCCATGACGTGCGCGCCGCCGCGGCGGAGGGCCCAGCAGTCCTCACGGGCGATCACGTCGGGCGAGCTGGCGCGGCCCCACTCGGCCGCACGGCGCAGCAAGGGTTCGGCGCCGCTCTCGTCGCGGCCGGGGCACGCGTAGACGGCGCCGTCCAGGCCGGGGAACAGGTCGGCGAGGCAGTAGGCCGCCAGCTCGTAGGCGCCGTCGAGGCTCTCGCAGGACTGCAGGAGGTTGCCGAGGCCGGCGAGGCGACGGACGTCGCGTGCGGTCCGCTCGAGCTCCGCCGTGCGCTGCGTGACCCGCTCCTCGACCCGCTCGCGGACCAGCGCCTCGAGCTCGGGGGACAGGGCCCGCGCCTCGGCGCCGTCGCGGCCGTGCTGGCGGGGCATCGGCTCCGCGCCGGCTCGACCCTCGGGTCGGGAACCCCCGAACGTCATCACACCTGGCCTCTCGTCCGTCGTACCGTCCTCGGAAGGGGAATGGGTACCCCGCTGGTGGAACGATACGCGGGGACCGTCCGATCTGCCACATTTGTCCTCGCGCGCCGGGCTGATCCGCCCCTCGGTCCCCGGGCCGGACTCGCGCCCCCGCCCTCGGCTTGCTACGCTCGGCAGCGCAACAGATGCAAGTTCGGCAGGTTCGCCCGCGGAGTTTGTGACCGACGGCGTTTTCTCTTGAGTAGAGCAGTAGCTTTTCGAGGGGGCTCGGCGTTTCACCGCATCTGTCGTGGGGCCGCCGAGGTGGCGGTTCCTCGCCCCGTATGAGGAGTAAGTGAGCATGGCTCAGGGCACCGTCAAGTGGTTCAACGCCGAGAAGGGTTTCGGCTTCATCGCGCAGGAGGACGGCGGCGACGACGTCTTCGTGCACTACTCGGCCATCCAGTCGCAGGGCTACAAGTCCCTGGATGAGAACCAGAAGGTCGAGTTCGACGTCACGCAGGGCCCGAAGGGCCCGCAGGCGGAGAACGTTCGCCCGCTCTGATCGGTCCACGCACCGGTCACCAAGAGAACGCCTGACCCTTCAGGCAACCCGAGGACCCCGACGGATCACGTCGGGGTCCTCGGTGTTTGTCCTAAATGACTATGGGTAGGAAGCGGGCGCTCGCCGACAATGGACACGGCGGCGTGCGTCCGCCCCGCACCGGCCCCGACCGGCCGTGACCAGGAGGGAGGCAGAGCCGTGGACGACCAGTTGAACGTCCCGCTCGAGGACGCCGAGCTCCTGGCCGAGGTGGAGCTGACGACCAACCTGATGATCGCGGCGAGCGAGGCCGAGGCGGTCCTCCCCCAGGACGAGGTCGACCGGCTGCTCGGCCTGACCGGTGACGGGGACGGCGTCGGCAGGGCCGCTCCCTTCCCGAGCCAGAAGGCCCGCACGACCGCCTGAGCCGTCCGACCCGACCGCCTCGGTGACGTGCCCGGGCGCCCGACCGCTTAGCATGTTCCACGGCTGTCCCCGGCGCGTCGCGCGACGCACCCGCCTGGCCCGGCCCCTCATGCCCCCTCACCAGGAGACCGCCGTGGCTCTGCGTTTCCGCCCAGCCGACACGACGTTTTACGACCTGTTCTCCGAGTCCGCCGTGCACCTCGTCGACGGCGCCGCCCTGCTCGCGGAGATGCTCGGCGACGGCAACGACCGCGAGGCGATCGCCCAGCGGATGCGAGACGCCGAGCACGCAGCCGACGAGACGACGCACTCGATCATCCGGCGGGTCAACACCACGTTCGTCACCCCGTTCGACCGTGAGGACATCTACGCGCTGGCCTCCAGCCTCGACGACATCATGGACTTCATGGAGGAGGCCGTCGACCTGGTCCTGCTCTACGAGGTCGCCAAGCTGCCCAAGGAGCTGGCGAACCAGGTCGAGGTGATCCAGCGCTGTGCCGAGCTGACCGCCGAGTCGATGCCCCGGCTGCGCACCATGCAGGACCTCGAGGAGTACTGGATCGAGGTGAACCGGCTGGAGAACCTCGGCGACAAGTCCTACCGCCGGATCCTGGCCAAGCTCTTCAGCGGCAAGTACGAAGCCCTCGAGGTCCTCAAGCTCAAGGACGTCGTGGACTCCCTGGAGGCGGCGATCGACGCGTTCGAGCGGGTGGCGAACATCGTCGAGCAGATCGCCGTCAAGGAGTCCTGAGCGTGGACCTCGCGATCGTCGTCGCGGTGGTGGCCGTCGCCCTGGTGTTCGACTACACCAACGGCTTCCATGACGCCGCCAACGCGATCGCCACCGCCGTGTCGACCCGCGCCCTCACGCCGCGGATCGCGCTCACGCTGGCCGCGGTGATGAACTTCGTCGGCGCGTTCCTCGGGCAGAAGGTGGCGCACACCGTCAGCGACGTCATCGACGTGAGCGCGATGACCTCGAGTGCCGGGCTGGTGGTGGTGATGGCCGCGCTGCTCGGCGCGATCACCTGGAACCTGATCACGTGGTACTTCGGCCTGCCGTCGTCGTCCTCGCACGCCCTGATCGGCGGCCTCGTCGGCGCCGCGCTGGCCGCCGGCGCGATCGTGCACTGGCTCACGATCCTCGACAAGGTCGTGATCCCGATGGTGCTCTCGCCGGTGGTCGGGTTCGGGCTGGCGTTCCTCGTGATGCTCGCCATCATGTGGATCTTCAGGCGCCGCAACCCGCACCGGGTGAGCCGGGGGTTCCGGCTGGCGCAGACGTTCTCTGCCGCGGCGCTCGCCCTCGGCCACGGCCTCCAGGACGCGCAGAAGACGATGGGCGTGATCTTCCTGTCGCTGATCACCGCCGGCTACCTCCCCAAGACCGAGACCGACCTCCCGGTCTGGGTGATCGCCGCGGCGGCGGCCGCGATCTCGCTGGGCACCTACTCCGGCGGCTTCCGGATCATGCGCACGCTGGGCCGCCGCATCATCCACCTCGACCCGCCGCACGCCTTCGCCGCGGAGTCGGTGGGGGCGACCGTCCTCTACGCCACGGCGTACCTGTGGCAGGCCCCGGTCTCGACCACGCACGTGATCACGTCCGCGGTGATGGGCTCCGGTGCCACCCGTCGGCTCTCGGCGGTCCGCTGGGGGGTCGCCCAGAACATCGTCGCCGCCTGGGTGCTCACCTTCCCGGCCGCGGGACTGGTGGCGGCGGCGGTCTTCTGGGTGCTGCGGTACGTGCTCCAGCTGCCGTGATTGCGGTATCGCACATTTTTCTGCCGGTTTCCGCGTCATAGCCCGCACCCGGCCCCGTCTGGTCTGTGCTGGGGATGCGGCACCACCTATCGGGGCAGTGCCGGCGGGTCGCGTCTCCACGGGGGTGGTCACGACCCGCCGGCACACACGGAGCCCCGCTGAGGATTCACCTCCTCAGCGGGGCTCGGCGTGTTCCCGGGGGATCCGGCCCTCGGCCCGGGGGCTCAGCCGAAGCGGCCGGCGATGTAGGCCTCGGTCGCGGCCTGCTCGGGGTTCTCGAAGACCCGCCGCGTCGGGTTCATCTCGACCAGCCGCCCCGGCCGGCCGGCGCCGGCGAGGTTGAAGAACGCGGTGTCCTGGGAGACCCGGGCGGCCTGCTGCATGTTGTGGGTCACGATCACGATGGTGTAGTCGCTGCGCAGCTCGCCGATCAGCTCCTCGATCGCGGTGGTCGAGATCGGGTCCAGCGCCGAGCACGGCTCGTCCATCAGCAGCACCTGCGGCTCGACGGCGATCGCCCGGGCGATGCACAGCCGCTGCTGCTGGCCGCCGGAGAGGCTCGCGCCGGGCTTCCCGAGCCGGTCCCTGACCTCCTGCCACAGGTTCGCACCCCGCAGCGCCCGCTCCACGGTCTCGTCGGCCTGCGCCTTGGGGAGTCGCCGGGCGTTCAGCCGCAGCCCGGCCAGGACGTTCTCGTAGATCGACATCGTCGGGAACGGGTTCGGCCGCTGGAAGACCATGCCGACCTGGCGGCGGACCTCGACCGGGTCGACGTCGTCGCCGTAGAGGTCCTGGCCGTCGATCGCGATCCGGCCCTCGACGCGGGCGCCCGGGACGACCTCGTGCATCCGGTTGAGTGACCGCAGGAAGGTGGACTTCCCGCACCCCGAGGGACCGATCAGGGCGGTCACCGAGCGGGCCGGGATCGTCATCGAGACGCCCTCGACCGCGAGGAAGTCGCCGTAGTAGATGTCAAGGTCCTTG
>Ga0308175_100003552_pt1 | contig 10821 bp, 10 predicted proteins | sample PhyCR1_3_FD_203893 | JGI IMG/M metagenome (GOLD analysis project Ga0308175, IMG submission 203893) | Soil microbial communities from UC Gill Tract Community Farm, Albany, California, United States - DLSLS.C.R1 | ecosystem: Environmental > Terrestrial > Soil > Agricultural land | place: USA...
GTGGCGCGAGACGCCCTGGACGTGCAGCGCCTTGTCGGCAGGAGTTCCCCCGCAGCCGGCGACGACCGTCGCTGCGACAACCACGCCCACCAGGCCGGCCCAGGTCCTCATCCGCTCTCCCTCGGTGTCGGTCGCAAGCGTACGGATCCGGCTACGCGCGTCCCAGCCAGCGCGGCACCCGCGAGCAGTAGTCGTCGTAGGTGGACCCGAACCGGCCGTGCAGGGCCGCCTCCTCCGCGCGGATCTGCACCCGGTCGATCAACACGACGAACACTCCCACCGGGACCAGTGCCGGCCAGGAGCGCCGGAGGGTCGCGTGCGCCAGCAGCACGCCTGCCAGCCCGAGGTACATCGGGTTCCGGGTGAGCCGGTTGGGACCGTCGGTGACCAGCACCGACGCCTGCTCCGGCTCCTGCGGGTGCAGGGTGGTGCCCCGCCGGCGAAACCCGGACGCGGCCGAGGCGGCGAGGCCGAACGACGCACTCCCGATCAGGCCGGCCGCGACGACGGACGATGCCGACGGCCCCCGGCGTCGCACGAGGAGGTGCTGCGCCAGGCCGGCGCCCAGGGCGAGCAGCGGCGGCGGGACCAGGGGCATCGTCATGGGGCCAAGCGTCCCATGAGTGCCTGCATCGCGTCGGGCCCGACCGGGTCGTGGAGCTCGGGAGCTCACGGACCAGGTGTCGCCTGTTCGGTCAGTGTGCCGTTCTCGAGGTGGAGCCAGCGGTCGCAGCGTGCCGCTACCTGGTCGTCGTGAGTGGCCAGCAGCACAGCAGCCCCGCGTGCAGCCTCGCGGAGGACCGCGGAGACCGTCTGCGCCCGGTGTGCGGAGTCCTGCTCGGTGGTGGGCTCGTCGACGAGCAGGACGTCGGGCCGGGCTGCGAGCGTCCGCGCCACGGCGAGCCTCTGCTGTTGTCCGCCGGAGAGCTCCTCGACCAGGTGCTCGCCTCGGTCGGAGAGCCCGGTGCGGGCGAGTGCCTCCTGGGTGCGGCGCGCTGCCTCGTCGGAGGCCAGGCCCGCGGCGAGCAGCGGCAGCTCGACGTTCTCCGTGGCGGTCAGCAGGGAGACGAGGGCATAGCCCTGGAAGACGACTCCGATGCGCCGGCGCAGGTCCACCTCCGCGTTGAGGGGAAGGTCGTCCAGGCGGACCGTCCCGGCATCGGGCCGGTCCAGTCCGGCCAGCAGGCTGATCAGTGTGCTCTTTCCGGATCCAGACGGGCCCGTCAAGGCGACTCGTTCACCGCGGCGCAGCTCGATGGCCACCCCGGCGAGGACCTGGATTCCGTCGCGGACGAAGTCGAGGCCCCGACCGGCGAGCGCCACCGGACGAACTGAGGACTCGACGCTCATGGCCGCTCCAGCTCGGGGGACGCCTGGGACTGCAGTTCTCCATCGGCAAGGTGGTAGGCGACATCGAGCGCATCGCTGACATGGGTGTCGTGGGTGACGACCAGGACCGCGGCGCCGTACTCCTCACGGGCGTCGAGGAGGAGTTGCACCACCGCGTCCCCGGTCCTGCGCGGCAGCTGGCTGGTGGGCTCGTCGGCGACGAGCAGTGCCGGTCGTCCAGCGAGGGCGACGGCCACGGCGAGGCGCTGCTGCTGGCCACCGGACAGGAGGCGAGCCGGCCGGTGCGAGTGCTCAGCCAGGCCCACCGAGTCCAGCAGTCGCAACGCTGCTCGGTGGCGTTCACGACGGGTGGCGCCGGCGCCGCGGTGGGCGAAGACCACGTTCTGCAGCGCGGTTGCGTAGGGCAGCACGTTGCGGCCCGGTGTCTGCAGCACCATCCCGAGGTCGCGTGCGCGCATCCGCAGCAGCGCCCGCTCCGACATGGCGGTGACGTCCTGCCCTCGGAGGAGCACCTGTCCGTTCGTGGGCCGCGCCAGGCCCGCCAGCAGCGTGAGCAGCGTGGACTTCCCGGCACCGGAGGGGCCGGTCAGGGCGACGGCCTCTCCGGCGTGGATCGTCAGGTTGATGTCACGCACGGCCGTGAGCAGGGTGTCGCGTCCGTCGCGGTAGACGTGCGTGACGCCGCGGAGCTCCGCTGCGGAGCCCACCGAACCCGTGCCGCGCCTCATGCGGGTGCCTCTCGCAGCTGGGTGAACCTCGAGGTTCGAAGCAGGCCGAATGAGCTGACGATGACGACCAGCGCGAGTGCGGCGATCGTGGCGGCAAGGGTGGCGGCGATCACCGCTGTGTGCAGGTTGTAGAGCATCGGCGGTGCGGTCGGGGCGTCGGCGAACTCGGGGACGTCGGGCAGGGCGAGCTGGGCTCCGGCGATGCCCGCTGCGGCGCCGACCGCGATGCCGAACGCAAGCAGGAGGCCCTGCTCGGCCACGAGCGCGATGAAGATCGTGCGGGAGCGGAGTCCCTGGGCGAGGAGGGCGGCGATCTCGTAGGTCCGGCGCCGACCGGCGAGGTAGGAGGTGAGGACGCATCCGCCCGCGGCCAGGGCAGCGCCGAGTGCGGCACCACACAGGAACAGCAGGAGCGCGAGCTCGGGTCCCTGCCGTTCGTACAGCGCAGTCTGATGGGCCGCGCTGCGCCTCGACACGATGGTGACACCAGCCTTCTGCAGACGGGCAGGGAAGGTCGCGACCGCCGACGGGGCCAGCCACACCAGATCGGTCGCCCCGCTCTCACCGGCCATGGCCCGTTGCGAGAACGCACGATCGACGATGACGGCATTCGCACCGACCCCGGGTAGCGCCGGCCCGGAGGAGACCGGCGTGATCGGCAGGTCATCACCGTCCAGGCCGGCGATGCGGTGACTGCTGCCAGCGCTCTCGGCGGTGTCGGTCACCAACGCCGGCAGCCGTCTGGGCACGTCGGCGACCTGCCAGGTCGGGGTGTCGGCCTCGTCGGCGTCTGCACCCAGCAGAAGGCCGTGGGGGGTGGGTCGTGGTGGCGCGGCTCCCGTGGAGGTCGCGCGCCACCGGTTCGCTCGGGTCAGCTCCGCCGGTGCCGAGTGCCAGCCCGCGTGGTCATGCACGGAGACCGCCGTGACCAGCAGCCGTCCGTGGATGGGGAAGAACGCTGCCCCGGGTCGGTCCAGGTGCAGTCCGTCGAGGAGGCAGCGGCTGCACGGCAGCGCCGCGCGCAGCACCTCCCGGCCGCCGTGGAGCGGGCCGAGCCCCACCGGCGCCAGGCCGCCACCGGGTTGACCGATGTCGGCCACCAGCACGGGTGGTCGCCGCACGCTGAGGTCGCGCACCCGAAGGCGCACCGTGATCAGGTCGCCGTGCAGCCGCACCGGCCGTGCCACCGGCGGGTCGAGGCGGTCGGCCAGTACCCGGGGCGGTGGGCCGAGGTCCGGGCGCCAGAACGCTACGTGCGCGAACCGGTGCGGCTGGACCGCCAGCAGCCAGATCGGCGGCACGTCGGAGTAGTCGGTGATCTCACTCACCACGGCAGCCTGTCTGCCCGAGGGGTCGAGCCGGTCAACGATCGCGCCGAGGTCGCGCCCAGGCGGGGCCAGCACCTCGAGCGTCTCGGCGGCGCCCACCTCGGTCCACGCGCGGTCGTGGGCGTTGGATCGTCCCACCGCCCACGCATCGACGGCGAAGGTGACCAGACCGACACCCACCGCGAGGACCAGCGCCAGCCTCAGCGTGCTGGGTCGCCGCGCGATCTGCCGCACCGCCAGGAACGCCCCCAACCACCCATGACGCCTGGTCGGAGCGAACAAGACCCGGCACAGCCACGGCAACACCCGCGAGCCGACCAGTGCCGCGGCAAGCACCACCAGTCCGGGCGCGAGCAACGCCCACGTGCTCGGGGCGCCGCTGCCCAGCGTGCTCGTCCGCGCCAGCACCACCAGGCCGCCGATCGCCGCCAGCACCACGACCGCGTCGAACAGCCATGGCCGCGACCGCGCCCGGCGGGTGGCCCGACGCCACTGGTCCACGACCGGCCTGCGCAGTGTCCGCACGCCCGCGAGCACGGCCGCGACGCACGCACCCACGGCGGCTCCCAGCGCCGCCTCGGCAGCGGAGCCGGTCATCGTCACCGGTGTGCCCGGCGCGAGCTGCAGCCGGGCCATCGCGGTCACCCACCCGTAGGCCGCCGCCAACCCCAGCGGCAGGGCAAGCGCCACCAGCAGCAGCGAGTCGAGCAGTCCGAACGCCACCGTCGAGGCCGTCGGCACGCCCCGCAGCTTGGCCAGCGCGACCTCCGGACCGCGCGCCTCCGCGCCGTTGGCGACCACCAGGAAGAGCACGAGCCAGCACAGCACCAGCAACTGTGCCTCCACCACGACCACCGGCGCGGTCAGCGTGGCCGCGATCGTCCGGCCCTGCTCGAGGACTGACAGGATCCCGGTCTGGCTGGCATCCGTCAGGCGCCCGGGGAGCACCGTACCGCCCCCGTAGGCCCGGAGCTGTCGCTCCAGCGCCGGAACGTCAGCCAGGCGGACCCGGTTCAGCAGGATGCGACGGTCGAGGGACGCCGTGGTGCCGGTCGTCGCCGGGAGCGCCTCGACGGTCGCGCGCAGCGTGAACAGGTCGTCGATCGGGCTGTCCGAACCGCCCCCGGCCACGCTCGAGGTGGACAGGGGCGCGAAGTAGGGCCGCCCGGCCCAGTAGTCGCCCAGCGGCTCCAGCGGCCGGTACGTGCCCGAGACCTTCATCGGCCGGCCAGCGACGACCAGTGGCGAGCCCACCCGCCAGCCGGGTATCGCGGTGGACGCGGTGCTGATCATCACCTGCCCACGGCGCCGGGGGCAGTGCCCGCGCACGACGTGGACGTGCTGGCAGGCGCCCCGGCGCCACGCCAGATGCACCGGGTCCGGCGTGACGCCTCTCGGTCCGGCCTCGGTGTCCACCTCGAGGCCCGGGACCGGTGAGCCGAGCAACCGGTCGAGAGTGGGCAGCGCGTGCAGCCGACGAGCAGTGACGCGACGCACCGTGGCCAGCGGCGCCTTGCCCAGCGGCGATGCGAGCTGGTCGCTGACGAGACGGCCGGCCGGCAGTGCCGCTTGTTGCAGCGTGTCGTGCAGGACCGACTCGGCTGCCGCCCGCAAGAACAACGGACCGGTCGCGGCCCCACCGATCACCAGTGCGGCCACCACCAGCACAGCCGCGGACGTTCCGCGCCGAAACCAGAGAGAGCGCAACACCAGCGCCAGATCTCGCATCAGTTGCACGCTACAACCGGGGTCCGGGGCATCCCTGGTGTGCGGGCGCCGCACGCCGGGGCGTCGACGCCCACCCGGTCAGTGTCTGGGGTGTGGGGAGACCATGGTCATGATCCGGACTCGACGGCTGGAGTCGGGCCGAGTCCGGGCAGTTCGGCTGCGGTAGGGCTCCAGGGCGGCGGCGAGGGCGGCGGTGACGTCCCGAGTCTCCTCGGCAGTCAACCAGAGGTCGGCGTTGGCGAGGGCGGCGACGTCCTGCCACTCCGCGGGCTCATCGCGTTCGGTCGCGATGAACTCGATGCCCAACGCCCGGCTGCGGTCGAAGTACGCCGAGGCCACGGCGGTCGTCGCGGCTGCGCCGGCCGGGGTGGATGGATCGAGATCGACGGACGTCCGCCCGTCAGTCGCCCGCCACGGTCGTTCGCGGCCGTCGTTCCTGGCGGGGGCGCGCTCGGCGAGGTCGTATCGCTCCAGCAGCTTGAGGTGGTACGCCGTCGCGCTCGGGCTCAACCCGGTGAGCTCTGCGCATTCGGTGGCTGTCAGCTCGTCTCCCGACGCGAGCGCGTCGATGATCGCCAACCGAGCCGGGTGCGCGAGGGCCCGGATGGCTCGGGGGTCCCGCAACCGCTGGTCTCGGCGGGACGGCGGATCGGCAGGCATCAGCCCGAAGCATAGTCGTTGACGGGGAGATGTTAAGGAAATACTGTTCAATACATGTTAAACATCTGTCGCGGGCGTCGGGACCTGGGCGTCATCCTCGTGGGTCGCGTGGTGTCGACGTTCGGCGACGGGGTGGCGGTCGTCGCCCTGACCTTGCGCCTGCAGGCGGACGGCGCCCGCCCCTTCCAGGTCGGTGTCCTGCTGGCCGCGGGGACCGTCCCGCTGCTGCTGCTCGCCCGCCCGGTCGGGCGGCTGGTGGACACTCATGAGTCCCGGAGGCTGCTGGTCGTTGGGGGCTTGGGCGAGGTGACAGCCACGATCCCGCTCATCTTCCTCCACGCGGTCGTGCCGCTCGTGGCCCTGGTCGCCGTGCTTGCCGGGGCCGCGTCGTTGACCGGGTCCACCTGGTCCGCCCTCCTTCCGCGAGTCGTCGGCGAGGACCACCTGGCCGAGGCGGTCTCGGCTCAGACCTCCCTGAATGTCCTCGCCCTCGTCGCTGCCCCGGCGGCCGGCGGTGTGCTGGCCGGCGCGTTCGGCTCGGGCGTGCCCGTGGCCATCGACGCCGCCTCGTTCGTCGTCGTGACTGTCGCCGCCACCCTCGTCCGCACCCGGCGGCAGCCCCAGCGGGTCCCGGCCGCTGGCGGGTCGCGCACGGTCCGCGGCGGGCTCGCACTCCTCCGGGCCGACCGGGTGCTCGCTCCCCTCGTTGCCGGGATGGCGATCGTCGTCCTCCTGGTGGGCATGGTCGACGTGGTCCTCGTGTACCTGGTCCGCCAGACGCTCCACGAGGGAGGCGTCTGGTACGGAGTGATCGAGGCGTCCTGGATGGCGGGCATGGTGGCTGGCGCCCTCGGGGCGGGTCGTGTCCGGACCGAGCAGGGGCAGGGCCGCGCCACGATCGCCGGGGCTGCCGTCGTCTGTGCCGCGCTGGCCGGGTTCGCCGTCGCGCCGGTCGTGGCGGTCCTGGTTCCCCTCTCGGTGCTCGGCGGGATCGGCAACGGTTACGCAGGCACGTGCCTGTCGACCTTGCTCATGCTGCGAACACCTGACAGCACACGTGGCCGGGTTTCTGCCACCACCAATGCGGTCTTCGGCGGCGCCCAGGGCACGTCACTCCTGCTGGGGGGTGTCCTCGCCATCGCCCTGTCTCCCCGGGCGATCTACGCCGTCGCCGGGCTGCTCGGGCTGGCCGCGGCCGGCGTCGTAGCCGCAGCACACCGCTCTCCCGGCACACCACCGGCGTCCACCACAGAGCCGTCACCCGAGGTGGACTCCGTCACGTGAGATGACGACCGGGTGGTCGTCGAGATCGCCCCTCTCGGCTGGACTTCTTGCGGACGGGTCGGGCAGGTCGCGTACAGCCACGGACCAAACGACGCCTGGGGCGCCTGCTTCCTGCGTGACGACCAGTGCGGCACCCCGGTTGGGTCCGTCCGTGTACGCACCTCTGCGCAAACGGGGAGATTCAGACGTTGAAGCGGAACTCGACGACGTCGCCGTCGGCCATGACGTAGTCCTTGCCCTCCATGCGGACCTTGCCGGCCGCCTTGGCCGCGTTCATCGAGCCAGCGGCCATGAGGTCGTCGTACGAGACGATCTCGGCCTTGATGAAGCCTGATCGGAAGTCGGTGTGGATCACCCCGGCCGCCTCGGGAGCGGTGGCGCCCTTCCGGATCGTCCACGCGCGGGCCTCTTTCGGCCCGGCGGTCAGGTAGGTCTGCAGGCCGAGGGTCTCGAAGCCGACGCGGGCGAGCACGTCGAGTCCCGGCTCGTCGACGCCCATCTCGTGCAGCATCTCCCTGGCCTCCTCGTCGTCGCCGAGCTCGACCAGCTCGGCCTCGAACTTCGCGTCGAGGAAGATCGCCTCGGCCGGGGCGACCAGATCGCGCATCCGCTGCTTCAGCTCCTCGTCGCCGAGCTCGTCGGCGTCGCAGTTGAAGACGTAGAGGTAGGGCTTGGCGGTGAGCAGCATCAACTCGCGGAGAAGGGAAGTGTCGATGGCTCCGCGGTTCGAAAGGTCGATGATCGGGGTGCCCGCCTCGAGCGCCTCCTGCGCCTCCTTCGCGGCCGCGACGACCGGCGCCAGCTCCTTCTTCCCCTTGGCCTCCTTCTCCAGCCGCGGGATCGCCTTCTCGACGGTCTGCAGGTCTGCGAGGATCAACTCGGTCTGGATCGTGGAGATGTCGCTGGCCGGGTTGACCTCACCGTCGACGTGGGTGACGTCCTCGTCGCGGAACACCCGGGTCACCTGGCAGATCGCGGCCGACTCGCGGATGTGCGAGAGGAACTTGTTGCCCAGGCCCTCTCCCTCGGAGGCGCCCTTGACGATGCCGGCGATGTCGACGAACTCCACCGTCGCGGGCACCACGCGCGCCGACTCGAACAGCTCGGCCAGCTTGCCCAGGCGCGCGTCGGGCACGCCCACCACACCGACGTTGGGCTCGATCGTCGCGAACGGGTAGTTCGCAGCCAGGACGTCGTTCTTGGTCAGCGCGTTGAAGAGGGTGGACTTGCCCGCGTTGGGGAGGCCGACGATGCCGATGGTGAGTGCCACGGGCGGCGAGTCTACGGCGCAGGGGTACGACGACCCGAATCGTCAGGTCGCTCCGGCGAGAGCAGCACACCGCGGTGCCTCCACGACCAGGTCAGGATCGTCACGGAGAAGACCAGCGTGAGCGCCACGACGATCGCCTCGAGGGCTCCCGGGGTGCCGAGGCGGAAGATGCCGTGCTGCACGTCGTACAAGACGTCCATGCAGAAGAGGTAGGTGCCCGCACTGCCCGCGCACACCAGCCAGAAGAGCGCGCTCGGCGCCCGCCGGGCCAGGGCGACGAGGGCCAGCAGGCAGGCGATGCCGAGCCACGCGTCGGCGACCGGGAAGGCGTTCTCGAAGTCGTAGTAGGCGCGCGTTCGCTGGCTGGCCAGCCATTCCCGCTGGGTGAACCAGATGGCCCAGTAGGCGCCGTCGACGAGGACGGCCCCGATGAGCAGCAGGGAGATCACGCGACGCATGCGTTCGATGCAATCACGGCTCAGATGACCCGCCGGCCACGGGCCCTTCGGCGCCGGAAGTCACGGAGGTAGAGACGCGCGGGCAGGGTCCGCACCGGTGGGGGCAGTCGCCGGTACACCGTCGGGAACGCCATCCAGAACGCGGCGTAGGCGATGCGGTCGACGCGCGACCACGGCAGCCCGAGCACGCCGCGCACCTCCGGCGGCACTCCCCCGCGCGCCATCAGGGACTGCAGCGGGAGCAGCATCCGGACGAGCACGGGCTGGCCGCGCGTGGAGAGCAGCCGGCGAGCGAAGGTCTGCACCGCCGGGTCGGGTTCGAGCGTCCGCAGCGTCCGCACCCAGTAGTCGTGGAACTCCGCCATGTCGGACGGCCAGTCGTCCGCGGGCACCTGCAGGGCGGTGGCGTAGACGGCCGACTCCCGGTGCACCCGCTCGCGCGACGCCGGGTCCATCGCCCCGAAGACCTGCTCGTGGATGCGCGGCCCCTCGTGCGCCAGCGTCGCGGCCACCCACAGCTGCAACCCGGGGTCGAAGGCGTCGTAGCGCCCCTCGGACCGCACAGGACCGTGCACCCGGTTCACCATCCGCGCGACCGCCCGCTGCTCCTCCGGCGTGCCGAGCGCCATCACGTAGACGTAGGTGAGCGTCGTGCGCAGCCGGTCGACCGGCCGGTCCAGGGTCGTGCTGTGCTCGCAGACGCCCAGCCCGACCGGCCGCATCGCAACCTGCAGCAGGATCGCCGAGCCCGCGCCGAGCAGCACGCACGCCTCCTGCGCCACGTCCGCCAGCGTGATCTCGGGCATGTCTCCCATGATGACTAGCCTGACCACGTGCGCATCGCCACCTGGAACGTCAACTCGCTCCGCTCCCGCATCGACCGCGTCGAGGCCTTCCTGCAGCGGCACGACGTCGACGTGCTGGCCGTGCAGGAGACCAAGGCGCGCGAGGACCAGCTGCCGCTCATGGGCCTGCAGTCGTTGGGGTACGACGTCGCCGCCGCCGGTGTCGACCAGTGGAACGGCGTCGCGGTGATCAGCCGGGTCGGCATCGACGATGTCTCGGTCGGGTTCCCGGAGATGCCCGGTTGGGGCGAGACGCTGGCTGCCGAGGCCCGCGCGATCGGGGTGACCTGCGGCGGGATCCGCGTCTGGTCGCTCTACGTGCCCAACGGGCGCAAGCCGAACGACCCGCACTACGTCTACAAGCTCGACTGGCTGGCCAGGCTGCGCGACGCCGCCAAGCCCTGGCTCGACGGCTCGGCCGTCCTGGTGGGCGACTGGAACATCGCGCCCACCGACGAGGACGTCTTCGACATCACCCGGTTCGCGAAGTCGACTCACGTCACGCCGTCGGAGCGTGCCGCGTTCCAGGCGTTCCTCGACGACGGCTGGGTGGACGTCGTACGTCCTCACGTCCGCGGGGACGACGCGTTCACCTACTGGGACTACTTCCGGCAGCGCTTCGAGCGCAACCGCGGCATGCGGATCGACCTGGTGGTCGGCACGTCCCTGTTCGCCGACCGCGTCACCGGCGCGTTCGTCGACCGCGAGGAGCGCGGAGGCTCGGACGGCCACGGCAAGGGCGCCTCCGACCACGCCCCGGTCGTCGTCGAGCTGTCGTGACCACCTGTGGGTGCTGGATGACAACGCCCGAGCCGGGGCGGTCTACGCGGGCAGGGCCCTCACCTCCGACGGCACCCGGACGAAGTATCTCTCGTTGGACGCCTGCGAAGTCCGGCTCGCGCGGTGAGTAGCCTTTCGGCGAACGCGAGACCACAAGGAGTCACGATGCCCAAGCCAGCCACCGCTCTGCGCAGGATCCTCCGGCTCACCGGGGTGGCCGCCGCCACCCTCGGCCTCGGCCTGACCGCCGCCTGCGGCAGCGGCGGGAGCGGGACCGCGCACGGGATCGAGCTCGTGCAGAAGGGGCAGCTGACCGTCTGCACGCACCTGCCCTACAAGCCCTTCCAATTCACGCAGGGCGGCAAGGTCGTCGGCTTCGACCAGAGCTTC
>Ga0308175_100003554_pt1 | contig 10813 bp, 12 predicted proteins | sample PhyCR1_3_FD_203893 | JGI IMG/M metagenome (GOLD analysis project Ga0308175, IMG submission 203893) | Soil microbial communities from UC Gill Tract Community Farm, Albany, California, United States - DLSLS.C.R1 | ecosystem: Environmental > Terrestrial > Soil > Agricultural land | place: USA...
CCGACACCGGTGAGGCGCTCTACCGCCGCTGCAGCCCCCAGCACCACCACCACCTGGTCTGCCGCGTGTGCGGGCTGACCGTCGAGGTCGCCGGTCCGGCCGTCGAGCGCTGGGCCGACCGGATCGCCGACGAGCACGGCTTCGCCGACGTCAGTCACACGCTGGAGATCTTCGGTACCTGCGCGGCCTGCCGCGACGCCGTCCCACGCCCCGCCGGCGACGACGCACCGGCCGACGGCGTCCCGCTCAGCTGATCACGGCGACCCGCGCTCAGGCGCTGCCGAACCGCCGCTGCCGGGAGGCGTACTCCTCGCAGGCCGCCCAGAGGTGCCGGCGGTCGAAGTCGGGCCAGAGGGTGTCGAGGAAGACGAACTCGGCGTAGGCCGACTGCCACAGCAGGAAATTGCTCGTGCGGTTCTCCCCCGAGCTGCGCACGAACAGGTCGACGTCGGGCATGTCGGGCTCGTCGAGGAACCGGGCGACGGTGCTCTCGTCCACCTTGTCCGGCTTCAGCCGGCCGGCGGCGACCTCCCGGGCGATCGCGGCCGCGGCGTCGGCGATCTCGGCCCGGCCCCCGTAGTTCACGCACATCGTCAGGGTCAGGACGTCGTTGTCGCGGGTGAGCTCCTCGGCGATCTCGAGCTCATTGATGACGCTGCGCCACAGCCGCGGACGGCGTCCCGCCCAGCGCACCCGCACCCCGAGCTCGTGCATCTCGTCGCGCCGCCGCCGGATGACGTCGCGGTTGAAGCCCATCAGGAAGCGGACCTCGTCGGGGCTGCGCCGCCAGTTCTCGGTGGAGAACGCGTAGGCGCTGATCGCCGTGATGCCCAGCTCGATCGCGCCCTCGACGCAGTCGAACAGCGAGGCCTCCCCCGCCTCGTGCCCGGCGGTGCGCGGCAGCCCGCGCTGCTTGGCCCAGCGCCCGTTGCCGTCCATGACGATGGCCACGTGGCCGGGCACCTTGTCGGCGGGGATCTGCGGGGGCCGGGCGCCCGACGGGTGCGGGTTCGGGGCCTTGACCTCCCGCCTCACGACCGCTCCACCAGGGCCAGCGAGCGCAGCCCGCGCTCCAGGTGCCACTGCAGCAGGGCGGCCACCAGTCCACTGCCCTCGCGGCGGTTGATGCCCTGGCTGGCCTCCGCCCGCTCCCAGTTGCCGGACAGCAGTGCCTCCAGATGCTCGATGGTCACCGGGCTGGGCATCGCCGAGCCGGTCGGGCGGCACGCCGGGCAGACCGAGCCGCCGGCGGGCACCGAGAAGTGCCGGTGCGGCCCGACCTCGCCGCAGCGTGCGCAGTCGGACAGCGCCGGCTCCCAGCCCGCGACCGACATGGCGCGCAGCAGGAACGCGTCGAGCACCAGCCCGGCCGGGTGCGTCTGCTCGGCCAGCGACCGCAGCGCGCCGATGACCAGCAGGAACATCCGCAGCGACGGTTCCTTCTCCTCGGCGGTCAGCCGGTCGGCGGTCTCGAGCACCGCGGTGCCCGCGGTGTAGGCGGGATAGTCGCCCGCGACGGCCTGCCCGTACGCCCGGATCGACTCCGCCTGGTTGACGATGTCGAGGTTGCGGCCGGTGTAGAACTGCAGGTCGACGTGGCTGAACGGCTCCAGCCGGGCACCGAACTTGCTCTTGGTGCGGCGCACACCCTTCGCCACCGCCCGCACCTTGCCGTGCCGGCGGGTCAGCACCGTGATGATCCGGTCGGCCTCACCCAGCTTCTGGGTGCGCAGCACGACCCCCTCGTCCCGGTACAGCGACTTCGGGGTGGTGGACATGGTCAGTAGCCCAGCCGGTTGAGCTTCTTCGGATCGTCCTGCCACTCCCCCAGCACCGTCACGTGCAGGTCGAGGTGCACCCGCGCACCCAGCAGCGTCTCGATGCCGGCGCGCGCCTCGCTGCCGATGGCCTTGATGATCTGCCCACCCGAGCCGAGCAGCATCGGCTTCTGGCTGGCCCGCTCGACGTGCAGCAGCGCGTGCACCTCGACCAGTTCGCTCATCGCCCGCTTCGGGTCGGGCCGGCGCACGATCTCCTCGATGCTGACCGCCAGCGAGTGCGGCACCTCCTGGCGCACCTTCTCCAGCGCCGCCTCGCGGATCAGCTCGGCGATCTGGCGCTCGGTGTCCTCGTCGGTGGTCTGCTCCTCCGGGTACAGCGGAGGCCCCTCCGGGAGCAGGCCGATCAGCAGGTCCTCCAGCAGCTCCACCTGATCGCCGCTGACCGCGCTGACCGGCACCACCTCGGCCGGGCTCTCGACCAGCTGGCTGGCGGCCATCAGCTGCAGCGCGATCGCCTTCTTCGACGCCGCGTCGGTCTTGGTGACGACGACGACCACCGGCGCCTTCACCTCACGCAGCTGGCGGGCGATGAACTTGTCGCCGGTGCCGACGGGCTGATCGGCGGGAATGCAGAAGACGATCACGTCGACGTCGGACAGCGTGTCCCGGACGACGTCGTTGAGCCGCTGCCCGAGCAGGCTCTTGGGCTTGTGCAGCCCCGGCGTGTCGACCAGCACCAGCTGTCCGGCGGGGCGGTGCACGACCCCGCGGATGGCGTGCCGGGTGGTCTGCGGGCGGTTGCTGACGATGCCGACCTTCTCGCCGACCAACGCGTTGGTCAGCGTGGTCTTACCGGCGTTGGGACGGCCCACCAGGGCGACGAAGCCGCTGCGGTGCGGCGACTGCTCGGGTGTGCTCACGAGGGAAGTCTCCCACCGCGGTCCGACGTCCCTGCCGCGCCCGGCCGTGGGGGCGGGCGTCAGACGGTGCTGCGGAGCGTTCCGTCGGGGCCGGCCAGGTGCACCGGTGCCGACGGCGTGAGGTCGCGGACGGCGGCCAGCCCGTCGGTCTCCACCGCATCGGAGGCCGAGACGATCGCCGCGGCCTCCAGCCCCTCGACCCCACTGGACACGGCGGCGGCGACGGCGGCCTGCAGCGCGGAGAGCTTCAGCGACGGTAGCTCGACGGTGGCCGCGAGATAGGTGCGGCCGTCGGTGTCGCGGACGGCCGCACCCTCCGGCGCGCCGGTGCGGCCCCGGGCGGAGCGGGCGAGCGTGACGAGCTTGGCGTCCTCGGGCTGCAGTTCAGGCACGGCTGGTCAGCCTTCCACGGAGGCGTGTTCCTCCGTGCGAGCGCCCCCCGAAGCCCCAGAAGCACCCGCAGACCCCGCCGGTCCGGACCCGGCCGGCCCCGTCTCGCCCTCCTCCGGCTCGGGCACCCGGCAGACGAGCAGCGTGTCGATGCGGTTGCGGCGGCCCCCGGTGCTCTCGGCCACCAGCTGCAGGCCCCCGACCACCGCCGTGGCGCCCTCGATCGGGACCCGGCCCAGGGCGCGGGCGAGCAGGCCGCCGACGGTCTCGACGTCGTCGTCCTCGGGTAGTTCGACGCCGAACAGCTCGGCGAGGTCCTCGACGGGCAGCCGGGCGGTGACCCGCATCGCGCCGTCGGGCAGCTCCTCGACCGGAGGCCGCTGGACGGTGTCGTGCTCGTCGGCGATCTCGCCGACGATCTCCTCGAGGATGTCCTCGATGGTCACCAGCCCGGCGAAGCCGCCGTACTCGTCGACCACGATCGCGATGTGGATGTGCTGGGCCTGCATGTCGCGCAGCAGCTCGTCGACCGGCTTGGACTCGGGCACGAACGTCGGCGGCCGCATGAGCTCCTCGACGCGCGGCCCCCGCTGGTCGCCGCTGTTCTGCGACCGGCGGACGAGGTCCTTGAGATAGACGACCCCGACGACGTCGTCGACGTTGTCGCCGATGACCGGCAGTCGGCTGAACCCGCTGCGCAGGGCGAGCGCGAGCGCCTGGCGGACCGTCTTGGTGCGCTCGATCCAGACGACGTCGGTGCGCGGCACCATCACCTCGCGGGCGATCGTGTCGCCGAGCTCGAACACCGAATGGATCATGTTCCGCTCGCCGGACTCCACGACGCCGCGCTCCTCGGCCATGTCGACCAGCTCGCGCAGCTCGACCTCGGAGGAGAACGGCCCGTCGCGGAAGCCGCGGCCGGGGGTGATCGCGTTGCCGACCAGGATCAGCAGGGTCGCCACCGGGCCGAGGATGCGGCCGAGCAGCCGTACCACCCCGGCACTGGCGAGCGCCGTCCCGTAGGCGTGCTGGCGGCCGAGCGTGCGCGGGCCGACGCCGACGAGCACGTAGCTGACCACGATCATCGCGCCCGCCGCGGTGACCACCGTCTGCCAGCCGCTGCCCCACACGCCGTAGAGGACGACCGTGATCAGCACCGTCGCCAGGCTCTCGCAGACGATCCGCAGCAGGAGCAGCAACGCCACGTGCCGCGCCCGGTCGGCGACGACGATCTCCAGCCCGGCCGCGTGCTTGATGCCCTCGCGGCGCATCTCCTCCACGCGGGCCTTCGACACCCGCTGCAGGGCGGCCTCCATCGCCCCGAACAGCCCGGCGAGCGGGATCAGACAGATGGCGATGACCAGGGCGGTGATCGCCGCGGGGCTCATCGGAGGCCGTTCATCGGGGAACAGCCCATCAGGTGCGGGGCTCCCGCACGGCCGGCTCGCCGGTGACCGGTTCGCGAGGTGCGGAGCGCCAGCCCTCGATCAGCTTCTGCTGGAGACCGAACATCTCCTTCTCCTCGTCGGGCTCCATGTGGTCGTAACCGAGCAGGTGCAGCACCCCGTGGGTGGCCAGCAGGACCAGCTCCTCGTCCATGGAGTGCCCGGCGGCCCGGGCCTGCCGGACCGCGACGGCCGGGCAGAGGACGATGTCGCCGAGCAGCGCGGGGCCGGGCTCGGGGTCGTCGGGGCGGGCGGTGTCGAGCTCGTCCATGGGGAACGCCAGGACGTCGGTCGGGCCCTTCTCCCCCATCCACCGCTCGTGCAGGCTGCTCATGTACTCGACGTCGACGCAGAGCACCGACAGCTCCGCCATCGGGCTGACCTTCATCTCACCGAGCACGAACCGGCAGATACCGGCCAGCTCCGCTTCGTCGACCGCGATCTCGGACTCGTTGGCCACCTCGACGGGCACGCCGCGTCAGCTCCCCTGCCGGCGCGGCCGGGACGCCCGGACCGGCGCGCTGGCGCCCGGCCGGGAATGTTGCTGGGAGGCGTCCCAGCGCTCGTAGGCGTCGACGATGTCGCCGACCAGGCGGTGCCGGACGACGTCGGCGCTGGTCAGGTTGGCGAAGTGCACGTCGTCGATCCCGTCGAGGATCTCCCGCACGATCCGCAGGCCGCTCTGTGCGCCGCCGGGCAGGTCGACCTGGGTGATGTCACCGGTGACGACGATCTTGGAGCCGAACCCGAGCCGCGTGAGGAACATCTTCATCTGTTCCGCAGTGGTGTTCTGCGCCTCGTCGAGAATGACGAATGCGTCATTGAGCGTCCGGCCCCGCATGTACGCCAAAGGCGCGACCTCGATCGTTCCGGCAGCCATCAGGCGCGGAATGGATTCGGGGTCGACCATGTCGTGCAGCGCGTCGTAGAGCGGCCGCAGGTACGGGTCGATCTTCTCCGAGAGGGTGCCGGGCAGGTAGCCGAGGCGCTCGCCGGCCTCGACCGCGGGGCGGGTCAGGATGATCCGGTTGACCTGCTTGGTCTGCAGGGCCTGCACGGCCTTGGCCATGGCCAGGTAGGTCTTGCCGGTGCCGGCCGGCCCGATGCCGAAGACGATCGTGTTCGTGTCGATCGCGTCGACGTAGCGCTTCTGATTCAGCGTCTTCGGCCGGATCGTGCGCCCGCGGCGGCTGAGGATGTCGAGACTCAGGACGTCGGCCGGGCGCTCCGCGTCGCCGTCGCGCAGCATGCCGATGACCCGGCGCACCGAGTCGGGCCGCAACGACTGGCCGGTGCCCAGCAGAGCGATCAGCTCGTCGAAGACCCGGACGGCGAACGCGTTGTCGGCGGGCCGCCCGGTCACCGTGATCTCGTTGCCGCGCACGTGCACGTCGGCGGCGACCTCGCCCTCGACCATGCGCAGCAGCTCGTCGCCGGATCCGAGCAGGCCGACCATGGAGACCGACTCGGGAACGGTGATGGTGGCCCGGACGGCGGCGGGCGCGCCGTCGGCGGACGGGGCGGACGTGGATGCGGAGGCAGCGTCCTGGGCCGCGGCACGCGCCGAGGCCTCTCGGGACGCGCTGCCATCAGGCGCGTGGGCGCCTGGGGAGGTGTCGGGCAAGAACCCTCGACCCTGCCTTCCTAGGACGGAACATGAGGACGGGTCGACTCTACCCGCGACCGGTGGACCGAATCGCGCTTCGACCCGATGGGGTCACCGTCCCGCGTAGGTCGCCTTCCCGGGCCCGTCGGTGAGGAACGACGCCACCGCGCCCCGCAGGTCCTCGGTGGCGAACAGCGCGCCCGAGACCTCGGGCACGAGCGCGTCGGCGGCCCGGGCCCCCTGCCGGACGGCGGTGGCGACCAGCTGCTTGGTGGCCGCGTGCGCCACGGTCGGGCCGGCGGCGACCCGGCGCGCGTATTCGCGGGCGGCCTCGGCGAAGCCCTCGTCGGGCAGCACCCGGTTGACCACGTTCCAACGTTCCAGGACGGCGGCCGGATAGCGCTCGCCGGTGAAGATCAGCTCCCGCGCCCGCGCCGGCCCGGCCCGCTCGGCCAGCCGCTGCGGGCCGCCCATCGACGGCGTGAGCCCCACGACGATCTCGACCAGCCCGAAGGAGGCCTTCTCGGCGGCCAGCAGGATGTCGCAGGCCAGCGAGAGCTCGAAGGCGGCGGTCAGCGTGAGGCCGTGGGCGGCGAACACGGTGGGCACCGGGAGGTCCTCGAAGGTCTGCGCCACGCGGAGCAGCCGGGTCCAGAGGTCGGCGCCGCGCCGGATCGGCTCGGGTCCCTCGGCGATGTCGCGGAAGAACGCGACGTCGACCCCGCCGGAGACGACCTTGCCGCGCGCCTCGACCAGCACCGCCCGCGCCCGGTTCGGCTGAGCCGGGTCGGTGAGCGCGACCAGTTCGGCGGCGACGTTCTCGAGCGCGTTGAACATCGGCGGGTCGAACAGGTTCAGCGGCGGACTGTCCAGGACGACGACGGCGACGTCACCGTCGCGCTCGATCCGGACGGGCTGCGAGGTCTCGGTCACCCGTGCATCCTGCGGGACGACCTTTCCGGCCGACCACCCCCGGGGGCACCGTCAGGCCGGCACGCTCCCCGCGCCCGCCTCGTTCCCGCCCGGCGCCTGCGCCTGCTCCAGGGCGTCCATCGCCTCGGCCAGGATCGCGCGCATCGCGGCCTCGGCCCGCGGCCCGTCGCCCGCGGCCACCGACTCGGCGACGTCGCCGTGCAGCCGGATCGCCGTCGGCTCCGGCCGGGTCGGCATCAGGTCGTGGTGGGTGCGTCCGGCGAGCACCTCGCTGACGACGCCGGTGAGCCCGGCGAACAGTTCGTTGCCGGACGCCTCCAGGAGGGCGCGGTGGAACCGGATGTCGTGCTCCAGATAAGCCTCGAGATCGCCCGCCTGGCCGGTCACCGACATCCCGATGACGGCAGCGGTGAGCTCGCCGCACTGCGCCGGCGTCGCGTGCTGCGCCGCCAGCGCGGCGGCCACCGGCTCCACGCCGCCGCGGAGCTGGCTCAGCGACCGCAACTGGTCGGCTCGCTCGGGACCGGCCAGCCGCCAGCGGATCAGCCGCGGGTCGAGCACGTTCCACTCCTCGCGCGGCCGGACGGTGATCCCGACCCGGCGGCGGCTGCTCACGACGCCCATCGCCTCGAGCACCCGGATCACTTCGCGGGCGGCGCCGCGGGAGACGCGATATCGCACCTCGATGAGCTCGAGCCGCAGGTCGCGTTCCGAAGACAGCTCGCCCCACAGCAGGTCGGGGCCCAGCCGCTCCAGCACGTCCTCGTGCACGCCTTGAGCCCGGCGGGAGCCGTCGTCCGTCACGCCGTCATCTTGCACGGCGCACACCCGTGTCGGTTAAAAGTCATACTTATTACGTCGCGCCTCTTGCAAAAGTCCTACATAAGTGTGAGCCTCGCCGCACTGCACGCTCAACGCTCGAGGAGGCGCGTTGCTCTACAGAGACCCGGGACCCCGGATCGTGGTGATGGGCGTGGCCGGATCCGGCAAGACCACGGTCGGCCGCGCCCTCGCGGCACGGCTGGGTCTGCCCTACGCCGATTCCGACGACTTCCACCCGGCCACGAACGTGGCGAAGATGCGGGCCGGCCGGCCACTGGACGACCAGGACCGGCAGCCGTGGCTGCGAGCGGTGGGGGCCTGGTTGGGCGACCACCCGGACGGCTGCGTGGTGAGCTGCTCGGCGCTGCGCCACGAGTACCGCGACCGGCTGCGGGATGCTGCGCCGGACGCGGTGTTCCTGCACCTCGCCGGCGACGCCGACGTCGTGACCGCACGGGTCGCCGCCCGGACCGACCACTTCATGCCGGCCTCCCTGGTCGGCTCCCAGCTCGAGCTGCTCGAACCGCTCGGCGCCGACGAGACAGGCCTCGTCGCCGACCTCACCCGCCCCGTCGACGAACTGGTCGACGAACTCACCCTCCGCTTCGGCACCCCTGCCGTCGCGGCCATTCCGGGAGGAACCCGATGAACACCGTCCTGCTGGCCGCAGGCAGCGATCCCGTCACGCCGTCGGCCGGAACCGGTCAGCTCGTGCTGGCGGCGCTGCTCGGCATCGCCGTGATCGTGCTGCTGATCACGCGCTTCAAGGTCCATCCCTTCCTGTCGCTGACGATCGGCGCGCTCGTCGTGGGCGCGATCGCCGCCATGCCGCTGGCCGACACCCTCACGAGCTTCACCACCGGCGTCGGTTCCACCGTCGCCGGCGTCGGGCTGCTCATCGCCCTGGGTGCCATGTTCGGCCGGCTGCTCGCCGACTCGGGCGGCGCCGACCAGCTCGTCGACACGATCGTGGGCCGGGCCGGCGTCCGCACCCTCCCGTGGGCCATGGCCCTGGTGGGCGCGCTGATCGGCCTGCCGATGTTCTTCGAGATCGGCCTCGTCCTGCTGATGCCGGTGATCCTGCTGGTCTCGATCCGCTCCGGGCTGTCCCTCATGCGGGTCGGGATCCCCGCGCTCGCCGGGCTCTCGGCCATGCACGGGCTGGTTCCGCCGCACCCCGGCCCGCTGATCGCCATCGCCGCCGTGAAGGCGAACCTCGGGATCACCCTGGGCCTCGGCGTCCTCATCGCCATTCCGACGATCCTGATCGCCGGGCCGCTGTTCTCGAAGTTCGCCGCGCGCTGGGTCGACGTCCAGGCGCCGGCCACGTTCGTGGCCGAGCGGGACGCCGAGCTCGTGGGCGTGGGCGCCGCCGGATCGGGCCGGCTCACCGAGAGCACCACGGGCGCCACCACGACCGGTGGGGGCTCCGGCGGGACCTCCGGCGCCTGGACCGGCACCACCGGGCGCCGTCCCTCGTTCGGGGTCACGCTGGCGACGGTCCTGCTGCCCGTCGTCCTCATGATGGCCAAGGCCCTCGTGGACATCTTCTCGACCAAGGGCGACGTCCTCTACACCGTGCTGGACTTCATCGGCACCCCGCTGGTCGCGCTGCTGATCGCCGTGATCGTCGCGATGTTCACGTTCGGTCGCGGTTCGGGGATGGACCTGCGCGGCGTCGCCGGCTCGCTGGAGAACTCGCTGCCCCCGATCGCCGGCATCCTGCTCATCGTCGCGGCCGGCGGCGGGTTCAAGCAGACGCTGATCGACACGGGCATCGGCCAGGTGATCAGTAACGGCGTCAAGGGAAGCTCGATCTCGGTGCTCCTGCTCGCCTGGCTCGTGGCGGTGCTCATCCGGGTGGCCACCGGTTCGGCGACGGTCGCCACCGTCACCGCGTCCGGCGTCCTCGCGCCGCTGGCCGCGGGACTGAGCACCAGCCACGTGTCGCTGCTGGTGCTGGCGATCGGCTCCGGGTCGCTGTTCTTCTCGCACGTCAACGACGCCGGTTTCTGGCTGGTCAAGGAGTACTTCGGCGTCAGCGTCGTCCAGAACCTCAAGACCTGGTCGGCGATGGAGACGCTGCTGTCGGTGACCGGGCTGGTGCTCGTGCTCGGCGTCGGGCTGGTCGTCTAGTACCTGGCCCGCCCCCTGTCCCGCAGAGGCGCCGTCTCTGCGGGACAGGGCTCAGCCGGGGGGCCAGTGCAGGTCGCGGCCACCGAGCACGTGCAGGTGCACGTGGTCGACGCTCTGCCCCGCCTGGGGGCCGGTGTTGGTGACGATCCGGAAGCCCGGCTCGATGCCGTCGCCGGCCACCAGGCCTTCCTGTTCGGCCACCTGCCGAGCCGCGGAGACGATGTCCGCGAGCAACCCAGGGTCTGCGGCCGCCAGGGCGGCGGCGTTGCGATGGTGGTCCTTAGGGATCACCAGCACGTGCGTCGGGGCCTGCGGATTGATGTCGCGGAAGGCGAACACGCGGTCGGTCTCGTGGACGACGGTGGCCGGGACGTCCCCCGCCACCATGCGGCAGAACAGGCAGTCACTCACGGGTCGTGAGCCTAAGGCTCACCGGATGCCCCTTGCATTCCGCGACGTGGGGTCCGGAGGACTCCCGGCGCGGGCTGCGGGCTCACTCCTCGCAGCGTGAGCGGGCACGTGGCCGTGGTGCGGTCCGCGGAGCGGGGCCCGCAGGGTCCCCGACGCGGCGCCGCGGGCGCACTCGTCGCAGCCGGGGGACGGCTCCTGGCCGTGGTGCGATCCGGAGGATCGCAGTGTCATTGCCAGCGGGTACGGAGGGAGAGGGCGGCGAGTGCGGCCGCCCCTGCCGTGGAGGTGCGCAGCACCTCCTGGCCCAGGCGCACGGCCTCCGCGCCGGCGGCGCGGAACGCGACGACCTCCCCGTCGGTCAGACCGCCC
>Ga0308175_100003555_pt1 | contig 10809 bp, 7 predicted proteins | sample PhyCR1_3_FD_203893 | JGI IMG/M metagenome (GOLD analysis project Ga0308175, IMG submission 203893) | Soil microbial communities from UC Gill Tract Community Farm, Albany, California, United States - DLSLS.C.R1 | ecosystem: Environmental > Terrestrial > Soil > Agricultural land | place: USA...
CTGCCGCTCGCGCCGCCGTACACGAAGGCCAGCTTCCTCACCGCCGGCGGCGTGCTGAACCCGCCGAGCCCGGGCAGCTACTTCGCGACCTCCGACGCCCGCATCACCACCGTCGACACGAAGAAGGACGACGCCGCCACGACCCGCCCGACGGGCGACCTCGCCGAGCCGCGCTGGTACCCGTCCGGGGTGTTGCTCCCCACCGGCCAGGTGCTCGCCTTCAACGGCTCGGATCGCGACGAGGTCGCCGGACCCGGCGTCGAGATCCCGATCCGCAAGACCGAGCTGTACGACCCGGCGACCGGCCGCTGGACGACGCTCGCCTCCTCGCACCAGCCGCGGACCTACCACAACTCCGCAGCGCTCCTGCCCGACGGGCGCGTGCTCGTCGGCGGCCACGCGCCGATCAGCACGCTCTACCTCAACGACACCACCGTCGCCCCGGGCATCACGGCGCCCAACGACGGCCGCGACCCCTCCTTCGAGCTCTACAGCCCGCCCTACATGTCCCGCCCGCGCCCCGCGATCACCGGCGCGCCGGCACGCGTCGGCTACGGCCAGACGGTCGACGTCAGCGTCGCCGGCCCGGCGAGCGACATCGACAGCGTCGTGCTCGTGCGCAACCCGTCCGTGACCCACCTCGTCGACGCCGACCAGCGCAACGTGGTGCTGAAGGTGCTCGCGCGCCAGGGCAGCACGTTGCAGCTGGCGGCGCCGCCGTCGGGCAGCGTCGCGCCGCCCGGGCCCTACATGCTGTTCGTCAACCGCAGGGACGCGAAGGGCCTGGTGCCGTCCGTGTCGCGCCAGGTGTTCGTGGGCCTCGGCGGGCTGGAGCGCAGGGCGCGAGCCGCCAGGCGCGCGCGAGCGTCCTGACGGAAGGGAAGTGCGCGCCGCCGCGCACCACCGAGGCGGTCGCCGCGGCGCCCTTCGCACGACCGACGCGCACCGGGCGTCCCGCGATCGTGCCGCGCGCACGACCACGGCCATCGATTGTGAGCGTGCCGTCGAGCCGTCCTGGGCCGTCGACGCGCACGTGGCCGCGCAGCGTTCCCGGGCCGAGCCGCAGCGTGCCGCTCACGCGCACGGAGCGCACGTAGCGATACGAGTGCAGCACGAGGCGGTCGCTGCCCTGCAGCTCGTACGAGCCTCCGCGCAGGCCGCCGCCGCGCAGCTTGGCGAAGCCCGCGTAGAGGTCCTGCAGCACCGACACGCGTGCGTCGAGCGCGGACACGAGCGCGGCCGACACCACGCGCCCGCGCGCGCCGTGCGTGCCCGGCGCGACGCGGAACCCCGACAGCCCGTGCGGGCCGATCGGCAGCGGGTCGACGGCGTTCGTCTTGCCGTGGCACGGGTCGCCCACGTGCTCGCGATCGACGAAGCGCTTGAGCGCCAGGTCGGCGCAGCCGGTCAGGTCGCTGTCGAGCTCGTCATGGCCGGTGCCGGGGACGGTGACGACGCGCGCGTGCGGCAGCTCGTTCGCGAGCAAGCGCCCGTTCTCCAGCGGCGTGCGCATGTCGAGGCGGCCGTCGAGGATCAGCGCCGGCACGTCTGGCAGCGGCGCGGTCGACGGCGGCGAGATGCCGTCGGCGTCGGGCCACAGCAGGCAGTCGTGCGCGACCGAGTTGCTCGCGACCGTGGCGTGCGTGAACGGATACAGCGCCTGGTCTGAGAGCGTCAGCCCTGAGTCGAGCAGCGCCGGGCGGTCGGCGAAGGGCGTGGCGAACGCGTATGGCAGCCGCGTGTCCTGGCAGTTGGTCACGACGTTCAGTCCCGCGCTGAGATCGGCCAGCCGGATCGGCGGGCCGGCGGACGCGCGCCGCAGGCGCAGCAGCATCGTGGGATCGCCGCCGTCGGCGGCGTGGATCGCCGCGGGCAGCGCCGCCTGCACGTAGGGGTTGAGATCCCCGCCGATCAGAATGTTTGCGAGGTCGTCGGCGCTGTCGTAGTGCGTGGCGACGCGGCGGCCGCGGAAGTCGTAGCTGAAGCCGTGCAGGCCCTTGGCCTCGAGCGTGCCGACGAGCCTGGCGACGTCGCCGACCGGGTCCTTCGTGACGCCCGCGCACGCGCGCCGCGCGCACTGCTCGCGCAGGATCCGCGGCATCCGCAGGTACGTGTCGAGTAGGTAGGCGTCGATGCCGTCCGCGCCAACGACGGAGTCGAGGATCAGCGCGCCCGTGTTCTGCGGGAACACGCGCGCGTACTGCTGGGCGACGAACGTGCCGTACGAGACACCCATGAGCGCGATCTTCTGCACGCCGAGCGCCTGGCGCAGCGCGTCCAGGTCGTAGACCGTGTCGATCGTCGAGTAGAACGCGCGCCGTGGCCCGATCGCGTTGGCGCAGTCCGCCAGCTCCTGCGGCACGACCGACGCGAGCCCGTCCTCGTGCTGGATCGCCGGACAGTCGAGCGCGTCGGACTGGCCGGTGCCGCGCTGGTCGATTACCACGAGGCGGTAGCGGCGCAGCGCGGGCGCCAGGCTCAGCTCGAAGGAGTCCGCCGCGGCGACCGACGACTGGCCCGGCCCGCCCGACAGCGCGACCAGCACCGGGCGCGCGGACGGGACGTGGCGCTGCACCGCGTAGCGGATGCCGAGCGCCCCCGGCGTGCGGCCGCTGTGGTCCAGCGGGACGGTCACGGTCCGGCAGGAGAAACGCGACGGGCACGACCGCGCCTGGGCCGGCGCGGCGACAAGAAGTACGACGATGGCAGCGGCCGCCGCAAGCAGTGGGACGCGGGACACGGACGCGCAAACGTAGCGTCCTGGACAATCGAACGATGGCAACCGTCCGCCGCGGGGCCGACGATGTACATGTGACGCAGCCAGCCGTCCACTGCCGCGACTGCGGCTTTGACTGGAACAGCCCGGCGATGGCCGACGGGCTGCGCCTGCTGGGCAGCTGCCCGAAGTGCGGCGGCACGCTCATCTTCGCCGCTGAGCAACCGGCGCCCGAGGCAACGGATTCGCCCAAGATGGACGCGCGCGCGCCACACCTTGTTCTGGGCGTTCCGCGCCGCTGAATGATCTAGGTCAGAGGCTCGGCGCGCAGTACCCTTTGCCTGCTCATGGCCGTCGACGTCAGAAGACCAACCTCCGCCGAGCGCGAGGCCGACCGGACCGCGCTGGCCGCCGAGTGGCGGCGCCTGGCGCGCGGCGCCACGTTCGTCGCTGTACTGACCAGCCCGGCGACCTTCGCCCTGCTGCACGTGGCCAACGACTGGCCGATCGGCTGGGCGCTGGTCGGCACGATCGCGATCATCGCCGCGTTCCGCGGGCTGATCGACGTCGTCGCGCACCGGCTCGTCCCGCGCGCGAGCCTCTACGGCGCCGGCCGCGAGCTGCTCGACGACGACATCCTCGCGCGCAGGCGGTTGTGGTACTGGCGCGCCAAGTACCGGCGGCTGACCTACCTGATCGCGTTCTTGGGGATCCCGCTGCTGATCCTCTTCATGGTCAACGGCACGACGCCCGGCGACGTCCTGAACACCGTTGGCGGCTGGGTCTCCAACCCGCAGACGATCGCTTTGGTCGCGATCCTCGGGCTGCAGATCCCGCTGCTCTTCTTCGCGAACCTTCTGATCATGTTCGGGCCGATGCTCTTCTTCGGCCTCAAGCAGATGAAGGGCTACGAGCCGGGGGACGCCGACTGGGGCGTGAAGCTGTCCGACGTCCGCGGCCAGGCGGAGCCCAAGGAGGAGGTCACGCGCGTGATCTCCCTGTGGCAGTCCGGCGAGGAATTCCGCAAGGCCGGCGGCAAGCCCGAGCGCGGCCTGCTGTTCATCGGCGCGCCGGGCACCGGCAAGACCATGCTCTCCAAGGGGATCGCAACGAGCTTCAACTCGCCGATCGTGACGATGCCGGGCTCGGGCTTCGCCCAGACGTTCATCGGGATGGACGTGATCATCGTCCAGTTCCTGCTCGCCAAGGCGCGCCGGCTCGCACGCAAGTGGGGCGGCCAGTGCATCGTGTTCATCGACGAGATCGACGCGGTCGGCATGCGCCGCCAGGCGCTCGGCGCGGGCGCCGGCGCGATGGGCGGCTTCCAGGCCCCGGCCTCGATCCACGACGTGCTCTGGTACGGCCAGTGGGGCGCCATGACGCCGACCGAGGACCTGATCGTCGAGACGCCCGAGTGGCGCGAGCGGCTGTTCAACGCGCGTGCGCCGCAGCGCGTCCCGGTCTACCCGCCGGCGCTGGCGGCGATGACCGACAAGATCAACGGCTTCATCTTCCCCGGCGGCATGGGCGGGATGGGCATGGGCGGTGGGCTGGCGCTCAACCAGCTGCTCGTCCAGATGGACGGCATCGACGAGCCGCCGTTCTTCCGCAAGTGGGCGACGAAGAAGCTCAACACGTTCCTCGACGCGCTCTACATCGTGCCGCGCCGGATCGGGAAGGCCTCGCTGCGGCTGCGACCGCCCAAGCCGCGCTCCGAGCAGGTCTATTTCATCGGGGCGACCAACGTGCCGCTCGAGCAGCTCGACCCGGCCCTGCTGCGCCCGGGCCGCATGGGACGCCACATCTACTTCCGCACGCCGACCAAGGACGACCGGCGCGACATCTTCGAGCTGTACCTCGGCAGGGTCACGCACGTGGCGGAGCTCGACACCGAGAAGCGCCGCGATGAGCTTGCGCGCATCACGAACGGGTATTCCCCAGCCATGATCGAGCAGGTCTGCTCGATGGCGCTGACCTACGCGCACTCCGACGGGCGCGAGGCGTTCGAGTGGCCCGACATCGTCGAGGCGATCACGACGATCGAGTCCGGGACCGCGCAGAACATCGAGTACGCGCCCGACCAGTCGCGCGCCACCGCGATCCACGAGGCCGGGCATGCGATCGCAAGCCACGTCTATGTCTCCAACGCCGAGCACACGCGGCTGTCGATCCGCAAGCGCGGGCGCTCACTGGGCCATTACCAGCGGATGCTCAAGGAGGAGCGCGTCGAGGGCATCGCGTTCCGCCACGAGGAGGTTGCGAACCTTGTCGTGACGCTGGGCGCAATGGCGGCCGAGCACGTCTTCTACGGCGAGAACTCGACCGGCGTCGGCGGCGACGTGCGCTCCGTGACGACCGAGGTGGGGCTGCTGGTGGGCGCCGCCGCAATCGGGCCCGAGCCCATCGACCTCTGCGGGCGCGTGCCCGAGGACGAGCGCAGCGACCGCGAGCAGGAGATCATGGACCGCTTCGAGCGGATCGGCCTTCAGATCATGAACCGCCTCAGCGGGGGTCCGCTCGCCGGCGACATGATCGGCGCCGCGCTGAGCGATCGCTTCAAGCAGCGCGCGGCCGCCCGCATCCTCGGCCAGGCGTACATCACCGCGCTGGCCTGCATGCGACACAACCGCGAGGCCGTCGCGCGCGTGGCCGACACCCTCATGGAGCGGCGCGAGCTCTACGGCGACGAGGTGACCGACGTGCTCAACGCCGCCGGCCTCGAGGCACCCGTCATCGACCTGCTGGAAGAGGACCTGTGGCCGAAGGTGGCATGAGCGACGAGCCGCGCAGCAGCCTGTTCGACCCGACGCCGGAGGACGGGGACGACGCCGCGACGCGCCCAGCTCTGCAGGACCGCCCGGAGGACCCGGCGGGCACCAGGCCGCGCCACGACCCGGCCGCCCTGCTGCCCGAGTCGCACGAGCCGCTGCTGCGCCCGCGCGACCAAACGAGCGCTGCCCAGGACGTCGACGAGAACGCGGTCGAGCACGCGGCCCCGGCCGCGCCCGCCGCGCCGCCGCCCCACGCCGCGCGCTTCCAGTTCGTCTACGGCGTGCTGATCGGCGTCGGGGTCGCTGCCCTGGCCGCGGCCGTGCTCGCGTTCTCCGGCAACGACAAGTCGCAGACGCTCGCGCTGTCGAATTGGTCGGCCTGGCGGCCCACGGCGGGCTCCGGCGACCCCATCCAGCAGATCGTCGACCACGTGGCCCCCGAGTACCGGCTCGCGTCCGGACACGAGGCCGTGGCGGTGACGGGCGGCCCGTCGCAGATCCAGGGCATCCCGCTGGTCGTCGCGCTGCGCTCGGATCCCGCGCACAACGGCGACGTGTCGATCCTCGACAACCAGAACGTCGTCCTGTACCGGATGTGCGGCCTGGGCAAGGATTGCTCGATCGCCGAGGGCAAGCCGTCGGTGGAGCGCGGTCTGCTGCTGCGCCGCGAGGCGCTCGAGATGGCGCTCTACACGTTCAACTACGTCAAGGACATCGACGCGGTGACCGTGCTCTTCCCGCCGGCCAAGGACCCCAAGACGCACAAGCTCAGCCACATCGCGCTGCTCTTCCGCCCACAGGACGTCCAGCCGTCGCTGCAGAACCCGCTGACCGCCACGCTCCCGGGTCCGACCCCGAACATGCGCAACCTGATGAAGTCGAAGAACCTGCCGGTGATCGACAGCATCACGCGGCCGCTGCAGTACGACTTCTCGGTCACCCAGGACAACGCGAACAACCGCGGCTACCTGGTCCTGGATACGCCGAAGCCCTAGCGGCTCAGACGGACCAGTGGGCGAAGTCGCGCCCGGTGAACTGCCGCAGCCGGTCGGTGTCGTCGCGGATGGCGTCGGCGAGCGCGCTCTTTACGTGGTCCGGGAGCGGCACGCGCGGAACCTCGCGACTGAAGCTGCGCCGGACGAAGTCGCCGACCGGCGTTCGAAGCCGCGCCGGGAGGCGGTGGCTGAGGGTTGCGACGCCGGAGGTCAGGATCGCCGCGCCGAGGTCGTTGACGCCGCGCTTGCCCTCGCCGGTGTTGAGGCGCGCGGCGAACTCGTCGCAGCTGTAGTCGGGGTCCACGTCGAGGAAGGCGAAGATCTCGCGCATCGTCTCGTCGCGGCGCTCGGCGAGGTCCGCGTTGTCGACGACCAGGATCTGGTCGCGCTCGAAGTACTCCAGGTACTGCGACAGCTGCAGGTGGTAGCGGCTGCAGCACGAGTAGAGGTTGCGCTCGGAGGCCACGTCGGCGAACGCCTCGTCGATCGAGCGCAGCTCCTCGCGCATCGCGACGTGGTGCTGGTATTGCGACTCGGCGCGCGCGAGCGGGTCGCGCACCATGTAGATGATCCGCGTGTCGGGGCGCAGCGCATGCATGCGCCGCGGGATGTCCGCGATCCGCGGGAACTCGCTGTAGCTGGCGGTCGCCTCGCCGCGCACCTTCGCGGGGCGGTCGAAGCAGGCCAGGTAGTCGTCGATCGCCGTATCCCAGTCCGGCCGCTTGAGGTAGCCGGGCTCCTTCGGCTGCGACATGCAGACCTCGGGATGCAGGCTCAGGTAGTGGTGCAGGCTGGTCGTGCCGGCCTTGCAGGCGCCGATGATCTGCAGGTTCGGAATGTCGCGCGAAGCCCCCACCAGTGCCGCCCGCTCGCGACGGTATCAACCGGGCTCGTGGCCCGCGCAGGTCCTGACCGGCAGGCGCGGGTACTTCGGGAAGGCCGGGTCGGTGCGGTGGCGCAGGCACATGCTGAACGTGGAGCCGCGGCCGGACTGGATGAGCTTCTGATGGGCGCAGGTGCTGCACAGCCCGAGCGGGCGCTCGTACCAGGCGACGTCCCAGCGCTGGTCGAGCTTGACGCCCACGTTGTGGAACGTGCCCACCAGGCTGAATCCGCAGGACTCGTGCAGCGCGATCGATGCGGGGTTGGGCAGCGTGATGCCGGCGACGGCGAGCAGCCGCCCGGCGGTGGCGTCAAGCTCGCTGAGGAGCACGTCGTAGAGCGCGCCGCCGACGCCGCGGCCACGCGCCTCCTCGGCGACGTATACGGACGTCTCGCAGGTGGTCGAGTAGGCGGGCTTGACCTTGTGCTCAGCGGCGCGGGCGAAGCCCAGGACGGCGCCGCTGGCGACCGCGACGAAGAACGGGTAGGCGTGGTCGTTCGTCACCTGCGTCCACCACTCGGGCGCGTGTCCCTCGAGGTCGAACGTGGCGGGTGTCGCGCGTGCCGCAGCGTCGTAGATCGCGGCGATAGCGGGCGCGTGAGCGGCGGTTGCGGGCTCGATCCGCATGGTTGCGCAGAATAGTTGCTTGGGCAACGATATGATGCTTCGCCTTGGCCACGTTCAGGCGACTCCTCGGCTTCCTCTCCCCGTACCGCAGCGCGGTGATCCTGTCGTTCGTGCTCGCGGCGGCGGCGATGGTGGCGAGCGTCGCGATCCCGTGGCTCGTGGGGCGCGGCATCGACCGCGTTCGCGCGCACGACACCGCGGGACTGCGCGGGTACGCGATCGCGGTCGCGGTCGCGGGGCTGCTGTCGCTTGTGCTGACGGTCGCGCGGCGGCTGATCGCGGGCCGCGTCTCGCTCGCCGTCGAGTACGACCTGCGCAACGGCGTCTACGCGCACCTGCAGGCGCTCGAGCTGGGGTTCTTCGACCGCCAGCAGACCGGCCAGCTGATGTCGCGCGCGACGGTCGACCTGCAGGGCGTCCGGTTCTTCCTCGGCTATGGCCTCGTGTTCATGGCCCAGTCGGCGCTGACGATCGTGCTCGTAGCGATCGCGATGGTCTTCAAGGATCCCGTGCTCGCGGCGCTGTCGCTGATCCCGGTGCCGTTCGTCGTGCTGATCGCTCAGCGCTACGGGCGGCGCGCGCGGCCGGCGGCGCAGGAGGTCCAGCAGCGGATCGCGGAGCTGACGGCGGAGGCCGAGGAGAACATCTCCGGTGTGCGCGTCGTGAAGGCGTTCGCGCGCGAGGATCGGCAGCTCGAGCGGTTCGGGTTCAGGACGGGGCGCGTGTTCGACCAGGCGATGGTCTCGACGCGGCTGCAGGCGTTCTACAACCCGCTGATCGGGTTCCTGCCGCAGCTCGGCCTGGCGGTCGTACTGGTGATCGGCGGGCGGCGCGTCGTCCACGGCTCGCTGTCGATCGGCGACTTCACGGCGTTCTACGCCTACCTGTTGCGGCTGCTCTCGCCGATGCGGACGCTCGGCATGTCGCTGGGCATGGCACAGCGCGCGACGGCCGCGGGCGCGCGGCTGTTCGAGATCCTCGACCGGACGCCGCGGATCGTGGCGCCGGCGGACGCGCCGGCGCTGCCGGAGGGATCGGGCGCGGTGCGCTTCGATCACGTGACGCTGCAGTACGAGGGCGCGAACGTGCCGGCGCTGCACGACGTGTCGTTGGAGGTGTCGGCCGGGCGGACGGTCGCGCTGGTGGGCGCGACGGGCTCGGGCAAGACGACGCTGGTGCAGCTGCTGCCGCGCCTGTACGACCCGGTGACGGGCGCGGTGTTCGTCGACGGCGTCGACGTGCGCTCGGTCGAACCGGCGTCGCTGCGCGCGGCGATTGCGGTGGTCGACGACGCGCCGTTCCTCTTCAGCGCGAGCGTTCGCGAGAACATCGCCTACGCGCGGCCGGATGCGTCCTTTGAGGAGGTCGAGCTGGCGGCGCGGCGCGCGCAGGCGCACGAGTTCATCGAGCGGCTGCCCGAGGGGTACGACACGCGCATCGGCGAGCGCGGGCTGACGCTGAGCGGCGGCCAGCGCCAGCGCGTCGCGATCGCGCGAGCGTTCCTGGCCGACCCGCGGATCCTGATCCTCGACGACGCAACGTCGTCGGTCGATGCCTCGACCGAGCAGGAGATCAAGACAGCGCTGCGCGAGGTCATGGAAGGGCGCACGACGTTCGTCATCGCGCACCGGCTGTCGACGATCGCGCTGGCCGACGAGATCGTGGTGCTCGAGGACGGCGAGCTGATCGCGCATGGCACGCACGACGAGCTGCTCGAGGTGAGCGACCTCTACCGCGAGATCGTGGAGAAGGGGCTGCCCGACCAGGTGTTCCTCACGCGCAAGCCGGTCGAACGGGAGGTGGCTGGGTTTTGAGCGACTCCGCCGGCCTCTCGCGTCGCGACGACCTGCGGCGGCGGCTGCGCGGCACGAGCGGCCGCGGGCGCAAGCTGCGCGGGCTGATCGTGCTGCTCGCGCCGTACAAGACGCGCGTGTTCGCGATGTTCGCGGCGCTCGTGGTCGGGACGGCCGCGTCGCTTGCGCCGGCGCCGCTGGCGCAGAAGGCGATCGACCACGGCATCCTCGCCGGCGACCTCTCGACCCTGGACTGGATCGTGGCGGCGTTCATCGTCAGCGCGCTGCTCGTCTGGGCCGGGACGTTCTTCCAGACCTACCTCACCGGCTGGGTCGGCCAGCGCGCGCTGCAGGACCTGCGGCTGCAGATCTTCACGCACCTGCAGGAGATGCCGGTCGGCTTCTACGAGCGGCGGCCGGCGGGCGTGCTGATCTCGCGCATGACCAACGATGTCGAGGCGCTCGACTCGCTGGTGACCGACAGCGTGGTGACGTTGTTCCAGGCGTCGCTGACGTTGATCGGGTCGATCGTGATCCTGCTGGCGTTCGACGTGAAGCTCGCGCTGATCACGTTCCTGATCTTCCCCGTGATGGCGGTGGGATCGCTGCTGTTCCGGATCGCCTCGGCGGATGCGTACCGGCGCACGCGCGAGACGATCGGGCGGATCACCGCCTACCTGCAGGAGTCGCTGAGCGGCATCCGGGTGGTGCGCTCGTTCGCGCAGGAGCCGCGGCACCTGCGCGAGTTCGCCGCGCTGAACGACGCCAACCGCGACGCGAACATGGTCACCGTCAAGCTGAACGCGGCGTACTTCCCGGCGGTCGAGTTCGTGTCGTCGCTGGCGACCGTGCTGGTGCTCATCGTCGGCGGCACGCAGGCGGCGAACGGGCACGTGTCCGTGGGCGTGCTCGTGGGCTTCATCGCCGCGCTGAACGGGTTCTTCGATCCGATCGGTCAGCTGTCGCAGCTGTACACGACCTACCAGTCGGGCATGGCGGCACTCGACAAGATCTTCGAGCTACT